>Ga0209724_1000857_pt1 | contig 28836 bp, 27 predicted proteins | sample grotaG_FD_184143 | JGI IMG/M metagenome (GOLD analysis project Ga0209724, IMG submission 184143) | Glacier valley bacterial and archeal communities from Borup Fiord, Nunavut, Canada, to study Microbial Dark Matter (Phase II) -... | ecosystem: Environmental > Aquatic > Freshwater > Ice > Glacier ...
AGTAGGCGCAGCAAGGTGGCGCAGGCTGCCCATGCCGCCCCGATTGCGGACGGCAGCCCGCAGCCCACCACCGACCGCCCCCAGTTCGTGCAGGAAGCGGATTGCGTCTAGGAAGTTCGACTTGCCGGAGCCGTTCGCGCCGACCAGGTAGGCCAGGCGCGGCAAAGCCACCGTCATGTCAGCGAAGTTGCGCCAGTTCTTAAGCGTAATGCTGGTGAAGCGTAGTCGCTCTCCTGGATTACTCATCGCTAACAACCTCCGCTTGTAACTTGATTACGTCGGTGCCGAGGTAGCGTTGCAGCTTCTCCGGCACGCGCACCGTGCCGTCGGCCTGCTGGTAGTTCTCCAGGATGGCGAGCAGGGTGCGCCCGACCGCCAGGCCAGAGCCGTTCAGCATATGAGGGTAGCGCACCTTGCCCGCTGCGTCGCGGTAGCGGGTGTTGCTGCGCCGCGCCTGGAAGTCCTCGACGTTGGAGCAGGACGATATCTCGCGGTAAGTATTCTGGCCCGGCAGCCACACTTCCAGGTCGTAGGTCTTGGCCGCAGCAAAGCCCATGTCGCCGGTGCAGAGCAGCATCGTGCGATAGGGTAGGCCCAACTCCTGCAAGACGCGCTCGGCGTGGCCGGTGAGTTGCTCGTGCATTACATACGAATCCTCTGGCTTGACGAAGCCGAACAACTCTACCTTGCTGAACTGGTGCTGACGCAGATAGCCGCGCATATCCTTGCCGCCCGACCCGGCCTCGGAGCGGAAGCAGGGCGAGTAGGCGGTGAACATCATCGGCAGTTCGCTTTCGTTCAGGATTTCGCCAGCGTACATCGAAGCCAAAGCCGACTCCGCAGTAGGTAGCAGGTAGTAGCCCTCGCGGGTCTTGAACAAATCCTCCTCAAACTTGGGCAACTGCCCGCTGCCGGTCATCGTAGCCGTGTTGAGCAGGTAGGGAGGCCAGATCAGGGTGTAGCCATGCTCGCGGACGTGCAGATCAACCATGAAGTTAATCAGAGCTAGTTCCAGCCGCGCTCCCCAGCCGCGCAGCAGGGTGAAGCGCGACCCTGCCAGCTTCGCGCCCATCTCAAAGTCCATGATCCCTAGCTTCTCGCCGATGTCGTAGTGCGCTTGCGGCTCAAAGTCGAAGTGTGGTGGCTCACCCCAGCTACGAACTAGCTGGTTGCCCTGCTCGTCCGCTCCCTCTGGCACGTCGGGATTTGGGATGTTGGGGATGCGGAGCAGGAAGTCGCGCTGCTGCTCCTCAACAGCGACCACTAGCGGATCGATCCCAGTAAGCTGCGCGCCCATCTCCTTGGAGCGGGCGCGCAAGCTGTCCCGCTCCTCTGGACTGACCTTACCGAACTGCCTGGAGATCGTGTTGATCTCGGCCCGCAGACTGTCGGCGGTGGTCAAGAGTTCGCGCCGCTGGCGATCCAGTTCGAGGATGTCGTCCAGCGGGGCTTCTTGGTGGCGGCGGCGCATCGCTTCTCGCACGATCTCTGGGTTGTCCCTGAGCAGCTTGATGTCTAGCATCCTTGACTTCTCTCCTGATCTGCTATGAACGACCAGTTAATGCAAAAAGCGGATAAGCGGAGGGTTATGCCAGGGTCACAGGCTTACCAACTCCCTTATCCGCTTTTCGGCACCCGCTGGCTGGCGGTTACTTGCTTCGGTCGGAACCACCAGGGAGGAACTTCTCCCACTCGGCGTTCGGGTTGGTGCGGAGGTGGCGGTAGACGACGTAGTACATATTGGTGTGCGGTTGGCGTGGCTCATGAGCAAGGCGCATGTTGGCTTCGGTCAGCGACTTGCCGCCCTTGCGATGGTTGCAGCCCCGACAGGCACTAACCAGGTTCTCCCAGGTGTGCTTGCCGTCCCGACTCTTGGGGATCACGTGATCTAGGGTCAGGTCTCGACTGCGGATGCCGCAATACTGGCACTGGTAGTCGTCGCGGATGAAGATTTCGCGACGGCTCAACTTCGCTCGTGGCATAGGCCGCTTGATCATCGCAGAGAGGCGGATTACTGATGGGGCGCGCCAGGTGAGGTCAGCACTGTGGATAAACTGCCCATCCATCTCCAGCACCTCGGCCTTACCGATCATTAGCAACACAAGGGCGCGTCGCACATTGCAGATGTTGAGCGGCTCGTAATTCTGGTTTAGTACCAATACTGGCTGATTCAGTCCTGTCCCCATGCCTGCATCCCTCTACAGTGGTCAATTCCTCCGCTACCCATCTAACGCAGACCGATCCTGCGCCTAACCATATTTTACCACAGGGAGTGTAATTATGACAAGGTATGCGCCCTGTTTTGGCTCATCCAAAAGCATTAGAGTTGTCTCAGTTTGCCTTGCACATGGTGCTACATAGCGCATCAGAAAGGTCTGCAAAGTGCAGGCTTAGACACAAGTCCCAGGTGTGTGCTGCTCGTCAGCTTCTACGGGTCGGTGCGGTAACTGACGCAGCAGCGGACGGCTAATGGATAGCGTAGCTGTCGTTCCCCCCGTCACTGCTGGTCAGCGGGCTGGAAGGTAGGCTGGTAGCTGGACTACCGACCCGGCCCACACCGTCAACATAGCGGGGCAAGGCTGCTGGGTTGCCGGTGGGGATGCCGACCAGCCCGTTGTTGTCTAGCGGCTTGGTTGGCAAGCCCGATATGCGGTCAGTGACCTCAAGTTGGTGGGCAGCCTCTCGCAGGTTGGCGGCAGCCCGTGCGCCCTCACTTGCACCCGCTGCTTCGCGCTCGACCAGGTTCAGTATCTTCCGCATTTGTATTGCTGCCTGCTCACTAGCTTGCCGCTGCTGAGCAGTCGTCTGCGAGATCGACTCCGCCAAACCAGCGGTGTGCCTGCTCAAGCCCTCAATCTGGTCTGCTGCCGCGGCCACCTGTCGCACCTGCTCTGCCCCCTGGATCGTCATCGTCAACCCCTGCCTGCTAGCCTCAGCCACCTGCCCGATGGCAGCAGCCAGGTCAGCTAGCATGGTACGTACCTGCACCGTGGCCTGGTTGGAGGAAGCCGCCAACTCGCTTACCTCCCTCGCGACGACGGTGAAGCGTGCGCCGTAAGGACCAGCCCCTGCTGCCTCAATCGTGGCGTTGAGGGCCAGCAAGTGCGTCTCGCTGGCGACCTCCTCGACGCTCTCGATCACAGTGCCAATCATGCGCGACTGCTCCTCAAGTTGGCGGGCAAGATCGGCGATCAGGTTGACTTGCTGCACGCTCTGCTCCAGGCCTGCAATACCGCTACCTACCTTCTGCTTGACGCTGGCTACCTGTCCTAGTGTCTGGCTAGCAGCATCGCTTACGGCTCCGGCTGCATTGGCGACCTGCACTGCTTCCCTACTCAGGCGCACTACTGCCCCGCTAGCCTGCGTAACTGCCTGCGTGGTCTGCTGCGCTCGCTCTGCCTGATCGCTAGCCTCCTGCGCAACCTGACTGGCAGCGTTGGCAACCTGTCCACTGACCACTTCACGGGTGCGTTGCTGCTCAAGCAGGCTGCTGTTGGCCCGATCCAACGCCCCCTTCTGGTTGAGCAACCTGTTGACCGCCGCACTAAGCGTACCACTGAAGTAGCTGCTGATCGCCAGCAGCACCAGCAACGCACCTAGGTAGTTGATGACGTAGGTGGAGATGCCATCTCGCGGCAAGGGCTTCAGCACCGCACTGGCCTGCAACACGCCCATCACTAGCAGGCTGACCAGGCCCAGGCTGGCTATCACCACGTAGAGGCGGCGGGGAAGCAAGAAGGCTTGTGCGCCATATACGCCATAGAGGAACAGCGGTACTGCCCCAGCTATGCCCCCACTAACGCTGGCCCACCAGACTACGATCATGATGTCGGTCGCAAAGATGAGCGCGTTCGCCAGCGTTACCTGCCCTCGACTGACTAGCCAGGTGCAGAACAGAGCCAGCAGCAGCCCTAGCCCACTCAAGCTGAGAACTAGCAACCCCACCGGGTTTGGCTCCCCCAGGTAGATAAGCAGCATATTGATGAAGACTAGCAAGGTGTACGCACCCTTGACTGCAAAGAAGATGTAGCTAAACCGCTTGCGCCGCTGCAATTCACTTACCGTTTCGGCTTTTCGTTCATTGCTCCTGAACCAGTCTTTGGTTGTGTTTTGCATAATGGCTCCTGCACTAACCTCTGTATTGCCAGCAGAGGGGTAGGTAATTTCTTACATTATAGCACGCTCTTGCCCACCTGCATAGTACCTTTGGGCAAATCGCTATGGCAAAGATGTGCTATTTAGCTATACAACGGTATTTTCCCTTTATTAGTACGCCAGAGTGCCAGCATATAGTTCTCTTTAGCCTGCTCATTCTCGACCAACAAAGAGCGGCACCCCTACCAGTTGACGGGGGTTGGGCTGGCATGGTATAAAGCGAGAGCGGGCAACGACAACCACAGCGGGTAAGGGAGCGACATGACAGGTAATGTGATCAAGGGCAATGTGCTGGTGGCGCAATCGGGCGGTGGCACGGCGGTGATCAACGCCAGCCTGCTTGGTGTCGTGCAGGCTGGCCTACTCTCCCCGGCGGTGGAGCGTGTATACGGTGCGTGGCACGGCATTATGGGGGTGCTGGGCCTGGTAGAGCAGCCCTGGCTCGATTTTCGTCGTGTAGGGCAGGAGACGCTCGACGGTCTTTATCGCACCCCTGGCCCTGCTCTAGGCTCCTGCCGCTATAGGATGCAGCCAGCAGACTATGGCGCAGCACTTGAACGGTTGATTGCGGCTGACATACGCTACTTCTTCTACATTGGTGGCAACGACTCGGCGGCGACTGCCCTCAGCGTGCAGCGGCTGGCCGACGCAGCGGGCTACGACCTGCGAGTAATCAGCGTACCGAAGACGATTGACAACGACTTGCCCGCTACTGACCACTGCCCTGGCTACGGCACGGCTGCCCGCCAGCTTGCGATCCTCACCGCCGAACTGGATTTGGATGCCTGGGCAATGAAGACGATTGAGCCGGTGCGCCTGCTGGTGGCGAAAGGGCGAGACAGCGGCTGGCTGGCGGCAAGCGCGGCTCTGTGCCGCCCCAACGAAGGTCGTGGCCCTCACCTGATCTATGTGCCAGAGCGTGCCTTTGCCGAGGATCGCTTCCTGGCCGATATCCAGGGCTGCATCAGCAAGTATGGCTACTGCGTGGCGGTTGTGGCTGAGACGGTCAAGAACGTAGCAGGCAAGTCACCGCTGCCCCAGGAGGGGGCTTTCGTCGATGCGTTCGGCCACCACTATGGCGGAGACATTGGCGGCTACCTGGCTAGCCTGGTCAGGCGCGAACTGAAGGTGCGCGCCCGCCGTGACGAACCCGGCTCTGCCCTCAAGACTGGTGCAGCCTATATAAGCCAGCGCGACTTGCGCGAAGCCTACCAGGTGGGGCAGGCGGCGGTGCAGGCGGCAGTGCGGGGCGAGCGCGGCAAGATGATCAGCCTGATCCGCAGCGATGGCCTCGCTTATAGCTGCACCACTGGCCTCGCCCCGCTCGAAGCGGTAGCCGAACATGAGCGGCTACTGCCCAGTGAGTACATCAACGAGGCGAACAACAACGTGACTGGCGACTTCATCCAGTACGCCCTCCCTCTGATCGCCTCCCCCAGCGACCCCTTGCCGCAGTATGTCACCTTGACCTAAGTACTCCCTATCTACCTGCGCCAGCCCGTTGTCTCCCAATCGTCGGCGATAGCCTCCGCAGGCAACCAGGGAGGCAGCGGCATGAGCAGGAAGGTAGAGATCGCATCTACGAAGGGTTCGTACTCGGCGCGCAGTTCGGTCAGGCGACGGTCAGCCTCTGGCCCTCTCTGCAATACTATGCCCGCCGCCAGTAGGCTCTCGCGCAGGAGGGCAAGGGTGGCGGGCGGCAGTCGGTCAGGGGGGTTTGCCTGTGGGTGGGTATTGAAGACTTGGGCCAGGTCAACAGCAGCGTGGCGGGCCATTGCAAAGGCCAGGCGGGCAGGGCGCGGGCTTGCGCCCTCGATCCCAGTCTGTACCAGGGCGCAGGTGTCCAGCAGCGTAGTCAGGGCGGCCAGCCATGATTGGCGGTCGTGCTGCGAACGGAAGAAGGCAATCGTGGGGTAGGAGAGGTGGCTCTCCAACAACTCAGCCGACCAGCGTTCCCAGTCGTAGAGTAGCTGCTCAAGTGCGGCGGAGTGCTTCTCACCACAGTGCCGGCGCAGTAGTTCGCTGGCAGTCGGTGGCGAACCGGCGCGGGCATCGAGCATGGAGATGCTAACCTCGCGGCGCGAAAACGCCTGGTAGAGAACTGGCAGATAGCCGATCACTATTGCCAGCACCCCAAAGCCAGTAGCGGCCTCCGCCACCATCAGCAGCCGTGCGCCGTCGCTGCGGGGGGTAACATCGCCAGGGCCGAGGGTGAAGAAGGTGGTGCCGCTCTCATACAGCAGGGTGGCGAAGGTGATGTTCTTGTCGGGGGCGTTCACCTGCGAGCCAGTTGCCCAGTTGAGCAGGGCAAAGGAGAAGATCAATGCGACTGCCCAGGTGCCGAGCAGGAAGATCAGCGACAGTGGCCCAAAGTAGGCAAGTAGAGCCTCACGCCGCTCACTGTTCCGCGTGCGGCGCGCGATGGCGCGAAAGAGCGGCCAGCTTGTCATGTAGACCAGACGCGTGACTCGCACCCGCCGCCTTACCTGACGCGGCAGGATAACCGTCTCGAACGCATCACGCAAAACGAGGGAGATCACTAGCAGGCCGACGACGAACGCTATGCTCTCCATCTACTCACCTGCTCTCCTGCCCGGTTGCTCACCATATGCCTATGATCATAGCGTAGATGATAAAGCCAATGATCGGCGCGAGGATCGCCAGCAGCAGCATTAGTGGGCTGCCGTTGTCGCGCTGGCTGTTGAAGCCGTTCGCCTCATCCTTCTTGACGATCCGCAGCTTGCCTGCCCGCTCGTCCTCATCGTCAACATCCCAACGATGCTGCTGATCCATCATGACCTCCTGCTCTCCTCGGCTAAATAGCGACCTGGTTGCCCGGCTCACGATCTACATAACGCGTAGCCGCAAACACCTAACCTAAGCCAGTACCAGTTTAGCACATTCAGCTATTGCGCGCATCTAGCTGCGGATTGCTCTTGGGCAGGCAAAAGCCCCTTGCCACAAGGGTAAGGGGCTTAGGTCTAAGTGGCGGGGTTTGACTTACTTAACCACCGCGTCTGCGCCAGCATCCTTTAGCTTGGCAACAGCAGCGTCGGCCTCAGCACGGGTGACGGCTTCCTTGATCGGCTTGGGTGCAGCCTCGACCAGGTCCTTGGCCTCCTTCAGGCCCAGGCCCGAAACGAGTTCACGCACGGCCTTGATCACGTTGATCTTGTTCGGGCCAGCGGCATTCAGGATCACGTCAAACTCAGTCTGCTCCTCGACTGGGGCAGCCGCAGCCGCCGCGTCGCCGCCCGCGCCGGGCATCATCATGCCAGCGGGGAAGGCCATTGGCGCAGAAGCGGTCACGCCGAACTCAGTCTCAATCGCCTTGACCAGCTTGCTCAGTTCCAACACGCTCATCGTCTTGATACTCTCGATAATCTCCTCAGCGGTAGCCATTGTGGTCTACTGTCCTTTCTCTTGTGGGGAAGCTCTACTTGGATCAGGTAGGGATTGCTCAGGCTGCTTCGGCGGGGGCCGCTTCAGCGGTTGGGGCTGCGTCGCCACTCATTTTGTCCAGAACCTGCTTGAGGGCGGTGGCGAGGCCACTAATGCTGGCGTTCAACACGCTAGCGAGGTTGGCGATTGGCGCGTTGAACGCACTGGCAATCTGGCCGATCAACTGCTGGCGACCGGGTAGTTTGGCAATGTCTTCTAGCGACTTCGCTTCTACTAGCTTGCCGTCAAGCAGCGCGCTCTTGACCTTCATGACGCGGGCGGTACGCAGGTAGTCATTGAGCAACTTGCTGCCCGCCGCGATGTCGTCACCCATGAAGACAAGGGCGGTGGGGCCGTTCAGTTGTTCGCGCATGGCACTGGTCATCTCGATCCCGGCTTGCTGGGCAGCCAGCACCGCCAGGGTGTTCTTGGCGATGTGGTACTCCATCCCCTTCGCGCGCATCTGCCGACGAATGTCGCTCAGTTCGGACACCTTCATGCCGCGGTAATCGGTCAAGACTACCATCGGGCTTTTCTTCAGCAGGGCGGCAAGTTCGCCGACCGTCTGTTCCTTTCGGGCTGTAGGCACTCTAATCACCTCCTTCTCTTTACAAACTGCTCATCCCTGCTTGCGCGGGACGGGGTGGCTGGTTGAGGGCAAAAAGAAAGCTCCCCAGCCAGTAGGTGGAGAGCAAACCGCACGCGACCGATGAGCCAGCCTGTTAGCTGGCAGATCGCTGTACCTGGTTCGTTCCGTCCGCCCCTCGGCTGGCCCTTTACGGTTTAAGTCCTCATGGAGGACACCAACTGTCTTTGGTTGAGATCAGTTCGCGTATTCAACTAGCGTCCTCTTGCGAGGTCAAGTCATTATAGACGATTTACCAGTTGGATGTCAAGTTCGCAGCGTCGCGGTAAGAGTCTGTGGTTATGCCACTCATCCGCCAACAGTTTGATGTAGGATGGCTGAGCCAACCTGCCTGCCTCTGGAGGCATTACTTCGCGCCAGGGGAAACATTGCGGTGGCACGAACAATGCCTGCTTTGCTCTACCAATCCACAGCAGGCTGGCAGGCAGTAGTTGATGGACAGCAGCCTAGAGCTGAGCCGAAGCAAGATACAATCATGCAGTTGAGAGGAGCAAACAATGACCTTTTCGTTTAGCAAGGCTATAAAGCAGGTTCTTCGCCCACCTCGCTACCGTTGGTGGCACGCGTTCGCCTTTGGCCTGCTCGCCAACACCATCAGCACGCCAGGGGTGATCGGCGGCACCAGGATAGACAGCCAGCAGCGGTACAAGGCGCGCAAGCAGGCCGCCTTCGCCCCGCCGGGCTGGGTATTCGGCCCGGCCTGGGCGACCAATAACGCTTCCGTTCTCTGGGGCAACCTCAAGCTGGTCAATATGCCCGCCAGTACCCCTGGACGCAGCCCTCTACTCTGGCTGCAAGGGGCAAGCTGGGTGATATTCAGCACCTTCTCCTACGCTTACTTCGTGCTGGACAGCCCGATCCTCTGCTTCATCTGGACTTTCGGGATGTACCTGCTTACTATTGCTAGCATCAACCTTGCGCTGAAGATCGACCCGAAGATAGCCTTCTCGCTCGCCAGCCTGTTCCTCTGGTTGAGCCTTGCCAGCCTGGTCGCTGGCTACCAGATGATCTACAACTCCGACCCACTGTTCAAGACCTCCGCGCTAGCCAGTTAAGTCGCCCACGCCCCATCTGAGATTAGCTTCGCGGTTGCTCGTCTGCTGGTTGTCTCCTGTTGTAGCAGCTAGCCTTCAGGCCACCTTGGCAAGTAGCTCCAGGCGGTGGAGGACCAATCATTGGCCCAAGAACTCGCCGATTTGCTGCTCAAGCTGCTCACCGGTACTACGCAGGGGAGAGGACTTTGTGCTACAGCTTCGTTCTACCAGCGACGAAGGCCACTCTGCCGCCCTGCCAGCCGCCAGGGATTGCGGTCGCTGGTGGGGCTAGCACTGGCGTGGCTGCCACTGCGCTCGTGCTGCTGATGGGCGAGGAAGGTGGCGACGATGGCAGCAGCCTCCTGGTGATCGTTCCCCGCTATCTTACCATCCTCGGTGAGTGAGGCTGGCGAAGGCAGCGGGGGAGCAGCGACCAGCCGCGCAAGATTGCGCTCAATCCAGCCGGTATCGAAGGCGGCTGCGGCGAACTCTGGGCTGGCAAGCAGGGTGCGGAGAAAGGGGAGATTGTGCTGCACGCCCACCAGCCGAAACTCGGCCAGGGCGCGTTGCATTCGGGCGGTGGCCTGCTCACGGTCAGCACCCCAGGTGATCAGCTTGCCCAACAGGGAGTCGTAGAACAGCGAAACCTCATAACCCTCGGCTAGCGCACTGTCCAGCCGCACCCCTGGCCCGGATGGGGCTTCGACCAGGCTTAGACGGCCAATGGAGGGCATGAAGCCAGCGGCGGCATCCTCGGCGATCACTCGGCACTCGATAGCGTGGCCGCGCAATTCTACCTCATCCTGGCTGAAGGGGATCGCCTCGCCTGCTGCGATTTTGATCTGCAAGGTCACGAGGTCCAGGCCGGTGATCATCTCCGTGACTGGGTGTTCGACTTGCAAGCGGGTGTTCATCTCCAGGAAGTAGAACTCACCTGCTGGGGTGTAGAGGAACTCGACCGTACCGAGGCTGTAGTAGCCGACGGCCTGGGCCGCCCTGACTGCCGCTGCGCCCATCGCTTGTCGCTGGACAGCGGGCAGGATTGGGCTGGGAGCTTCTTCTACTACCTTCTGGCGGCGGCGTTGCAGGCTACATTCGCGTTCGCCAAGATAGACGGCGTTGCCATGCTGGTCGGCGACCACCTGAATCTCGATGTGGCGGACGAGCGGAAGGTAGCGTTCGATGTAAACGCCCGCGTAGCCAAAGGAAGAAGCCGCCTCGCGCCCAGCGGCAGCCAGTGCGTCCGCCATCTCCTCTGGCCTAGAGACTACTCGCTGACCCTTGCCGCCACCACCCGCGCTAGCCTTGATCAGCACTGGGTAGCCGATCTCTGCGGCAATGCGCTGCGCTTCTGTGGGGTCGCTCACCTCCTCGGTGATGCCAGGCACAATTGGCACCCCCGCACGGGCCATCTGCTGACGGGCAGGCACCTTGTCGCCCATCGCCTCCATCGCCGCAGCGGGTGGGCCAACGAAGATCAGGCCCGCCGCAGTGACGGCACGAGCGAACCCGGCGTTCTCGGCCAGGAAACCGTAGCCAGGGTGGATTGCGTCTGCCCCTACTTTCTGTGCCAACTCGATCAGGTAGTCACCACGCAGATAGCTCTCCCGCGCTGGTGAAGGGCCGATGTAGTAGGCTTCGTCGGCAAGGCGCACGTGCAGGGCGGTGCGGTCGGCTTCAGAGTAGACGGCTACGCTTTGAATGCCCAGGTCGCGGCAGGCGCGGATCACCCGAATGGCGATCTCGCCCCGATTGGCAATCAGGAGCTTGCGGATTGAGGCCTGTGGCGGGGGTTTGCTGGCTGGCTGGTTCACGGCGATGCTCTCCGCTAGCTGGGTTGCCGTCATTATACAGCATTTGCCGCCGGTCGTGATCAGGCTTTGCAGTTCTTGCAGCGGCCATAGACTTCCAGGTGGTGGCTCTCGATCTGGAAGCCGAGACGGTCGGTTAGGCGGTGCAGCAACTCCTCCACCTCACTCTGCTCAAAGTCGATCACCCGCCCGCAGTTGCCGCAGACCAGGTGGTGGTGGTGGCTGCGCCCGCAAACCACATAGCTGTGGCAGCTAGCATCGTCGAAGTGGACGCGTTGGAGGATGCCAAGCTCGCTGAGGAGGTCAAGGGTGCGAAATACTGTCGCCCGGCCCAGCCCAGGAGCCTCGCGCTGCACCGCCTCCCAGAGGTCAGCCGCAGTAAAGCGGTCGCGCCCACTGGTGATCAGGCGTAGCAGCATCTTACGCGGCTCGGTCAGGCGGTAGCCCGCTGTATCCAGACGGCGGAGCAGCGTTTCGTCAAGCGGGGATATTGCAATCAGATATGGACTTGTCATTTTGTTTAGCCTTGCCAGATAATTTGTTAGCCACAAGGCAGTATAACACCTATCTGCTGGCTTGTCAAGACTGAGTATCAAAAGTCGGGGTAACCAATTTCAGCTTACCTATTGACAGGACGAAGACACCTGTGCTATGATGGCACGTGAGTCACAAGCCTGCGCGGGTTCTGCCCGTGTCCTCTAGCCAGCCTGATACGGCGTATCAGGGATAGGAGAAACCAACATGGAGTTCTACAGTGTCAAGCACCGGGAGAAGATTCAGGTAGCGGATGACCAGGTGTACAAGGTTCACTACAAGCGCGCCAGCAAAGAAGGCAAAGACAACAGCCGCTATGCAGTGGGCGCGGAGGTTGAACACAAAGGGAGCAAGGTCAAGCTGACCAAGTTCGTTAGCAAGGAAGCCTACGACAAGCTGGATGCGCCAGAGCGCGAGGCATAGGCGGGGGTACTAGCGACGAAAAGAGGGCAGAGCCAGCATGATGCGGCCCTGCCCTTCCCAATACCCCTTTTGGCTTCAGCTAGTCTGGGGCTGTAGGTTGGCTGTGATGCCAATCAGCACCGCTGGTGTCAAGCTGTCAGGTCGCTGCTGGGGGCTGGTTGCCTGGATGATCGCGCCAAGTTGGGCCGCCAGTGCGCTGAGTTCGTTGATCGAGTGGTCAATCACCGTCGCAGCAGCAACCACCCCGTTAGCATTTTGCTTGAGCAGGCGCATGGTGTCTACTACCTGGTTGGAGGCACTACGCTGCTGCTGGGTAGCCAGCACGATGCTTTTTGCCCGTAGCGTAGTGGCGTTAACCGTGCTGGTCACCTCCAGATTGGCTTCGGCAGCCGCTTTTGCCTGCTGCGCCCCCTTGTCGCTATCCTTCAAGCCCTGCTCGGTTGCCATTACGCTCATCACGTTGGCCCGCTGTACCTCTTGCACCAAATCTCGAATCTTGCCCACTTCCTGCTGTGAGCGGCGGGCCAACTTCTTTACCTGAGCGGCGACAACAGCGAAGCGTTCGCCCGCCGCCCCCGCCCCTGCTGCTTCTATAGCTGCGTTGAGAGCCAGCAGATGAGTCTCTGCCGCAATGCCCGCCACCACATTCACAAGATCGCTGGTACTCTGCGTGCGCTGGTTGAGGGCAATAGTGCGCTCCACGATCTGCTGCACCTGCGCTTTGATCTGCATCATTGCGTGTAGGCCGTCGTTCACCGCTGCCTGGGAGATGTCTACGGCGCGCAGGGCCTGCTCTGCCGCTCCACCTACCTCCTCAGCAGCATCGGCTATCTGCAAAGCAGTCTGCGACAACTCCTCGATGGTGGTCGTCACCTGACCGAGGGCCGCGACCTGCTCCTGCGCGCCGCTCAGTTGGTCGCGGGAGACAGCACCAAGCTGCTGCATCACGCTAATGATTGCGCTGCCAGTTTGCTGCTCAAGAGCCTGCTTCTGGCGTAGTTGGGCCAGGGCTGCGGCCAGGTCTGCTGCGCGTGCATCTGCCTCGGTTGCAGTGCGCCGCTGACTGTTAGCGAAGGTAAACATCAGCAGGCTAAAGATCAGGAAAGCTGATGCGATGCTCGCTACGTTGATCAGCGAGAACTCTTGTGGTCTAGCAATAGCATGGACAGCCGTGTAGACTACAACCGATGTCACACCAACCACTGGCACTGCACGCCCGTTGATCAGCACCCCGGCTAGACCGATAGCGATCATAAAGCCGACCATGCCAGTGCTGTAGCCACTAGCAACAGTTTGGGCAGAGATAAGCACCAGACCCAGACAGGCGACATAGCGTGCAGCCATCAGGCTGAAGTAGGAGGTAACAAGCAGCACTGCCCCGAAGGCCACTGTAAGGAGGCTTCCTGGGTCCACCCCCTCACTAGTGAAAATGAACAGACTCATGCCTCCGACCAGGATGGAGCAGAGGCCCAGTAGGTACAGGATGCGACGGGTGTTTTGTTCGCGGTTGCTGTTCAGCTTGCTCATCTTTCCCCCCTCACTTACGATCCTCTTAAATCTATGACCATTATATAGCTAATCCCGGTCGCGGTCAATTACAGCATATAGTACATTAGTCAAAACATAGCTGGTACTTTCGGCTAGCTCATGCGAGGGCCGTCCGTTTTACAACCTTTTTACTTCTGGTTAATCTACAATTAACCTTCATCGATTATAATGACCCTACGAGCGTTATCTCACGCTAAAAGAGCAACTACACAGACCCATAGGAGGCTTTGAGTAATGAAGAAGTTTAACGGCAAGCTATTTGCTAGCGCATTGATCGTTCTTACCTTGTTTAGCGTGTTGGCGATCAGCGTCGCTGCCCAGACCGCGCCCGCCACCAGCACCGCCAGCCCCAGCAGCGACAAGCAGGCCCAGGAGCGCATTTACCACGACCTCTATCTCGACAAGCTGGCTAGCAACCTCGGCACCACCCGCGACAAGCTGGTGGCCGCCCAGCAAGGCGCACTTAAGGACACCCTTGCCCAACAGGTTAAGGATGGCAAGCTAACCCAGGCCCAGGCCGACAAGGTGGCCGCCAATGCAGCCCTGCGCGGCGATGGGGACTTCTCTGCTCTGCGCCAGGCCCAAGCTGCCAGCCGCCATCAGGCTGCCAAGCAGTTCGGCATTATCCTCAAGGACGGCTACAAGGCAGTCGCCGATAAGCTCGGCCTTACCACGGAGCAACTGAGCAGCGAACTGAAGGGCGGCAAGAGCATAGCCGACCTCGCTAAGGCAAAGGGGGTCAGCGAGAGCGACCTCAAGGCCGCCGCCGTTGCTGCTGTCAAGACCGACCTCGACAAAGCCGTAGTGGAGGGCAAGCTGACCGCAGCTCAGGAGCAGAAGTTGCTCGACCGAATGAACAAGGCCGACCTTGCCAGGCTGTTCAAGCACAGCCACCGCGCCAAGAAGTAGATTGACCAACAAAGAGCAAGCCCCGACTGCCACTGGCGGTCGGGGCTGCTTGTTATCCCAGCGGCTAAGGAGTGGGACTGGTCAGGAGGGGGGTTGGGGGCGCAGTTGGGGGTAGGGAGGTGGTGATCGCTGGGGTTGCGCCAGACTGCGGCGTGCCAGCCGCAGCCGGAGCAGTTGCGCTCGCGGACATCGTCATTTGGCCGTCTGCTCTCGCAGTGTACGTCGCCATCATGCTGACTTCCGCCGTGTTGCTAGCGGCAATGTCCGCGTTAGAGGTAGTGGTACCAAGTGGGATGATGTTGGTTGGTACTCCCCCAGAGCCAGTACCTGTGCCAGCTTTGCTCGTGTCGCCACAGCCAGTCAGCACTGACAGGAGCAGGATCAGCACCAGGATCGTCTTTGTATAAGCGGGTCTATTCACTGCATTTTCTCCTCTACTAAGTTTGTGGTGGGCTGTTTGTCCCCAATGGTGAGGTTGGCCCATCTGCTTAGTGTCAAGGTTTGTGCCACTAATCTATCTCCGCTCTAAGCTAACCTTTTATCTTAATCGTATCCGCCGATTAGCCAACCAGCTTGCTAACCGTTGACTAAACTGCTAAAATGTAGATTAGCACAGTAAGACGCGGAGAGCAGTTGATCAGGTAGGTTGAAGGAGGAGCGAAGTTGAGCAAGCTACGTTTGGTTATCGCCGACGATCACGAAATCATGCGCGATGGGTTGGAGGCTCTGATTAGTACGCAAGACGACATGGATGTGGTGGGGTTGGCCTCAAATGGGCGCGAGGTAATAGAGTTGTGCAGCCAACTCAAGCCCGATGTGGTGCTGATGGATATGCAAATGCCGGTGATCAACGGGGCTGAAGCGATCAGCCGCCTGCACACTGCCGCCCCCCAGACGAAGGTGCTGATCCTGACTACTTACGATAGCGACGAGTACATCCTTAGTGGGTTGAAGGCAGGGGCGAAGGGCTACGTGCTGAAGGACATCCCGAAGGAGGAGTTGTTCCAGGCGATCCGTATGGTCTCTCGTGGACTGGCCCTGATCCAGCCGAAGGTTGCCACCCGCTTGTTGGAGAGCATCAACACACCGCCCAACCCAGCAGTCGCCAGCGGACTCAGCGACCGCGAACTGCTGATCCTCAATCGCATCGCCAAAGGTGACCGCAACCGTGAGATCGCTGAAGACCTGGGTTTGAGCGAAAGTACAGTCAAGGCGCACGTTGCCAGCATATTCAACAAGCTGAACGCCACTGACCGCACCGAAGCGGTGACTAAAGCTCTGACCAGAGGTATCATTACGCTCAACCCTCAGCAATAGTCCACCCGAAAGTAGCAAGCCGAATAGGTATTTCGTCTCCTACTTGAGGATGAGATGCTGCCTTTTGCTGACCATCTGCTAGTAAATACAGGTAGCAAGTCGGCCATGACTGTGGCTAGCAGGTGACTAGTACCAGCCTCTGCCAAAGAAAGGTACTTTGTGGGGTTGACAAATCCGCCTGGCAGGTGTATGATCCTGTATGTAACATATGGCACGGATGCCGCTTGCTGATGGTCTCGACACCACTCTACCATCTTCCGGCTTCATCCTGTGCCTCTCTTTTTGCCTTGCGCCAACCCCGTGCCGCTCCAGCCCAGCCCGCAAAGCAGGCATAAGAATGGCGTAGGCTGTTTATCAACAAGCCCACGCCATCAACGCCACCCATTCAGCACTACCCAGCCCTCTACTGGCCGGGCTTCAGCACCACCTTGATGCACTGCTCTTGCTTGTGCTTGAAGATTTCGTAGCCGTGTGCGGCTTCGCTGAGGGGGAGAGTGTGCGTGATGATCTCCTCCGGAGCAATGCGCCCCTGCTCGATCAGGCCCAGCAGCGTGCTGAGGTAGCGGTGAACGTGGGTCTGGCCCATGCGGAAGGTTAGCCCCTTGTTGAAAGCTGCGCCCATCGGTATCTTGTCTACCAGGCCACCGTACGCCCCTGCGAGGGAAACGATCCCCCCCTTGCGACAAGCGATTATCGCCTGGCGGATAGCGTAAGGGCGATCAGTCTCCAGCCGCACCTTCTGCATCGCCGTATCGTACAGAGCGTCCACTGCGGTGCCGCCATGCGCTTCCAGGCCCACAGCGTCAATGATCGCGTCGGGGCCACGCCCGCCAGTCATGTCGCGCAGGGTCTCATGGATCGGCTTCTCCTCGTAGTTGAACACTTCAGCCCCACCCTTTGCGGCGAGGGCTAGCCGCTCTGGGTAGCGGTCAACGGCAATCACCCGCTCTGCACCAAGCAGCAGGGCCGAGCGGATCGCGAATTGACCGACAGGGCCACAGCCCAGGACAGCAATCACCTGGCCTGGCTGGATGTCACAGTTCTCCGCTGCCATGTAGCCGGTGGGGAAGATATCGGTGAGAAATAGCACCTGCTCATCACTCAGGCTGACTGGCACCTTGAAGGGGCCAACGTCGGCGAAGGGGACGCGCACATAATCGGCCTGGCCGCCAGGGTATCCACCAAATAGATGCGAGTAGCCAAAGATGGCCGCAGGGGTATAGCCAAACAGCTTGTCGGTGACACCAGCATTGGGGTTGGAGTTGTCGCAAAGCGACCAAAGATCGTGCTGGCAGTAGTAGCACTTGCCGCAGGAGATGGGGAAGGGAACCACTACCCGGTCACCAACTGCCAGCTTGCTGACTTCGCCCCCCACCTCAACCACCTCACCCATGAACTCGTGGCCGAGGATGTCGCCCTTCTCCATCGAGGGGATGTAGCCATTGTAGATGTGCAGGTCGCTGCCGCAGATTGCGGTGCTACTTACCTTGATGATCGCGTCACCGGAGTTGAGTATCTTTGGTTCTGCTACTTCATTAACTGCTACGCTGCCTGAGCCGAGCCACTGTAGTGCTTTCATCTTCTCGCCTCCTATTTTGTCTGCTTGTCTCTAGAAAGAAGCAGGGGACGCGGTGATCGTTGCGCCCCCTGCTGATATTGCGCTCCACTTTGCCCTAAGGGGGGCTGGTGGCAAGGGGGTCTACTGCACGTAGTTCTGGTCACCACTCTCGGCAGTGAGGTTGCTGATTGCACCATGCTCCATTACCTGCTTGAAGCGGTTAAGGTCTTCTTCAACCTGCTGGTTTGGCTCTGCGCCGAGCAGGCGGGCGACGAAGGCCCCCAGCGCACCGGCTGGCGGGTCGTACTTGATCAGGGTAGCGACTTCGGTCTGCTCGTCACCGAGGCTGGTGAAGCGCACCGCCCCTTCGTTGGCTACCTGCGCGTTCGGCAGGGAACGCCATGCGATGTGGTGGTTCTCCTGCTCCGCGATGATCTCCGCATCCCACTCTACCGTCTGGCCGAGAGGAGCCTTAGCCTTCCAGTGCGAGTGCGTGTTGTCTTGTACCGTAACCGCCTCCAGGTGATTCATGAAGTGCGGTAGGTTCTCAAAGTTGCGCCAGTAGCGATAGATTTCCGCAACGGGGCGGTTGATAACCACGCTCTTTTCAACACGGATACCCTTGTCGGGGGCTACACCCTTCTGCTCGTCCTTCGCCTCCGCCTTGTTCGCCACCTTATCTGCATTGTCGGGGCTGCCAGTCTCCAGGTACTGCTTGAGGCGGGCAAGGTCTTCGGTGATCTGCTGGTTCGGTTCCTCGCCGAAGATGCGGGCAGCCAATGCACCGATTGCGCCGAGCGGTGGCGCATACTTCAGGCTAACACGCACCTCAGTGCTGGTCTGGCCCTGGGGCATGAAGCGCACTGCACCCTGGTTTGGCACCTGCGCCCCTTCTAGCGAACGCCAGGCAATGTACTCGTTCTCCTTCTCGCTGCTAACCTCTGCATCCCACTCCACGGTCTGGCCGAACGGAGCATTAGCCTTCCAGTGCGAACGGTTGCCATCCTGTACCGTGACCGACTCCAGATGGTTCATGAAGTGTGGCAGGTTGGCAAAGTTGCGCCAGAAGCTGTACACCTGAGCGACAGGCAGGTTGACCGTGACCACCTGCTCAACCTCTACCCCCTTCTGGTCGGGTAGCCCCTTCTTGTCCTCGGCCTTCTGGCCGTTGTTGGCTACCTCACCAGTCTCCATGTACTGCTTGAAGCGGCGTAGGTCTTCGTCAATCTGCTGCTCCGGCTCCTCGCCGAACAGCTTGGCGATCAACGCGCCTAGCACCCCAGCAGGCGGGTTGTACTCAAGCTCGACCTTCACCTCGGTGCCGCGATTGCCGCTGGCAGGCTGGAACATCACTGCCCCGGCGTTGGCGATCTGCGCATCGGGCAAAGAACGCCAGGCGATCAGGCGGTTAGCCTGCTCGTTGATGATCTCAGCATCCCACTCCACCGTCTGCCCGGCTGGAGCATTGGCAACCCAGTGAGAGCGATTGCCATTGCCGTCCATTACCTTCACTGACTTGAGGTGGTTCATGAACTGTGGCAGGTTCTCAAAGTCGCGCCAGAAGGCGTAGAGGTCTTCGACTGGGCGATTGACGGTCACGCTCTTGGAGACCTTGATGCCGCTCTTGTGTGGGATTACTGCGGAGCGGGATTGCTGCTGTTCACCAGCCGCCGTGTTGATGTTCAGGGTAGCGGAGACGTAGCAGTGGCCGGTAGCACCACGATAGATGAGGTAGCCGCCAAGAGCCGCAATAGGCAGGCTGCCAAACTTGCCACGGGCGATATTGAGCAGGCTATAGGCCGCCAGTGCGCCGCCACCGATGATAGAACCAATCCGTTCTGGCTGCGAAACATTTACTGCGCTGTCTTTGAGCGAGGGGTCGTGGTCGTGTAGCCCCTGGTTGTTGCGGTCTGCATCCATGCTAGTCTTGTCCTCCTACGTTGTTTACAATGGTCGTTGCCTACCCCCACACAAGGCAAATACTATGCCATAAGGAGAGGCACGTGGGGCAGAGAGGAGCGGCTGTGGGTAGGTGACGCAAAAGAAACGCGCCCCCTGCCTGAGCAAAGGGGCGCGTGGTTTGGTGGTAGTGGTCAGGCAGCCAGGTAGCTGTTGATGTAGCTGTCGATCTTGGTCACGGCACTGCCCATCGTGGTGATATTGGCTGCATCCTCGTCGGGAATCTTGAGGTCGCCAAAGTCAACGAAGGTATCCTCAATGCCCATCAGCAGTTCCACCATGTCGAGCGAGTCGGCACCGAGTTCCTGGAAGGAGGTCTCCGCCGTCAGCTTGCTGCTATCCTTGACCTTCAGCACGTCGGTAGCGACGGTACCCAGCAGGTTGAGGATCAAGCCCTGCCGGTCGAGGCCAGCAATGTCGCCCTCGCTTGCGCCATGTTTGATTGCCAGGCGGTGAAGTAGCTGATTGGCGAGTTCTTCCTTGCCCATGTCCCCAGTTTCACTCTCGGCTACCCCATACTTGCTGGTCAGTACGTCCTTCAGATGGTCGGTTGCGTTAGCCATTCTTCGATCCTCTCCTTGTTGCTGCACGTTGGCAGCCGGTTTAGTGGTTCCGCCCTCGCGGGGGAGTGGGCTACAGTTCGGCTTTGTCCACGATGTAGTCTACCATATCCTGCACGGTAGTGAGTTCGCGGTAGTGGGCCGGTTCGATCTCGATCTGGAACTGCTCCTCGATCTCTGGGAAGACTTCCTCGTAGAGTTCAAGCGGCTCCGTGTCGAAGTCCTCAGCGAAAGCCGAGGCGCGGCTGATGTTGCTGGTCGGCACGCCAGTCTGTTCGGCGAGCAAGCGGCGGAGCTTGTGGTAAGTCTGTTCATAAAGGTCAGCCACTAGCTCTCACCTGGATCGCTCTGCTGGCTGGCTGTCGCGTACTTGCGGCGGTAGCGATCAACCTTGCCTGCCACATTGCCCAGCACTCCATTGATGAAGCGGCTAGAGCTGTCGCTGCCGAAGCACTTGCCCAGTTCCACCGCGTCGTCGATGACGATGGCGGGTTTGGTCTCGTTGCCAAAGATGATCTCGTGGATGGCGATCCGCAGCACGTTGCGATCCACCTTCGGCATCTGAGCGGCAGGCCAGTCGGGAGCGGCGGCGGCGATGATTTCGGCCAACGCCTTGTCCCTTGCGGCCACGCCTTCGATCAGTTCACGGGCGAAGGTGCGGCCTGCCTCGTCCAGTAGACCGCTTTCGATACCGAGGAACAGTTCGGCGCAAGGAGCCTTGCCGCCCAGAGCTTCCTTGTCCACCATCTCCACGTCAGCGGTGGCCTCATTCATAATTGCGCTGTCTACCCCCTCGCTGAGGTAGCGTTCAAGCACGCTGGCTGGCTCGTGGCCCACCAGGTCGGCCTCGTAGAGAGTTAGCATGGCTACCATTCGGGCCAGGCGGCGTTGGATCACAGGGCTGCTCAACTTTAGCCTTCCACATCCTCAACATAGACGTTGACTGCCTCGACTGGCATCCCCACCATCTTGATCAGAGCCTCTGTCACCTGCTGCTGCACCTCGTTGCCCACCTTTCGCATATTGGTCTCTGGCATAACCACGATGTACAGATCGGCAGTCACCTGGTTGTCGCGCACCTTGACGCGCACGCCCGGCTCGTTCTGGGCTACATTGCGCGAGAGGTTGACCCCATGCCCGCCCTGCCCCAGGTGAGCGACCCCGGCTACGCTCTGCGCGGTGAGGCGGACGATAGTAGCCAGCACTTGCGGGGCAATGCGGATGGTGCCGATGGGCTGGCCTTGCTGCTCTGTAGTCATCTATCTCTCCTAGAGGCGCGCTTCTGCCTCAATCTCTACTTCGCTGTCGTCGCCCATCTCGCGGGTGGCAAAGGTGTGCAGGTTGTTGTTTGCGCCCCCACGTGGCCCGCCCGCCTCAAGGGTGACTATCGAACCGTCCTCATTGCTCATGTACTCCTGGATAAAGACGGTGCTGATGTTGCCGTGCAGGTAGGCCGGGTTGCTGAGGATACGCTGGTGCAGTGGAATGATCGTCTTGACTCCGGTGATCACGCACTCGCTGAGGGCGCGGCGCATCCGCGCTATCGCCTCGTCCCGCGTCTCCCCCCAGGTCATCAGCTTGCCCAACAACGAGTCGTAATGCGGCGGCACAACGTAGCCAGAGTAGAGGTGCGAGTCCATCCGCACGCCAGGGCCACCGGGTGCGAGATAGAGTTCGACCGTCCCTGCATCGGGGCGGAAGCCGCGGTTGGGGTCTTCAGCGTTGATGCGACATTCAATCGAATGCCCCCATATTCTAATCCCTTTTTGAGTCAGCGTCAAGGGCTGGCCGCTGGCGATCATGATCTGCCACTTGATCAGGTCGATGCCAGTGATCATCTCGGTGATGCCATGCTCAACCTGGATGCGTGGGTTGACCTCCAGGAAGTAGAAGTTGCCGCGCCTGTCTACCAGAAACTCGAAGGTACCAGCATTGCGGTAGCCGATCCCCTTTGCGCCTTTGATCGCCGCCGCACAGATTTTGTCCAGCAACTCCTGTGGCAGGCTGTAGCCAGGGGCTTCTTCCAGCACCTTCTGGTGACGACGTTGCAGCGAGCAGTCGCGAGTGCCGAGGTGGACGATGTGGCCGTGATTGTCAGCCAGAATCTGGACCTCGATGTGGCGCGGTTGGACGATCAGCTTCTCCAGGTAGAGATCAGCGTTGCCGAAGCCCGCCAAAGCCTCGGTGCGGGCAATGCCGAACACCTGGTTTAGCTCGCTCTCATTGCGAACCATGCGCGTGCCACGCCCACCGCCGCCCGCCACCGCCTTGAGGACGACTGGGTAGCCAAGCTCTTTAGCTACGGTCAGGGCTTGCTCCTGGCTGTTCAGCGGCTCGGCATTGCCGGGGATGATCGGCAAGCCCACCTTCTGCATCACCCGGCGGGCAGCGGTCTTATCGCTCATCTGCTCGATCACCTCTGGTGTGGGGCCAATGAAGGTGATGCCTAGCTGCTGACACACTTCGGCGAGGTAGCTGTTTTCGCTGAGGAAGCCGCTACCAGGATGGATCGCGTCTGCGCCAGTGATCACCGCAGCGGTGACGACTGAGGGGATGTTCAGGTAGCTGCGGGCGGCGGCGGCTGGGCCGATGCACACCGCCTCGTCCGCAAAGCGTACCGCCAGCGAGTCGCGGTCGGCCTCGGAGTAGGCGACGACAGTCCGCACCCCCAGTTCGCGACAGGCTCGCACGATCCGCAGGGCAATTTCGCCCCGATTGGCAACCATTATCTTCTTGAACATTATCCTTAATCCTGTGCGCGCATCTGGTTTGTGGTGCAGGACAGAGGCGATCTTGCCCGCGATGCTACCACGTTTGTCGCGCCGCTCGTCGATCTTCAGTTGGGTGCTGACTCGCAAGGCACCAGCGGCGAAACAAGCCTCGGCCATCTGGTCAATGGCGGCTAGCACCTCCGCCTTCTCGCCCTCGATTACCGTCCCCATCGCGTTTAGCTGGTAGCTGAGGTTGGGGAAGCCATCCAGCGCGGCCAGGGCGCGGGCGACATAGTAGCTGACGCTGGTTGAGCCGCTGCCATCCAGCGGGGTGAGACTGACTTCTGCTATCACATGGCCCATCTACGCCTCCGCTTGGTTGCTGGCTTGCTGCTGTGTGACTATTGTAACACGTTCTAGCCTCAGCTCGCATCCTCGCTGCTGTTGGGGTCGGTGAGAGGGTGGCGAGCGCGCTTTGGCTTCTCGGCTGCGCTGTCGGCTGCCTCGCTTGGCATATCACTCGAAGCACTGGCGGGTCGGCGGGTGCGCTTCGGCTTCTCGGCGGGTTCGCTAGCTGGCGGGGCTGCTTCGGCTGCGACAGGGTTGGCAGCGGGTCTCCGCGTGCGCTTTGGTTTCTCGGTCTCGGCTGGGGTGGATGAAGGCTGGGTAGCCACCAGGCCACCTGGTTCGCCCTCAATCGGAGCGGGCCTGAGGGCGCGCTTTGGCGTAGCCGGTGCAGCTTCTTCGACGTAGTGGGGGTTGGCTGCACTCAACACTGCTGTGCGGGAGGCTTCGCTCAGGTCGCTACCATCGGGGCGAGGCTGCTGGTTGGGTGCAGGGCTGGCGGTTGGTGGGGGCATGGCAGGGTTAGTCGAAGCCAGCACTGCATCACTGACTGCTGGGCTGATCGGTTCGCGCTGCTGATCGCGACGCGGCTGGCGGTTGGGGTCGCGGCGGGGCTGCTGCAACTGCTGGCCCTGCTCGAAGCCTGGATTGGCAGCGTGCAGCACAGCATTACTGAGCAGCGGGTTGATCGCCTCAGGCTGCTGCGGTTGATTGCTCTGGTTGGCCCTGTTCTGCGGCTGATTGGTCTGCTGCTCTGGCTGGGCGCGCTGCTCGTCACGCTGGCGGCGTTGCTCAAGGCGCATCTCGCGGCGGCTGGCGGCAGACTGGCTGCTGTCGTTGTTCGGCAAGTTCATACCCTCCGGTTGGCGGCTCGGCTGCCCTGGCTGTCCCGGCTGGCGGCCATCACGCTGCGGTGGTCGCTGCTGGTTGTTCTGTTGGTTGTTCTGTTGGTTGCGTAGGCCACCCTGCTGCCCTGGCTGGTTGCGTAGGCCACCCTGCTGCCCAGGTTGGCGCATCCCAGGCTGCCCCTGCTGCCGCTGACCGTTACCATTACCGTTCAACTGATTGAAGGGCCGCTGCTGCCCCTGCTGGTTGCGTTGGCCTGGCTGGCCTGGCTGTCGCCGCTGGCCCATCTGCCCAATCTGGTTCTGTGGTTGCTGTGGCTGGCTCTGTGCTTGCAGCGGCTGGCTTGGGGCTGGGAGGCTCTCCTCCATACGTGGGGCTGGGGTCGCTAGCGGCTCCGGCTCATCAGCGGGGAAGTCGGTGAGCCACTGGCGGGCGAAGCCGCTGAGGGTGGGGTCACTGTCCCGCGCCCAATCGTACATAGCGCGGGTGATCTGCTGCTCGTCTAGCTTGCGCAGGCCAGTAAGGGCAGCACGCAAGGCCTTCTGCACCAACTCGGTGCCGTCGCGCCCAATATAGCGCAAGATAGCCAGAGCCTCTGGGAGGCCGTTTGGCATCCGCTCAATCCAGGTGTGCGCGAGGGTGTAGGCGACCACCCAGCGGGTGAAGGGGCTGCTGTCCCGCGCCCAATCCTTTAGTAGGCGCACCAACTGCGTGGGGCCGGTAGCAGCGTTGACCCCTAGCACGTCTGGCTTACCCCAGCCCTGTTGCAGGCTGTTGACGACGGCGCGGCGCACGTAGAGGCTGCTATCGTGGCGCGACTCCTCCAGCAGCACCAGGACGGGCTGGGGGTCGCGGCGGCTGCGGCGAACCAGGGCAAGGGGAACGACGCGGCGTACCTTCTCGTCCGAGTCGTTGGCCCAGCGACGCATCAGTTCGATGGTGGCGCGCTGCTGCATGGGGCCAATGATTTCGTCGTAGACGGCTGGCACCTGGTCGCGCACTTCAGCCTCATCGTCCTTCGCCAGCCGATAGGCGATGGCGGTCACGTTGTCGGGCTGCTCTACGCCCATCTCGCCCATTGCCCAGGCCGCCACCATCCGCACTTCTTTACTCTCGGCCTCAGCGAGGCGAGCGAGGGCGACCAGGGCGAAGGCGAGGTCGGGCAGTTCATCCAGGAAGTGGCCGACATTGCGGCCCATCGTCTTGATCACACCGGGCAGTTCTGGTACTGCGGCGGCGAGGGCGGCTCCGAGTTCTGGCAGCTTTGCGCCAAAATCGCGCAGGCTGGCCCGATGGAGGGTGGCTTGCAGATCATAGGTGACCTGGCTCAGTTCTTCGCTGACCTGTGACACGGGCATACTTCTTTCTCACTATCAACTGCGTCGGATGGACAGGTGGTGGGACAGAGCGTAACAGCAACAAAACAACGTAACAACCACGTCAGACTGGCTCTAACCCCAGCAGCGGCTCGCGGGCCATTGCTAGCGCAAGAGTAAGGAGCAGGTGCGCCAGCCCGCTGAAAACCAGCAGTTGGCGGGCAGGGTGGCTGAACAGCCAGTAGTACAAACCCCAGTAGATGCTATCGCGGAGCGGCGGTCGGTGCAAGGCTCTTGCTTCGGCGAGCGCAACGGTGCAGGGTAGGGCCGCTCAAGCCAGCAGTTGCTCGGAGAGCAAGACGTTGGCAGTGGGCTGCGTGGCCCGGATCAGGCCTGCCAGTACCTTGCCAGGGCCGACCTCGATGTAGTTGTCCACGCCTGCCGCTGCCATGTACTGGACGCTGCGTACCCACTGCACTGGGGAGTAAGTCTGCTTGACCAGTTCGATCCTGATCTCCTCAGCACGGGTGATCGCGGTTGCGGTTACGTTGGCGATGATTGGGATGCTGGCCTCTTGGGTCGGCACCTCTGCCATGAACAGGGCGAGGTCGTCGGCCATGCTTACCATCAGCCGCGAGTGGAAGGCTGCGCTGACTGGCAGGGGTATTACCCGCTTCGCCCCCGCTGCCTTTGCTGCTTCGCCCGCCGCTGCAATCTTGCTCTGCAAGCCGCTGAGGACAGTTTGGGTCGGCGTGTTGAAGTTGGCAATATCCACGCCACAGTCTGTGCTAATCGCCTCCAACTGCTCACGCTCCAGGCCAATGACTGCCAGCATCGTGCTAGACTCGCCCTTCACCTGCCCGACATTCGCCATTAGCCGACCGCGTTCGCGCACCAGCCGTACTGCATCTACGAAGGTCAACGACCCTGCCGCCACCAGCGCGCTGTACTCGCCCAAACTATGGCCGCCAACATAAGTCGGTGCCTGCTGGGGCAGCTTACCTTCGTCCTTCAGAGCGGTCAGGGCGGCGATGCTGGCAACGAGGATGGCGGGCTGGGCATTCTGCGTCTGCTGCAACTCGCCCTCTGGGCCGTTGAAGCAGAGGTCGCTCAGGTTGAAGCCCAGTGCATCGTCTGCCTGCGCGAAAAGCTGGCGGACTGCTGCTGAACGCTCGTGCAGCACCTTCGCCATACCCACGTATTGCGATCCCTGACCGGGGAAGACCCAGGCCCACTTGTTGCCCGTCTGTTCGTCGCTCATCTATGCTCCTGCGCGAAGGTAGGTGGCTGCTGTTCTAGCGTACTACTGTCGGGTTCCAGCGTAGCACGAGGCAACCGCTGGTCAGGCCACCGCCGAAGGCACCCATGCAGATGATGCCACCCGGCTTGATCAGCCCCTTCTCTACCGCTTCAGCCAGGGCAATCGGGATGCTGGCTGCCGAGGTGTTGCCGTAATGCTCGATATTGTGGAAGAACTTCTCTATGGGTAGCTCAAGCTGACGGGCTACCGCGTCAATGATGCGAATGTTGGCCTGATGCGGCACAAAGAGGTCAACATCGCTGAGGGCCAACCCCGCCCTGTCCAATACCACTCGCACCTCGTTGGACATGACGCGCACTGCCAACTCAAACACCTTGTTGCCCTTCATCTTGATGAAGTGCTGGCCCTCGGCCAACGACTCGGCAGAAGGTGGGCGGCGGCTGCCCCCGCCAGGGATGATGATCATGTCGGCGCAGTTGCCCTGCGAAGCGAGTATGAAGCTGATGATGCCGCTTTCCTGCTTGCTGGCCTGCAACAACACACCGCCTGCGCCGTCGCCAAAAATTACGCAGGTAGAGCGATCCTGCCAGTCGAGGAAGCGGGTCAACGTCTCTGCTCCAATTACCATTACATTCTTGTATGCGCCACTGGTAATAAACTGCGTCCCAGTGGTGAGGGCGTAGACGAAGCCAGAGCAGGCGGCGGCCAGGTCGAAGGCGGCAGCCCGGCTTGCACCTATAGCGTCCTGCACGAGGCTGGCGGTGGCGGGCAGCGGATAGTCGGGGGTGCAGGTTGCCACGATGATCAGGTCAAGTTGCTCGGCAGCGAGGCCACTCTGCTCAAGTAGTTGGCGGGCAACGTTGATGCAGAAGGTAGAGGTATACTCACCATCTACAACGGCGTGCCGCTCGCCAATCCCAGTGCGCGTGCGTATCCACTCGTCCGAAGTCTCCACTACCAGGGAGAGGTCATGGTTGGTTAGCACCTTAGCCGGAACGCTGCTGGCGGTAGCGGTGATCGCCGCGTAGGTGTCGCCTTTGCTCATCATAGCACTTTCCTGTTCTCAAGGCAAGGGGCTAAACAAAGAGAGGCTGGGGTAGCAGGTCGCGCCCTGGCTACTCCTCAGCCCCTGCCTGCTAAAGCCGAAGCTCTAGCTAGCACTGTTCTTCTTCTTGGTCGGGTCTGGGATTACCTGACGGCCCTTGTACATCCCAGTTGGGCCGACGTGGTGGGCCAGCTTGACCATGCCAGGGGCATCCGGGTCTGCTACGAGCGTGGGGGGGGTCAAGAAGTCGTTGGCTCGCCGTCGGTTCTTGCGTGCGTGCGAGGTTCGCTGTTTAGGATGTGCGCCCACTTAAATCTGCTTCCTTTCTCGCCAGCCTTGCGACTGGCCTACCAACCGCCCCACTCAGGGGCAGCTTCGCTAACAATTATACTTGCTTCTGGTGCTTCCCGCAAGCAGGAAGGTTCTGTTTGGCTGGCTCAGTTGTTGCCGTTGAGCAGCTTCGCCAGGACTGCCAGGCGGTTGTCCTGGGCTGCCTCTGCTTGTTCGGCCCCCGCTAGGCCGAGGTTGAGGCGTACACCATCTGGCACTGGCAGGCCAGGGCAGTCGGGGCGGCAAACTGGCATCAGCGGTAGTGCAAGCAGGAAGACCTGACGTAGCAGTTCGCTTAGGTCAAGCAGGTGGTTCTGGTCGATCCACAGCGCATCGGCTTCTTCTTCGCCATTGGCTGCCTCCTCGTCGAACCCCACCTTGCCACCGCTAGCCAGGTCTACCTTCAAGCGGTAGCGATCCTCAAAACTGATCGCTAGCGGGCTGCTGTAGCTGTCCAGGCAGCGTCCGCATTGCAGCGGCACGTCATCCAATGCTGCCCTGCCGACTGTCAGTATGCTCTTGTTCAACCTGGTCAGGCGCACGTGGCCGCGCAGGTTGCGGCCTGCTACTCCCACGCTCAACTCCAGGCTGGGTGCGGCAAAGTCGTAGTCGCGGTGGGTGCCTACCGTCTCCTTGAGCAACTGGGCGACGTTGAAAATCTGGTCTGTTTCCATGTCTGTTTCGCCTGTTTAGCCTATGAATTAGGCCGTCTAATTGTACGTCAAATCAAGGGCTAATGTCAAGCACAAACTGGGCCATAGGAGGTTAGGGCTGGGGCGGGAGAGTAGTGCTGAACCAACCTGCAAGCCAACTGGCTGCTGCCGCCGGGCTGCGCGAGAGGCGGCGGGGTGGGGGGCCACGGTTGCGCCTCTCGCGCTGGCAAATAGACCCAAATTGGTCGGTGCAGGGTGTTGACAATGGCGAAAAGTGTGCTATAATAAGATTGTTGTGGTCGCCTCTCGCAAATCGTGCCTAAACCCACGTAGTAGGCATTGCAACAACCACCCCGCCTTTGAGGGGATTGAAACGCGGTCATCTCGCGGCCCGCCAGCCAGAGCAGCAAATTGCAACAACCACCCCGCCTTTG
>Ga0209724_1000858_pt1 | contig 28822 bp, 30 predicted proteins | sample grotaG_FD_184143 | JGI IMG/M metagenome (GOLD analysis project Ga0209724, IMG submission 184143) | Glacier valley bacterial and archeal communities from Borup Fiord, Nunavut, Canada, to study Microbial Dark Matter (Phase II) -... | ecosystem: Environmental > Aquatic > Freshwater > Ice > Glacier ...
CGATAAGCTCGATAAGTCAGCGGACGCGAACACTGCGCCGCCCAGCCCGTCGCGCCCGGTCTTGCTGCCCACGTAATAAATCTGGTTGCCGACCTGGCCCATCGTTCCCTTGGCTAAATCCTCGTGGCGCATCAGGCCCAGGGCCATCACGTTGACCAGCGGGTTTTCCTCAAAGCTCGAGTGAAAGGTGATTTCGCCGCCCACGGTGGGCACCCCAATGGCGTTGCCGTAGAGCGCGATGCCCTCCACCACGCCACGTAAGAGGTGCCGGGTGCGGGCGCTCGAGAGGTCGCCGAAGCGCAGACTATCCAGCACCGCAAAGGGCCGCGCACCCATCGCAAAGATGTCGCGCAGAATGCCGCCCACGCCCGTCGCCGCGCCCTGCACGGGTTCTACAGCGCTGGGGTGGTTGTGGCTCTCCATCTTGAAGGCCACCGCAAAGCCCTCGCCGATGTCCACCACGCCCGCATTTTCGCCAGGGCCTTGCAGCACCTGCGGTCCGGTGGTCGGAAACCTCGAGAACAGCGGCCTCGAGTTCTTGTAGCCGCAGTGCTCGGACCACATGGCCCCAAAAATAGCGGCCTCGAGCGGGTTGGGTTCACGCTCCATCTTGTTCACCACGAGGTCGAATTCCTCGAGCGAGAGTCCAAAAGTTTGAGCGCGGTCACGGAGAGGTTGGGGTTGGGTTGGGGTCATGAGTGGGGATTCCTCGAGTTTGGGATGTCTTTACTCAATAAAACGAAAGAGGCATTTAAATTTCTTTGGAATTTGTTGAGGCCCCAAAAATAACCAAAATAGAGGCCATAAGTAAATTATATAGCTCATATTTCATCTCCAAAATGACTGGAAGTTTGTCAACACACTGCCTATACATTACCTTTTCTTTTTCATAGTCTTGTATCATGCTAGAAAGACTTGACGAACCCGAATAAGAAGCTTCTATTGAGATTTTAGAGCAGTACTCATGACCATTTAAAAATTTAGGACTAGCTTTGGGATTGTAGTTAAAAAATACAAGTACAGCGCTTATTAGTACGAGCAGTAAAAAGACTTTTCTTAAATCTTCTCCATAGATATATAATAAATTCATAATGTGTTTAATCTGTGTGATAACTGGTAGAAATTGAGCAGATAAATAAAGTATAAAAAATAAGAGAATGTAAAAAATGTAAAGTGACGTCTTTTTTCCCATATCAATCATTAAACTTTTTCGACATTGGCTATTGTCGCTGTTTAGGCTTTCATTTGTTGTCGAAGATATACTGGTAGGAGAGACTCTTTCGCAATAAGTCTCTGGCGTCAAGCCTACGGGAGAAATTTTGGGTTGATATATAAAAAATATTAACCAAATGATAGAGAGAAATAAGATAAGAACAATCTTCTGATTTACTCCCATGTGTACCTCACTCTTACCCTCGAGCGCGCAACAACTTCCACTGACGGCGAATTCCGCCCAAGTGTAGAGCCAGATGCACCAGCGTGGGCACGGCGCTCGAGCGGGCAACTTCAGAGTGCTCGAGCAGAGATTTCCACTCGCGGTAATCACCCTCGAGTTGAGTTTGCAGCGCGTGCCACTCTAGATTGGTGGCGTGGTGTGGGTCCCAGGCCAGACTCCAGTTCGGCTCTTTGGCGTGGGCGTCTCGAGCGAGCGCAAGGCCGTGGGCCAGGGTGTCGCGCACATGCAGCGTGATGTTGTAGAGGCTGGGCTGCCCCACCGGGTGGGCGTCGGCCTGGTCGCCTCTAATGTGCGAAAGCGTGGAAAACAGCCCCCCGTCGCGGTCCAGAAACTTGCCGTCGTCGCCGTCGGGACCCTCGAAGAGTTCGCGGACCAGATTCAGAATTTGCGTGTTGTCAGCCATGAGCATTTCTCCTTTGTGATTCGGTGCCATTTGGGGCGAAAATGGAGGGCGCTCGAGCTATTCCTGAGCCTCGAAACCCCACCACTCGAGCAAGATATCAGGAAACTCGAGCAGACGGGCGCTTTGGCCTTTTTGCAATACGTGTTTGAACAGGTACGCATTGCCTTTGGGTTCGCGGTAAATCTCGAGCTGCATCTGTTCCAGGTCCAAAATCCAATATTCGGGGATGCCATTTTCGGCATAAGCCTTCAATTTATCGGTCTGGTCAAAGCGCAGGGTGCTATCCGAGACCTCAATGACCGCCATGACCTCTCGAGCGGTGGGCAATCTGGAATGGGCGTTTTCGCGCTTGACCAAGGTAAAGTCGGGTTCGGGCTGTGAGCGCCCGTCAAGGTTGAAGGGAAGCTGGCACGAAATCGCCAGGGGGCCAGAGAGTTTACCGTACAACTCATGACTGAGCACACGCATGGCCGTAAAATGTGGATTGCCCATTGCCGCCATCGAGTCTGGACCTCCTATTTTCGTATCGAGGTTCCGCAACACATGCACGTCGCCGCAAAGGAGTTCGACACGTTTACCTTCAAACGCGCCTTTTGCTGCCATCTCTTCGTACTCCCGTACTGAGTAACGGTAGCGAAAATCTCCGACGTAACCGCTATTTTCAGGATGTGTGGTCTGGGTCATACGCTATTTTACCAGAGCGCTGGTTGCCAGAGTATTGAGCAGGCTCTCGAACAGGCCCAATCCATCGCTCGAGCCGAGAATTTCCTCGCTGGCCCGCTCAGGGTGTGGCATCAGGCCCAGTACGTTGCCCCGTGCGTTCACAATCCCGGCGATGTCGTTCATGCTTCCGTTGGGGTTGCCCTCAGCGTCCTCAATAGCGCCCACGTACCGAAAAACCACCCGGTTCTCGCTCTCGAGCCTCGCTAAAGTTTCCGGGTCGGCGTAAAAGTTGCCCTCGCCGTGTGCGATGGGGATTCTCAAGATTTGACCTTTTGAATAAGCGCTCGAGAAGGCTGTTTTGGAGTTCTCGACCTTTAAATTCACGTCCTTGCACAGAAAATGTAGATTCTGGTTGCGTAAAAGTGCGCCCTCGAGCAGCCCGGATTCGGTCAGAACCTGAAAGCCGTTGCAGATGCCCAGCACCAGACCGCCGCGCTCGGCGTGCTTTTTCACCTCGAGCATGATTGGGCTACGGGCCGCGATGGCCCCCGAACGCAGGTGGTCGCCGTAAGAAAAGCCACCTGGCAAAATTACCAAATCGGTGGATGGAAGCGTGGTTTCGCTGTGCCACACCAAGCTCGAGGGCTGACCCAACACGCTCGAGACCACATGAAACGCGTCCATGTCGCAGTTGGAACCGGGGAATTGAATCACTGTTGTTTTCATGGTGCTCCCGTGGGTCGCGCTGAAAGCTGAAGGCTGAAAGCAAAAAGCCTTCAGCTTTCAGCCTTCAGTGGCGCTCAGCGCTATTTCCTCGAGTTCAAAACGCACCGCTTCCATAATCGGGTTGCTCAAAATATCCCGCGTCATGGCCTCGAGCTGAGTTTCCACTTCGGCGTGCTCCCCTGCAAGCTCGAGTTCGATATACTTGCCCACCCGCACGTTTTGCACGCTCGAGAAACCTGCACGGTGAAGGCTGTTTTCTACGGTGCGTCCCTGTGGGTCTAAGATGGATTTTTTGAGGGTCACGTAGATTTTGGCTTTGTAGTTCATGGGGTTTTCTCCGAAAACGCAGAAGGCAGAAGGCAAAAAATACTGCTCGAGCAGTTGGCTCTTGACTTTAGCCTTTAGCTTTCTGCCTTATGCGGCGGCACTGCCGCCATCACCCGCTCGAGCATATCCGCATACGCTTCTTTCACGCCGCCCAAATCGCGCCTGAAGCGGTCTTTGTCCAGCTTCTCGCCGCTGAAAGCGTCCCAGAAGCGGCAGGTGTCGGGGCTGATTTCGTCGGCCAAAATCACCTGACCGCCCTCGAGCTTGCCAAACTCGAGCTTGAAATCCACTAATCTCACCCCGCGCTCGAGGAAAAAGTGCAGCAGCACGCTGTTGACCCGCAAGGCCAGCAGCCTTATGGTCTCGAGGTCGTCCTCATTGCACCAGCCCAACGCGATGGGCGCGTCACGGCTAATCAGTGGGTCTCCGAGTTCATCGGACTTGTAACAGTGCTCGAGCACCGGAATTTTCAGCGGCGTTCCCTCCTCGAGACCCAGGCGCTTGGCAAAGCTGCCCGCCGCCAGATTTCGCACGATTATCTCGACTGGAATGATGCTCACTGCCTTTACGAGTTGTTCGCGCTCCGAGAGCTGACTCACAAAATGGGTCGGCACGCCCTCGCGCTCGAGCAGCGGATAAATTCTCGAGGTGATGGCGTTGTTGATGATTCCCTTGCCGACAATCTGGGCTTTCTTGACCCCGTTGAAGGCGGTGGCGTCGTCTTTGTACTCCACAATGTAGAGGGCCGGGTCGCTCGAGCGGTAAACCCGTTTGGCTTTACCCTCGTACAGTTGCTCGAGTTTGTCGGGAGTCATGGGTGGCCCCCCCTGAAAAGGTAGCGAGCAGGACACTTTGAGGGTGTCCTGCTCGAGGCTGGAAGTTCATTCATTTTTATCTCCGACGCCGCTTCTCGAGCAGCCTTAACCCAGGGTTTGGGTGTGTGTTTCTCTGAACACAGTCCGAAGCATAGGGTAGCACCCGTAAAGGTCAAAAGGCGAATTTGAGTCTAGACGGGGTGCGTTCAAGAACGTGGCGACTTGCCTGGAAGGCCCTCACCCGGCTGCTTTGCAGCGTCTTGAGCAGAACGGCACTGTCTTGGACAAAGCGGCACCTACCGGGCCTGTCCGCCTTCCGGGCCTGCTCGCATCCCTCTCCCGTGCCGGGAGAGGGTCAAAGGCCAAAGGAAAACCCTCTCCCAGCACGGGAGAGGGACAGGCGTAAGCCAGGGTGAGGGCCTTCCAGGCAAGTCGCCGCTCGCTTTCCAAGACCTCTCCGGGATTAACCCGGAGCCAGCGCAAAGGTCAGGGTCGCCTCGGCCACCAGCACGCCGTCTACCTTTGCTTCCACCTTAGCTTTACCCAACCCCCGCCTAAAGAACTCGAGCGTGGCGTAAAAGTGAAGCTGGTCTCCCGGCGTGACCGGTTTGCGAAAGCGGCAAGCCTCCACTCCGGCCAGAAAAGCCACCTGACCCTCGGCAATCTTGCCGTAAAACAAAAAAATGCTGGCCTGAGCCATCGCCTCGAGAATCAAAACCCCCGGCATGATGGGTTGACCTGGAAAGTGACCCTGGAAAAAAGGTTCGTTGATGGTGACATTTTTCAGGATGTGAACGGTGTTTTCCCCGCGCTCGAGCACCCGGTCCACCAACAGGAAGGGATAGCGGTGCGGCAACTGGCGCAGGACGGCTTGGATGTCTAATGCGGTGGAGCTTGTATCCGTCATGATAGTTTTTCGGTTTTCGGTTCTCGGTTTTCAGTTCTCGGTTTCCGTAGCGTTAGCCGAAATGCCCTACGTCTTTTACTGATAACTGACCACTGATAACTGATAACTACCTCCTCAAATAATTATCGCTACTAATCAACGAATCCTTGAGCAGTGGAATCATCTCGAGCGCCATTCCAGTGCCGATGGCCACCGCTTCAGTGGCGTTTTCGGCCACCACCACCGGAATTCCGGTGGCTTCGCGGATGACGGCGGCGAAGTGGCGCAGCAGGCTGCCGCCCCCGGTCATCACGATGCCCCGGTCTATGATGTCCGAAATGAGTTCGGGTGGGGTAATCTCGAGCACCCTTTTGACGCCTTCCACGATGTTGTACACCGGGTCGTTGAGCGCCTCGACGATATCCTCGGTGGTCAGTTTGATGGTCTTGGGCAGGCCCACCATCAGGTCGCGGCCCCTCACCTCGGCGGTGAGAATGTCACTTTTGCTCTGGATGGCTGCCGCGCCAATCTTGACCTTGATTTCCTCAGCGGTGCGGTCGCCAATCATCAGGTTTTCCTTGCGCCGCACGTAGCGAATGATGGCCTCGTCAAACTCGTTGCCCGCAATTCGCAAGGACTCTGAGACCACGATGCCGCCCAGAGAAATCACCGCGATGTCGGTGCTGCCGCCGCCGATATCCACCACCATGCTGCCCACCGGCTCGGCGATGGCCAGCCCCGCACCAATAGCCGCCGCTAAGGGTTCTTCAATCAAGTAAGCGCGTTTGGCGCTCGAGTTGATGGCGGCGCGCAGCACCGCACGCTTCTCGACATCGGTGACACCCGAGGGCACGCCCACCATCAGTTGCGGACGGATGTTGAAAAAGCGCCCAATGCCGCCTGCGTTGACCTTCCTGAGAAACATCGAAATCATCTTCTCGGTGAGGGCGTCGTCGGCAATCACCCCGTCGCGGATGGGGCGCACCGCAATGATGTTGCCGGGGGTGCGGCCAATCATGCGGTAAGCTTCCTCGCCCACCGCCTTGACTTCCTTGGTGTCTCGGGTCATGGCGATGACGCTGGGTTCCTGCAAAATCAGGCCCCGGTGTTTGCTGTAAATCAGGAATGTGGCGGTTCCCAAATCGATGCCGATGTCTTCTGAAAACCTCAACGTCTATCCCCCTCGAGCGAGGTGTCTCCTGTATGAACTCACAGGGAATCCTGCACACTGTTACCGTTTTATAGGCTCACTGTAGGCGGTGGGTCAAACCCACGTTTGAGTATCCCATGAGAGCACTCGAGGGTAGGGTGTGTACAGCGCTGCGTGAGGTTAGGGGCGACCTAACCCTCTCGAGGGGTTATCGCGCACGGGAACCAGCACCGGAGCGCGTACCACTCGAGGTTTGACGTAAGCTGCCAGCCCCGCGAAAGCCGCCGCCATGCCCATGTACAGCAGCGCCCGGTAAAAGCCCTCGAGCGACCCCAACACCGGCGTGACCCTTTGTGCCACCTCCTGCTCGAGCAGCGCCACCGCCGCCCAGGTTCCGGGGAGGGTGGGGTTGAGACCCACCAGAGCACACAGGCAAAGCAGGGCGCTCAGCAGGGCGAGCAGGCCAAAGAAGGGGCTGAGCAGCTTCATATCGTTTTATGATACTCAAAACATTGCGGTGTGCATGACCCTCTCTCGAGGGTTAGTTAAAGATTCGTATAGACAAGGAAGTTGCTCTGTTGCACAGGTCAGTTCGCGGTGCTCGAGCGCTACATCTGAATTGCAACCTCAAACCTCCACCCCTCGTACTATATGGCGATGAACACTTCCCATTTACCCGCTCGAGTAAGGGTTTCCGAACTTTTACACTTGCCGAGCGAAGCGGTCCTCAAGCAGCTTGGGCGGCTCGAGCCGGGGCAGATACACAGGCTCGAGAATTTGAACCTCGAGCCGAATAAAGTGCGTCTGGCGGTGGCCCTGGCCGGAGGAAGCCCCATCGGGTACGCCGTGAGAAGAAACCTCGAGTTGACGGTGGTCGTCGCTGCTTCGTGGCGTGGTAAGGGAATTGAGGGAGCGCTTGAAACCCTGCTCGAGCCATCCCAGCTAGAAGTGGTTGTGCCCTCGAGCACGCCGTCCTGGACCGTTCTAGCGTTGGGCGCGCTGGGGTGTGACCCCGTGACTGGAATTTGCGAGGTTCCGCAAAATGAGGGGGTGGCCTCGAGTCCTTTTGTTGTACTGAACGCTCGAGAGGACGTTCCCAATGCCTTGAAAGTGGAGAAAACGTGAGACCAGAACTGTGGCGTTTCGCGCTGTGGGGCGCTATCGGCTGCGCTTTAGGCGGACTGCTGGCCGAGTTTGCCCTGAAGCCCCAGGCCGCGCCTGTCGGTCCGCCGCAGAGTATCGCGCTGGTGCTCGATACTTCCGGCAGTATGTTAGACGGCAACAAAATGGGTGAGGTGGTGCGGGCCTCGAGAGATTTTGTGGGGCGGCAAAACCTGAGTACGGTGGGCATTTCAGTGGTGGCTTTCGATACCACCGGACAAACGATTAGTGCGCTCAGCCACGACTCGAGCGTGGTTTTAAACGCTCTCTCGAGCCTTGAGGCGGGCGGGGCAACCAATCTGGCTCAGGGCCTGGAAAAGGGACTGGACACCCTGCGAACCGAAGGGGGAACCCAGCGTAAGAGTTTGCTGGTCTTCACCGATGGGGTTCCTGCCGATGAAAACGGCGACGAGGCCGCCGCGCGGACCCAGGCGCTCGAGGTGGCGTCCCGAGTCCGGGCGGCGGGGGTGCAGATTCTGGCCATCGGTACCCAGGACGCCGATACTGACTATTTAGCCCAGGTGACGGGCAATAAGAACCGGGTGTTCTCCACGCGCTCCGGTAACTTCTCGAGCGCCTTTGGTCAGGCCGAGCGCAGCCTGTTCGGAGCGTCCTCGAGTGGCTCGAGCCTGCTCGACGCGCTGGCTCGCAGTGCCTTGGTGGCGCTGTTTCTGGGCATCTTCCTACTGATTGCGCTCAATGTGCTGACCCTGCGCGGTCAGTGGTTCCGGGACCTGGGTTGGGTGCCGTTTGGCGCGGCGGCGCTGGGCGCGCTGGGCGGTGGACTCGGCCAACTGATTTACGCCTCGGGTGGCTCGAGGGAACTGGGTTGGGCCTTGCTGGGGGCGGGGGCGGGCCTGTTTCTGGGTCTGGCGGACCGCTCGAGAACGCTGGCCCTGCGCGGCGCGGCAGGCGGTGCGGTGGGCGGCCTCGTCGGAGGTTGGTTCTTTCAAAGTTTCGCCAGTGTCAGTGCCGGTGGACCTTTCGCTCGAGAACTGGGTTTCGCGGTACTGGGCGCGGCCATCGGCTTAATGGTGATGCTGGCCCAGCAGGTGTTCAAAAGTGCGTGGCTCTACGGCGTCGGCCCCGGTCCCTACGAGGGCAAGGAGTACATTCTGGCCAAAAGTGTGGTCACGGTGGGGCGCTCGGACGGCAACGACATCGGCTTGTACCGTGAAAAAGCGCTGGCGCTCAAAGCGGGTAGCCTCGAGCAGAGTGCGGGCAAGTGGCGCTGGAAAGGGGAGCCGCTCGAGGTGAACGGCGTGTTGCAAAAAGAAGCCGAACTCAAACCCGGAGACCGCTTGAGGCTGGGCGGCACGGTGTTTCAGTTTCAAATGCGCGGCACGGGCACACCTCAATCCGGCTCGAGCACTCCGGCTTTACCCACTCAAAACCCCAGGCTCGAGGGCTGGATGCTGCACGACAACGCTCGAGCTTACCCACTCACTGGGCGGGAAGTTTATCTGAATCTCGACTCGAGCGCGCTCGACCTCAAGGCTCGTCCCTCGGAGGCACTGCTGAGTCTGAGCGGTGCGGCGGACGGCCTCAAACTCGAGGCGCTGAGCACGGGGGTGCAGGTGAACGGTCAGGCGGTGGGGCCGCGCTCGAGCGTGACCTTGAAGGCGGGGGATTTATTGCTGCTCGAGGGCCGCGAGGTGGCGGTGTTGCGGGGTTGAGGTTTGAGCGGGCAATGGTTTTGTTTTGGTAGGGGCGAGTGGCGGATAGGCCCGATAGGCGGCCCGCCCCGAGAGGTGGCGCAGTTGGGCCAAGACAGTGCCGTTCTATCCAAGACGGCAGCTCGCCCTAAAGCTTCCGCTTAAGCTGGAAAAAGGGCGAGCTGCCACTCGCCCCTACAGGGTTACTGGTTTTATTTGCTCGTCAAGAAACTCATAACAAGAAACCCCCGCCACTCGAGCGGGGGTTTTCTCAAATCAAACCTTGACTACCAGATGTAGAAAATGGTGATAATCACCAACCACACGATGTCCACCAAGTGCCAGTACAGCGAGGCGGGACCAATCGAGCCGTGGTTGTGCTTGTCAATCTTGCCGTTGAGAATCTGATAGTACGGCAGGGCCACGCCCACCGCGCCAATCACGATGTGTAGACCGTGTAGGCCCACGATGGTGAGGAATACCGACGCCCACAGGTTTTCGGTCCATTTCACCTCGGAGCCGAACAGGGTGAACTCGAAAATCTGGAACAGGAAAAATATTGCGCCCAGAGCCAAGGTGATGAACAGGCCAAGCGTGAAGCGGGTGGCCCGACCCTTCTCGAGGTGCTTCTCGGCGTAGTGCAGCACGAAGCTCGAGCTGACCAGAATCAGGGTGTTGAGCGCCGCCAGCGAGACCAGTGGACGCTCGATGGGCGGCACTGCCAGCCCCTTGGTCCGCAGGTAAATGTATCCGGCGATGAGCACCGAGAATAGACCCACCTCGGACACGATGAACCACATCATGCCCAGGTTGCCGTTGGAGTGACGGCTCAGGTGTTCGTGATGAACGGGAACTTTGTATTCGGGGGTTCCAGCCCACTGGAACAGCCCAACTAAGAGCACCGCCGCGCCGCCATAAATCATCAGGGTGTACTGAGTGATGCCGTCGGTGAACCAGCCAAACGTAAGGCCGATGGCCATGATGAACAGGCCCAGCGCGGTTACAAAGGGCCACACCGTGGGTTCAGGTAGATGGACCACGCTGGTGTCGCGCTCGAGCTTGAGACCCATCTTGTTCCAGTCGTAGAGCGGACGCTCGGTGGGGAACACGGTGGGGAACTTGACGGTGAAGTTCTGCGCGGCGGGAGGAGAGCTGGTGGCCCACTCGAGGGTGTAGCCGCCCCAGGAGTTGTCGCCCGACTTCTCGCCATATTTAAAGCTCCAGAACATGTTGTAAAACCAGACGGCCCCGCCGATGGCCAGCACGAACGCGCCCACGGTGGAGAGCAGGTTGAGTTCGGGCCACATGGCGTTGTTGGCCGAGTAAGTGTAGTAGCGGCGCGGCATTCCCAGCAGACCCAGCACGTACTGCGGCATAAAGGTCAGCCACGAGCCGATGATGAACAGCCAGAAGTGCCACAGACCCATGCGCTCACTCATGAAGCGCCCGGTGATTTTGGGCCACCAGTAGTACAGACCCGCCATGACGAGGTAGGCGGTACCGAACATCAGCACGTTGTGAAAGTGCGCCACCACGAAGTAGGTGTCGGTGACGATGTAATCGAACGGCACTAGGCCCAACGCCACCCCGGTAATGCCACCGATGATGAAGTTGAAGATAAAGCCGATGAGCCAGTACATCGGGGTCCTCAGCAAAATCTGTCCGCCCCACATAGTGCCGATGTAGTTAAAGAGCTTCACCCCGGTGGGCACCGCCACCAGCATGGTCCCTACCGCAAAGGCGATTTGGTAGCTGTCGGGCAGCGAAACCGCGAACATGTGGTGAACCCACACGAAGAACGACACCAACGTGATGCCCATCAGGGCGTAGACCATCACTCGGTAGCCGAACAGCGGCTTGCGGCTAAAGGTGCTGGCGATTTCGGCGGCCACGCCCAGGTAGGGCAGCAACATCACGTACACGGCAGGGTGCGAGTAGAACCAGAAGAACTGCTGGTACAAAACGGGCACGCCGCCGATGGCAGGGTTGAACCAGGTGATACCCATTTTGCGCTCGAGAATGGTCACCAACATGGCGCTGGTCAGGCCACCCAGACCCACGAGCTGAAGCAGCGAGGTGGCCAGAATGGACCATGAGAACACGGTCATCTTCCACACGCCCATGCCTTTGGCTCTCAGGTTGAAGATGGTGGCACAAAAATTCGCTGCGCCCAGAAGTGAGGCGATGCCGTTGAGCACCAGGGCAATAGCGTAAGCGTCAACCCCGTGCCCGCCCTGCATCGAGAGCGGGTAGTACGCAGTCCAGCCCACCGCCGCGCTGCCCCCGTTGAAGTAGCTGATGACCAGCAAAATCATGGAGAACAAAAACAGCCAGAAGCCGAAGGTGTTCACTCGAGGCAGCGCTACGTCTCGCACCCCTAAGTGCAGTGGCAACAGGTAGTTGCCCAGGCCGACCAGTCCAAACGGGATGATGAAGAAAAACAGCATCAGCACGCCGTGCATGGTCAAAATTTCGTTGTACTGCTGACCCACTAAAAAGGTGTTGTTAGGAACCGCGAGCTGGGTGCGGATGCCGAGGGCCAGAATTCCGGCGATGGCGAAGCCGAAAATGCTGGTCACCATGTAGGCGATGCCGATTTTCTTGTGGTCGCCGGTGGTCATGTAATCCCACACCACGGCCCAGAAGCTCGAGCGGGTGTCTGTGGGTCTCTGCGATGGAACTTGTACCGTCATTTACACCTCACCTTACCTTTGTGGCATCGCTTCGTATTTTGCGAGGTCGAGACCCACGAGTTTATTGCCCTCGAGATACTTGGCAATCGCGTCAATTTCCTCGCTCGAGAGCTTCTTGATGCTGCCCGGAGAACCGTCGAAAGCGGGCATCTTGTTGCCCGGTTTGAGCCGGGGTGCGTGAGCAATCCACTCGCGCAGTTGCTTGGGTTCGTTTTTAAATATCCCTGCGCCAATAGTGCTGCGGCTGCCCAAGTAGCTCAGGTTTGGCCCGATGATGCCCCTCGCGTTGGTGCCTTGCACGGCGTGGCAGGCCGAGCAGTTGGCCTCGAACAGTTGACGTCCGTTGAGGGTGGGGGCCTGCGCGAAGACTTCTCGAGTGCCGCTCGAGTTGAGGGCGGTTTCGGTGCTCGAATTGCTCGAGGCCGTAGCCGTGGGCAGCTCCTCGGAGGGCTTGAAGTTCTTGGCCGCCTTCACGAAGGTGTCGAAATCGGCGGGTTCCACCGCAATCACCCGGAACAGCATGTTGGCGTGCGAAGCGCCACACAGCTCGGCGCACTGCCCGAAGTACACCCCAGGTCGAGGCGCGGTCAGGGTGAACCGAGCTTCCTGACCGGGTACGGCGTCGCGTTGTCCTCCCAAGCTGGTGAGCCACAGCGCGTGAATCACGTCGCCGCCCACGGCGGTGAATTCGATGGGTTGACCCACCGGAATAATCATCTCGTTGGCGTTTCTAAAGCCCAGAGCGCTGTAGTTGAAATCCCACCAGAACTGCCAGCCGGTGGCGGTAATTTTGACAGTTCCTGCTTTGGGAATGGCGTTGACCTTGTTGAGCGTGTTGGCGGTGAGAATGGTTAGCACCGCCACCATCGCTATCGGAACGGCGAACAGCACCAGCTCGAGGGCGTTGTTGCCGTGAAACTGAGGTGGTTCGCCCACATCGGTGGGGCGGGCACGGAATTTGTGGACCACGTACCAAAGCGCGCCGCCTGTACCCACGAGCACCACCACTGACATACCGATGGCCCACCACATCAGCGGCGAGATGGCCTGCACGTAGGGAGCCTCGGGGTTAAGTGCCAAGATGCTGCGAGGCTGAGATTCCCGCGTGGTTTGAAGTGCGGACTGCGCCACCGCCGTGCCCAGCCAAGTCAGAACCAGTGTGCATAGAACAAAAAAGCGCCTAATCATATCCCCTCATCAGATTGTCCCCTTCGCTCCAGCGTGTTGTGCGCTTGTCTTTCACAGAGTTTGCCCTCGAGTAATACGTCGTAGGCTTGCATCTCACAGGTTTGCATCATAGTTGGCCCCCCGCCATGCGGTCTACTGCCATCAGCAGAAAAAGCAGCGCCAGATACAGCATCGAATACAGGTATAACCCCACCGCGTTCGGTCTCGAGATGTCCCGGTACAGTTTCCATGCTCCCCGTGCCAGCAGCAAATTTAGTATGACCGCGCCGAGGCCGTAAATCCAGCCCAATTCTCCGGGCAGCAAGAGCGGCATCAGGGTCATCATCACCGTGAAAACGGTGTACAGCCCAATCTGCGCTACGGTCATTTTATCGCCGTGTACCACGGGCAGCATGGGAATGCCCACTTCGCGGTACTCCTCTTTAATCATCAGCGCCAGCGCCCAGAAGTGAACCGGGGTCCAGAAGAACACGATGGCGAACAGGTACAGCGAAAACACGTTCAGGTCGCCCGTCACCGCCGCCCACCCGACCAGCGGGGGAAAGCAGCCTGCCGCGCCCCCGATGACGATGTTGTGCCAACTGACTCGCTTGAGCCACATTGTGTAGATGAGCACGTAGGTCAGCAGGCCCGCCAGCGAGAGGTTTGCAGTGAGCCAGTTGGCTCCCAGGCCCAGCATCAGGTAAGAAATGACGGTGAGAATGAGTCCAAAAATCAGCGCGTTTTGCCTCGAGATGAGGCCGGACGCGGTGGGGCGCTTGCGGGTGCGCTTCATGCGGTAATCGATGTCGAAATCGATGACCATGTTGAGCACGCCTGCTGCCCCTGCTGACAAGTAGCCTCCGATGAACACGACTAAAAGCAAACCGATGTCCGGGGTGCCTCGAGCGGCCATAAACATCGCGGCGATAGTTGTAAACAAGAGCAGGCTGATGACCTTGGGTTTGGTCAGCATGAAATAGTCGCGCCAGGTGGCTCTTGTGGAGCTAAGGGCTGAATTCTGAACCGTCATGCCTGTACCCCCGAGGGTTGCAGGGTTGGAGGGTTGGAGGGTTGGAGGGCTGGACTGCGCTCGAGCGTGGCCCGGAACAGGTTGAGGACCGCCACCCACAGGGCGCAGGCCAGAGTGAGGTGCAAAATTTGCATGAATGCGGGCGCTTTGAGCATCAGGTTCAGGATACCCGCAAACATCTGTGCGCCGAGGGTCCAGAGTAAAATCTGTGACGCTCGAGCCACACCCACACTCATACGGAAGCGGACGAGCCAAGCCGAGAAGCCGACCAGAACCACGGTGGTTCCCAGGGCCAGCGCTGGGTGAATAATTCGCAGTTGCAGCAGGAAGTTCGAGGCGGGGTCCAGGGTTTTCTTCATTCCCTCGAGCAGCGTTTCACCGGGCAGGGTGGGGAAGAGCGTGTCGCCTAAAGCAGTTACGGCTCCGGTTGCGCCCAGCACTAGGGTGAGCAGGCCCGCACCCGTAATCCAGGCCCAGGTGGCTTTACCCTGATCCCAGCTCAGTTTTGCGCCTGCGCTCGAAGCGGCGGTGAAATACAGCGCCCCCAACAGCAGCAGGGTGTTGGCAAAGTGGATGGGCTGAATGATGGCCCGCCCAATGGAGGCGTTGTCGGCGGTGAGGCCCAGACGAACCTGAAGCGCGCCGACTGCACCCTCGAGCACGATGAAACCCAGGCTCAGAACCGCTCCGGTGCGTGCTGCGTGACCCCTGGCAAAAGCGCGGAAAGCCCAGACGACCAAGCCCAGCACCAAGAGTCCTGCCGCGCCACTGGTGAAGCGGTGAACGAACTCGATGACGGTTTCCATGCGCGGAGACTGCGGAATGACCTGACCATTGCAGGTGGGCCAGTGGCTGCCGCATCCGGCTCCCGACCCCGTGACCCGCACCCACGCGCCCCACAGAATCACGGCCACGTTAAAAACCAGCAGCGCCCAGGCGTATAAGGTCAGACCTGCATTGCTTTGGTCCCCCTTTCGCCCGGTTACGTGCAGGGGTGGACTGTTGACGCTAGAACTCATAAATCGTTCTCCTTAAAAAAGTGTTGCCTCGAGCCAATGAGTGGAACTCTCGAGCCTTCCTGAAATCCAAATCCGACACGTTATTGTAGGTCTCCCGGCGGCCCGGATTTAAGGACTAAAGTCCTAATCGTCTGGCACAGTAAAAAACGGTTTTGAGTGCTCAAGCGGTACAGGTCATTTAACCCCCATGCAAAACGATACGATGACCCCTGATATGAATTCTCGAGAGATTGCCGAACTCATCACGGTGGTAGATGTCAGTTTGATTGGACTGAGCGGGGTGGCACTGGCGATTGGGGTGGTGCTGATTCGGCGGGGTCAGCGCGAGGCGCACCGCAGCGCTATGCTCACCGCCACCGTGTTTGCGGGGCTTTTCCTGGTGCTTTACGTTACCAAAGCCCTCTTTTTTCAGGCCAAAATTTACGCTGGCCCGGAGCAGTGGCGCTGGGCCTACTACGCGCTGCTCATCAGCCACACCATTTTGGCGGCGGCCAACGGCCCACTGGCCTTGATTGCCATTCGTTACGCGCTCATCGGGCGAAAGGCCAACGGCAACGTGCTCGAGGGTAACGGTATCCGGCAGGGCAAAGCGGGTCTGGCCTTCTCGAGCCACCGCAAATGGGTGCGCTGGCTGGTGCCAATCTGGCTGTATGTGGCGGTGACGGGCTGGGTGATTTGGGTGGTCCTAAACGCTTATGGGGTTTACAAGAACATGCCGAAGGAGATTTTAGGAGGTTAGGTGCTCGAGTGGTGGAGCCTGCGCGATAGGGTGAAACTCCATGTTGCAATTGGTGTTAATTCCGCCTGGGACGACCCCCCTTCTTGTGAGCGCGTCTTGGACAGAGCGGCACCTATCGGGCCTGTCCGCTACGCTTTCACAAGTATCCCCCCTGTCTTACAGGGGGGAACTAAAAGAGTGTCCAGCTTGAGCTTTTAAGGTACCCACCTATGAAATAGGGGGGTCTTGCGTGACTACGCAAGGGGGGGTCCTTCCCGCTCGAGAGGGTCACGCATTCTCGAGCGAGTTTCAGGTTAGCTCGAGTTCCACATTCGCCCCCGCAGTCTGGGCCAGCAGGCGCTCGAGCACTACAGGGCCGTGCTTCATCATTAGCGATAGGAAATTGAGTTCGCGCTCTTGGGGGTGTCCCAGTGGCAGCAGGTGGCGCTCGAGGCGCTCGAATTGCCGCTCGGACTCGTTTTCGCGGGTGTACAGGGCGCGGCCCAGCTTCTCGCCCAGCCGCTGCACGGTGTTTTCGGCCTGACTCTGAGCCTTTTCTATAGGGCGCTCGAGGGTGGGGTCCAGCTTCCCAATCTGCTCCAACATGGCGGCAAAATCGGCTTTGAAATGCTCGAGATGACCCTGTAAGTTCGCCTTAGAGCCGGAACGCTCGAGTAAAATCCGCTCGAGGCTGCCTTTGGGATTGGCCTGAAAAGTACCCGCGCTCAGCCCGTACTTGTTCAGAATGCGGGTTACAGGCGGCTCGAGCCACGTTACCTTGAGCCGGGGCCACAAAAGTGGTTGCTCGAGGCCGTGCAGTTCGTACACATCGCGCAACTGGGTGGCGTAGGCCAGTTCACCCGGTCCCAACACCACCGCGACGGTGGGCAGCACGGTGTCTTGCAGCACCGGGCGCAGCCCCGCTGCTGGGGTGATACGGCGCGCACCCTTTTCGAGAATGCCCTCGAGTTCGGCTCTCGAGTACGCCCGGTCCGCATAAAAACTGCCCTTTTCAAAGCGCAGCAGGCGGCGCTGACCATCATCCCCGGTTAAGAACAGGTTGGTCGAACCCTCAGGGCGGCGCAGACTCGGCGTGTAGCCTCGCTCGAGCAGGTTCAGGGCCATTTTTTCGATGCTTTGCGGACCCTCGAGCGGGTTTTCGAGTTCCTGCATCAGCGCAGGTTTGAACAGCTCGGCCAGCGCCGGATGCATCGGGTCGAGCACGATGAGGCCGCTCTCGGCCAGCAGTTCGTGTATCAGACGGCTGAACCAGTCGGCAAACGTTCTGGCTCCACTTGCGGCCTTGCCAATCTGCTCGAGCACCCCCTTCTTGTGCGCTTCTGGAGCGCTGAAAGGCTCGAGCGCTTGCAAAACCGACTCGACCCAATCCAGCTCGAGCGCGATGTCTCCTATCGGCACGCCCTCGGGCAGCGCCACGGTCAGGTGATAAATTTGCTCGTCCATATCGAGCAAGGTGGTACTCCGCACCTCGAGCGCGTCGTGGTCCTGGCTGGCTACCCAGAAGATGGGCAGTACCGGAACTTCTTCGGTATTCAGCGCTCGAGCCAGCAAAATCGCGTCCACCGCCTTATGAACGCTAAAAGCGGGACCCCCGAGCAATCCGGCTTGCTGTCCGGCGACCACCACTCGAGAATTCGTTGAAGAAAGCCGCTCGAGCTGTTTTTGCAGCATGGCCGCTCGAGGGTGCTCTCTCTTGCCCTCGCGCTCGTTCAGGGTGCCTAAGTCGGTGTGATAGCGCTCGAGTGCGCTTTTCAGGGCGGCGCGGTCCACGCTCGTCTTTGTTTGCAACGCACCCTTTAAGTCGTTGGGGCGAAGTCTATAGAGGTCTTGGAGGTCGCCGTTCAGGAAGCCGTTTTGGATGGAGGTCATGGATTGAGTACGCTCGAGGATGGATTTTGAGTAGCTGAGTGGTGAGTTATGAGGGGAGAGGAGGGGGAGAAAAGAGCGCCTCCGGCTGTCTTGAGCAGAACGGCACCTACCGGGCCTGCTCGCGGGTTCTTGGTTCTTAGTTCTTGGTTGGTTTGATTTAGGGCGCTTTAATAGACCTCCAGCGAAAGTAGAGATTTGACCTTATTTTGCTTGAAATGAGAAGGCTCTAACAGAAGCCTTGCTCCCTATTTTGGAAATTGGGACGCGCTAACGGCTTTGTAGGGGCGAGTGGCGGACAGGTCCGATAGGTGTCGCTTTGTCCAAGACAGCAGCTCGCCCGTTCCCGCTCGAGCGACCAAGCCCACTGAAGAGATGTGTTATGAATTTTTGAAAAGCCTGTTTAAAACGCTAAAAAAGACTTTCGCCGGAGGTCTAGTGCAGACCAACCAAGAACCAATAACTAAAAACCCGCCGGAGGCGCAAAACTCACCACTCATGACTTTTTTTCAAACCGACGGCGGATTCACCGACATCTCGCGCAGGCCGTTTTCATCGAGCAGTACGATACGGCGGTAGCCCAAATCGAGCAGGCCCCGGTCTTTGAACTCGCCCAGCAATTTGGTGATGGTTTCGCGGGTGCTGCCCACTAGATGCGCCAAATCCTGATGCGAGATGCGCCCCTTGAGGCGTCTGCGGCCCTCGATGAGTTCGCTGTCCTGGTCGGCCAGCCGCAGCAGCGTGAGCGAGAGCCGTTGCGTCACCTCGAGAAAAACGAGCTGAGTAAAGCGGTTTTGCAGCGCTCTGGCCTGACGAATGAGCTGAGCGGTGAGCGCAAAGTGCAGCGTGGGGTGCAGGGTCAGCAGCGTTCGCACCGTCTGAGCGCCCACCGCTTGCAGTTCGCAGTCCTCGAGCGCCTCGGCGTAGAGGCCGTACTCGGTCTGCTCGAGGTTGAGGGCCACCTCGCCCAGCATTTCGCCCGCCTCCATCACCGCCACGGTGACTTCGCGGGCGGCGCTGCCGATGCGGTACAGCCGCAATCTGCCCTTGGTCAGAAAATACAGCGTTTCGGCGCGGTCCTCGAGGTGAAAGAGCAGGCTGCCCCGCTCGAGCGTGGTGGGGCGCAGGGCCGATTGTAGAGCGCCCGCCGCCTCGGGCGAGAGGTCGGCCAGAAATTCGGGCATCACCTGCGACCCCTGCAACCCTTGCGACCCCGTGCCACAGCGTCTCCTATTCGAGCATCACACAGTGGCTGCGTCCAGGTGGGTGGACCAAAATGCAAGCTCGAGCACACTAGAAAGCACATACGCGTCAGTATGCCGCCTGATTGAGGGTACAAACGCGCTCGAGGTGACAATTGTTAAGGCGGGTATTAGGACCCGAACCCGACGGGTTGCGAGGATGTCCTGGGCAGCCACGGCTCGAGACGGGGAATAAGGTGCTAAGATTCGTGGGGAATTTTAGGGCGCTCGAGACTGTGTTGATAGATTTTTGGGTTGGCTCAAGTGCTCGAGGGTGCCTGCTGGGTGAGCCGCGCTCGAGCCTTCTGCTTTAACTGCTCTAACGCATCTCAAACTGCTCGCATCGCTGAGCGGATACATAAGCTGGAACCTCGAGCGAATAAGCTCCAGACGCGGGAGGTGGGATGCGAATTAAAGTAGATTTATTGCCCAAATCGGGCTACAGCGACACGGTGATTCTGGTGGACGTGCTCCGCGCCACCACCACCGCGCCCATCATTCTCGAGGGGGCCGAGCAGCTTTTTATCACCGGGTCTTTGGCGGTGGCACGCGGTTTCGCCGATTCTTACAACCTGCTGCTGGCCGGAGAGCGCGAGGGTCTGCCGCCGGAGGGCTTCAACTATGGGGCCAGCCCCGCTGATTTGCGCGGCCTCAAATTCGAGCGCGACGTGGTGCTCACCACCGAAAACAGCCCCAAAGCCATCGAAGCGGTGAGCGGCGCTAAACATGTGCTGCTGGGCAGTTTCTACAATGCCAGGGCCGTGGTGGATGTGGCGCTCGAGCTGGCAGGTGAGGAAATCGCCATCGTGTGTGCGGGAATGTATGGCGATGAAACGCTCGAGGACATCGTGTGCGCCGGGTTCTTTGCGCGCCGTATTCAGAAGCTGTCTGGCGAGGTCGAACTCAAGGACGCCGCTAAACTGGCCATCTCGCTGCTGCGGGCCTTCCCAGACGTGCAAGAAGCCCTGATGGGGTCTACGGCAGGTAGAATGCTCGAGAAACTCGGTCTGCTCGAGGATGTGGCGGTCTCGAGCCTGATTTCGCAGAGCACCTGTGTGCCGCGTCTCGAGAATATCTTGCAATGGGACGGGAAGAATATTTTTCGCTTTGGCGCGGCCTGAAGGCCGTATGGGGACGATGGGGGAGAGATGATGCGGTTTCCGAAGGGTTGCGGAGCACGAAGTAGGGGAACTGGGGAGCTGGGGAGTAGGGGAATGGGTCAGAACATGAACGTTTTGTCCTCGAGTGGGTTGATTTCTCGAGCCTGGAAAAGCGTGTTCAGGGCGGGTTTGGCGTGACCCGGCTCGAGCTGATGTCCTTTCCCCTGGACCCGGTGACACTCCTGGGAGCAGTCAAGATGCTCGAGGGCTGGATTGTGGAGCGGGGAACCCACACCGTCATCACCATCAACCCGGAAATTATCATTCAGGCCGAAACCGACCCGGTGCTGGCAGCGGTCATTCGCAAGGCCAATCTGGTCACTGCCGACGGGGTGGGCATCGTGTGGGCGGCTCAGACCTTGCTGGGGGTCAAGTTGCCTGCTCGAGTGACTGGGGTAGACATCACCCTGAAGTTGCTCGAGCGCGGGGGACGCAATCTGCGGGTGTTTTACCTGGGCGGCAAACCCGGTGTGGCCGAAAGCGCGGCGCAGCGCATGTTGGCCCAGTACGGCACCATCACCGTGGGCGTGCAGCACGGCTATTTCAAGCACGATGGGTTTGAAGACCACCGCATTGCCGAGTGCATCCGCGACGCGCAGCCGCACGTCCTGCTGACCGGGCTGGGTGCGGGCCTCCAAGAGGGCTTTAACGAGCGCTTCCGTGAGCTGATGGGTGTTCCGGTGGCAATAGGGGTAGGCGGCACGCTAGACGTGCTTTCGGGCGCAGTGGAACGCGCCCCGGAGTGGACGGGTAAACTGGGCGTGGAGTGGGTCTGGCGGGTGGCTGGAGACCGTCGCCGCTGGGGACGCGCCCCCAGACTGGCCAAATTCGTGCAGCGGGTGATGCAGAAAAAGAGTGTGGCACGGCGCACTCGAGCGGGGAAGTAGCGAGGAGTTTTGAGTGGTGAGTTTTGAGTGGTGAGTTTTGAGTGGTGAGTTTTGCGCCTCCGGCTGTCTTGACCTAAGCGGCACCTATCGGGCCAGGTCGCGTCTTGAGCAGAACGGCACGCGGAAGCGCCCTGCTCGCGGGTAATTGGTCATTGGTTATTGGTTGGTTTGATTTAGGGCGCTCGAATACAGACCAACTAAGAACCAATGACCAATTACCCGCCGGAGGCGCTCGTTTTTACCCTCCTACCCTCTCACCCTTCACTCCCTTCACTCCCTCGAGTTCCAGCGCTTTTCCCGACAGCAGCGTCTCGAGCACCATACTGGTCGAGCAGGTAAAGCCCATCTCGATGAGTTTGCCTAAAATGCCGCGCAGTTCGGACATGTCGCGCAGGGCGACTTTAATCATGCAACTGTTCTCTCCGGTCACGCTGTGAACCTCGAGCACGCCTTCCTGACTCCTGGCCCACTGCACCAGTTGAGGGTCGCGCTGACCGCTTTCCTGCACCCCGATAAACGCCTGAATGCCCCGGCCCAGCGCCGCCAGACTGACCAGCGCGTGATAGCCCAGCAGCACCTTGGCCTCCTCGAGCCGCCGCACCCGCTCGGTCACGGCGGGTGCGGATAAGCCCACCCGGCGGCCCAGTTCGCGCATACTCAGGCGGGCGTCTTCCTGTAAAACCGCCAGAATGCGGGCATCCATCGGGTCTAGCTCGAATTTCATAGCCTTACAATAAAGCTTTGCTTTCCATTTGCCAAGTGGCGTACTTTGTTGGGATTACGTATTAGAAGTCAGTGGCTCGAGCGGGTTCATCGGTGCTCAAAATGCCGTACTGAATTACGTCCTCGGGCTTTTCGTTCTTCCAGACCGCGCCACGCTGTGTTCCCTCGCGGAGAAATCCCGCCTTCTCGAGTACCCGTCCCGAGGCCGGATTGCGGGGAAAGTGGCTGGCTTCGAGCCGATGCAGCCCTAACTCGTCAAAGCCGTGTCGCACCACCCTCAGCAGCGCTTCGGTCATTAAACCCTGTCCCCGTGCGGCTCGAGCGACCCAGTATCCCAGGCCGCCCCGTCGGTGCTTGAGGTCCCAGCCCAGACCGATGCGCCCCACCAGTGCGCCCTGCTCGAGCAAAGAATTTTCCAGTGGCTCGAGTAGAAACAGGCCCCAGGCCGCAAACGGTTGACCCTCCCGCTCGAGGTCACTCCGTATTCGGGTCTCGGCAAAACCCTCGGGTAAGGGATGGGGAATGGTCAGGGTGAAGTCGGCAATCTCGGGGTCATCGAGCAAACGTTGCATCTCCGGGGCGTCCTCGAGCGAAAATGAGCGCAACTCCAGCCGAGCGGTTCGCAAAGGGGGCGTCATGGGATGAGAGTGTAGACGATGCTTCGATGCGAACTGCAAACGTCCGCCACAGAGACAAAATCAAAAAGCCCCTCGAGCATGAGAGGCTTAACCAATATTGCAAACTCGAGCAAAACCGTGCTCAACCGACCATGCCTTCCTCGAGCGCCTCTGCATTTTTCTGGGTTTGAGTATGCGGCAGAAGGCGGCGTAAACGCTGTCCCAGCCGTTTATACCACTTGGGAGCAAACTTACCCACAAAGTCCCGTGTGGCCTGCTCACTGCCTACGTCCTTGCCGTACTGCTCGTTCAGGAAGTAGCGGTGGGTCATAATCCACAGGTAAAGGTCGGCCTCGGTGCGGCCCGGAAACTTCTCAAGCGCGTGGTATTTGCGAATCTGACCCACCACCCGCAGGTATAGGCGGTCGTACCAGCTTCCCACCGCTTCTTCCCAGCTCACCTCGCGGCCCAGGTTGAGGCCCAGAAAGTATTGCCGGGTGCGGATGTGCTCGAGCAGGAAGTCATAGCGGCCCAGTGCCGAAAAACTGATTTCGAGGTGGTCGTGGCGCACCTCGTCGAGGTGGGTTTCCTCGAGAAACTGGGCGTACTCGCCCTTGAGAATCACATCAAAGAGCGAGTCTCCGACCTCCGGCGAGACCCGGACCTCGAGTTCGATGATTTGCGCGTCAATGTACTTTTGATGGTTCTTACGGGCCACGCTGACCCGGTGGTTGCCGTCTTTGACGAAATAAGCGTCTCCGACCTTGTACACCTCGATAGGCGGCAGTTCGCGGCCCTCGAGCTGAGCCGAGCGCACGTTTATCCAGCGTTCGTCGAGGTGGTCCTCGAGCGGCAGAAATTGCTGGTCGAAGTCACTGTAGCGGTCCACGCTGCCGATGATGGCCTCGAGCGGGATGGCTTTGGTACCGCCGTAACGCTCTGAGCGAGGATGAAGGTGGCGCACCCACTCGAAGGGAATCAGGTGGTTCTCCTCGCCGCGCAAAAAGGCCATCAATTGACCGAACAAGGCGTGACGCCGTGCGCCCTCGACATCGTTTCTGGCTTGTGTTTTGAGTTCCACGGTTTCCTCCTTGTTCGTGAGGTGGGTTGATTCTTTGCTTCTAGCGCAGGAGTGGTTGACCCTTGCTTCGGGTACAAAAACCACACTCATAGTTTGACATACACCCGGTCAGTCAAGTGTCAACAGAACACAAATTCCCCACCTGTTGATTTCTCACTCATCGTCAGCTCAGACTCTGAACCCTTTGGCACGAGCCAGACCCAAAATCCGTTTAGGTCCGTTTTATCAACCGTGAGAACCCGCACAAGACGCGGCCCTCGAGCGTGCTAATTTTGAGGCACACAGCGCTCCTCGCGCCGTCTTCCAGGCACACCCTATTATCGCTTATTCTCGAGCCACTTCTTTAGACAGGAGTCCCCCATGCTAGGACGATTATTTCGCAAGCCCAGCCAGAACGAGAAAGTTCCTCCCGGCCAGAGCCTGACCGAGCGCTTTCCAGTGCTGACCTACGGTCCGGTGCCGCATGTGGACGCCCAGAGTGTCAGCGTGCGGGTTTTTGGACTGGCGCAGCCTAAAGAGGTGAGCTTTGCCGACCTCAAGGCCATGCCGCAGACCACACTCACCCGCGATATCCACTGTGTGACCCACTGGAGCAAGCTCGAGACCGAGTGGAGCGGCGTGAGCGTGCCTGACTTCATGGCGAGCGTGGACCTCGACCCCAGGGCCACGCACGTACTGGTTCACTCCTACGGCGGCTACACCACCAACCTCGAGCTGGGCGACTTTTTGAGGCCAGATAACCTGCTCACCTACACTTACGGCGGCCAGCCGCTCGAGCGCGAACACGGCGGGCCACTGCGCCTGTTGGTTCCGCACCTGTACCTGTGGAAGAGTGCCAAGTGGCTGAGCGGCTTCGAGTTCATGGACCACGAGCAACTGGGCTTCTGGGAGCGCAACGGCTACCACCGCCGGGGCGACCCGTTCAAGGAAGAGCGGTATAGCGACGATTGAGGATTGAGCAGAGGGCAGGCGGACAGGCGGCGAGGCCCGGTAGGTGCCGCTTTGTCCAAGACAAGGGCAAGATAAATTATTGTGAACGTCGCTCGAGCTGGAATAGCCTTCACCCTGGCCCTAGCGGGCCTGTCCCTCTCCACGATGTGGAGAGGGTTTTTCATGTATTTTCCCTCTCCCGGCACGGGAGTGGGACCGCTGCAACGCATCAGGGTGAGGGCTTTCCGTTTGCTCGAGGGCATCAAATAGGGGCGGGTTTTACTCCACCCGAAAGCGCACCACATCCACACCGCTCCACTCGTAACCTTCCACATTCCAGCGCTCGTCGCCCTCGAGCAGTTGCGCGTTCCCGGCAGCGTCCACCGCTCGAGACCACACCTCATGCTCGCCGGGGTCCAAATCCAGCTCGAGGGTCCAGCGCACCCAGGCGAAGCGTTCGCTCGAGGGGTCCAGTGGGGGCCAATCCGCTTGGAGACGCTGTGAAAAAGGCTCGAGCCGGGTGTCCATCCAACTCACTCCCCGGTCCAGCGAGATTTCGACCCGCTCGAGGAGGGTACTTCCGTCGTTCCAGGCCGCGCCGGACAGCAAAACGGGTCCTCGTACCACTTCGCTCTCGAGCGGCGACCAGACCATGCTCTTGAGCGGCATCCGCCAGCACGCCTCTCCGTCCGGCATCCGGTAACGCTCCTGCTGGGCCTCGTTCTCGCTCTCGAACTCGGTCAGAATCAGGCTCGAGAGCCACTTGACGTTCACGGTGGCAAAATATCCCGGCATCACAAAACGCAGCGGGCCACCGTGGGTGCGGCTCAGGGCTTCCCCGTTCATGCCCCGCGCCAGAAAGCCGTGTGAAAGCGCGTCCTCGAGCGGTACGCTCTTTTCATAGTTCAGGCTGCCGTCGCCGTCGTGACCGCGTAGGGTCAGAAATTGGGCCTCGGGTTTGATGTTGTCGCGGCGCAGCACGTCACGCAGCCACACGCCGGAAAACTGCACGTTGGCCACGCCGCCGCGCTGCCACGGCGACCCGCTCAGGGTTTCGGCGTCGCGGAAGAAAGCCCGACCATTGCCCGCGCACTGCATCACCGTCTCGAGCGTGGTGCTCTGGCCCAGCCCCGAAATCTCGAGCATCAGTGGAAATTCGACCAGACCCACGATGCCGAGCGTGTCGTCGAGCAAATCGGTGAGCGGTGGAATGGCGTAGCTGTTTCGCATGAACACCCGTTCGGTGGGCGTGACCGCGTGACCCCGCAGTTCCTCGAGCCGGGTTTCAAAAACGGCTGTTCCCTCGAGGTCAACATGCGAGATGAGTCGGTCCGATTTTCCGCGCAAATCCTCGCTCGAGACGCGCGGGGGCAGGGTGCTCGAGAGGTCGGGGGTGAGGTTCTGGGTCATGGGTGGGGTCCTCGAGTGGGAATGACCCTTAGCCTAGCTCGAGAAAGTCGTCTGGACAAGTGGGCGGAGCTGAAGGGGGAGGGCTGAAGGGTTGAACAGTGGGAGCGGGGGTGAGTTAGACTTTGAGAAATGAGTTTTTGGAGGTTGGTTATGAATTTGCTCGGTGAGATGCTCGAGCGTGCTCTTTTAACGCTTGGGGTGAATTTTTGTGCTAAAGCTTCAAAATTCTGGATGGGGCGTATCGGATGACTTTGCCCCTCACTGGAAAGGTGGCGCTGGTGGCCGGGGCCACCCGAGGCGCGGGGCGCGGCATCGCGGTGGAACTGGGTGCAGCGGGCGCGACAGTGTACTGTACGGGCCGCAGCACCCGGAACTCGCCTTCGAGCATGAACCGGCCCGAGACCATTGAGGACACGGCTGAACTCGTGATGCGGGCGGGCGGAGTCGGCATCGCGGTGCGGTGTGACCACTCGAGCGAGGATGAGGTGAAAAGTTTGCTCGAGCGTGTCCGTCTCGAGCAGGGCCGTTTGGATGTCCTGGTCAACGACATCTGGGGCGGCGAAAAAAATGTGGAGTGGGGCAAGAAGTTCTGGGAGCTGGATTTGCCCAAAGCCTTTGGGCTGATGGCCCAGAGCCTACACACCCACCTCATCACCTCGAGATATGGCGTTCCACTCATGCTCGAGACCGTGCAGCAGGGCAGTGTGGGCGGACTGGTGCTCGAGATTACCGATGGCGACACCGACGTGTACCGGGGCAACTTGATTTACGACTTCATCAAAAACGGGGTGATTCGACTCGCTCGAGGCATGGCAGCGGATTTGGAGGGTATGCAAAAAATTACTGTTGTGGCGCTAACCCCTGGCTTTCTACGCAGTGAGGAGATGCTTGAGCACTTCGGGGTCACGGAGCAAAACTGGTTCGAGGGCGCGAAAAAAGACCCCTATTTTGCGGGGTCCGAAACGCCCCATTTCATCGGGCGGGCGGTGGTGGCGCTGGCCTCGGACCCACAGGTTCACGCCAAAAATGGGCAGGCGCTGGCAACCTGGCACCTCTCGAGGGAGTACGGTTTTACCGACATAGATAAACGCAGTCCGCACTGGCTCGAGTTTTTCGAGGCTGAGAAAGTGCGACAGTCGGCGCTCAACGGCAGGGCGGGTTGAGTTCTCATACGGATTCCGAAAATATCCGTTTAGTTTCGGATATTTTTCGAGGCGGTCTGGCCCGATAGGTGCCGCTTAGACCAAGACACGGAGCGAGTAAGAAAAAGATACGATTTCAGCGGTATGGAGTATTTTCGGGTGCCTTGCCCGACAATACGGAATTTAGCGGAAATCCCATCACAGGTCTCGAGGGTAGAGGAGTCAGGCACTGAAGTTCAGACAGACCCTCATCACAGCGCCTGTAACACCGCCACATCCTCGAGATTCTCAAAATCCACACTGGGCCGAATAAACACCACTCGAGAAACCGAATTTGGACCCAGCGGCAGTATAGAATCCACCTTCCCCACCTTCAGGCTCGAGGGAAACACCCCGCCGTAGTTGGCGGTCAGCACCGTGTCGCCCACCTTCACATCCACATTTTTGGGAAACTCGGCCCGCATACGGTCCGGGGGCGTTCCCACCGCCAGCCCGCGCCCCGGCTTGCCCTCGAGCGAAACGCCCACCCTCGAGTCGGGGTCCACCAGGGTCAACACCACGCTGCTGACCCGGTTTACCTCGACCACCTGACCCACCACGCCCTCGGGCACGGTGGCGGTCATGAAGCGGGTGATGCCCGCGTTCGCGCCCTCGCCCAGCGTGAGCCTCGAGAGCAGTGGACTGGGGTCCAAGCCCACCACCGGGGCCACGGTGATGATGTTGGGGGCGCTCGAGGCCCGAATCATAGCGGCTTTTTTCAGGCGCTCGAGTTCGCGCGCCATCACCCGGTTCTGGTTCTCGAGCTGCTGGGCGGTCTTGCGAAGCTCGATGTAGCGCTGCGACAAATCGCGCTCGAAGGCTACCGCTTCGAGAAAGCGCTTCAAGTTCTGGCCCGCCCTCAGGCCCAATTGGGTCACGGGTGTCACCGCACTGGTCAGGGCCAGTGGCGCGGGTGGCAAAAAGCGGGTGGTGGCCAGACTCAGGGCCAGGAGCACCAGATAAACCCCCACCAGACGACGAAACCTCACAGTCCGGGAACCAGCTCCAGACCCAGCGCTCGAGCCATCTGTAGCAGCCGTACCGTGGGTAGGCCCATCACGTTGAAAAAATCGCCCTCGATGCGCTCGATGAGTAACATTCCTTTTTCCTGAATACCGTAACCCCCAGCCTTGTCCAGGCCCTCGCCCGACTCGGCGTACCACTCGAGTTCCGCGCTCGAGAGGTGTCGAAACTGCACCGTGGTGGCGTCGAATTCCACCTTCTCGGCACTGGGGGTGAGGATGGCGATGCCGGTGTACACCGTGTGGGTGCGCCCACCGAGTCGCTCGAGCATGGCCCGGTTCTCGAGTTTGCCTTTCGGTTTACCCAGAATTTCACCGTCTAAGGCCACCACGGTATCGGACGCGATGATGTAACCGTCCGGCTCGAGAACTTGCACCGCTTTGGCCTTCTGCATCGCCAAATCCTGCACCACCTCGGCGGGATGGGTGGCGCTCGAGATTTCTTCGGTGTGCGCGGTCAAAATGCGAAAATTGACCCCGATGCGCTCGAGCAACTCCCTGCGCCTGGGGCTGCTCGAGGCCAGAATCCACTGCGCTGGGTGATTCTCAGTAGCCACTGACGTTCACCGCGCCCTGCACAATCGCCACCCCACCACTGGTGCCCAGCCGGGTCGCTCCCGCCTCGATGAAGGCGTGTGCGTCCTCGGTGTTCCGCACCCCGCCCGCCGCCTTGATGCCGATGCGTCCCCCCACAATACCCGCCATCAAGCGCACATCCTCGAGCGTGGCCCCACCGCTGCCAAACCCGGTCGAGGTCTTGATGAACTCTGCGTCGCTCTCGAGCACGTACTCGGTCACGGCAATTTTTTCC
>Ga0209724_1000861_pt1 | contig 28795 bp, 27 predicted proteins | sample grotaG_FD_184143 | JGI IMG/M metagenome (GOLD analysis project Ga0209724, IMG submission 184143) | Glacier valley bacterial and archeal communities from Borup Fiord, Nunavut, Canada, to study Microbial Dark Matter (Phase II) -... | ecosystem: Environmental > Aquatic > Freshwater > Ice > Glacier ...
GACGCCTGCTGCGCCATGCCAAGCCCTCGCGCAGGCCTCCAGCGGCGCAGTCAAGCCCGAGATCGAAACGTATGCCAACGCGTACCACGGCTTCGATTCGTCCGCGCCGGTGCGGCTGCGAAAGGAGTTGCCGAACGGTGTGAACCCGGGGCAGGGCGTGCACGTGGACGGCGAGCCCGCAGCGCGCGCTGCATCACGCGAACGCCTGAAGCGCTTCCTGTCGGGTCTGTAAAGGGGGGTGAGGTCAGCCCGCCGGCGCCCAGAACACCGCGAACCAGCCTTGCTCGTCCGTCCACTGCACCGGCGCTGCGAAGCCCGCCTGCTGCAACAAGGCACTAAACCCGGCCAGCGTGTACTTGTACGAGTTCTCGGTGTGCAGCCGCTCGCCGCGCGCGAAGGCACGCTGCCCGTCGGGCCAGTGGACGGTGATGTCGCACTTGGCTTGCAGGTGCATTTCGACCCGCGACAGCTCGGCGTTGTACAGGCCGACGTGGTCCCATCGCGCGGGGTCGAAGTCGCTGCCGATCAATGCGTTCAGGCGGCGCAACAGGTTGCGGTTGAAGGCCGCCGTGACACCGATGGCGTCGTCGTACGCGGCTTGCAACACAGGGTGCGGCTTGACAAGGTCCACGCCGATCAGCAGGCCGCCGCCGTGCGCCTTCGCGTGCACGCTCTTCAGGAACGCCAGGGCATCGTCGGGCGTGAAGTTGCCGATGCTGGAGCCGGGGTAGAAGAACACTGGCGCGCCGTCGCCGAGCAGGCCCTGGGGCAGGTCGAGCGAGGCCGAGAAGTCGAGGCCGAGGCCGACTGTGTCGAGCTGCGGGTGCTCGTGCTGCACGCGGCGCAAGGCCTCGTATAGGAAGTCGGCCGAGATGTCGATGGCAATGTAGCGCCGGGGTTCGAGAAGCGGGAACAAGCGCTCGGCCTTCACGCAGTTGCCGGCACCCAGGTCGACGAGCGTGCCACCCACGCCGATGTGCAGCGCCATCTGCGCCGCGTGCTGCGCGAAGATGGCCGCCTCGGTGCGCGTGGGGTAGTACTCGGGCAGTTCGGTGATGGCCTCGAACAGGTGCGAGCCGAGCCTGTCGTAGAAGTGCTTCGGCGACGCGCTGGCCGGCGTGCCGAGCAGGGCTGCGATGGCCTGGGCGCAGTCGGCGACGGAGTCGGCCTGATGGCACTGGATGAAACGGGGGCTGCGTGGGCTGGTCATGGGGTGCGGCGCTTGTCCGACAGCGGACAAGGGTGTCGAGGTCAATCCGGTGACCTTACATGGCCTTGGCCGAGAATGCTGCGCATGGACACAACTCGCTGCAACCTGAGTCGACGGCGTGGCCTGCGGGCCTCGCTGGCGGCTGGTGCAATGCTGGCGTGCCCCCTTCTTGCGCGTGCGGCCCATGTGGTTCGCCCCTGGCCGGCGGGCAAGCCGACGCCGGCGCTCAGCTTGACCGACCTCGACGGCAAGCCGTGGACGCTGGCGGGGCTGCGCGGGCAGGTGATCGTGATCAATTTCTGGGCCAGCTGGTGCGAGCCATGCCGTGCCGAGATGCCTTCGCTCGAGTTGCTTGCGAGCCGCCACGAGCGCGCCGGCCTGGCGGTGCTGGCCGTCAACTACCAAGAGGCGCTGCCGGCCATCAAGCGCTTTCTCGATGTGCAGCCGGTGCTCTTGCCGATTCTGCTCGACCGCGACGGCGCGGCCGCGGCGGCCTGGACGCCGCGCGTGTTCCCGGCGACCGTGCTGGTCGACCGCGCAGGCGTGCCGCGCACCCAGGTCCTGGGTGAGCTCGACTGGATGGCCGGCGCCGCGCGTGAGCTGATCGATCCTTTGCTTGCGCAGCCCCGCACGCGCTGACCGGCACCGGTGCGCCGGTCGATAAACTACCCTTTGTTGCAACGAGGGTCGGGCCGGTCCGGCAGCGCCTCTCATGCGTCACCCACGCCAGCGAGTTCGCATGAACCTCCCACCGCAGATCGGCTTTTCCATCAACGAGATCCTGGCCCTGGCCACGCTGGCCACGGGTGCATGCTGGCTGGCCTGGAGGCTGCGCAAGCACCGGCTCGGCGGCGAGCCCGAAAAGAAGCCGCTGTGGGTGAGTTTCGGCGCCGAGCTGTTCGTCGTGGTGGCCCTGATGTTCACCTGCCGCGTCTCGGTGGCCGATTGGCCCAAGGTGCCCACCGGCTCGATGGAGCCGACGCTGCGGGTGGGCGACTACCTGCTTGTCAACCACCTGGCTTATGGCCCGCGCTTGCCGTTCACGAACACCGCCATCGAGTTCGGCAGCCCGAAGCGTGGGGACGTGGTGGTGTTCCGCTTCCCGCTCGATGTATCGGAGTTCTACGTCAAGCGGCTCGTCGGCTTGCCGGGTGACGTGGTGGCGTTCCAGGACGGCGCGGTGAGCGTGAACGGTGCGCCGTTCGACGTGAAGGTGGTCAGCGAGGGCACGGGTGCCGGCGTGGCGCCCGAAGACCGCGGCCAGTGGTTGCTGCGCGAGTCGGTGGCCGGCAGCGACCGCACGATCAAGGTCAACCCGTTCGTGATGGGCCGCCTGGGCGTGGACGGCATGGCCGCGCACTGCCGCACCCAGCGCGCCGGCAGCTGGCAGTGCACCGTGCCGCCGGGTGAATACCTGATGATGGGTGACAACCGCGACAACTCCTCCGACTCGCGCGTCTGGGGCTTCCTGCCGCACGAGCAGGTCTACGGCAAGGCGGTGCGCGTGCTGTTCAACGCGCACGACCTGTCGCGTTTCTGGACGGCGCTTTGAGCGTGGCCGACGCAGCGCCACTTGCCGGCCGGCACATCGTTCTCGGCCTGTCGGGCGGCATCGCCTGCTACAAGGCCGCCGACTTCACGCGCGAGCTGGTGAAGGCAGGCGCCACCGTGCAGGTGGTGATGAGCGAGGCCGCCGAACACTTCATCACCGCCACCACGCTGCAGGCACTCTCGGGCCGCGCGGTGTTCACGAGCCAGTGGGATGCACGCGCGGCAGGCAGCATGGCGCACATCGACCTGACGCGCGAAGCCGATGCGGTGGTGCTGGCCCCGGCCAGCGCCGACCTGATCGCCAAGCTCGCGCATGGCCGTGCCGACGACCTGCTGAGCCTGCTTTGCCTGGCGCGCCCGATCGCGCGCTGCCCGCTGCTGCTGGCGCCGGCCATGAACCGCGAGATGTGGGCCCACCCGGCCACGCAGCGCAACCTGGCGCAAGTGCGAGCCGATGGCGCCAGCGTGCTCGGCCCGGGCCACGGCGACCAGGCCTGCGGCGAGGTCGGCGACGGCCGCATGTTGGAGCCCGCCGAACTGCTGGCCGACGTGGTCGCGTTCTTCCAGCCCAAGCTGCTGGCGGGCAAGCGCGTGCTCGTCACGGCCGGGCCGACCTTCGAGCCGCTCGACCCGGTGCGCGGCATCACCAACCGTTCCAGCGGCAAGATGGGTTTCGCCATCGCGCGGGCGGCGGCCGAGGCCGGCGCCGACGTGATGCTCGTCGCCGGCCCGGTGGCACTTGACACACCGCGTGGCGTGCGGCGCATCGACGTCGGCACCGGCCAGCAGATGTTCGACGCGGTGTTGCAGCACGCCCCCACGCAGCACGTCTTCGTGGCCACGGCGGCCGTGGCCGACTGGCGCGCCGCGCACCCGGCCGAACGCAAGATCAAGAAGACGGCGGACCGCGCCTTGCCGCATTTCGAGTTCACCGAGAACCCGGACATCCTGGCGGCGGTAGCGCGCCTGCCTGCGGCCACCCGCCCGTACTGCGTGGGCTTCGCGGCCGAGAGCCACGATCTGCTGAAGTACGCCCGCGAGAAGCGCGAGCGCAAGGGCGTGCCGCTGATCGTGGCCAACCTCGGCCCGGCCACGTTCGGGCGCGACGACAACTTGCTCACGCTCGTCGATGCGCACGGCGAGCGTGAACTTGCGCGCGCCGACAAGCTCACTCTCGCGCGGCAGCTCGTGGCCGACATCGCCGCTCGTCTTGCTGCGCCCGAATCGCCCGCGTCACGCACCATCGCTTAGACCTGACACCGACCATGCCCCTGATCGACCTGAAGCTGCTCGACCCGCGCATGGCCGCGCACCTGCCGGCCTACGCCACGCCGGGCAGCGCGGGGCTCGACCTGCGCGCCTGCATCGACACCGCATGCGTGCTCGAACCCGGACAGACCCAACTCATCCCGACCGGCCTGGCCATCCACATCGGCGACCCGGGCCTGGCCGCGATGATCCTGCCGCGCTCGGGCCTGGGCCACAAGCACGGCATCGTGCTGGGCAACCTCGTCGGCCTGATCGATTCCGACTACCAGGGCCCGCTGATGGTGAGCTGCTGGAACCGAGGCAATGCGGTTTTTACCATCGAGCCGATGGAACGGCTGGCGCAGCTGGTGTTCGTGCCGGTGCTGCAGGCCACGTTCCGCGTGGTCGATGCGTTCGACTCCTCGACACGCGGTGCCGGTGGCTTCGGCTCCACGGGGCGCGCATAGCGTGATGGCGATGAACCGTTCATGCATCGCGGGCCTGGCCTTCGCCGTCGCTTCGGGCCTGGCGGGCTGCAACAAGGCTGCGTCCGATGGAGCCGCCAGTCCCGCCATCGGCGCCGCCAGCGGTGCCGGTGCCGAAGCCGCGCGGCCGGCATCGGGCGCAGCGTCGGGCGCCGGCGGCCCGCCGGTCAGCGTGAGCACGGTGCGCGCCCAGCAGCGTGATGTGGATGTGACCCTCGACGTGACCGGTACCGTGACCGCGCTCAACAGCGTCGACGTGCGGCCGCAGGTCAGCAGCATCATCAGCAAGGTTCACATTCGCGAAGGTCAGTTCGTGAAGGCCGGGCAACTGCTCTTCACACTCGATTCGCGCAACGAGGAAGGGGCGGTCGCGAAGGCGCGCTCGCAACTCGTGAAAGACCAGCTGGCGTTGGCCGACTCGCTACGCCAGCTCGAGCGCAGCCGTGACCTGCTGGCTCAGAAGTTCATCTCGCAAGGTGCCGTCGACACCAACCAGACGCTGGTCGACACGCAGCAGGCGGTGGTTGTCGGTGACACCTCCGCCATCAAGACCGCCGAGATCGCGCTGTCGTACACCCGCATCACCGCGCCGAGCTCCGGGCGTGCCGGGGCCATCGGTGTGTACGCCGGCAGCACGGTGCAACCGGGGGTCACCTCGCTCGTCACGATCACGCAACTCGACCCCATCGCCGTGGCCTTCAACCTGCCGCAGCGCAACCTGGCCGACGCGCTGCGCACGCTGCGTAGCGGCGGCGGCAAGGTCACGGCAGTGCTGCCCGAAGGGCGCGGCACGGCCACCGGCAAGCTGCAGTTCGTCGACAACGCGGTGGATGCGAACTCGGGCACGGTGAAGGTCAAGGCCGCGTTCGACAACGCGTCCGAGGCTTTGTGGCCGGGCGCCTTCGTCGGCGTGCAACTTGCCGTGCAGACGCTGAAGGACGCGGTCGTGGTGCCGCAAGCCGCGGTGATCCAGGGGCCGCGCGGGGCCATCGTCTACACCGTCGGGCCGGAGAACAAGGCGGTTTTGAAGCGCGTTGACGTGCTCTATGCCAACGGCCCCGATGCGGTGGCGAGCGGCGTTGCCGCCGGCGAGCGCGTGGTGCTCGACGGGCGCCAGAACGTGCGACCGGGCGCCACGCTGATGGAGCGTGCGCCGGGCGGTGGGCGGCCGGGCCGGCCTGGCTCGGGTGCGTCGGGGGCCTCCGGCGTCTCGGGTGCCCGCGCGGCGTCGGGTGCGGGGCCGGCGCCATGAACCTGTCGGAGCTTTTCATCCGGCGGCCGGTGCTCACCGTGTTGCTGAACGCAGCCATCATCGTGGCCGGCGTGATTGCCTACGAGCGCATTCCGGTGGCGGCGCTGCCGAGCTACAACACGCCGGTCATCAACGTGAGCGCCGCGCTGCCGGGGGCGAGCCCGGAGACCATGGCCACGTCGGTCGCGCTGCAGCTCGAGAAGCAGTTCTCCACGATCCCGGGTCTGTCGGTCATCAGCTCCAGCAACACGCTGGGCAGCACCAACCTGACGCTCGAGTTCGACCAAGGCCGTGACATCGACGCCGCCTCGGTCGACGTGCAGGCCGCCCTGCTGCGAGCGCAGCGTTCGCTGCCGCAAGACATGACGCAGCCGCCGTCGTACCGCAAGGTCAATCCGGCGGATGCACCGGTGCTGCTGCTCACGCTCACGTCGCCGTCGCTGAACCTGTCGGACCTGAACGACTACGCAGAGCATTTGATCTCGCCGACCTTGTCGACGCTGGCGGGCGTGGCGCAGGTCAACATCTTCGGCGCGAAGCGCTATGCGGTGCGCGTGCGGGTGCAGCCGGCGGCGCTGTCGGCACGCAATATCGGCCTCGACGAGCTGAGCGCGGCGCTCACGGCGGCCAACGTCAACACGCCGGTCGGCACGCTCGAAGGAGCGCAGCAGACGCTGACGTTGCAAGCCAACCGGCAACTGCGCAACGCCGCCGAGTTCGCGGACCTGATCGTCAGCAACCGCAACGGCGCACCCGTGCGCCTGCGCGACGTGGCGCTGGTCGAAGACAGCTTCGAGAACGTCAAGACCTTCGCCAGCTTCAACGGCGAGCGCTCGATCACGCTGGCCGTGCTGCGCCAGCCGGATGCGAACACGGTGAAGGTGGTCGATGCGGTGCGCGCGGCGGTGCCGGGCTTCCGGGCGCAGTTGCCGCAGTCGGTGCGCGTGGGCATCGTGAACGACCGCTCGGTGTCCATCCGCGATGCGCTGCACGACGTGACGCTCACGATGCTCGGCACGATCGTGCTGGTGGTGCTGGTGATCTTCCTGTTTCTGCGCCGCTTCGTGGCGACCGTGATCCCGACCTTGTCGCTGCCGGTTTCGCTGGTCGGCGCCATCGCACTGCTCTGGGCTTTCGGCTACACGCTCGACAACGTTTCGCTTCTGGGCATCACGCTGGCCGTGGGCCTGGTGGTGGACGACGCGATCGTGATGCTCGAGAACATCATGCGGCACGTCGAAGACGGCATGCCGCCGTTCCAGGCGGCGCTGCGCGGTTCGCGTGAAGTGGGCTTCACGATCATCTCGATCTCGACTTCGCTGATCGCGGTGTTCATTCCGATCTTCTTCATGCCCGGCGTCATCGGCCTGCTGTTCCACGAGTTCGCAGTGGTCGTGGCGCTGGCCATCGTGGCTTCGGCATTCGTGTCGCTCACGCTGGTGCCGATGCTGGCCAGCCGCTTTCTGTCTGACGAAGCGCACAAGAAGCCGCCCGGCGCGCTGGTGCGCTTGTTCGAGCGTGGCTTCAATTCGGTGCTCGGCGGCTACACGCGCTCGCTCGACAAGGCGCTGCGCCATCGCTTCATCGTGCTGTTCGTGGCTGCACTCACGTTCGCAGCCACCGCGTGGCTGTTCATCGACATCCCGAAGGGCTTCTTCCCCGAAGAAGACATCGGGCAGATTCAGGTGACGACCGAGGCCGCCGAAGACACCTCGTTCGACGCGATGGTTCAGTTGCAGGGGCGTGCCGCAGCCATCATGCGTGAAGACCCGAACGTGCTGGCCGTGAACTCGTTCAACGGCGGCAGCGGGGCGCAGAATAACGGCCGCATGTTTGTCTCGCTGAAGCCACGCGCGGAGCGCGCTGCGATGAAGGAAGTGATCGAGGGCCTGCGCCGCAAGATGCGTGAAGTGGCTGGCATTTCGGTGTTCATGCGCCCGATCCAGAACCTGCAACTCGGCGGCCGCCAGAGCAAGGCGCTGTACCAGTACATCCTGCAAAGTGTGAAGGCCGACGAGTTGAGCGAATGGGCCACGAAGCTGCAGCAGCCGATGCGCGCCGACACGATGTTCCGCGATGTGACGAGCGACTCGCAACTGCGCGGCCTGCAGGCGTCGCTGAAGATCGACCGCGAGCGCGCCAACACGCTGGGCGTGTCGATTGCCGGTGTGCGCACCGCGCTGTTCAACGCCTTCGGCGAGCGCCAGGTGTCGACGATCTATACCAACGTCGACAGCTATCAGGTCATCATGGAAGTGGCACCCGAGGCCAAGCAGGACGAGAGCGCGCTCGGCGCGATCTACGTGCGCTCGAGCAACGGCGCGCTGGTGCCGCTGTCGAGCTTCGCGACGGTCGAGCGCACCGTGGGCCCCACGTCGATCAACCACGCCGGCCAGCTGCAGGCAGTGACGGTGTCGTTCAACCTGGCGCCTGGCGTGGCGCTGGGCGACGCCACCGCGAAGATCGAACAGTATCGCGACCAGATCCAGTTGCCGTCGTCCGTCATCACCACCTACGGCGGCGACGCTGCGGTGTTCAAGAGCTCGCAGGGCAGCCAGGTGGTGCTCATTGTCGCGGCGCTGCTGGTGATCTACGTGCTGCTGGGCGTGCTGTACGAGAGCTACATCCACCCCATCACCATCCTGGCCGGCCTGCCGTCCGCGGCGGTGGGCGCGTTGCTGATGCTGAAGATATTCAACCAGGACCTGACGCTGATCGCGACCATCGGCATCCTGCTGCTGATCGGCATCGTGAAGAAGAACGCGATCATGATGATCGACTTCGCGCTCGACGCGCAGCGCCACCACGGCATGACGCCGCAGCAGGCAATTCGCGAGGCCTGCGTGCTGCGCTTCCGGCCCATCATGATGACGACGCTGGCGGCTCTGATGGGCGCGCTGCCCATCGCGCTCGGCCTCGGTGCCGGTGCCGAGTTGCGCCAGCCGCTCGGCCTGGCGGTGGTCGGCGGGCTGGTGTTCTCGCAGGCCATCACGCTGTACATCACGCCGGTGATCTACCTGGCACTCGACCGCTTCAGCGGCAAGGGGCCGGTCACCACACCCGAAGTCGCACCGGTCACGCCGCTGGCGCAGGACGTGCCGGTCGCCGCGCTACCGGCCGGTAAATCAGTGTAGGGAACTGCCGTTCGGCGCGGTGTTCATCACCGTGAACACCGGCTCGCCGACGCTGCCGGAAGCCACTTCGTTCTCGGTGGCTTCGCGCACGTCGCGCACCACCACATCGAGGCGCAGCGCGATGCCGGCGAGCGGGTGGTTGCCGTCGAGCACCACGTGGTCGGGGTAGACCTCGGTCACGGTGTAGATCGCATCCGCCGGCATGTTGCGCGTGGCAGCGCCGTCGGGCACGCCGTCGAACTGCATGCCCACCTCGACCGCGTCGGGGAAGACCGAGCGGTTCTCGAAGAACACCAGGGCCGGGTCGTATTCGCCGAACGCATGTTCGGGCTCCAGGTGCAGCGCGGTCTCGAAGCCGGGGGCCTGCCCCACCAAGGCTTCCTCGACCTTGGCCAGCAGGTCGTCCCCGCCGAAAAAGAACTCGACCGGGTCGGCCAGTTCGTCGATCAGATTGCCTTGTGCGTCTTGCAGACGCCAGGTCAGGCTGACCACGCAGGGGTGGATAATTTCCATCGGCGAATCATCGCATGGGCCTGTGCCGCAACTGCGTGGGTCGGGCGGGCCCGACGGGCGCGGCATCGCACAATGTAAGGATGCACCTTGCCACTTCGACCCCGTTGCTCGGCGGCTTGTCGCCGCAGGCCTTCATGCGCCGCCATTGGCAAAGGAAGCCGCTGCTGATCCGCCAGGCTGTCCCGAGCGCCACGCTGTTGCCGGGCCGCGCGCAGCTGTTCGAGCTGGCCGCGAGCGACGGCGTGGAATCGCGCGTGATCGAGCAGCGCGCGGGGGGGTGGACGCTGCGCCACGGGCCGTTCAAGCGCGCGGCGCTGCCTGCGCTCAAGCAGCGCGGCTGGACGTTGCTCGTGCAGGGGCTCGACCTGCACCTGGAGGCGGCGCGCCTGCTGCTCGACCGCTTCCGTTTCATCCCCGACGCGCGGCTCGATGACGTGATGGTCTCTTACGCGAGCGACGGCGGCGGCGTCGGCCCCCACGTCGACTCCTACGACGTGTTCCTGCTGCAGACCCTGGGCCGGCGGCGCTGGCGCGTCGGGCGGGTGCGCGACCCGGTGTTCGAGCCTGGCGTGCCGCTCAAGATCCTGCGAGGCTTCGAGCCCGAGCACGATTGGCTGCTGGCGCCCGGCGACATGCTCTACCTGCCGCCCGGCTGGGGCCATGACGGCGTGGCCGAAGGCGAGTGCATGACCTGTTCGATCGGCTTTCGCGCGCCGGGCCGCGAAGAACTCGGCCGCGAAATTCTCCAGCGCATGCTCGACGCTGCCGAGCCGCCCGCCAGCAACCGCCTGTATCGCGATGCCGGCGAGGTGGCAACAGTCGCGCCCGGGCGCATCCCGCCGGCGCTGCATGCGTTTGCGACCGACGCGGTGGCCCGCGTGCTCGCGGCCGACCCCGGATCACTGGCCTGTTCGCTCGGCGAGTTGTTAAGCGAGCCCAAGCCCGGCGTGACCTTCGAACCCGCCGACGCGGTGATGGCGGCACCCTTCGGTGCGCGCCTCGACCGACGCAGCCGCATGCTGTACGACGATGCATTCGTGTTCATCAACGGCGAGTCGTATCGGGCTGCCGGCCGTGACGCCGCGTTGATGCGCGGTCTCGCAGACCGGCGCCAGTTGACCGAGCGCGAGTGCGGCACGTTGTCGATTCCGGCACGTGGCCTGCTGGCAGAGTGGCTGCAGGCCGGCTGGCTGCAACCCCTTGCAGCGAGCGAAGAAGGAGCCTGCCGATGAGCGAAGCCGAATCGCGCCTGATCACCTCGCGCAGCAGCTTTCACGACGCGGTGCGCAGCGGCTTTGCCTCAGCAGCAAGGCTTGGTTGCCGTGAACTCTGGTTATGCGACGCCGACTTTGCCGACTGGCCGCTCGGCGAGCGTTTCGTGATCGAGCAACTTACGTTGTGGGCCACGTCACAGCGCCGCCTCACGCTGCTCGCGAGCCACTTCGACGACGTGGCCCGCCGCCATTCGCGGTGGGTGACTTGGCGGCGCGAATGGGCGCATGTGGTGCATTGCCGCACCAATACGGAACTGGAGCGCAGCCAGTTCCCGTGTGTGATGCTTGCGCCAGGCGCGTTCTCGGTGGCGCTGTCCAGCCCGGTTCAGCACCGTGGCCGCGTGACGGATGTGCCCGCCGATCTGCTGCTTTGGAAGGAGTCGATTGATGCGGTTTTGCAACGTTCAGAAGAGTCGTTCCCTGCAACCACGACCGGGCTCTAGGGAATCTCCCTAGCGCTGGCTATAATCAAAGGCTAGGCACGGAAAAAGCTAGGCTTTCCTTGCCTTTGAACGCTGGGGCTCTGCATAAAGAAGGGTTCCCACAATGACCAGTAATTGTTCGAACCTAATGATTTTGAGGACACATATGAACAAGTCGATCCTGCTCGCTTCCATCGTTGCTGCCGTGGCCCTGACCGCCTGCGGCAAGAAAGAAGAAATGCCTGCTGCCGCCGCTTCGGCCGCCGCCGCCCCGGCGATGGCCGCTGTGGCTTCGGCCGCTGCCAGCGCTGTGGATACCGCCGCTTCCGCCGCTGCCGACGCTGCCACCGGCGCGATGGCCTCCGGTTCGGCCGCCGCCGCTGCCACCGCTGATGCCATGAAGGACGCAGCTGGCAAGGCCGCTGACGCCGCCAAGGACGCTGCTGGCAAGGCCGCCGACGCCGCCAAGGACGCTGCTGGCAAGGCTGCCGACGCTGTCAAGAAGTAATCGGCTCACCCTGATCTGAACAAGCCGCCTTCGGGCGGCTTTTTCATGGTGCGGCCTGCAGGGCGCACTCACTTGGCGCCGCGCTTGTACGAGGTCAGGCAAGGTCCGGCCACACGCTCGGGCGGCCGGCCTCGAGACTATTTCAGGTCTTCCAGCAGCAGCTTCGAGATGCGCTTGCCGGCCTCGCCGGTTTCCGGTTCGCCTTGGTTGTTGAGCACCGTCACGATGCTGCGCTCGCCTTCGCTCTTCACCGAGACGCGGTAGCGCGCCAGGTTGGCGCCGTCGTTCTTCTTCGAGCCGAAGCTGAACAGCTTGCTGAAGAAGTTCGGCTCTTCCTTGCCGGCGAATGCCGGGTCGATGTATCGAACGAAGTACAGGCCTTGGGTGCGGTCGCGGTCTTCAACGGTAAAGCCGCTGCGGTCGAGGGCCACGCCCACACGGCGCCACGCCCGGTCGAAACCATCGTCGACCTGCAGCGTCGGCGCCGGGCGCCCCTCGACCGCCCGGGCCCGTACCGTTGCAGACGGGCCCGCCGAGCTCGCGACTGCGGTCTTCGCCACCTCTTCGGAGGCCCCGAGCTTCTGCATCAGGCGCGCGAGGAATTCGCTTTCGAGTTGCGGGTCGGCCAGGCGCGGCTGCCACACCGTGTTGTCTTTGCGCTCACTCCGGTAGACCTCGATCATGCCGCGGTGGCTGATGTAGATCTCGCTGCCGCCACCGGCGGCGCGTTCGACGCGGGTTCGGAACTTGTCGAGCTCACCCGTCGAGTAGGCCGAGTCGAAGACCTTGCCGACCGAGGCGCGGATCAAGTCCATCGGGATCTTGCCGCGGTTCTCGGCCCAGTCGGTTTCCATCACGCCGGCTGCGCTCTGGTCTTGGACGAGCACGAAGCCGCGCTCCTTCCAGAACGATTGCAACTGCGGCCACAGCTGTTCGGCCGTGAGCGAGGTGCGCAGCCAGCGCTCGTTGCCCAGGCGTTCGAGCTTGACCTCACCGAGCGACTGCGGCGCCACGACCGCAGGTTGTGCCGCGCCGACCGTTGCCGCCGCCGGCGCGCCGGCCTGGTAGGCCGCAGCGCTGACCGAGCCGCTTTGCACCTGCTGGTAGCGCGAGTCGCGCTTGAGTTGGGTCAGGTCGGGCGGCACCTCGAGGCCGGCGGTCTTGTTGCCGCTGCTGGTGCGGTAGTCGATCTTGTCGCCTGCCAGCAAGTCGCCGACCGTGGAACAACCGGCCAGCGACATGGCGGCTACGAGCGCGAGCACGGACACGGGAGCGGAAAAGGAACGGGTCACGGGATGCATCTCCAGGGGGTTCGCCGCACAGCGCGCGGCTGCAACAGGCGTTCGGTCACGTTGGGAAAACGGGCGGCTGAGCGGGGTCAAAGAAGGCCCGACTCGCGCATCGCCTGCTCGACGACCACCTGACCCACGGGGGTGAGGGGGGTGATCGGCAGGCGCAGCGCGGCGCCGCAAACGCCCAGGCGCTGCAGCGCCCATTTGGCGGGTGCGGGGCTCGGCTCCACGAACAGGTTCATGTGCAGCGGCAGCAACTTCAAATGAAGCGCCGCCGCCTCTTTCGCGTTGCCGGCCAAGGCTGCCACGCACAGCTTATGCATGGCACGCGGAGCAACGTTTGCGGTGACGCTGACGTTGCCCTGGCCGCCCAGGAGCATCAGCGCAACGGCCGAGGCGTCGTCACCTGAATACACCGAGAAGCTGGCGGGCGCATGCTTGATCAGAAACGATGCACGTTCGATGTCGCCCGTGGCTTCCTTGATGCCGATGATGCCGGGCACCTGGGCCAGCCGCAGCGCCGTGCCGGCCTGCATATCGGCCACGGTGCGGCTCGGCACGTTGTAGAGCACCATCGGAATGTCGACCGCCTCGGCGATGGTCTTGAAGTGCTGGAAAATGCCTTCCTGCGTGGGCTTGTTGTAGTAAGGCACAACCGACAAGGTGCAGTCGGCGCCGACCTTCAGCGCAAAGCGCGCAAGTTCCACGGCCTCGCGCGTCGAGTTGCCGCCGGCACCGGCCATGATGGGCACACGCCCCTTCGCGTGCTCGACGGCCACGCGGATGATCTCGCAGTGCTCCTCGACCGACACGGTGGGCGACTCGCCGGTGGTGCCGACCACGCAGATGCAGTCGGTGCCTTCGGCGATGTGCCAATCGATCAGCTTGCGCAGGGCTGGGTAGTCGATGCTGCCGTCGTCGCACATCGGCGTCACGAGGGCAACAATGCTGCCAACAATCGGTTTCATGGGGAGTCCTCTGAATCGCGAGATTTTACCTGCCCCGCCGCGCCCGCTCAGCCGGCCAGCGGGTGTCGCGCAGGCGCGGCAGCTTGGGCGTGTTCGCGCACCGCGGCGATGCGCTGCACGAAGCGAGGCGGGTCGGCCTCGAAGCCGTCTTCGAAGGCCACCACACGCAGACCTTGCACCGCGCTCAGAAGTTCACCCGGGCGCAGCAGGAACTGCGGATTCGAGGGCTTGCCGACGGTCTCGTTGCCAGCGCTGAAGGTCTCCCAGATCAGCACGCCGCCGTCGGCCAGGCTGGCCAGGATCAGGGGCAGCAGGGGTCGCCAGAGGTAGTTGGTGACGACGACCGCATCGAAGCGGCGCCCGGCGAGCGGCCAGGGGCCGTTCTCGATGTCGGCCGTGATCACTTCTGCCATGCCGCTCAAGGGCTGTAGCGCAGCTGAATCCCGGTCGACGCCGGTGACATGGCAGCCGCACGCAGCGAACCAGCGCAGGTGCCGGCCAGAGCCGCACGCCACGTCGAGCAGCGTTGCGCCAGGCACCACCAGGTGCGACCAGCGGCGCACCCATGCGGAAGGTGACGGCCCGCCGTGCGCCTGACCCGCGTCACCGCTCATGTCAGAAGCAGTTCCACAGCTGGGTTGCCAACGTCATGGCCATGTCGGGGCGCAAGTAGGCAGCGAACACTGCGGCCAATGCGGCGGCGAGCGCTGCGCCGAGCACACCCCAACCGGCCGCGCGGCGCAGTCTCATGCAGGCACCGCCACCGCAGGCACAGCGAGCCGTTCGATGGCCTGTTCGCGCACCGGCAGGTTGATGAGCGCGGCGAACACGCCGAGCGCAACCGTGATCCACCAGACCAGGTCGTAGCTGCCGGTCATGTCGTACAGGCGCCCGCCGAGCCACACGCCGAGGAAGCTGCCGAACTGGTGAGCGAGGAACACGAAGCCACCCAGCATGGACAGATAGCGCACGCCGAAGGTCTGAGCAATCAGTGCGTTCGTCGGCGGCACGGTGGACAGCCACAGCGTGCCCATCACGGCGGCGAAGATGTACACGCTCCAGGGGGTCAGCGGCACCAGCAGGAAGACCGTGATCACCACCGCGCGCAAGGCATAGATGCCGCTCAGGATGTAGTTCTTCGGCATCACCGCGCCCAGCGAGCCCGCGGCGTAGGTGCCGATCACGTTGAACAGGCCGATCAGCGCGAGCGCGGTCGTGGCCACGTTCGGCGTCAGGCCGTGGTCCTTCAGGTAGCTGGGCATGTGGATGCCGATGAACACCACCTGAAAGCCGCAGACGAAGTAGCCCGCCATCAGCAGCTTGAAGCTGCGGTGGCCGAAGGCCTCGCGCAGCGCAGCACCCATGCTCTGCTGCGCTGTGGTGGGCGCGGCCTGCGGCGCTTCTTTCAGGCCGAATGCCAGCGGCACGATGGCGAGCGCGAAGAACCCGAGGAAGAACAGCGCGTTCTGCCAACCCACACCGGCGATCAGGCCGCTTTCGACGGGCACCATCAGGAACTGGCCGAACGAGCCGGCAGCAGCCGTGACGCCCATCGCCCAGCTGCGCTTGTCGGCAGCCACGTTGCGGCCGATCACGCCGTACACCACCGCGTAGGTGGTGCCCGACTGCGCCATGCCAATCAGCAAACCGGCGCTGCCCATGAACGCCAGCCCCGACGCCGACACGCCCATCAACACCAGGCCGCTGGCATAGAGCAGGCTGCCGACGATCAACACCCACAGCGCGCCGAAGCGGTCGGCGATGGCGCCGGCGAACGGGCTCGTCAACCCCCAGGCCAGGTTCTGCACCGCGATGGCCATGGCGAAGGTCTCGCGCGTCCAGCCGCGGTCCATCGTGACCGGCTGCAGCCACAGGCCGAAGCCATGGCGAATGCCCATCGAGAGCGTCACGATCATGGCGCCGCACAGCAGCACCTGGCGCATCGACAGGGGGTGCGCGGCGAGTCGATCATCAGGCTGCGCTCGCAGCGTCGATGCGCTGGATGGCATCGGCGTCGAGCGTCAGGTGCGCGGCCGCGACCAGCCCGTCGAGCTGCGCCAGCGAGGTGGCGCTGGCAATCGGCGCCGTGATGCTCGGCCGCGCGATCTGCCACGCGAGTGCCACTTGCGCGGGCGTGGCGTTGCAGCGCCGGGCCTCGTCGTCGAGCGCGTCGAGCACGCGCAGGCCGCGTGGGTTGAGGTACTTCTTGACGCCCTGGCCGCGCGCGCTCTGCGCCAGGTCGGCCTCGCTGCGGTACTTGCCGGAGAGGAAGCCGCTGGCCAGCGCGAAGAAGTTGATGACGCCGATGCCGCGTTCGACGCACACCGCTTCGAGTTCGGCTTCGAACGCCGGGCGCTCGACCAGGTTGTAGAGCGGCTGCAAACACTCGTAGCGCGGCAGCCCGTGGGCACGGCTCACGTCGAGCGCCTGAGTCAGCCGGGCGGCGCTGAAGTTGGACGCACCGACCGCGCGCACCTTGCCGGCCTTGATGAGGTCGGCGAACGCGCCCATCGTGTCTTCGAGCGGCACGCCGGCGTCGTCGTCATGCGACTGGTACAGGTCGATCACGTCGGTCTGCAGGCGCCCGAGCGACGCCTCGACCGCGGTGCGAATGTAGGCCGGCGCCAGGCCGATCTTGCCGCCGCCCATGTCCTTGCCGAGCTTGGTGGCGATGACGACCTGGCTGCGTTTGCCGCTCTTCGCCAGCCACTTGCCGATGATGGTTTCGGACTCGCCACCGGCGTGGCCCGGCACCCAGCGCGAGTACACATCGGCGGTGTCGATGAAGTTCATGCCCGCATCGACCCAGGCGTCGAGCAGCTGGAACGAGGTGGCTTCGTCGACAGTCCAGCCGAACACGTTGCCGCCGAAGCACAGGGGTTTGACCTGCAGGCCGGACTGGCCGATTTCGCGGGTGTTCATGGCGGGAGCCTCTCGCAGTGAAGCCCTGCATTCTTGCAGGCTCCTAGAATTCCCGCCCATGGCAACCAAACCCCCTTCCAGCGCCGGCGGCACCTACGGCGAAGCATCGATCCGCGTCCTCAAGGGTCTGGAGCCCGTCAAGCAGCGCCCGGGCATGTACACCCGCACCGACAACCCGCTGCACATCCTTCAGGAGGTGATCGACAACGCGGCCGACGAGGCACTGGCCGGTCACGGCAAGCGCATCGACGTGACCTTGCATGCCGATGGTTCGGTCAGCGTGGAAGACGATGGCCGGGGCATTCCGTTCGGGCTGCACCCCGAAGAGAAGGTGCCGGTGCTCGAGATCGTTTTCACCCGGCTGCACGCCGGTGGCAAGTTCGACAAGGGCTCGGGCGGCGCCTACAGCTTTTCGGGCGGCTTGCACGGCGTGGGCGTGAGCGTGACGAACGCGCTGTCGAAGCGGCTCGACGTGACGGTGTACCGCGAAGGCCAGGTGGCTGCACTGAGCTTCGCCGGCGGCGACGTGGTGCAGGCACTGACCGTGCGAAAGGCGGCGGCAGGTGACCGCAAGGGCGGCACCACCGCGCGGGCCTGGCCCGATGCGAAGTACTTCGAAAGTGCCGAGTTGCCGAAGGCAGAACTCACGCACCTGCTGCGCAGCAAGGCCGTGCTGATGCCCGGCGTGACCGTGACGCTCAGCATCGAGAAGACCGGTGAGAAGGCGAGCTGGCTCTACAAGGGCGGCCTGCGCGACTACCTGATGCAAACGCTCAACGCCGACCCGGTGATCCCGCTCTTTGAAGGCGCCCACTACGCCGATGGCAGCGAGACCGAGAACGTCGCCGAAGGCGAGGGCGCCGCCTGGTGTGTGGCCTTCACCGACGTAGGTTCGCCGGTGCGCGAAAGCTATGTGAACCTGATCCCCACAGTGGCTGGCGGCACCCATGAATCCGGATTGAAAGACGGGCTGTTCCAGGCCGTCAAGGGGTTCATCGACATGCACAGCTTGCTGCCCAAGGGCGTGAAGCTGATGCCCGAAGACGTGTTCTCGCGGGCCAGCTTCGTGCTCAGCGCGAAGGTGCTCGACCCGCAGTTCCAGGGCCAGATCAAGGAGCGCCTGAACTCGCGCGATGCGCTGCGGCTGGTCTCGAACTGCGTCAAGCCGGCGCTCGAACTGTGGCTGAACCAGCACGTGGACTTCGGGAGGAAGCTGGCCGACCTCGTGATCCGGCAAGCACAGACGCGCCAGCGGGCCAGCCAGAAGGTCGAGAAGCGCAAGGGCTCGGGTGTGGCCGTGCTGCCCGGCAAGCTGACCGACTGCGAAAGCCGTGACCTGAACCTGAACGAGATCTTCCTCGTCGAGGGCGATTCGGCCGGCGGCAGCGCCAAGATGGGCCGCAACAAGGAGACGCAGGCGATCCTGCCACTGCGCGGCAAGGTGCTCAATGCGTGGGAAGTCGAGCGCGACCGCCTCTTCGCCAACAACGAGATCCACGACATCGCAGTCGCCGTGGGTGTGGACCCGCACGGCGCGAACGATTCGCCCGATCTGAGCGGCCTGCGCTACGGCAAGATCTGCATCCTGAGCGACGCCGATGTCGACGGCTCGCACATCCAGGTGCTGCTGCTCACGCTGTTCTTCCGGCACTTCCCGAAGCTCATCGAGACCGGCCACATCTACATCGCCAAGCCGCCGCTGTTTCGCATCGACGCGCCGGCGCGCGGCAAGAAGCCGGCCGCCAAAATCTATGCGCTGGATGAAGGCGAACTCACCGCCACGCTCGACAAGCTGCGCAAGGAGGGCGCGCGTGAAAACGCGTGGAGCATCAGCCGCTTCAAGGGCCTGGGCGAGATGAACGCCGAGCAGCTGTGGGACACCACGCTCAACCCCGACACGCGCCGGCTCTTGCAGGTCGAGTTCGCCGCGCTCGGCTTCACCGAAACCGTGGCGTCGCTCACCAAGCTGATGGGCAAGGGCGAAGCGCAGGCGCGGCGCGACCTGATGGAGTTGCGTGGCGACGATGTCGAGGTGGATGTGTGAACGGCATGGCGGTGCGCCTGCGCCCCACGATGAGCTCCGACCTCGACTTCGTGATCTCGGTCGAGCAGGACGCGCTGAACCGGCCTTTCATCACACCGTGGGATCGCACGCAGCACGAGGGTGCGATCCGCTTTCCCGACTTCCGCCATTTCGTCGTCGAGGCCGGCACGGGCTACGCGTCCGCGGGCTTCGTGATCCTGCAGGGTTGCCGCAACCCGCACCGCTCGATCGAGCTCAAGCGCATGGTGCTGCTGCCGAGCGCACAAGGCGTTGGTGTGGGCCGGGCCTGCCTGCGCTTGCTGGCAGCCATGGCGTTCCGTGACCTGCATGCCCATCGCTTCTGGCTCGACGTGAAGGCCCGCAACGTGCGCGCTCAGGCGCTGTACCGCGGTGAAGGGTTCGTCGAGGAAGGGCGCTTGCGCGAAAGCGTTCGCACTGATGACGGCTACGACTCGCTGATCGTGATGGCCATGCTGGAAGCGGAACACGCGGCCCTGCAACAGCAGGCCCACGGCCAGGGCGCCGCCTGACACCCCAAGGAGACAGACGATGAAGTCGACCATGATGGACGTGCCCTTGTCGCTGAACCACCTGCTCGAACGCGCGGGCACGATCTTCGGTGGCAATGCCATCGTGTCGCGCCTGCCGGACAAGAGCCTCGTGACGCACACCTACGCGCAGTACCACCGCCGCACCCGCGCGCTGGCCTCGGCGCTGCGCTCGCTCGGCCTGCATGCCGGCGACCGCGTGGCCACGCTCAGCTGGAACCACCACGCGCATCTCGAGTGCTACTTCGGCATTCCGGCGGCGGGTGGCGTGATGCACACGCTGAACATCCGCCTCGCTCCCGACGAGATCGGCTGGATCGCCGGTGACGCGCAAGACCGCATCCTGATCGTCGACGATGTGCTGTTGCCGCTGTACAGGCAGTTCGCGCACCTGCACACGTTCGAGCATGTCGTCGTGTTCCCGTTCTCGGGTGCAGCGGTGCCGCCGGAGTTTCTGGACTACGAGCAACTGCTGGCCGGCGCCGACCCCGATGGCTTCACGTACGCAGCGCACGACGAGAACAGTCCCACGTCGATGTGCTACACGTCGGGCACCACGGGGCGCCCCAAGGGCGTGGTGTATTCGCACCGCTCGACCATGTTGCACACGCTCGTCGGCTGCATGGCCGATTGCTGGGACTTGCGCGGCAGCGACGTGATGCTGCCCGTCACGCCCATGTTCCACGCCAACTGCTGGGGCCTGCCGTACGGCGCGGTGATGCTGGGCACGAAGATCGTCTTCCCCGGCCCGCACCTGCACCCCGATGACCTGCTCGACCTGATGCAGATCGAGCCGCCCACCTTGTCGGTCGGCGTGCCCACCATCTGGATGGGGCTGATCCAGGCGTTCGAGCGCGCGCAGGCGCAGACGCCGGGGCGCTGGACGATGCCTGAAGGTCTGCGCTCCATGGTCGGTGGCGCGGCTGTGCCGGAGGCCTTGATCCGTTCGTTCGCGCGCCACGGCGTCACGCTCGGCCAGGGCTGGGGCATGACGGAGACCTCGCCACTCGCGACCGTCTCATACCTCCGCGCCGAGCTGAAGGATGCGTCGGAAGACGAGCACTTCCGCCGCGCCGCGATGGCCGGCTGCCCGGTGCCGCTGGTCGACCTGCGCATCCGCACTGAAGACGGTCTCGATGCGCCATGGGACGGCAAGACGCAAGGCGAGATCCAGGTTCGTGGGCCGTTCATCACCGGCTCGTACCACCAGGTTCCGGTCACCGAAGACAAGTTCACGCGCGACGGGTGGCTGCGCACTGGCGATGTCGCCACCATCGACGAACTTGCCTTCGTGCGCATCACCGACCGCACCAAAGACCTCATCAAATCGGGTGGCGAGTGGATCAGCTCGGTCGATCTCGAGAACGCGTTGATGGCCCACCCGGCCATCGCCGAAGCGGCGGTCATCGCCATCCCGGACGAGAAGTGGAGCGAGCGGCCGCTGGCCTGCATCGTGCTTAAACCCGGCCAGCACCTGGCGCTCATCGACGTGGCCGGCACACTTGGTGCGCACTTGCTGCGACACGGCTTTGCGAAGTGGCAGGTGCCCGACCGTTTCGAGGTGATCGACGCCGTGCCGCGCACCTCGACCGGCAAGTTCTGGAAGCTCAAGTTGCGCGAGCGCTTCCCGCGTTAGGCAGTCCCTGCCAGCTTCGGAACCGGCGACGAGTGCTAGACTTGACCATCCTTGGTCAATAGAGGTCTGCCATGCAAATCAACATCTATGAAGCCAAGACGCAGCTGTCGCAGCTCGTCGATGCTGCACACCGTGGCGAGACCATCATCATTGCCAAGGCCGGTACACCGTTGGCCAAGCTCGTGCCGCTCGGTCATGGTCCGAAACGCAAGATCCAGTACGGGTTGATGAAGGGCGAGATCAGAATCGCCGCCGATTTCGACGCACCTCTGCCCGACGACTTGCTGGCGCAGTTTGAAGGGCACGAAGGCCCGGGCACGGCTTGAAGCTGCTGATCGATACGCACATCCTGTTGTGGGTGATGCAGGATGCGCGGCAACTTGGCCGGGCAGCGCGGCGTTTGCTGAATGAGGCCGATGCGATCCACGTCAGCAGCGTTTCGTTGTGGGAGATTGCGATCAAGACCGCCCTTGGCAAACTCCGGGTGGACCAAGGCGAGCTCGACACCCAACTCGACAAGATTGGCTTCGCGCCACTGCCCGTCACGTGGGCCCACACGCGCGGGTTGCGCAGCCTGCCGTTGCTGCACGGTGATCCGTTTGACCGGATGCTGGTTGCGCAAGCCTTGAGCGAGCCATTGCACTTGCTCACACACGATGTGGCCCTTCGGCCCTATTCCGATCTGGTCATCGTGATTTGAAGCGACGACCCTGCCCTCGAAACCGATGATTTGCAATGTCTGACCTCTTCACGACGCCGCCTGCCAACTCCGACGCCGTTTCTCTTTCCCAGTACGCCGAACGCGCCTACCTCGAGTACGCGCTGAGCGTGGTCAAGGGCCGCGCGCTGCCCGACGTGTGCGACGGCCAGAAGCCGGTGCAGCGGCGCATCCTGTACTCGATGGAGCGCATGGGCTTGGCCTTCACCACCGCGAGCGGGCCGAAGGCGGTGAAGAGTGCCCGCGTGGTGGGCGACGTGCTCGGCAAGTTCCACCCGCACGGTGACACGGCCGCCTACGACGCGATGGTGCGCATGGCGCAGGACTTCGCGCAGCGCTACCCGCTGATCGACGGGCAAGGCAACTTCGGCTCGCGTGACGGCGACGGCGCGGCGGCCATGCGCTACACCGAGGCGCGCCTGGCGCCCATCACGCGGCTGCTGCTCGACGAGATCGACGAAGGCACGGTCGACTTCATTCCCAACTACGACGGCTCGACCGAAGAGCCGCGCCTGCTGCCGGCCCGCCTGCCCTTCGTGCTGCTCAACGGCGCGAGCGGCATTGCCGTGGGCCTGGCCACCGAAGTGCCGAGCCACAACCTGCGCGAGGTGGCAGCGGCGGCCGTTGCACTCATCCGCAACGACAAGCTCGCGGACGATGAGTTCGCGCAACTCATTCCCGGCCCCGACTACCCCGGCGGCGCCCAGATCATCAGCAGCACCGACGACATCCGCGCGGCCTACGCCACCGGCCGGGGCAGCCTGAAGGTGCGCGCGCGCTGGAAGATCGAAGACCTGGCGCGCGGGCAATGGAACCTGGTCGTCACCGAGCTGCCGCCGGGCACCAGCACGCAGAAGGTGCTGGAAGAGATCGAGGAGCTGACCAACCCGAAGGTCAAGGCCGGCAAGAAGACGCTCGGCACCGAACAGCAGCAGCTTCGCGCCAGCGTGCTCGGCGTGCTCGACGCGGTGCGCGACGAGTCGAGCAAGGACGCGCCGGTGCGCCTGGTGTTCGAGCCCAAGACGCGCACCGTCGAGCAGGCCGAACTCATCACGCTGCTGCTCGCCCACACCTCGCTCGAAAGCTCGGCGCCGATCAACCTGACGATGGTCGGCGCCGACGGCCGGCCCACGCAGAAGAGCCTGCGGCAGATGCTCGCCGAGTGGGTCGGCTTCCGCATGGCCACCGTGCAGCGGCGCACCCAGTTCCGGCTCGCGAAGGTGCTCGACCGCATCCACATCCTCGAGGGGCGGCAGCTCGTGCTGCTGAACATCGACGAGGTCATCGCCATCATTCGCGGCGCCGACGAACCGAAGGCCGCGTTGATCGCGCGCTTCGCGTTGAGCGACCGGCAGGCCGACGACATTCTCGACATCCGCCTGCGCCAGCTCGCGCGGCTGGAGGCCATCAAAATCGAGCAGGAGCTGGCGACGCTGCGTGGCGAGCAGGGCAAGCTCGAAGACATTCTGGGCAACCCGGCCTCGCTGAAGCGCACGGTCATCAAGGAGATCGAGGCGGACGCGAAGCAGCACGGTGACGACCGCCGCACGCTGATTCTGGCCGACAAGCGCGCCGTGGCCGAAGTGAAGGTCGCCGACGAGCCCGTGACGGTCGTTGTCAGCCAGAAGGGCTGGGTGCGCGCACTCAAGGGTCACGAAGTCGATAGCGCCACGCTCGCGTTCAAGGCCGGTGACATGCTGAACAGCACCTTCGCGTGCCGAAGCGTCGATGCGCTGCTGGTCTTCGGCAGCAACGGGCGCGTGTATTCGTGTGCCGTGAGCCAGTTGCCCAGCGGGCGGGGCGACGGTGTGCCGATCACGACGATGATCGATCTGGAATCGGGCACGCAGCCGGCGCACTACTTCGCCGGTGCGGCGGCGCAGACGCTTTTGCTGGCCGGCAGTGGCGGCTACGGCCTGCTCGCGACTGTGGGCGATCTGCTTTCGCGCCAGAAGGGCGGCAAGGCTTTCCTCGCGCTCGAAGTCGGTGAAACACCCCTCGCACCCAGCCCCGCGCAGGGTGCGGCTCAGGTGGCTTGCATGTCCGCAAGCGGGCGCCTGCTGGTGTTCCCGCTCGACGAACTGAAGCGTCAGCCCAAGGGCGGGCGCGGCCTGACGTTGATGGACCTCGACGCGAAAGACCTGCTCGCGGGCTGCATTGCCTTTGGCGCTGCGCTGCGGGTGCTCGGTGTGGGCCGCGCAGGCAAGCCGAAGGACGAGCCGTTGAAAGGCGCCGCGCTGCTGGCGCACGTGGGCAAGCGCGCACGCAAGGGCAAGGCGCTGGATCTGGGGATGAGGGCGCAGAAGCTCGTCGGTGCCTGACCGAATGCGCTGCGCCTTCGTCCTACAGCGGGCGGTGGCAGCGCCTGACTGATGCGCGCTGCGGCCGGCGTTTCAATGGGCTTCGTTGCACCGGTGCGTACCGGTGAGCCCGTTGAAACTCTGTCTGGAGATGCACGCCTCATGAACACCGACGCCACCACCCATGCCACTGGCACCGATACCGCACTGCACGACGCCACCCATGACGCCACCGAAAGCCACGCTCACCTGTGGAAGCTCATCAAGGGCACGCGCTTCGCCATGTTCACGACGCGCAGCGCCAGCGGCCACCTTCATTCCCGCCCGATGACCACGCAGAACGCAAGCGTCGATGAAGACGACAGCCTGTGGTTCTTCATGTCCCGCCGTGGTGACCCGGTGGCCGACCTGGTTGCCGAACCGGTGGTGAACGTGGCCTACGCGAACCCTGACGACGACTGCTATGTGTCGGTCTGCGGCGTTGCGGCCGTGATCGAGAACCACGCCAAGAAGCGGCAGCTCTGGACCAAGATGGCGCAGGCCTGGTTCCCCGGCGGTGTGGACGACCCTGACCTTGCGCTCGTGCAGGTTCGCATCCACGAAGCCCACTACTGGAACGTGAAGAGCAGCAAGGTGATGCAGCTGGTGCACATGGCCAAGGCCGTCATCACCGGCGAACAGCCCAAGGGCCTGGGCGAGCACGGCGAGATTCACATGCGCTGAACCGCGCGAGGCTTCAGGAGTCTTGCGAAGTGAGCGTCACGTTCGACATCACCCACACCACGCATTACCAGTACGCCCAACCCGTCGATCTGGCGGAACACCGCGTGATGTTCCGCCCGCGCGGCAGCCATGACCTGCGGGTGCTCGCGACCGACATGCAGGTCACGCCCGAGCCGGTCGACGTGCGGCTGATCCAGGACGTGTACTCGAATTCGGTGGCGGTGGTGAAGCCGCAAAGCCCGGCGAGCGAGTTGATGATCACCTGCTCGTTCACCGTCGAGCACACCGGCACGCGCGCCCTCGACCTGCCGTTGGCCGAGCACGCGCAGCAGTACCCGTTTGCCTACAGCAGTGAAGAGTCGATTGCGCTGCAACACTACCTGGCGCCCTATTACGACGACCCGACGGGCGAGTTGCAGCAGTGCGCTCGGCAATTCGTTCAAGCCGAAGGCCCCACCGGAACGCTGGACCTGCTGGTCAACATGACGCAGTGGATTCGCGACAGCATGACCTACCTGGCGCGCTTCGACGAGGGCGTGCAAACTCCCTACGACACGCTGCGGCTGCGCTCGGGCACCTGCCGCGACTTTGCCACGCTGATGATCGAAGCCATACGCCGCCTGGGCTATGCGGCGCGTTTCGTGTCGGGCTACCTGTACACGCCTTGGCTCGACGCGGCGGATGGCAGCTACGTCGGTACCGGCGCCACGCACGCGTGGGTGCAGGTGTACCTGCCCGGCGCGGGCTGGATGCCGTTCGACCCGACCAACAACCTGATCGGCGGCACCGACCTGATCCGCGTGGGCGTGGCCCGACACGCCAGCATGGCGTCGCCGGTCATCGGGTCGTGGCACGGTTTCCCGGGCGACTTCATGGGCATGTTCGTCGACGTTCAGGTGCGCAAGCGCGCCTGAACGGCACGCCCGCCATGGCTACCGGCTACCGGCCGCCGGCGACGCGAATGGCTTGAACCACTGCCAGCGCGATCATCACGAACAGCGCCAGCGCCCAGAAGTCGTAAGGCACGCCGAGCAGGTTCACCGCGCCGTCGGCACAACTCGCGCGCGCCTCGAATACCCCTGGCAGCAAGGCATCGAGGTGCAATGTGCCGCTGACGATCTTGTCCGCCAGGGTCAGGTTGCACGACGCCGAGGCGGCAGCCTTGAAGTGCTGCCACAACGCGGCAGCCATGCCGCTCAGCGCCAACAGAAGCGCCACGCCTGCCAGCGCGCGGCGCAGTGCGACGACACGCACCGCCCAGCCCAAGGCGCACACCAGCGCGATGCTCAGGAAGATCAGGCGTTGCAGCACACACCACGGGCAGGGCTGCATGTCGAACAGGTGCTGCGACACCAGCGCCGCGGCCACCGCGCCGATGCCGGCCAGCGCGGTCAACCCGAGCCACCGGCCGGCCATGCGGCCCCGCACCGTGCCGAAGCCCAGTGGCATGCTCAGGCGCTCGCGGGTGTGATCACTGGCGCGTTCACTTCCGCGATCAGCTCGATCTCGACACAGGCGCCCATCGGTATCTGCGCCACGCCGAAGGCGCTGCGGGCGTGCGCTCCCTTGGCCCCGAACACCTCGCCCAGCAGCTCGGAGCAGCCGTTCGTCACCAGGTGCTGCTCGGTGAAGTCGGGCGTGCTGTTGACGAGGCTCATGACCTTCACGATGCGCTCGACCTTGTTCAGGTCGCCCACGGCCGCGTGCAACGTACCGAGCAGGTCGATGGCGATTGCGCGCGCGGCCGACTTGGCAGACGCCGTGTCCATGTCACGCCCGAGTTGGCCGACCCACGGCTTGCCGTCGCGCTTGGCGATGTGGCCGGAAATGAACACCAGGTTACCGGTGCGCACGAAGGGCACATAGGCCGCAGCCGGCGTCGCAACCGCAGGCAGCTCGATGCCGAGTTCTTTGAGGCGGTCGTAGACCGAGGCCGTGGCGGGGGCGTGCGCAGGGGTCATGACGGGGCACCGGGGAGCGTTTGAATGCGCGGGATGCTACACCGCGCTGCGCTGCGCTCCACCTCCATCCTGAGGCGGGCTTGCAGCCGGCTGGCGAGCGGCCGGAACCTACACTGTACCGATGCAAGGACACGCGGACACGGGCTGGCGCCTGGCCAGCCTGGCGCTGGCCTGGGTGGCCGGTGTGGCCTTGCATTTGCAGCAGCGCGCGCTGTGGTCGGTGCCGGACTACGCAACGCTGGCGTGCGTCGGCGCGTTCGGGTTGCTGGCGGCGTGGCGCTGGCGTCGCGCGTTCGCGGCCGGCCTCGTCGGCATCGCGCTGCTGGCCTTCGCGAGTGCGAGCCTGCGCGCCGGCTCGCGCCTGGCGGACGCGTTGCCCGCCGTGCTCGAAGGGCGCGATGTGCAGGTCACCGGCGTGGTCGCGAGCCTGCCGCAGCGCAGTGCGAGCGGGCTGCGTTTTCGCTTCGACGTGGAAGGCGCCGTGCTCGATGGCCAGCCGGTCGTGGTGCCCGCGATGCTGGCGCTGGGCTGGTACAGCGGCTTCCATGAAGACGCGGCGGCCAGCCAGCCGCGCGGGGAACTGCGTGCCGGCCAGCGCTGGCGCTTCACGCTGCGGCTGCGCCAGCCGCACGGCAACCTGAACCCGCACGGCTTCGACTACGAACTGCTGCTGTTCGAGCAAGGCCTGCGCGCCACCGGCTACGTGCGCGATGCCCCCCCGCCTGAACTGCTGGAGCGCGCGGCGGGCTACCCCGTGGAGCGCCTGCGCCAGCGCGTGCGCGACGCCATCGAAGCGAGCGTTCCAGACCGCCGGGCGGCCGGCGTGCTCGCCGCGTTGGCGGTGGGCGATCAGGGCGCCATCGAGCGCGACGACTGGGACCTGTACCGCAACACCGGCATCGCGCACCTGGTGTCGATCAGCGGGCTGCACATCACGATGTTCGCGTGGTTGGCCGGGGGCGCGGTGGCCGCGCTGTGGCGGCGCAGTTCCCGGGCCATGCTGTGGCTCGCTGTGCCGCACGCGGCGCGCTGGGGCGGGTTGGTGTGTGCGGCGGCGTATGCGGTGTTCTCGGGCTGGGGCGTGCCCTCGCAGCGCACGATCTGGATGCTCGCCAGCGTCACGCTGCTGCAGGCCATGGGCGTGCACTGGCCTTGGCTGCTGGTGCTGCTGGCAGCGGCGGTGGTCGTCACCGTACTCGACCCGTGGGCGTTGCTGCAGGTGGGGTTCTGGCTGTCATTCGTGGCGGTCGGGTTGTTGATGGCCTCGGCACCGCAGGGTGCAACTGCCGCCGATGCCGGGGCGGCGCCGCCGACGGGCTGGCGCGGTTGGCCGGCCCGCCTCTGGGCCACCGTGCGCGTCGCCTTGCGCACCCAGTTCATCGCCACGCTCGGCCTGACGCCGTTGACGCTGGTGTTCTTCCAGCAGGTGTCGGTGGTGGGTTTCGCGGCCAACCTCGTGGCCATTCCGCTGGTCACGCTCGTCATCACGCCGCTCGCGCTGCTCGGCGTCGCGCTGGTGCCGCTGTGGGCCGTGGGCGCGTGGGTCGTGCAACAACTCAATGCGGTGCTCGGTTGGCTGGCGGTGTTGCCGGGCGCGGTGTGGGCGGTACCGGCCTCGCCGCTGTGGGCGCAGCTCGCGGCGCTGGCCGGGGCGGTGCTGCTCGTGCTGCCCTGGCCATGGCGCGCGCGTGCCTTGGCGCTGCCGCTCGTCGTGCCGCTGCTGCTGCCGCAGCCTTCGCTGCCGCCCGTGGGCGAGTTCGACCTGATCGCTGTCGATGTCGGCCAGGGCACGGCGGTGCTAGTACGCACGCACGAGCACCTGTTGGTGTTCGACGCCGGGCCGCAGTACTCGCGGGACAGCGACGCCGGCACCCGCGTGCTGGCGCCGTTGCTGCGCGGGCGCGGCGAGGCGCGCATCGACACGCTGGTGCTGAGCCACCGTGACCTCGACCACGTGGGCGGCGCGCGTGCGCTGCTCGCCGGCTGGCCGGTCGGCACGCTGCTCAGCTCGCTGGAGGCCGGCCACCCGTTGCTGGCGCTGGCCCGCGCGCCGGAACGCTGCCATGCCGGCCAGCGCTGGACTGGG
>Ga0209724_1000864_pt1 | contig 28722 bp, 25 predicted proteins | sample grotaG_FD_184143 | JGI IMG/M metagenome (GOLD analysis project Ga0209724, IMG submission 184143) | Glacier valley bacterial and archeal communities from Borup Fiord, Nunavut, Canada, to study Microbial Dark Matter (Phase II) -... | ecosystem: Environmental > Aquatic > Freshwater > Ice > Glacier ...
TCGAGCTGCGCCATGATCTGCTCGATCACCGCAGGCGGCCCCGACGTGACGACGGTGATCCGGCTTACCGCGTGATCGTCCGACACGTCGGCCACCGTCAGGCTCTCGATATTATACCCGCGCGCCGAGAACAGCCCGACGATGCGCGCCAGCACGCCCGCCTCGTTGTCGACGAGGATGGAGAGGGTGTGGCGTTCGGCAGGGGCGGTTTTCATGCGTGGGCGTCCCGGTGTTCGCTGCGCGCCGCCGTCCAGACCTCGCGCGCGGCGTCGGCGTTCATCACTGCAATGCCGAGGCCCACGGCAAGGTCGGGCCATTTCGACGGCATCAGTGCGGTCACCAGACCTGCGGCGATGATCGCGATGTTCGCCAGCACGTCGTTGCGCGCTGACAGGAACGCCGCCTTCGCGAGGCTGCCGCCGTGGTGGCGGTGCCGCGTCAGCAGCAAGGCGCAGGTCGCATTGACGACGAGCGCGCCCAGCCCGGTCAGTGTCAGCGGCAGCGCGGAGGGCACGCCCGTCGCACCGAACCGCTCCCACGCCATCCATAGTGTCGCGAGCCCCGGAACCAGCAGGATACCCGCCAGCGCCATGCCAAGCCGGGCACGCGCTCGCAGGCTCCAGCCGAGTGCCAGCAGGATCAGCAGGTTGACCGACGCATCCTCGAGGAAATCAATACTGTCGGCGAACAGCGACACCGACCCGATGCGCAGGGCAACCGCCACCTCGACGCCGAAATAGGCAAGGTTGAGCGCTGCAACGATCGCGACGGTCCGGCGGAAGGCAGGTGTGTCGGTCACGCGCTTACGTTGTCGCTTGTCGAGAACAGCCCGACGATGCGAGCAGGCACCCCCGCCTCGTTGTCGACGAGGATGGAGAGGGTGTGGCGTTCAGAGGGGGCGGTTTTCATTCAGAATCCGCTTTTCCAAGAACTTCAAATTTTCGACGCGGAGGGGTGTAGAGGTATTCGCCGCCGCCATCCCGATCAGTCAGTTTGGCGATTATGATAAAGCGTGTGCCGACGGGATACATTCCAGGGTTCATCATCGATTTGCTACATGATACGCGGAGTGTTGTTGACACTCCTTGACCTTCGATAGGTCGAATATGCACCGCACCGTGCAGGCCCGAAGTTTGGCTCGGCAAATAGCTTTCGACAATCAGAGGCGCATACTTCTCAAAAAGTTTGGCCATCACACCAGCGCCTGCGCATCTTCGTCCTTCGCCGCGCGCGCATCGCCCACCTCGAGCATCATCTCGTCATGCGCCGCGCCGCTCGCGATCATCGGGAACACATTGCTCAGCTTGGCGACGCGGCAGTCGACCATCACCGGGCCGTCGTGCGCGAGCATCGCTTCGATGCCAGCGTCGAGTTGATCCGCCGTCTCGATGCGGATGCCCTTCCAGCCGTACGCCTCCGCCAGCCGCACGAAGTCGGGCAGGCTGTCGCTATAGCTTTCGGAATAGCGCGAACCGTGGTTGAGCTCCTGCCACTGGCGAACCATGCCCATATATTCGTTGTTGATGATGAACACCTTGACCGGCAGCCGGTACTGCGTCGCGGTGCCGAGCTCCTGGATGTTCATCTGGATCGACGCTTCGCCGGCGATGTCGATGACCAGCGCACCCGGGTTGCCGATCTGCGCGCCGATCGCGGCGGGTAGGCCGTAGCCCATCGTGCCGAGGCCGCCGCTGGTCAGCCATTTGTTCGGCGCGTCGAAGCCGAAGTGCTGCGCCGCCCACATCTGGTGCTGGCCGACTTCGGTGGTGATGATGGGCGCGCGCGAATGCGTCGCCGCCCACAGCTGCTTGATCGCATGCTGCGGCAGGATTTCGGCACCGCGCTGCTCGAACCCGAACGAGTTGCGCGCGCGCCAGCCGTCGATGCGCGCCCACCAGCCCTTCAGGTCCGCCGCCCGGTGGCCACGCGCTCGCCAGACCTTGAGCATGTCCTCGAGCACATGGCCGACGTCGCCGATGATGCCGAGGTCGACGCGCACCGTCTTGTTGATCGACGAGGCGTCGATATCGACATGGATCTTCTTCGACGCGGGCGAAAACGCGTCGAGCCGCCCGGTCACCCGGTCGTCGAAGCGCGCGCCGAGGCACAGCATCAGGTCGCACCCGTGCATCGCCATATTGGCCTGATAGCTGCCGTGCATGCCGAGCATGCCGAGGAACTGCGGATGCTGGTCCGGCATGCTGCCCAGCCCCATCAGCGTGCTCGTCACCGGTGCACCGGTAAGGCGCGCCAGCTCGCGCAGCAGCTGCGAGGCGGCTGGCCCGGCGTTGATGATGCCGCCGCCGGTGTACAGAATCGGGCGCTCGGCAGCCGCCAGCATCTCGACCGCCGCCTCGATCGACGCGAGGTCGCCTTTCACCTGCGGCTTATACGTCTTGTGCTCGATCCGGCCGGGCTTGGTATAGCGCGCACGCGCTACCTGCACGTCCTTGGGGATGTCGACGACGACCGGGCCGGGGCGGCCGCTGGTTGCAATATAAAACGCCTCGTGCAGCACGTCGCCCAGCCGCGCGGTGTCCTTGACGAGGTAATTATGCTTCGAACAATGGCGCGTGATGCCGACCGTGTCGCATTCCTGGAACGCGTCGGAGCCGATCAGATGCGTCGGCACCTGGCCCGTCAGCACGACGATGGGGATCGAATCCATATGCGCGTCGGCGATGCCGGTGACGGCGTTGGTCGCTCCCGGGCCGCTCGTTACGAGCACCACGCCGGGCTTACCGGTCGAACGCGCATAGCCTTCGGCGGCATGCACGGCACCCGCTTCGTGGCGGACGAGGATGTGGCGGATGCGGCTCTGCTTGAACAGCGCGTCATAGATCGGCAGGACAGCACCGCCGGGATAGCCGAACACAACCTCGACGCCGAGATCGCTCAGCGCCTGTACGACGATATCGGCTCCGGTCATCTCGCGGCTGGTCACACGGGCTCTCCACTTGGCGAGGGGCTGACTACCGACCGAAAATTGCGCTGTCAACGAAGAACTAGTAATAATAATGCGTTTAGTTGAGATTTGTCGTTGCGGCGAACACCCGGATGACAAATCTCGCGCTCGGGCCTATCGTCGTTTACCGCCGCTCCCACCCGGGCGTCTGGTTGCGGAACCAGGTCTGCTGGCGCTTGGCATAGCGGCGGGTATCGGCGCAGGTGGCGGCGGTCGCCTCGGCAAGCGTCATCGTCCCTGTCAGCACCGCGATCAGCGGCGGCACGCCGAGCGCCTTCATCACCGGCAATTCGCGGTCGAGCCCGCGCGCCAGCAGCCGCTCGACCTCCGCCAGCGCGCCCGCATCCATCATCGCGGCAAAGCGCGTCTCGATCCGGGCATGCAGCTCGGCGCGCGGCCGGTCGACGATGATGCCGTGCACCGCCATCGTCGCGCCGATGCCGCCGGTTGCCGCCGCCTGCCAGTGCGCGAGCGGTCGTCCCGTCGATCGCACCACCTCGAGCGCGCGCATCGTCCGCTGCCGATCAGCCGGTGCCAGCCGTGCCGCCCCGCCGGGGTCTTCGCGGAGCAAGGCCGCATGCGCGTCCTCCGGGGTCAGCGCGCGCACCGCCGCGCGCACCACAGCGTCGATCGGCGGCACCTCGGCAATCCCGTCGAGCAGCGTGCGCAGGTACAGCCCGCTGCCGCCGGTGACGATCGGCAGGCGCCCGTCCGCCAGCGCGCTGTCGATCTCGGCGCGGGCGAGCGTTGCCCAGCGCGCTGCATTGCGCGCCTGTGCGCCGTCGATGACGCCGTACAGCCGGTGCGGCACGGCGGCCATATCGGCCGCCGACGGCTGCGCGCTCAGGATAGGCAGGTCGGCATAGAGCTGGCTCGCGTCGGCGTTGATGACCGTGCCGCGCGCGCGCCGTGCCATGTCGAGCGCCAACGCCGACTTGCCCGCCGCCGTCGGCCCCGCGATAACGACGACCTTCGCTCGCTCCCCGGAAGGAATAAGATGCTCCTCGCCACGCTGATTGCCGCGGGCCGCTTGTCACAGGCCGATGTCGGCGTGGCAAGCGATGCGCTGCGCGGCGCGGGCGCAGCGCCGGGGCAGGGCGCGTGGCTCGATGCGGGCGACGCGTTCGACCTGCCGTTCACCGGCGCCGCCCCGGCGGCGCGGACCGCGCTCGAGGCGGCATTGCCCGGCGTCGACGTCATCGTGCAGGCGGCTGCCGCGCGCCGCCGTGCATTGCTGATCGCCGACATGGATTCGACGATGATCCAGTGCGAATGCATCGACGAGCTCGCCGATTATGCCGGGCTGAAGCCGCAGGTCGCCGCGATCACCGAAGCCGCGATGCGCGGCGACCTCGACTTTGTCGCGGCGCTCGATGCGCGCGTCGCGCTGCTGGCGGGCATGAACGTCGCGGTGCTCGACCAGTGCCGCCGCGAGCGCGTGCGGCTGATGCCGGGCGCGGCAGCGCTCGTCGCGACGATGCGCGCGCACGGTGCGCGGACGATCATGGTCTCGGGCGGTTTTACCGCGTTCGCCGATCCGGTGGGGGCGGCGCTCGGCTTCGACCGCGTCGTCGCCAATACGCTGTTGGTCGCGGACGGCAGGTTGACCGGCAGCGTCGCGCGCCCCGTGGTCGACAGCACCACCAAGCTCGCCGAACTGCGCGCCAGCGGCGTACAGCCCGAAGCCGCGCTCGCTGTCGGTGACGGCGCAAACGACATTCCGATGCTCGTCGCCGCCGGGTTGGGCGTCGCCTATCACGCCAAGCCGGTCACCATCACCGCCGCCGCCGCTGCAGTGCGCCACGGCGACCTGACCGCGCTATTGTGGGCACAGGGGTGGCGGCGCGCGGAGTGGGTCGATTCGTAATCGGGAGCGCAGCCGGGTGTTGCGGCGGCGTCGCCCGCTTTTCGAGCATTGACCTCTGCTAACCAAAATGGTACATAGCTGCCCATCATTAGCACGCCGAAGGTTTTATCGCCAGCCCGGACCCAAAAACAGAGTCGTACGATCGTGAACATCGTGAACTTCGGCGGAGTGAAACAATTGAGACGCCGTGACACAGTTTTTGCTGACACGTGTCAGCGGCGGTTTAGCCCGCGAGCGCAGCCAGCAGCCGCTCGTTGACCACCGCCGGGTTAGCCTTGCCGCCCATTGCGCGCATCGTCTGGCCGACGAAGAAGCCGAGCAGCTTGTCCTTGCCGCCGCGGTAATCGGCGAGTTTGTCGGGGTTGGCGGCGAGGATTTCGGCGATGGCGGCGTCGATCGCGCCGGTGTCGCTGACCTGCCGCAGGCCGCGTGCCTCGACGATGGCGGCGGCCCCTTCGCCGGTGTCGAGCATGATCTCGAACACCTGCTTGGCGAGCGGGCCCGACAGCGTGCCGTCGGCGCTGAGCGCGATCAGTTCGGCGGCGGCGGCGGGTGCGACCGGCGAGGCTTCGATGCCGACGCCAAGCCGCTTCAACGCGCCGAACAGGTCGGAGATGACCCAGTTCGACGCGGCGCGGCCGACTTCGGCGGCGGGCTTGCCGGTGGCGTCGAGCAGCGCCTCGAAATAGTCGGCGCTCTCCTTTTCGGCGGTGAGCACGGCGGCGTTATACGGGCTGATGCCGAGTTCGCCCTCGAACCGTGCGCGCTTGGCGTCGGGCAGTTCGGGCAGGCTGGCGCGGCAGTCGGCGATGAACGCCTCCGACAGCTCGACCGGCAGCAGGTCTGGGTCGGGGAAATAGCGATAGTCGTGCGCGTCTTCCTTGCTGCGCATCGACCGGGTCTCGCCTCGATCGGGGTCGAACAGCCGGGTTTCCTGGACGATGGTGCCGCCGTTTTCGAGGACATCGACCTGGCGGCGCGCTTCATATTCGATCGCCGCCATCACGTAGCGGACCGAGTTGACGTTTTTGGTTTCGGTGCGCGTGCCGAACGGATCGCCCGCCTTGCGGACGCTGACGTTGACGTCGGCGCGCATGGAGCCTTCCTCCATGTTGCCGTCGCAGCTGCCGACATAGCGCAGCAGGCTGCGCAGCTTGCGGACGTACGCGCCGGCTTCGGCAGGGGATCGCATGTCGGGCTTCGACACGATCTCCATCAGCGCGCAGCCCGAGCGGTTGAGGTCGACATAGGTCATCGTCGCATGGCCGTCGTGGACCGACTTGCCGGCGTCCTGCTCGAGGTGGATGCGCTCGATGCCGATCGACTTCGGCGCCGCGCCCTCGGGCTCGACCGTCAGCGCCCCCTCGCCGACGATCGGGTGGTACAGCTGCGTGATCTGATAGCCCTGCGGCAGGTCGGCGTAGAAGTAGTTCTTGCGGTCGAAGCGCGAGAAGCGGTGGATCGCCGCCCCCAGCGCGAGGCCGGTACGCACCGCCTGCCGGACGCACTCGCCGTTGAGCACCGGCAGCATGCCGGGCATCGCTGCATCGACAAGGCTGACCTGCGTGTTCGGTTCGGCCCCGAAGCTCGCTGCAGCGCCGGAGAACAGCTTGGAGGCAGCGGTGACCTGCGCATGCACCTCGAGCCCGACGACGATCTCCCAGTCGCCGGTGGTGCCTGTGACGGTATATGCGGGTGCGTCGCTCATGCGCGCCTTTTGCGTCGAAGCGGTAGCCGGTGCAAGCCAATAGGATTTACGGCGGCGCTTCCGGCGGTTACAGCGTGCCCCGCGATGCCGCGCCGCACAACTTTCAAGGACCGCCTCGATGCGGTCCAAGGCTTCGGCCCGGGCTTCGAGCTCACCCGCCTGATCCTGGCGAGCGGCGTGGTGCTGTGGCATGCGCTGGTCATCACCTCGTCGGAACCCGAGGCGCGCTCGACGCCGCTCTGGCTGCTGGCATGGGCGCTGGTGCCGATGTTCTTCGTGCTGTCGGGGTTCCTCGTCACGAAGTCGGTGCTGCGGCTGCCGGTCCGCAATTACCTGCTCAACCGCGTGGCGCGGATCGTGCCCGCGCTGGCGGTCGACATCCTGCTGTGCGCGCTGATCATCGGGCCGCTGATGACGGTATTCCCGCTGACGGCCTATGTCGCCGACCCTGCGTTCGGGCAGTATTTCCTCAACATCTTCGGCTGGGTGCATTATTTCCTGCCGGGCGTGTTCCTCGACAACCGGCTGCCGGAGACGGTCAACGGGTCGCTGTGGACCGTGCCGTACGAGCTTGGCTGCTACGGCGTGCTGGCCGTGCTGATGGCGGTGGCGGTGATGCGCCGGGCGGTGGCGACCGGTCTGCTCGCCGGCGCGTGGCTGCTCGCATCATGGCTGCTGATGCATTTCAACATCGACCCCTCCGATGGCACCGTCGGACATGCCGTGCGCTTCCTGCTGTTGCAGCAGGGGTCGAAGCTGGTGCCGTATTTCCTTGCGGGGGCGACGCTGTATCTCGGCCAGGCGCATGTCCGCTACGACTGGCGGATCGCAGCGGCATGCGTGGTGGCCGTCGTCGCGCTATCACTGGGCTTCGACGGGGCATGGTACTGGTTCCGCCCGGTGGTGCCGTTCGTGGTGTGTGCGCCGCTCGCCTATCTGACGATCTTCCTCGGGCTTAGCCCGCTGCCGACACCGCCGAGCATCGCCAAGGGCGATTACTCCTATGGCATCTACCTCTATCATTTCCCGTTGCTGCAGGTGATCGATCACTTCCACCGGTTCGAGGCGTGGTGGCAGCTGCTGCTGGCGGCGGTCGTGCCGGTCGTCGCGGTGGCGATGTTCTCGTGGCATGTCGTCGAGCGCCCGGCGCTGGCGCTGCGGCGGCGGTTCTCGCTGGTCGGCGCGCGGGTGGCGGCCTAGGCTACCACCACCGCTCGGGGCTGGCGGTGAATCCGGCCGCACGTTCGATCGCATAGCCCGCGTTGAGCACGGCCGCCTCGTCCAACGGCTTGCCGATGATCTGCAGCCCGAGCGGCAGCCCGGTTTCGGACAGTCCGGCGGGAACCGACATCGCCGGCAACCCGGCCAATGACGACGGCACGGTGAAGACGTCGTTCAAGTACATCTCGAGCGGGTCGGCCTTGTCGCCGCTGGCAAACGCCGCACTAGGGGCGGTCGGCGTCAAAAGCACGTCGCAGACCTTCCATGCGTCGGCGAAGTCCTGTGCGATCAGCGTGCGAACCCGCTGCGCCTGCGTGTAATAGGCGTCGTAATAGCCCGCCGACAGCACATAGGTGCCGATGATGATGCGCCGCTTGACCTCGGGCCCGAAGCCCGCCGCGCGTGTCGCCTCATACATGTCAGCAAGGCTGCCGCCCGGCGGTGCGACGCGCAGCCCGAACCGCACGCCGTCATAGCGCGCGAGGTTCGACGACGCCTCGGCAGGCGCTATGATGTAATAGGCCGGCAGCGCGTATTTGGTGTGCGGCAGCGACACCTCGACGACCGTAGCTCCGGCGGCCTTCAGCCATTCGACGCCGCGGTCCCATAGCGCTGCGATCGTCGAGTCCATGCCGTCGAGCCGGTATTCCTTGGGGATGCCGACGCGCACGCCGCGGAGGTCACCCGTCAGCGCCGCCGCCCAGTCGGGAACCGGTGCATCGATCGAAGTCGAATCCTTGGGATCATAGCCGCTCATCGCGGCGAGCAGGATCGCGCAGTCGCGCACGTCGCGCGCCATCGGCCCGGCCTGATCGAGCGACGACGCAAACGCCACGACCCCCCAGCGCGAGCAGCGGCCATAGGTCGGCTTGATGCCTGCAATCCCGGTGAATGCCGCCGGCTGGCGGATCGAGCCGCCGGTGTCGGTGCCGGTGGCGCCCGCACACAGCCGTGCCGCGACCGCCGCGCTCGAGCCGCCGCTCGAACCGCCGGGAACCAGTGGGCGGTTCGACCCAGCCGCGCGCCACGGCGAGATCACATTGCCGAACGCACTCGTCTCGTTCGACGAGCCCATCGCGAACTGGTCCATGTTGAGCTTGCCGAGCATGCCGGCACCGGCAGCAAACAGCTTGGCGGTGACAGTCGATTCGTATTCGGGAACGAAGCCCTTCAGGATCGCCGACCCGGCGGTGGTTTCGACGCTCTTGGTCGCGAACAGATCCTTGATGCCGAGCGGGATGCCCGCCAGCGGCAACGCCTTGCCATTCGCCAGCGCGGCATCGGCAGCGGCGGCGGCGGCGAGCGCGTGATCCGGGGTTTCGACGAGGAACGCGTTGAGTGACCTTGCGGCCGCGACGGCGTCGATATGCGCCTTCGCCAGCTCGGTTGCCGAAAAGGCTTTGGCGCGCAGCCCGGCCTGCATGCCGGCCAGTGTCAAATCGGTCAGCGCCGTCATCAGTCGATCACCTTGGGCACGGCAAAGAAGCCGAATTCGGCCTGTGGGGCATTCGCCAGCACCGCCTGCTGGACGCCGCCGTCGGTGATCCTGTCGTCGCGCCACGCGCGCGTGATGGGCATCACCGCCGTCATCGGCGCGACACCGGTCGTGTCGACTTCGCCAAGCTGTTCGACCCAGCCGAGGATGGCGCTCAGTTCGGCAGCAAGCGGCGCAACTTCGGCGTCGCCAAGGCTGATGCGGGCAAGGTGCGCGATACGGACCACGGTCGCAGCGTCGACGGACATGGGTGAGCTCTCTCCAAAGGCTGCCCTTCGAGCCGACGCCGGACGACCTGCGCGGGAATGACGCTCGGCTACTAGCATGGCGCTTTCTTTCACCACAAGCTAAGCCGCGCCATGCTTGCACGCCGTTTCCTGTGGATCATCGCGATCCTGATCCTCCTCGTCATCGGTGCGGCGGTCATCTACCGCCTGTTCGGCGATGCGCTGCTGCGCGCCGCCGAGGTGCCCGCTGGAAGTTTCGCCGCCGGCCCGGTGTCGGCGCCGCCGAACTACCGCCAGCTTAGCGGGTGGCTCGCCCAGCCCCGGCTGAACAGCGTGGCGCGCTGGACGCCGCCGGGCATCAAGGCTGCGCCCGAGCCGCGCGCCGTGGTCTTCTTCGTGCCAGGCAGCGCCTATTTCGGCAATGACCGCTGGACGATGCCGCTGGCCGATGCCGCGACCGACGCGCGTGCCGCCGCTTTCCTCAAGGCGCAGGCGAGTGTGTTCAACGGCGTTGCCGAGATTTGGGCACCGCGCTACCGCGCCGCGAGCTTCGGCGCGACATTGACCGCGAGCGCCGATGCGCAGGCAGCGCTCGATTTCGCCTATGCCGACGTGCTGCGTGCATTCGATGTGTTCGTGACGCAGTTGCCGACCGGTGCGCCGGTCGTGCTGGCCGCGCACGGGCAGGGGTCGAGGCAGCTGCTCCGGTTGCTCAAGGACCGCGTCGCGGCGACCCCGCTCCAGCAGCGGGTCGCCGCCGTTTACGTGATCGGCTGGCCGGTGTCGGTACAGGCTGATTTGCCCGCGACCGGCTTTCCGGCGTGCACGTCCCCGGCGCAGACAGGTTGCGTTTTCGGCTATCTCAGCTTTGCCGACCCTGCCGAACCGCGCGCCGTGCAGATGGTGTTCGACGCCAGCCCAAGCCTGACCGGCGCGCCACACCGCGGCACCGCGATCCTGTGCACGAATCCGCTCGGCCTGGGCAGCGGCGCGCGACCCGCGCAGCGCAACCTTGGCTCGCTGGTGCCGGATACGCAGACGCTGGTGGCGCACGGCGTCGGAGCGCAATGCAGCCAGAATGGCATGCTCGCGATCGGTTCGGCACCGGCGCGCTTTGGCCAATATGTCATGCCCGGCGGCAACTTCAGCCTGTACGACTATCATTTGTTCTGGGCGAACCTGCGCGCCGACGTTGCGACGCGGGTCGCGGCGATGCCGGCGCGGTGATTACCACCGAAGCGCGGGTGTTTCGCGAGGCATTGGCCAACGGTGGCCGGCTGGCCGGGTTCGATGTCGGCACCAAGACGATCGGTATCGCCACCTGCGATGCGGGCTGGAGCTTTGCCAGCGCGCTATCGACGCTGGTGCGCACCAAATTCACGCCCGACCTCGTCAGGCTGCAGGCGCTGCTCGCTGCCGAGCGCGTTACCGGGCTCGTCGTCGGCTTGCCGCTCAGTATGGACGGCAGCGACAGCTCGCGCACGCAGTCGGTCCGCCAGTTCGCCAAAAGTATCGAGGGGCCGCTCGCCTTGCCGATCCTGTTGTGGGACGAGCGCTGGTCGACCGTCGCCGTCGAACGCGCGATGATCGACGCCGACCTCTCCCGGGCAAAGCGCCATGCGCTGGTCGACAAGCTGGCGGCGGCGCATATCCTGCAGGGTGCGATCGACGCGCTGATGCATCTCGAAGCCTGATGCTTCCCACGCTCCGCCCAAACCGCTACAGCCCATTGCCATGACCGCGCCGCCAGCAGCGACACCGCCACATCTTTCCGGCCATCACCCGTTTCCGCACCACCATCTGCTCGGTATCGGAGAGCTGCACCCGCACGAGATCGCGTGGCTGCTCGACGAGGCCGAGGGCTGGATTGCGGTCAACCGCGCCCGGCGCAAGCATGACGACCGGCTCGCCGGTCTGACGCTCATCAATGCATTTTTCGAGAATAGTACCCGCACGCTGCTGTCGTTCGAGATTGCCGGCAAGCGGTTGGGCGCGGACGTGGTCAATATGGGTGTCGGCAGCTCATCGGTAAAAAAGGGCGAGACGCTGCTCGATACCGCGCTGACGCTGAATGCGATGCATCCCGACATGCTCGTCATCCGCCACGCATCTTCGGGGGCGGTGCAACTGATTGCCGAGAAGGTCGACTGCCCGGTATTGAACGCCGGCGACGGGCGGCACGAGCATCCGACACAGGCGCTGCTCGATGCACTTACCATCCGACGGCGCAAGAGCGGCATCGACGGCCTGACGGTGGCGATCTGCGGCGACATCCTGCACAGCCGGGTGGCGCGCTCGAACTTTCAGCTGCTGGGATCGATGGGCGCAAAGGTGCGCGCGGTCGCGCCGCCGACGCTGCTGGCGAGCGACCTTGATCGGCTCGGCGTCGAGACGTTCACCGACATGGATGCCGGACTCGACGGGGCCGATGTGGTGATGATGCTGCGGCTGCAACGCGAGCGGATGAGCGGCGGCTATGTGCCCAGCCCGCGCGAGTATTTCCATTATTATGGCCTGACGCGGGCGCGGCTGGCGGCGTGCAAGCCCGATGTACTCGTCATGCATCCCGGCCCGATGAACCGCGGCGTCGAGATCGATTCGGCAGTCGCCGACGACATCACGCGGTCGGGCGTCACCGAGCAGGTCGAGATGGGCGTAGCGGTGCGGATGGCGTGTCTCGACGTGCTGACGCGGTCGCGGCGCGGGGTTGCGGGATGGTGATCCATTTCACCAATGCCCGGCTGGTCGATGCGACGCGCGATGCGCCGGGCGCGCTGCTGATCGTCGACCGGCAGATTGCGTGGGTCGGTGCAGGCGAGGTGCCGAGCCATGCGTGCACGGTCGATTGCGGCGGTCGCATGCTCGCCCCTGCGCTGATCGACGGCGGCGTGTTCAGCGCGGATGCACCGGCGTGCCTTGCCGGCGGCATTGCGAGCGTCGTGCTGATGCCCGACGGATCGCCGCCGCTCGACGAACCGGCACTGATCGAGTTCGCCCGCGCGCACGTCAAGCCGCACATCTGGGTGCATCCGCTCGCCGCCGCGACGCGCGCGCTGGCGGGGGCCGAGCTTGCCGAAATCGGGTTGTGCAAGGCAGCGGGCGCGGTCGGCGTCGCCACCGGGCGCACGGCGATTGCAGATGCTGGCGTGATGTTCCGGCTGCTGCAATATGCGAGCGCGTTCGACATGGTCGTCGTCAGCCACGCCGAGAACGCGTCGCTGGTCGGCGATGCGGTCGCCACCGAAGGCGAGTTTGCCACGCGCATGGGGCTTCCCGCCGCGCCTGCATTTGCCGAGGCGATGGCGGTGGCGCGCGACCTGCGACTGGCCGAGGCCGCCGGCGCGCGGTTGCATTTTCGCCAGGTGACTACGGCGGAAAGCCTCGACCTGATCCGGACCGCGAAGGCGCGCGGGCAGCGCGTTACCTGCGGCGTGACTCCGGCGCACTTCCTGTTGAACGAGCAGGCCGTCAGCGGCTACCGGACCTTCGCGCGGGTCTCGCCGCCGCTGCGCCACGAAGACGACCGCAAGGCGGTGATCGAGGCGCTCGCCGACGGCACGATCGACGTCATCGCCAGCGGTCACGACCCGCGCAGCCAGGAGGATAAGCGCCTGCCGTTCGCCGATGCCGAGCCCGGCATGGTGGGGGCCGAGACGCTGCTGGCGCTTTCAGCGACGCTGGTTCGCGACGAACGGGTATCCTGGTGCGGTCTGCTGGCGATGCTGGCGGCCAATCCGGCGCGTATCTTCGGGTTGCCGGGCGGGCGGCTCGACGCCGGTGCGCCGGCCGACCTGATCATGGTCGATGCCGGTGCGCCGTGGCGGATCGATGCCGACCGGCTGCAGGCGACGGCGGGCAATACGCCGTTCGATGGGCTGCCGACGCAGGGGCGGGTGCTGATGACGATCAAGGGCGGGGAGGTGTTGTGGGAATTGTGATCCGCGCCGGACTGGCCAGCGCCGCGCTGGCGTTGATCGCCGCTACGCCTGTGCCGGTTGCACCGCCGATGCCCGCCGTCGTGTCGATGGCCACGATCAAGACCGGCGTCGAGAAGTGGCGTGCCGGGGCGTATGCGGAGGCGGTCACCATCTGGAAGCCGTTTGCCGCCGCCGGTGACCCCGATGCGCTGTTCAACCTTGGGCAGGCGTACAAGCTGGGGCGCGGCGTGACGGCAGACCCGGCGGCGGCGCGCGATTATTACCGCAAGGCCGCCGCGAAGGGGCATCTGCCGGCGCAGGCCAACCTTGGCATCTCGCTGTTCCAGACCGGCGAGAAGCCCGAGGCGGTGCGCTGGCTGCGGATGGCGGCCGACCGTGGCGAGGCGCGCGCGCAATATGTGCTGGGCATTGCGGCGTTCAACGGCGACGGCCTCGTCCGGGCGCAGGGGCTTGGATATGGCTATCTTTTGCGCAGCGCCGCGTCGGGCCTGCCGCAGGCGACGACCGCGCTCGGCAGTGTCGAGCCCGCGCTGAGCCCATCGGACCGCACGATCGGCGAGACCGTCGCGGCGAGCCTTGCGGCGGGCAAGGGCGTGCCCGCCGGGCTGGCGCTCGCCACCGCGCCCCGGCTGATCACCTCGCCGCCATCGCCCAGTGCGACGCCGCTGCGGACGACCGCGACGCTGCCGCCGCCGCCGCTGATCAAGGCCCCGCCGCCGCCCGCCGTGCCGCTATCGGTGACCACCGAGACCGGCGCGCTCAAGCCCGACATCGCCACCCCCGAGGCCCCCGGCTGGCGCGTCCAGCTCGGTGCGTTCGCGCAGCGCCGTCAGGCCGACGAGGCATGGGCCAGCCTGCACGGCGAAGCGCTGGGTGCGGGCGTCAAGCCGATCTTCGCCACCGACGGCAGCGTCACGCGGCTGCAGATCGGCCCATATCCAACCCGCGACGCCGCCCGCGCGGCCTGTACGAAGCTTTCCGAAAACGGCCGCGCCTGTTTCGTCACATCGGGGTAGCGCGATTTCGACTCGTAAGTTGATGAAGTTAACGACACGTAGCGGGGGAGCCTCCCCCTTTTGGCAGTTCCACAGTGGCTGAGCGGCGAGCGGGGGCAAGGGCGGGATGTTTTTATCACTGCACTAATATAACCAGATCAGATAATTAGTCAAGCTATTATCCGCCTGTCTGGAATAATAATGCCCGGCCCATGATAGGCGTTGCAGCGCCTTCGATTCGCTCCCGTCAAGCAACATTGCGAAGATCGCGCCGTTGCCCGATCAACCACCCCTCCGCAAAACCGTGGGAGCCGCTGATGACCCTTGTCGAAGCCAGTGACGCCGATCTGGAAGCGCTCGCGGCTGGAACCGCAGTCCGCGCGCTGCGGCTGTCACACGGGCCGATCGAAACGACCGAAGTCCTGACCATGCTGCGCGTGCTCGCCAACAGCATTCGCCCGCATTTTGCTCCGGCCAGCTGGATGATCGTCGATGGCGATGCAATCGTCGGGCTGTGTTCGCTGGTCAAGCCGCCGTCGGGCGACGGCATCGACATCGGCTACGGCGTCGCCGCGAGCCGGCGCCGGCGCGGCATCGCGTCTGTCGCAGTCAAGCTCCTGCTCGACTGGGCGCGCAGCGATCCGCGTGTGATGACGGTGCGGGCGGAGACATCGGTGCTCAACACGCCCTCGCAGCGGGTGCTGGAGCGCAACGGCTTCGAAAGGGCGGGACAGCGCATCGACGATGAAGATGGCGAGATGATTTGCTGGCAGGTGTCGGTGGCGTCTCCAGACTAGGGCTTTGTTTCGTGACGTCGGGTAGCAAGGTTTCGACTCGTAAGTTGATGAAGTTGACGACACGTGGACGGGGAGTCTTCCGTTCTTTTGTTGGTGCGAGGTGGCTGCGTGACGAATGCAAATCCGGGGCGAGCTCTATTATCACCACGCAAATATAACCATATAGACGGTTTTGTCAAGGTCCTTTGATTGCGGTCGAGCCGGTCTGCTGCCGCTGGCGGCAGGCTCTTTCGCCACAAAACCGCAAGATCGGGCGAGCGCGTCATATCTGCGAGCGGGTAACTGTTGTCGCCACGGAGGACGGGAAGATGAAGGCGGCGCTCGAAAACTACCATGCCCGGATGCAGCGGGTGCTGGATCACATCGACCAGCATCTGGACGATGATCTGGACTTGGCAGCGACGAGCGCCGTCGCCGCCTTTTCGAAATTTCATTTCCATCGGCAGTTCACGGCGACCTTCGGGCTTTCCGTGCACCGCTATGTTCAACTCGCCCGCATGAAGCGCGCTTCATACCGGCTGGCCTATCGGGACGCCCAAAGCGTCACCGACATAGCGATGGATGCTGGTTTCGACGCACCGGATGCCTTCGCCCGCGCCTTTCGGCAACGGTTTGGACAATCGCCCTCGTCGTTCAGGAAATCTCCCGATTGGGAGCCGTGGCTCGCGGCCTTCGGGCCTCTCGACAATGCTAGGAGCAAGCTGATGCAAAAGACCTTTACTACCGACAATGTGACGATCCGCGACGTATGCGCGACGCCGGTGGCGATCATGGAGCATTGCGGCGACCCGGCGACGATCGGTGCCACTATCCAGCGGTTCATTGCTTGGCGGAAGGCCACCGGCCTGTCCCCGAAGACAAATGCAACCTTCAACATCTTCCATTCCGATCTACGCACCACGGCCCCGGCCGAATATCGGATGGACCTGTGCGTCGGCACTGATCGGCCGATCGCGGCAAACGGCGAGCGGATCGACGCCGGGACAATCCCCGGCGGGCGTTGCGCAGTACTGCGTGTCGTCGGCAACACCGACAATTTAGAGCCTGCCGCGCTCTTTCTCTATCGCGACTGGCTGCCCACCAGCGGCGAGGAAGCAAGGGACTTCCCGCTCTATTGCCAACGTCTCGCTTTCTTCCCAGAGGTGCCGGAGCAGGAAGCGGTGGCGGAACTGTTTCTGCCGCTGAAATAGTACCCTTCCACCAAGGTCTGTCCCTCGCGATTCATTGGAAGCGTTCAGGCCATTCATCGGCGCGATTACCCCTACGCCGCCACCTTCACCGCCACGCCCGGCCACTGCGCCCAAAGCTCCGCCTCGCGCTTGGCGGCGACTTCGGCGGCGGCGTGCTTGACCGGGCCGAAGCCGCGCACGCTGAGCGGGAGGGCGGCGATCTCGACGGCGAGGGCGCGGTTGTCGGGGGTCAGCCCGGCCAGCAGCCGATCGACAGTCGCTTCGAACGCGGTGATCGCGGCGCGCTCGCCGCGGCGTTCGGCGCTGTAACCGAACGGGTCGAACACGCCGCCGCGCAGGCCTTTCAGCTTCGCAAGCACGCCGAACGCGCTGAACACCCATGGGCCGAAGCTGTATTTTTTCGGGCGGCCGGTCGCGGGATCGGTGCGCGCGAACAGCGGCGGCGACAGCTGGACGCGTGGTTTGACGTCGCCGGCGAACTGCGCCGCGAACGCCGCCTTGAAGCGGCCGTCGCTGTACAGGCGGCCGATTTCATATTCGTCCTTGTACGCCAGCAGCTTGTAATAGCTGCGCGCGACCGCCTCGGTCAGCTGGTCGTGGCCGGTCGCCCGGACGCGCTCGATCAGCGTGGTGAACCGCGCGGCATAGGCCGCGTCCTGATACGCCGTCAGGTCGGTGACGCGGCGACGGAGCAGTTCGTCGAGCGTGGTGGCGGGCGGCTCGACCGCCGGGCCACGCGCGGCCTCGACCATCGCGGCGACCTTTTCAGGCGTGTTCGCCAGTAGGCGACCCAGCGCAAAGGCGCGCTTGTTGAACGGCACCTGGACGCCGTTCAGTTCGATCGCCGCCTCGATGCTGGCGAGCTGCAACGGGATCAGCCCCGACTGCCACGCATAGCCCATCAACAGGATGTTCGCGCCGATCGCATCGCCGAGCAGCGCCGTTGCCACTGTGTCGGCGGCGACGAAATCGCAGGCGTTGGGGTTCGATGCCTTGCGGATCGCGCGCTCGACCGCGCTCGAGCGGAAATCGAGGTCGCGGTTGCGTACGAAGTCGGCGGTCGGCGCGATGTCGCCGTTCGCCACCACGGCGGTGCGCGTCGGCACCATCAGCGTCTGGCACGCCTTGTCGGCGGCGACCACCGCGTCGCAGGCGAGCACGAGGTCGGCACCGCCCGCGATGATGCGCGGGGAGGTCAGGTCGCTGTCGTGCGCGGCCAGCCGGACGTGCGAATAGACCGCGCCGCCCTTCTGTGCGAGGCCGGCCATGTCGGCGGTCGTCGATGCCAGCCCTTCGATGTGCCCGGCGGTGCCGAGCAGCGCCGACACGGTCAGCACGCCGGTGCCGCCGATGCCGGTGACCATGATGTTATAGCCGTGGCCGGCGCTGGGGATGCGCGGTTCGGGCACGCCGCTCAGGTCGACATCGGCGGCCTTCGCCTTGCGAAGTTCGGCCCCTTCGACGGTGACGAAGCTGGGGCAAAAGCCCTTGAGGCAGCTGTAATCCTTGTTGCAGCTCGACTGGTTGATCCGGCGCTTGCGGCCGAATTCGGTTTCGAGCGGCTCGACCGAGACGCAGTTCGACTGCACCGAACAATCGCCGCAGCCTTCGCAGACGGCGCTGTTGATGAACACGCGCTGCGCCGGATCGACGAGCGTCTGACGCTTGCGGCGGCGGCGCTTTTCGGCAGCGCAGGTCTGGTCGAAGATGATGACCGTGGTGCCCGCCGTCGCCGCGAACTCGTCCTGGATTGCTGGCAGCGCCGATCGGTCGAGCAGGCGGACGCCGCCCGGCAGCGTGACGCCGGTATAGCGGGTCAGATCCTCGGTCAGCACGACGACGTTCTTGACGTGCTCGGCGACCATCTGCTGCGCGATCTGATCGACCGACAGTTCGCCGTCATGCTTCTGCCCGCCGGTCATCGCGACCGCGTCATTGTACAGGATCTTGTAGGTGATGTTGACCTTCGCCGCGACCGACTGGCGGATCGCAAGGATGCCCGAATGGAAATAGGTGCCGTCGCCGAGGTTGGCGAAGACGTGCTGCTCCGATGTGAACGGCGCTTCGCCGACCCAGGTGACGCCTTCGCCGCCCATCTGTGTGAAGGTTTCGGCGCGGTCCATCCACAGCGCCATGATGTGGCAGCCGATGCCCGCCAGCGTGCGCGCGCCGTCCGGGGCCTTGGTCGAGGTGTTGTGCGGGCAGCCGGAGCAGAAATACGGGCTGCGCTTGATTGGCACCTGATAGGCGGTGGCCTTGGCGTCCTGCTCGTCGAAGAATGCCAGCCGCCCGCGAATGGCGTCGGTGTCGTAATATTTCTGGATGCGCGCCGCGACGACATGCGCGATCGTGCCGGGCGTCAGCTCATTATCGGGCGACAGCAGCCAGTCGCCGTTTTCGTCATGCTTGCCGACCACGCGCGGGCGCACGGCTTCGCGCCAGTTGTACAGCTGCCAGCGGAGCTGATGCTCGATGAATTCGCGCTTTTCCTCGATGACGAGGACTTCCTCGAGCCCCTCGGCGAATGCGCGGATACCGTCGGGCTCCAATGGCCACGGCATCCCGACCTTGTAGACGCGCAAGCCGATCGACGCGGCGACGCCGGCATCGATGCCGAGCTCGGACAGCGCCTCCATCGTGTCGGCATAAGCCTTGCCGGTGGTGACGATCCCGAAGCGCGGGCGCGGCGTGTCCCAGATCATGCGGTCGATGCCGTTCGCCTTGGCGAACGCCAGCGCGGCAAAGCCCTTGTAACGCTGCAGCCGGGTGTCTTCCTCGCGCCACACGTCATTGGGGCGGATGCCGAGGCCGCCGGCGGGGAAGTCGAACGGCGGCAGGATGATGCGGCGCTGCTCGACCGCCAGATCGACGGTCGCCGACGTCTCCACGGTGTCGGCGGTCGCCTTGAAACCGACCCACGTTCCGGCAAAGCGGCTCATCGCCAGCCCGAGCAGGCCATATTCGACATATTCGCTGACCGACGACGGCGACAGGAACGGCACGAACGCCGCCTGGAAATTATGGTCGGACTGGTGCGGCAGCGTGCTCGACTTCGCGCCGTGATCGTCGCCGACGATCGCCAGCACGCCGCCGTGAGGCGCGGTTCCAGCTGCGTTGGCATGCTTCATCACATCCATCGCACGGTCGAGGCCGGGGCCCTTGCCGTACCAGATGCCGAACACGCCATCGACCGTCGCGCCGGGGCGCAGGCCGACATGCTGGCTGCCCCAGACGGCAGTCGCGCCCAGCTCCTCGTTGATGCCGGGGACGAAGACGATGTTCTCGGCGTCGAGCAGCTTTTTCGCGCGCCAAAGCTCTTGATCGTAGTTGCCCAGCGGCGAGCCGCGATACCCTGAGATGAAGCCGCCGGTATTCAGTCCGGCGGCGCGGTCGCGCGCGCGCTGCACCAGTGGCAGCCGGACCAGCGCCTGCAGCCCGGACAGGAACACCCGCCCTTCGGTAAAGCGATATTTGTCATCGAGCGAAACCGGCGCAACACCACTGACCATCGTCCAAGGAGCCTTCTATCGAGGTTAGGTCAATAATACTGCCCTTTGACCGCGATTACAATCAGAAGCGTGTTGCCACTCCGACATAAAGTTCGATTTCCGCGGTGTTGCGATTGAGACCGGCATTGGCGCCGATATCGAATTGCAGATTGGGCGTCGCCTTGGGCACCCATGCGGCGGAAAAGTCCGCCGAAACCTGCGTCACCGGCTGATCTGGATCATCGTTGCGGCGGCCCCATAGTTCCGCGCCCAGCGTCACCGCGCCGATCGGGTGCGACACCGCGACCACACCCGTAAAGGCGGCATGGCTGCCATGGCCGCTGGCGTTGGGGTACAAATCGATCTCGGGCGTTGCGGCAAAGCCGAAGCCGGCGGGAAGAGCCGCTGCAAACGGCAGCAGCACGCCGCCTGTCCAGTCGCCCGCGCCCTGGCCACCGGTCGCCGTCGGCGCGGTGACGAACGGCTGCACCGCCACCGAGACTCCGCTGCCATCGGGGCGCAGCAGCGACTGGCGAAGCGCCAAGCTGACATCGCCGACGCCGCGCATCGTGCCGCCGCCGCTGTGCATGTGGCTGAGCGCGAAGGGCGTCCATCCCACTTGCACCTCGGTCGTCGGGCCGAGCCCGAGCCGCACGACGGTGGCACCGAACGCCCAGTTGTCGACGGCATTGCCCGGCTGCCGCGTCAATGCGGCATCGACCAGCCCGACTTCGATCTGCAGCTTGCCGGTGTCGAGGATGCACGGCGGCGTCACCTTGCCGGGCCGGTTGACGCAGAATGGCCGGGCTTCGTCGGCGGCTGCGGCTCCGGCCCAAAGTGCTGCTGCGACCAGTAACGGTACCCGAATGCTTTCCATGGCGTTACATCTTAACGACCCGGAGGGCATCGTCACGCGCAATCGCATTTGCAATAGCGCGCTACGGTATCGACAGACGCGTTTTGTGCTATGCAGCACCGTCCAAAGATAAGGAACTGTCGATGTTCGATCATGTCGCCGCGATCGATCTGGCACGGATGCAGTTTGCGTTCACGGTATCGTTCCATTTCATCTTCCCGGCGCTGTCGATCGGGCTCGCCAGCTATCTCGCCGTGCTCGAGGGGCTGTGGCTGCGGACGGGCCGGGAAGTTTATCTGACGCTGTTCAAATACTGGCTCAAGATCTTCGCGATCGCGTTCGGCATGGGCGTCGTCTCGGGCATCGTCATGGCCTATCAGTTCGGGACCAACTGGGCGGTATTTTCCGACAAGGCAGGCCCGGTGATCGGGCCGCTGATGGCCTATGAGGTGCTGACTGCATTTTTCCTCGAGGCCGGTTTTCTCGGCGTCATGCTGTTCGGGCAGGAAAAAGTCGGCAAGGCGCTGCACTTCACCGCGACGCTGGCGGTGGCAGCGGGCACGTTCATTTCGGCGTTCTGGATCATCGTGGTCAATTCGTGGATGCAGACGCCGCAGGGCTTTGCGATCAACCCCAAGGGGCAGTTCGTGCCTGCCGACTGGATGGTGATCATCTTCAACCCGTCGATGCCCTATCGCCTCGTCCATACCGTGCTCGGCGCATATCTGACGGTGGCATTCGTGGTCGGCGGGGTCGGCGCGTGGCATCTGCTGCGCGAGCGTCACCACCGCGAAGGGCCGAGCGAGGGCACGCGCGTCATGTTCTCGATGGCGATGTGGATGGCAGCGATCGTCGCGCCGCTGCAGATCCTTGCCGGGCATACGCAAGGGGCCAATACGCTCGCCTATCAGCCCGCCAAGGTCGCCGCGATGGAGGGCAATTATCAAAGCTATCCCGACGGCGCGCCGCTGACGCTGTTCGGCATCCCCGATCAGGCGGCTGGCAAGCTGCGCGATGCGGTGCAGATCCCCAACCTCGGGTCGCTGGTGCTGAAGGGCAGCCTGCATGCACCGGTCGAGGGGCTCGATGCCTTTCCGCGCAGCGATTGGGCGCCGGTCAATATCGTGTTCTGGTCGTTCCGGCTGATGGTCGGCATCGGCGTCGGCATGGCGGCGCTCGGGCTATGGAGCCTGGTCGGCCGTGTCACCGGCAAGCTGTACGAATGGCCGTGGATGCACCGCTTTGCCGTGTTGATGGGGCCAACCGGCTTTGTTGCGGTGATCGCAGGCTGGACGACGACCGAAAGCGGCCGCCAGCCGTTCACGGTGTTTCACTTGCTGCGCACCGCGCAATCGGTGTCGCCGTTGGCAGCGCCTGCGGTGGCTTCGTCGCTGATCGCGTTCGTGATCGTATACTTTGCCGTATTCGGCGCGGGGACGTGGTTCATCCTGCGCCTGATGGGCCATTCGCCGCATCCAGGCGAGCGAGGTCCTGACCGCAGCGAGACGACACGTACGGCGGGCATCACGCCCGCACCGCAACTTGCGCTTGGCCCGGCGGAGTAGCATCATGCATATCGATCTGACGATCGTCTGGGCCGGCATCATCGCGTTCGCAGTGTTCGCCTATGTCGTGATGGACGGCTTCGACCTTGGCATCGGCATCCTGTTCCCGCTGCTCGAAAAGGGCGAGCCGCGCTCCGCTGCGATCAACTCGGTTGCACCGGTATGGGACGGCAATGAAACATGGCTGGTGCTCGGCGGTGGCGGGCTGCTCGCGGCATTCCCGCTCGCCTATGCGATCATCATGCCGGCAGTTTATGTGCCGATCATCGCGATGCTGCTCGGGTTGGTGTTTCGCGGCGTGGCGTTCGAGTTCCGCGCGCGCACCGGGCGGTTGTGGATCTGGGACGGCGCATTCGCTTTCGGGTCGTTCCTCGCAGCATTGGCGCAGGGCATCACGCTGGGCGCGATCCTGCAGGGCATTACCGTCCACGGGCGCGGCTATGGCGGCGGCTGGTGGGATTGGCTCAGCCCGTTTTCGCTGCTGACCGGGGTTGCCGTGGTCGTGGGCTATGCATTGCTCGGTGCCTGCTGGCTGATCTTCCGCACCGAGGGCGCGCTGCAGGACCGCTGCTTTGCGCTGGCGAAGTGGCTGGGCGTGGCGACGTTGTGCGTGGTGATCGCCGTCAGCGCAGCGACGCCGTTCCTCAGCCACGACTATTACTCACGCTGGTTCCGCGCGCCGGGCATCTATCTGACCGCACCGGTGCCGATCCTCGTCGGCGTGACCGCGCTGCTGTTCGTGCGGGCGCTGGCAAGGCGTGCCGAGCTGGCGCCGTTCCTGCTCGCGCTCGGCGTCTTCCTGCTGAGCTATATCGGGCTGGGGATCAGCATGTTCCCCTATCTGATCCCGCCGTCGGTGACGATCTGGGATGCAGCTTCACCGCCGTCGAGCCAGATGTTCATGCTGGTCGGCGTCGCAATTATGGTGCCGATCATCCTTGCCTATACCGGCTATGCCTATTGGGTGTTCCGCGGCAAGGTCGGGCACGAGGGGTATCATTGAGCCCGCTGGCCAAACGCTGGCTCTGGTTTGTCGGCCTGTGGGCGGCGGGGGTGGTGACGGTGGGTATCGTGTCGCTGATCCTGCGCGCGTGGATCGGCGTCCACCGCTAACCTTGCACGACGGCGTGCCGGTGCTATAGACCCCGCTTCCCACGCGGGCGTGGCGGAATTGGTAGACGCGCTTGGTTTAGGTCCAAGTATCGTGAGATGTGGGGGTTCGAGTCCCTTCGCCCGCACCACGGCCGACAAGAATTTTGGAAAGACGAGTACGATCATGCGCATTGCCGAAACGCTCAACGAAGGCCTCAAGCGCGAATATAGCGTGCACATCCCGGCAGCGACGCTCGCCGCCAAGGTCGATGCGCAACTCGGCAAGGTTGCGGGCCAGGTCAAGATGCCCGGCTTCCGCCCCGGCAAGGTGCCGCTCAACCTCGTCCGCAAGATGCACGGCGCGCAGCTGCGCAGCGAGGCACTGCAGGCAGCCGTCGAGGAGAGCATGACGCAGCTGATCGCGGAACACGCGCTGCGCCCGGCGATGCAGCCCGAAATCAAGCTCGACGCGCCGCCCGCAGAGGGTGCCGACGTCGACTTCACCGTGACCGTCGAAGTGCTGCCGACGATCGATGCGCCGCAGATCGAGGGGCTCAAGCTTGAAAAGCTGGTGGTTGCCCCCGGCGATGCCGAGATCGATGCCGCCGTGGCGCGGCTCGCGGCGCAGCAAAAAAGCTTCGAGGCAGCGCCGGCCAAGCACGAGGCGGCGACCGGTGACGTGGTCATCATGGACTATGAAGGCCGCGCCGACGGCGAGCTGTTCGATGGCGGCAAGGGCGAGGGGATGCGGATCGAGCTCGGCTCGGGCGGGCTGATCCCCGGTTTCGAGGAGCAGCTGGTCGGCATCAAGGCGGGCGAGGCACGCACCGTCAACGTCACTTTCCCCGACGACTATAACGTCGCCTATCTCAAGGGCCGCGATGCCGTGTTCGCGGTGACCGCGACGACGATCGAGACCGCGAAGCCGGTGGTGGTCGACGACGAGCTGGCCAAGGGGCTTGGGATCGACAGCCTCGATGCGCTCAAGGAGATCCTGAAGGACCAGGTCGATGCCGAACTGCGCTCGCTGACGCGGACGCACATGAAGCGCAAGCTGCTCGATGCGCTGGCTGCGAGCCATGACTTTGCCGTGCCCGAATCGATGGTCAACGCCGAATTCGACCAGATCTGGCAGCAGGTCAGCGCCGAGGGCGGCGACTCCACCGACGAGGACCGCGCCGAATACCGCCGCATCGCCGAACGCCGCGTGCGCCTCGGGCTGTTGCTGTCGGAGATCGGCCAGAACAACGGCGTCAACGTCACCCAGGCCGAGATGAACCGCCTGATCGGGCAGGAGGCGGCTCGCTATCCCGGTCAGCAGGCGCAGGTCGTCAAGTATTTCCAGGAAACCCCGATGGCCGCCGCCCAGCTGCGCGCGCCGCTGTACGAGGACAAGGTCGTCGACTTCCTGCTCGGCAAGGCCGAAGTCACCGAGCGCACCGTGACGCGCGACGAGCTGCAGGCCGAGATCGAGAGCGACGACGAGACCCCCGGCGCGCACGTCCATGGCCCCGATTGCGGCCATGACCACGCGCACGATCACGACCATGACCATGCGCCGGCCAAGCCGAAGAAGGCCACCAAGGCAAAGGCCGCGCCGGTCGACGAGCCCGTTGCCGAGGCCGCTCCGAAGGCGGCGAAGGCGAAGAAGGCTGCTGCCGAGCCGGTAGCCGAAGCCGCACCGGCAGCCGATGCAGCACCGAAGCCAAAGCGTGCCAAGAAAGCCGCCGACGCTGGCTGACGCGGCGCTGCAGATCACCGAGGCCACCGCCGCCGATGGCCCGGCGATCGAGGCGCTCCTCGATGCGGGCTTCGGCGTCGATCGCCGGAGCCGCACCGCATATCGCCTGCGCGAGGGTGCGACGCCGATCGCCGCGCTCAGCCTCGTCGCGCGGCGGGGGGACGGCGGGCTCGACGGCTCGATCCAATATTGGCCGATCGCACTCGCCGGCGCACAGCCTCTTTCGCTGACGCTGCTCGGCCCGGTGGTGGCGCGCGTGCCGGGGCAGGGCGTCGGCGTCCGCCTGATCACCGAATCGCTAGCACGTGCCGACGCGCTGGGCCACACCGCGATCCTGTTGATCGGCGACCTCGACTATTATGCCCGCTTCGGTTTCAGCGCCGCCGCCACCAGCAGCTGGCGGTTGCCTGGCCCGTTCGACCAGCACCGGCTGCTGCTGCGCCAAACTATCGCACAAAGCCTGCCGGTGGATGCCGATGTCTGCCCGGCATCGACGGTGCCCGTGTAACGCCCCGCGCGACTCGTAAGTTGATGAAGCTGACGCCACGTCACCGGGGGAGCCACTGCCCTGAACCCCATGAAAGGGCCGATGCGTCGAAGGCGGGGTAAAATCATCACCGCGGCAATATAACCAAATAATCCAAATTGTCAAGCTCAAGCTTCGCGCCGGCCCGCGTGGGTGGGCTTTGGATCGCACCTCGCTTCTAGCCCCGCACCCGCTCCGCGTGTAAACCCGGCCGCATGACCAGCCTTGCCGACATCGCCGCCGCAGTCTCGGCACAGAAACTGCCGCCGGTCGACCAATGGCATCCGGCGCATTGCGGCGACAGCGAGATGCGGATTGCCCGCGATGGCAGCTGGTTTCACGCCGGGTCGCCGATCGGTCGCCCGGCGTTGGTCAAGCTGTTCTCGACGATCCTGCGGCGCGAGGCCGATGGCAGTTTCGTGCTGGTGACGCCGGGTGAAAAGCTCGACATCGCGGTCGAGGATGCGCCGTTCGTCGCGGTCGAGATGACGAGCGAAGGCGCGGGTGCGGAACGGCGCCTCGCGTTCCGGCTGAACACCGACGAGCATGTCCTTGCCGGGCCCGATAATCGCCTGCGCTTCGATGTGGCCGACGACGGCACGCCGCGCCCGTATCTGCATGTGCGCGGCGGGCTCGACGCGCTGGTCGGGCGGGCGGTCTATTATGAACTGGTCGAGCTTGCGCTGGCCGAGGGCGCGACGCCGCCGGGGCTGTGGAGCGCGGGCGCGTTCTTCGCGCTGCCCGGCGCATGAGCCTGAGCGATCGGCTGCGGGCCGCTGTCAATGCACCGGGCAGCGGCGCGCTGCGCGGCGATTGGGATTTCGCGCATGACGGCGGTGCCGCCACGACGCTGCTGACACCGGCCGCCGTGCTGATCGCGGTTACCGATCAGCCCGAACCGGGCGTGCTGCTGACGCGGCGCACCACGACGCTGCGTCGCCATGCGGGGCAGGTGGCCTTTCCCGGCGGGCGGATCGATCCCGACGACGCCGGCCCGGTCGCCGCCGCGCTGCGCGAAGCGCACGAGGAGATCGCGCTGCCGCCGCATGCGGTGCAGGTGCTGGGGCCCACTGACACTTACGAGACCGGGACCGGCTATCATATCACCCCGGTGCTTGGCGTGATCGCGCCGGGATTGCCGCTGGTTGCCGCCGCCGATGAGGTGGCGGCGCTGTTCGAAGTGCCGCTGGCGTTCCTGCTCGATCCGCGCAACCACGACCTGCGGCAGGCCGAGTATCAGGGGCAGACGCGGTCATTCTATGTGATCGCGTGGCCCGAGCATGAAATCTGGGGGGCGACGGCGGCGATGATCGTCAACCTCGCGCGGCGGCTGGCGTGAAGCTGACGCTGCCTCCATGGACGGCAGCGGCGCAGCGCGTGCTGGCGGCGCTGGGTGCGGCAGACGATACGACGCGGCTGGTGGGCGGCGCGGTGCGCGATGCGCTGCTCGGGCTGCCGGTCAGCGATGTCGATTTTGCGACACGGCTGGTGCCGGCAGAAGTTGTCGCGCGGCTCGAGGCGGCGGGCGTGCGGGCGGTGCCGACCGGTATTGCGCATGGCACAGTGACGGCGGTGAGCGGCGGCCAGACGTTCGAGGTGACCACGCTGCGCCGCGATGTCGCGACCGACGGGCGGCATGCCGTGGTCGAGTTTTCCGACGACTGGCAGGAGGACGCGAGCCGCCGCGATTTCACGATCAACGCGCTCTATGCCAACCCGCTGAGCGGCGTGGTCACCGATTTTTTCGGCGGGCTCGACGACCTTGCGGAGCATCATGTTCGCTTCATCGGGAACCCGGCGCAGCGCATTGCCGAAGACCATCTGCGCATCCTGCGGTTTTTCCGTTTCCACGCGCGCTTTGGCATTGGTGCGCCCGATGCGGCGGGGCTGGCGGCGTGTGCAGCCCGCGCCAACGACCTGATGGCGCTGTCGCGCGAGCGGGTGCGCGGTGAACTGCTCAAGCTGCTCGGGGTGACAAACCCGGTGCCGACGGTGGCGGTGATGCTGGCGCACGGCATCCTGACGCCGGTGCTACCCGAGGCGCTCGATGTCGATCGGTTGGCGCGGGTGATCGCGGCGGAGGCTGCGGCGGCGGTCGAGCCGTCACCGCTGCGACGGCTCGCTTCGCTGCTCCCGGCGGACGCAAAGCTGCTCGACGGCGTGGCGCGGCGGCTGCGGTTGTCGAACGCCGAGCGGCTGCGGCTGGTGGCGATGGCAGCGACCCCCGGCGCGGATCCGTTTGCCGAAGCCTATTATGACGGGGCCGCGGCGGCGATCGACCGGCGGCTGCTGGCGGGCACCGATGCGAGCGCGCTGACCGGCTGGACCCGCCCGCGCTTTTCGCTGTCGGGGCGCGATCTGATCGCCCGCGGCGTGCCCGCCGGGCCCGAAGTCAGCCGCGAACTGGGACGGCTGGAGCGCGAATGGGTGGCGGCGGGGTTTCCGGCTTCCCCGAATTAGAACCGGTTATCCCGCGGGAAACCCTGCGGCGGCAACCGCCCCGCACCGCCGCGCGGGCCGACCCATGGGCCGACGTCGGCCTCGGTCCGGGTCCGCGTGCCGGCCCCGCCCATCTGCCACGACAGCCCGTCGCCGCGTGCGAAACTGGTGACATCCGACAGCCCGCCGTCGCGGTATTTCTGCAGCGCCACGCCTTGCCCGCGCGCCATCACCGGCACCTCGCCGAGCGCGAACAGCAGCAGCTTGCGATTGTCGCCGATCACCCCGAGCATGTCGTGTGCCGCATCGAGCGCGCGGATGTGCGCCAGCTTTGCGCCGGTGCGCGGGGTCATTATCTGCTTGCCCTTGCGCGTCTCGGACAGCAGTTCGGTGCTGTCGATGACGAAGCCGCGCCCGTCGCTGGCGGCGAGCAGCAGCCGGACCTCGGCGCGGTGGGCAAACAGCGCGACGATCTCGACGTCACCAGCGAGGTCGATCATCAGGCGGATCGGTTCGCCGAAGCCGCGGCCGCCGGGGAGCTTGTCCGCCCCGAGCGTATAGAACCGCCCGGTGCTTGCCGCGACCACCAGCTTGTCGGTGGTCTGCGCGTGA
>Ga0209724_1000869_pt1 | contig 28605 bp, 30 predicted proteins | sample grotaG_FD_184143 | JGI IMG/M metagenome (GOLD analysis project Ga0209724, IMG submission 184143) | Glacier valley bacterial and archeal communities from Borup Fiord, Nunavut, Canada, to study Microbial Dark Matter (Phase II) -... | ecosystem: Environmental > Aquatic > Freshwater > Ice > Glacier ...
AAACTCAAGATATTGAAATGCTTACTCCTATTAAAGGAATAAAGGGACAGACAGAAGAAATAAAACAAAGAGATAAAGCATTTAATGACTTATTCTCATCTGCTGTTTCTAGAGTAAGACAACCTATAGAGTCTTTCTTTAATTGGTTAAATGAAAAAACAAAAATTCAAAGAGCGATGAAAGTCAGATCAACTGCCGGATTACTTATTCATTTGTTTGGCAAAATGTCAATGGCTTTCATTTATCTAATTTTTTAAATACTGATTCGCATAAATAATGAAAAGCGATAGATGCCCCACATAAAAAGGGGCTGGGGTTTTCATTGTTTGTAACTGCTGTCCCCTATTATGGAAAACCTGTTATAACTTTTATGCTTCACGAAAAAATAGACACGCATAAAAGTTGTATCTGGTTTTTCGGGGCATTAATTTAGGGTTGACGATATGCCAAAACAACTCACCGATTAGGTGTAATAACTTTCCGCTCTGCCTTTAGGCGATTAATTGGGGTGGACTCGCCGCAGTTGAGAAAATATACCATTGGAAATGCGCTTGAAAGTGGCATAGGTGGTGACTGAATGGAACGGCACAATGGGTTGGTATGAAATGGAGCTTCCTTGGATGCTTTTGTGGGTGGATAGTTGAAAATCTTGATCTGTAAGCAAGGTTTTCAACATGGGTGGATAAAAGCATCTGGGAAGCGGAATGGAATGTGGGTTGATTGTGGTGTGGAATGAGGAAGCCACTTATGACGTGCGTGCTGAGGTGGGTGAAATGAACTGAGCGCAATGTAGTGAAGGGTGGACGCGAAGTGAGGCACGAACAGCATCCTCCGAAACGTAATGAGAGAAGTGAATGAACCTACCGCAAGCATATGGAAATAAAACTCGGACTATTTTTTGATACTGCAACAACTAATTGGTGGTGGGGAACTCTTGATGTTTTCGGACAGCGGAGCGGGGCAAAAGCGTTGATATGTGCGGCTTTTATACATAATTAGGTTATATTTAGCCCTATTGATTTGCCGTCAGGCAAGGGCTCGAATATAACTACATGTTTTGTATATTCAATGGTTCGTTATAAAAAGCTCTTAGTTATGCGGCGATAGTGCCCCAATTCCTTAATTCAGCTAAAATAGTTCTATTTTTTGTTGAGTTCGGGTTAATCCCGAACCTTTGAATAAATGTCTTTAGCAATAAGTCGTTGTTATACTTTATCTTACAGTTCAACATTGAGAATGGTTCATCTGGTGATATTTTAGTATTCAACCATTCAATTTTAGCTAAATTGACAGCGGTCAATGCAGCATTGAAATGAAAATTAAGTTTGTTCTCATTTCGTGCTTGACAGGAAGTTAAACCACAGTGTTGTTTTGCATCCCTGTAAAGAAATTCAATTTGAAAACGTGAACGATAATGCTGAACAATTTTTTTTAGCACACATCTCTATGTCTGTTGAAAAATAAAGTTTTCTGGCTATCTCTTTGCCATCTTTATAAAAATTGGCAACAGCAAGCTTAATATCACGTTTGAAAGCCTTACAGTAAACCGTTGCAGAGTATATTCTCATTTCATTGCTTGAGAAATCTTCAATAAAATAACTCATATTGAGTGTATATTTGTCAACTTTACCATCATGCTTTTTGGGTCTGCCTTTTAATCCGGTTGGTTTGCCTTGATAAATGTACATCAATACGGAATCATCTCTTAACCGACTAATAAAGTGTAAACCTAATGAAAGCATGGTATCAATCACCTTTTTCTTTGAAAAGTAGGCATCAGCAACCATATAATTTGATAATTCTTTGAAATACAAATAATTTTCTCAAACAATTTGACAATAATAATCCAATAAGGTCATGTTCTCAAAAAGTGGTGTTTGAATTGCGTTTAGATGAAATGCCGTGTTTTGTAAAATATCAACAATAGCAAATCCACAGATGTCTAAACCCCATTTTGCTTGCTTTACGCAACCTGACCAATACTTATTCAAACCAAATGTACATTTGCCACTCTTAGCAATGTAGCTTGGGTCGAAAGCTGTAATACATTCTTTAATTTTAAGGTTGAGAATTAACCTGCGATTAAAGTCATGAAAATTGAACTTGTTCTAAAAGTTAATCCGGAAGTACTGTTCGCAATACTTGGAATAACGAGAGAGTTGCAAGAAATTTATTCTACCTTTGATGCTCAAAAAGCAAAGAAGAACATTTAAAACGAACTGTTTTCTGTTATCTTTTAGTGCAGAAAACTCGTCAGAATACAATGTATTGATAACTAACGATATAGCATTTGAGCGTTTGTTGATTGACATGTCTCAATGATTACGGAATAATCTATAAAGATACTGATATTCAATGAATATCCAAATGTTTTACACTTATCTTATTGATTATCAAGCATTTATTCTGATTTATAACGAACCATTGTAATTCCGAATGTCATCGAAAAATGGTGTATTTCTTTCTTCAACACATTTCGCAGCATAGAGATAAAGTGCAGCACTCCAGGTTTGCCAGTCTTGCCCCATAACCTTACCATCCTGAGCTTTTATCCATTCGTTAAATCCAAAATCGACGTTGCTCGTTTTCGAAATTTTCACAAAATGAGTCAGTACTTCAAGTTTTTCTTTGGCTAGCGTGTACCTTTTAGCAGCAACCAATGCCGCTATATATATACCGCTAATGAATGGCCAGATGCCACCATTATGATATTCGCCGGGGTTATTGAATTCAGCATATCGCTCATTCCATTCAGGATCATTAGATTTGACATATGGAAAGAAATTAGGTGGCAAATCAACGGCTAACTCTCCTCTTTCCTGCATAGCAGTACATTCTTCTTCTATCCACGAAATCATTTCATTAGCACGCGATTGTGAAGCAATTCCTGATAATATCGCAAGACTATTTCCAAGTAAATCAAATCTTTCGCTGCTCAGTATTTTATACGACCAAAAAGCATAGTAAGGCTTATGTTTTACCACAAGACCTTCATGTACATGATGATGAATTGTTCCTTCGGTAATTGTAAACCGCTTCATCTCACGTAGGATGCTATCAGCTCTTTCATGTAAACCTAGCAGCCGGAGATAACTATAAACAACGGTATTCACAAACAGGCCATGACCTAATACCCATTGTTCGTCGCGCCAATCGCTTGTAGGCTGCTGCGCAACAAGAAAACGATCTGAAGGACTTTGATATTCCATCCATTTAAGTGCTTTTTCAACTGCTTCATGCAGAAATTCCGATTCTTCGCTCACTTTTCTAAAAATACCAACACCCAACAAAAACAAAGGCGTAGTGTCACTCGCTCCACGGTCTTCTTTGTCGTGAACCAGCGAAGGTATGTGACCATGTTCAGTTTGATTTTTTGCCAATGTTTCCAATACTTTTCGAATACTGTCCAGTAATTTCTTATTCCCGGAAACAGCAATTCCGAAAATGGAAAACATCAAATCCCGTGTGTAAGGTTCAGGATATCCCCAGCCTGCTGTACGTGGAAGTCCCATGTAAGGCCCGTGAGCATTATGTAGAAGCACATCTATAGCGGCTTTTTTTGTATCTTCAATTTTCTGTGAATCAATTGTATTCATAATTTATTGATTTATTTCTTCCTCTTTTTTGCCATGTCGAAAGCTATCGCTATAGCCTGCTTCTGTGCTTTCTCGTTTGACTCCGGAGTTGATGTTCCTATCGTTCCCGTCTGGTGATAACTGTGCATTATCTCTTCAATGTTGTCCGAAATCACCTTTTTCGACTTTCCTTTTTTTAGTGGCATTTTTTTTTGTTTTAATAATTTGTTTCAATCTTCAAATTTTCAAATTGACATATTTTCAAATCATTTAATCCTCAGTTTTTCATTCATTAGTTGGACAAAACGTTTTGCAATAACACGATAATCGAAATTCTCTACCACACGTTCTCTCCCTGCTTTTCCCATTTCTTCGCGTAATGGTGCATTAATCATTAGCTTCATCATATACTTGGCAATATCCGGCACATCTGCGCGGTAATCGACAGTTCGTGGTTCAGTAAATATCACTTTATGATTTGGTTCATACCCCGATTCATTACCGAGTATGACTTCGTTTACAACTATCTTCTTTGCAACTCCTGCTAAAAATGCTGTTTCGCCATGAATAAGTGTATCCAACATACCCATAGCCTTAATACTCAAAACTGGTTTTCCACAAGCTCCAGCTTCCACTTGTGGCATCCCGAAACCTTCAAGTCGCGAAGGTGCAGCATAAATATCGCATGCTCCTATCAGATAGGGCATAAAGTTTCGTGAAATGGTATTAATGGCATAAATAACCTTATCATCAATTCCCAGACTTATTGCCAATTCCTCATCGTATTGATTTTGATCTTTGGTGCGTTGTTGTGGCCAAACTTTACACACATATTTCCATTTGGGAACTTTGCCATCGATACTGGCAAGTGCCTGCATAACTTCCTGACCACCTTTTGATGCAGCATCGCCACCAACAGTGAGAATCATTAATTCATCAGGAGCAATGCCTAATGCTTCACGCACGGCTAAAATTTTCGGATCATTTTTACTGTAAGGTTTAAAAGCATCGGTATCGCAACCAACAGGTAAAACTTCGATTTTGCTACCATCAATTCCATCGCGGACATACATTTCTTTTACCCAATTGGATGTCACCAAAATAAGTGGAAGTGCATTCAACACATCCTGATAATTTGCTATATATCCATCGGCAACCAACCAAGGAACAGCCAGTGCACCAAATTCCTGTGGGTTGAGTATTATATGAGGTGTATATCCCCAATAGCCGATTCCAACCACCACATCGGGCTTAAACCAACGGTAATACCAGTCTTTTTCCTGATTCGATTTAAAATGAGCCGCATGAACATCAATGCCCATTTCCAATAATCCCCTGTAAAAGAGATCTCCTTGAGTTGCAAGTCCTCCAGGTGTAGGAGGATATTCATATAAAACTAATACTTTCATAAAATAAAATGATTTGATGATTTAGAAATTTGTCAGTCTGCTGGCGGATAAAAATGAAAGGAGAAAATCTGATAATTTGGAGACTTGAAAATTTAGAAATTTATAAGTTGTTTTCAAATTCCCTGATTCCCTGATTCCCTGATTTTCAGATTTTATTATTTTTAAATTTCCAGAATGCTTCTGACAAAGGTGTTGTTTCCAATTCCCAACTATTTTTTCCAAAGCCATAAGTAACGGACATGATATTGTATTTTCTCTGCCAAATTTCTTCAGGTATAATTTTGAATATTGTTGCATTTTTAACAGCTTTGGGAAAATATTTTGCATTACCGTCCTCGTAAGCAAATGTCCAAAGTTCATTGGCAGAAATTTTTTCGGTATTCCAAAGATTAACAACAGCCTTACTTACTTCTTCATGTCTGCGATGTCTTGTATATTCTCCGTTCGAGTTATGGGTAATAATCAAGTCGAAATGAGAATTTGGAAGCAATTTCAAAATGGCACTCTCAATTTCATTTTCGTTCAATAGATGTTGTTCTGCTCCATCATCAAGATCACCCATTATTCCTTCCGATTTCAACTCTTTTAAAGCCTTATAGAATCTGGGAGCTCTATCTTTGTCGCTTGCGCGTGACAGACAAACCACAAAACATTTCCATGTTGGATGGCTTAGTATTGTTCCACCAGCCCATAATGTTTCATCATCCGGGTGAGCCACAATAATGGCTACTGATTTTATTGTTTCACTTTTCATTTTTGTGTTTTTCTATTGTTAAACGTGCCATCAAATAACTTACAGTTGACTCTGCACCCTGATTTAAGTTTACATGCGTTTCTTCCAAACCATCATAACAACCTCCGGTACAAGGATTATAAACAATCTGATGCAAACGGTTATTGCCTAAAAACCAGTTGAATGCAGTCATCATTTTTAGGTGATAGTCTTCGTTTTTAAACACATTATAAAATTTACTTAATGTCATGATAGTGTAGGCAACATCAATAGGTTGTTCGCCAAATTTCGCGGCTTCTTGTCCCTTTTGCAGCCAGCTTTTGTTAGAAATCACCTGAATTTCATTTTCATTAAAAGTAAGTGACAATAAAAAATTAAAGGACGTTTTAGCAATATCTTTGTAAATAGGTTCCCCTGTCATCATCCATGCAAATAACATAGCCTCAGGCAATATACTGTTGGCATAAGTCAGGTAACCTTCATACCATTCCCATTTTTCGTTCGATTCATGCTTATACATCTGAAGCAATCGATCGGCAAATGATTTGATAAGGTCGAGATGATCACGAAACCTATTGTCTTTTTGAGCGAAATAAATCCCTTTAATAGCGAATGCCATAGCTCGTGGAGAGCTTATTGTACCCACATGAGGCAGAGATTTTTCGAGAATAGTTTCGGCATCCAATACAATTTCACTTGGTAACAATTTTTTTATTGACAATAAATATCCCAACGCCCACACTGCTCTTCCATTTGAGTCATCTAAATTTACTTCTTTGTTTTGGTCAGTAAATTGGATAACCTTATCTACATAATTCAAAAAGTCGCCGCTCGGTTGTTGACAAAGTTTTATAAAATTGAGATATTTACGTATGTGATTTATACTCTCTTTATCGCCTTTTATTTTCAAATGCATACATAATGCAACCATTGCTATGGCATTATCATCCAGTGTATAACCGGTACTGATATCAGGTTGGTTATTTTTCGAAAACTGAATCATGCCAACTTCGGTTGTCATTTCTCTTAGATGATCCAGCTTAATTGTTGGGAGATCATATTCTAATTTTATTTTACCGACACCGATTTTTTCTAATAACATGGCATGTGCAACAGCAGAATTTTCCCATGCTGTAGAAATTATTTTCTGCAAAGTATTAGTACTGATATGCTTTCGTAATGGTTCATCGTTGAGTAACTTGATTATAGCATCTGCTAATTGCTGTGAATTACGAAAATCGAAAATTATTCCAGTATCTTCCGTCAATACTTCCTTGGCATGTGGAATAGGTGTAGATATGATGGGGCAAGCGCAACTCATAGCGTAAGCAAAAGTGCCACTTACAGCTTGATTCGGATCGCTGGACGTAAACAGGTAAATATCGGTTAGTTGCAAATATTCAAGCAAAACTGGCAATGATAGATATTTATTGACAAATACAACATTATCTTTAAGATCAAGATCTGTTACCAATTGTTCCAGACTTTCCCTGTATCTTTCTCCATCATGTTTCACAACTTCGGGATGCGTTTTTCCTAATACTAGAAATACCACATCGGGGCTGGTTTTTACAATCGCCGGTAATGCTTTAATAGTAGTTTCTAAACTCTTTCCCGAACTGAGAAGACCAAAAGTGGATAGTACTTTCTTTCCAACAAGCCCGTATTTTTCTTTCAAACTTTTTTTGTTCAAATGAGGAACTAAATGAGTACCGTGAGCTATTACAGATATTTTTTGCTTTGAAATTCCATAATCGGTTGTCAAAATATCTGCTGAAGTATTTGTCATCACGATGATGGATCTGCAAACTGCAGCGATATGTTTAACTTTTGCTTTTAATTGTTCATTGGGACGAGGTAAAACAGTGTGAAAAACAATCACAATTGGCTTAGTTATTTCAAATAGGAATTTGAGAAAAGCTTGTTCCTGTTCCATATAGAAACCAAACTCGTGTTGTATCAAAACAATCTGAATGACTTTATCTTGATTTATGGATTTGGACAATTTTTCAAAACTAGCTATACGGGAGGTGTCTAGGATATATTTTACATCATCAGGGTAATCAAAGTTGGATATGCCCGATTCTAAAGCACATATTTTGATGGATAATGAATTACTGAACTTGTTATTCAGTGCTTTAATCAAATCCTGCGAATAAGTTGCTATACCACATTCTCTTGGTGGAAAGGAACTAATAACCAGTATTTCAGCCAATTCATTACTATGATTTTGTTTAGCAAAATAGTTATTACTTTTTGGCGTAATAGAGGCATATACAGTTTCACTATAGCCAACCGACCTTAAGTCTTTATTTACAGTAAAATAAATACGATTTGAAATTATTCCATTTTTCATTTTTAGGAGCTTTATAAGTTATATTAGAATTAAAATTAAGCATTAAATATTAATGCTTAATTTGCAATTAACAATTACATAAGATTTATGCAATTTAGCTTATAATCAATTATTAAAAGTTCATATTGATTAGCTTGATGAATTTTTCTTTATCTTGAAAATTGGTTTTATTTTAATTAATGGCGGCATGGTATCACCTAATAAATACCCCCAGGGTTTCATTGATTCTAAATGATCGAAAATGACTTTGACAATTGCTAAAAGCGGAATGGAAAGAAACATACCTGGAATTCCCCATAACATATTGCCTACTAGCACTACTAGGATAGAAAAAAGTGCATTAATTTTCACTTTTGAAGCAACAATTTTTGGGACAATAAAATCATTGTCGATTATTTGAATAAATGTATGTACCACAAAAACATAAAGTGCAAACCATGCTGACTCTTTTGTAACTATAGCAACCATCATATATATTGCAACTACAATCATTCCACCAATATAAGGTACCATGTTAAGCAGAGCTCCAAGTATCCCAAGCAAAATAGCATATTCAATTCCTAGTAACAATAGACCGACTGCATTCAGTGTACCTACAATAACCGCTTCTATTAACAATCCTACAAGATAGTGCTGAATGACTGATTTTGTTTGGGTTACAATAGAACTAACCTGGACTTGATGAGTTTCGTCAAAAAGTTTATGGATAAATTCTTTTAATAGTGGTTGATAATAAAGAATTACAAAAATATAAACCGGAATTAAAACCAAGGCTGCAACAATACTACTCACATTTACAATTGTTTGTCCAATTAAAGTACCGTCGATATTAATGAGTTCATGCTGGGTTTTGGTAATCCAGGCATTTATGATTGAAGGTCTGATATTTAAATATTCGGATGCTGAACTGATAGTTTGATTGAGAATAGCAGTGAATCTTTCAACAAATATTGGCCATGAGTCGCTAAAACTAACTTCCTGATTATAAATAAATGCTGCAAAAGCTACTATAAAAAAAATTGTAAGGAGTAATGTAACGATAATTGCAAATATTCTGTTTAATTTAATTCGAACAAATAAATTAACAACCGGACTGAGTAAAATGGCAATAATAAAAGAAAAAATAAGTGGAACAATAATGCTTTGCGCTATATATAATATAGCTAACAAGGCAGATAAACCAACAAAAAAAAGGCTTGCTTTGGCATAAAAGGGCAGTATTTGTTTTTTATCTATCACGTCTTTTCAATATTACTTTTGTTTTTGTTAAATATATGTTCCATAATAAATTGACCTACCGATTTGAAAACTTCAGGATGTTGAGCTACAATATTTGTAACTCCAAATTGCAAAACTGAGCCTAGTAGTTTCCTAAACATATTATGAGATGAACCTACAGTAATTAATTTTGATAAATAACCAGTAACTATACCCATAGCAGAACCTATTATGTTATCAATCAAATAAGGCGATGTTGCAATATCATCCAATGTCCTTTTTATAATGCTTGTCGGGGTCAGACTATCGACAGTAATGAAAAATTGTTCTTTTAAAAGCTCCCCTTGAATGGCATGTTCTAATTCTAATTGCTTGATGGCAATTTTAAGTTCGGCTGCAGATGTAATTGTTTCCATGTGAATTGTTTGTTTTAAATCAAATATCAATTTTTATGGTTCCGCTCATTTTTTTTATCTCCTATAAATCATTACAATAACAAAGAGTCTGAATAAATAGCCTGAAAAAAGGAATATTGAAGTTTTGAATAAAGATCTGATAGTTAGAGTTCTCATGATGAAAAAAATGCTTTAGGGGGTTAATATAAATTGACTTTATATGAATTAATTTATTGTATGTAACAATTAATATCGCGAAGCTAATATCAACGAACTTGCATGCGGATGACAGGCAAATATCTACTAAATATCTTACTTGTCTACTAAATAATCTTATGATATAATCATTGAAAATCCGTTTAAGCCATTTGCGAAAAAAGAAGTACATTACAAAGGCAACGAAAGCGTAAAAAAGCAGATACCACAAGGAATCCGAGATAAATTTGACCTAGGATTTTATTATCCAAAGAGCTGCTCCCAGATTAAAAAAAAGTATAAACGTAGTAAGTATCACCACTACAATAGAATGTGACATGAATGAGGAAACTTCGTCCGAAGTTCTGTCAAGAACTTTAAGTTTTACTAACTCAAAGCTTTTTTTTCCGTATTCAGCGGTTCTTTCAAGTAGTGTTTCTATAGTATTAGTATTGTCTTCCATGGTTTCTGGTTCAATAAATTGTTTTTATATCTTGTATTTAATTTTCTCCGTTTAGCATTTTACTGCTTGCAATAGTTAAGAGAAAAACCGTTTTTTATTTGGTTAACATGCTATACTTTATGTTTTCATGAAGTGTCAATATTTGACCTCTACCGAGCATCACTTATACTTTTCTGGTATGAAATTTTAATTTTCCTTCAATTATTTGAACAGTAATCGAATCATTAGACTGAAATGAATTTATTTCTGTGTCTTCGAGCAATGAAGTAAGCACAATTTGTTTTTCGGGAGATTTCAAAAGAATTACTGCATTCAACTTCCCTTGTACCCAACTCTGACTGAGTTTAATATTTTCAACTAAAGTTGGTAAATCGAAATTGAACAACGAAGCATTCTGTATGCTTTTATCATTCGACAGCGAAGTCTCTTTTTTAAATGATTGTTTTCCCATGATCTTATTATTCTGCTGAATGAATTATTTAGTTTTATAAATTGGTTAATGATACGTTGCTAATTTTCAATTATATTTAACATAAATAATGTTCTGATTATAAACTGAAAAAAAATTAAGTCCATTCCGAATATCCTTGATAGGATTACTCATCAAAAATCATTCATTAGAAATGGACTAAATTTCTAAGACTACCTTTGAAACTAGTTACTTTTTGGCAGTTTTCAAATCTTTTTCAACTTGTTGGGCATTTACCTTTACTTCTTCAGCAAAATCAGATACATCTTCTTTTACTTTTTCGAATTTTTCGGTGACAGTGTCAATAAAATCACTCAACTTATCTTTTAATGCATCAACACCATGTTCTCCTTTTCTGTAAATTGTTCTACGAAGAACAGTTCCTTTTGCAGGTGCAAATAAAACGCCTAACAATGCACCGACGGCTGCGCCAGCCAATACACCTAATACCACTTTTGCTGTACTCATAATGTTTTTTTTAAAATTTAATTTTTTACTAATTTTTTTTTACAAATGTAAGGTTATCTATAGGGCATGTTGTTACACAATTTTCGGAAAAAGTTACATCATTCACACATTTAGCTATTGAAAAACAGTAAATTGTAAAAACGTATCTATGTTTGGTAATTATTATTTCAATGTGTGTATATAAAAAATAACCTTTCCTTATTGTCGACCGACAGTGGGGAAGGGTTAACTTTTTTCGTGTCTTTTTAAATGGCTAACGAAATAGTAATAAAATCAATTTATTATTCAAAATTAATTTAGTTACTTTCATCTGAATAAGTAGCTATTAGTGAATCTGGACTTCTCTTTTAAGAGATTCAACGATATGATAGCCAACAGATCAGCTTATAATATTACAATATAATTCCAACAGTTGCTTGTGCCCAAACATTTTTATAAAGTGGGGTGGTTGAAGTTCCACCACCGTTGTTATTAAATAAATCCAATCCAATTCTTGCTCCAAGAACCAAACGATCAAGTTTAGCATCGAAACCACCTACTAAACATAAGGTGTTTTTACGGATATTATCAGTTGTAAAATCCTGGTTTAATACAACGTTGGTGATAGGATTTGCAAATACAACCTTTTGACTCAATAAATAAGAGTATTGTGGTCCAATAAGTATCGTAACCATTTCGTTTGGTTTCAATGCAAAGAATATCGGCAGATCAATATAACTGGTGGTACGGGTTAAACTAACATCACTGCCCAATACACTACCGGTTGCCTTAAATCCTTTCTGAGAGAATAATAGTTCAGGTTGAATACCTAAAAAAGTACCGATAGGAATGCCTAGAAAAGCACCTCCTGTTAAACCGATTTTGCCATCAGCAGTATATTGCTGACCTTGCGCATCGTACACGTTTGAATAATTAATACCGGCTTTCAGACCAATGTGAATCTGATCACTCGAACTCTGTGCACTCATATTGTTGGCCATACATGTTAGGGCAACAACCATAAAATTTACTTTTTTCATTTATTACATTTTAAATTAATTCTACTTTTAGACTTTAAAATGGTTACGCGTACAAATTAAAATAATCACATTAATCAATTGATATATATATATTATTATGATTATCTTTGATGGTATAAATAAGGAATAATAACTACCGATGGAATATGACATGAGTCAAGTACTATCGGATAAAAAAAATGCAAAAAATCGATTATTTTGAATATAATCAAAGCATTATGCTTGGTGGCTTTCTTTCTAAATTCGACAAATTATTTGTAGTTCACATACGAGATAATATGAGCAAGGCATATTCGTATTTTTTAGGTTTGCTAAAGTGCGAAAAAAATCACACAAATATGGAGCGAATAGTAGAACAAGTTCCTGATCAAGTTTATCACCAGTATCACAATTTTCTGAGGAATCTAAATGGGATTATCAGCAAGTAAATAATAAAACTGCCCTTGAAACTTCGGCTTTGTTGGAAAGCTGTAAAGCAAAAGATGGAAAACCCACTGGTTATATTGTATATGAAAGTTCGCATCTTAAAAAAAGGAAAAGAATCAGTTGATGTAGCCCGCCAATATGCAGGGGTCTCGGGCAAGGTTGATAACTGTCAAGTTGCGGTTTACAGTTCTCTTTGCAATGAGGAGAATGTGAGCATAATTGGTGTAAAATTATTTCTCCCCGAACAATGGACTCAAGATAAGGAACGCTGTGATAAAGCTAGAATTCAAGCGGGTGAACAAGTCTTTAAGACAAAACCAAATTGGCATTAGAAATGATAAAGTCAGACAGAAAGTTAGGTGCTCAATTTGATTGGATAGGAGATGATGGGCTTTATGGACATAATACAGAACTTACTCATGGATTAGATGCTGAAGGTTTGTTTTCTGTTTTAGATGTACATAAAATTGAGTTGTTTTATCTGGAGAAACCTGCTTTATCTATATCCTTGAAAAAAAAGTAAAATAGGCAAAACTCCAACGAATTTAAAAGCTGATAAACCGACTTTTCGGATAGATAATTATTATCAGGGTTTATCTCAAGAGCAATGGGAGAACGCCAAAGTAAGAAGAACAACTAAAGGTTGGAAATATGTTTTGGTGCACACGGTGGCAGTTTGGCACTGGGATGGAAAAGAAGAAAATGCTCGACAACGAACCCTGGTAATTACACAAACTCTGGACAAAAAACCAAAGGTGAAGTTCAGTTTTAGTAACTGTGAAGTTGAAGAATAAACCAAAGATTAATACGTTTATATTCAGTGCAATAGGTATTGGATGGAGCGTTCTTTTGATGATGAAAAAAATGAACTTGGGTTATCTGGCTACCAAATCCGAAAATGGAATGCTTGGCAACACCATCAATCACTAACCATGATGGTTAGTTTGTATATGTTAAGTCTTAAAGTTGCACGAAAACCTGAATATGAATTAATGATTCTTCGAGACACAAGAATTATGATTATTGCACATTTGTTTTCGGATCAGGAAACTGTTTCAAAACTGCATAATCAAATGCTCGTAAGACACAAAAACACAAAAAGAGATATTGACAGATTTTATAAAAAAGAAAATGACTTTTAAAGTCTAAAAGTAGAATTAAATAATTATATTTGCAGGAAATATTCCGACTGTAATACCTACAGCCAATTATAAACTTAATATTAATCGATAATGGAAAAATTAGTAAACAAGATTAAAGCCGAATTTGAAGCTTTTGCTACAGATGCATATTTGCAAATTGAGAAAGGCAATAAATCTGCCGGTACTCGCGCCCGTAAAAGTTCTCTGGAACTGGAAAAACTATTGAAAGAGTTTAGAAAAGCTTCATTGGAAGCATCAAAGAAGTAATAGCTATTTTCTCAATGTGCAAAGCTTTCCCTTAACGGGGAGAGCTTTTTTTAATCAGTTTGAAATGAAAATTTAGAAATTCCTGCCTGAGTAGAATGAATAATTAATCTTCGTAGCCAAGCGAAAATCGATTTATATCATTTTTATTATAAATAATATATCACTAGTGGGCACTTAAAATAAAAATACGTTCTTTGAAACTCTTTGTATATCGCTGTTTCGTTAGATTTTTGTAGCGTGACGATTTGAAATGAAAACATAGTCTTTATCTTTGCATAAAGCAAAATCCTATGAATCAGGGCAAATATATCTTCGCACTACTTACAGATTTTTTACCTCGTAGAGTCTTCGATACCATCGTTGAAAAATACCAAGGCAATAAAAAAGTACGTTCTCTAACATGTTGGAATCAGATGTTATGTATGATATTCGGTCAACTAATCGGATGTGATAGTATGAGAAATCTATACTTAAAACTTGATCCGCATGAAAAGAAGTTTTATCATTTGGGGTTTGGTTCTTCAAAACTATCAAGACGCAATCTTGGAAAAGCAAATGAAACAAGAAACTGTAAAATAGTTGAAGAATTTGCTTATGTTTTGATTAAAGAAGCCCGACAGAGTTGCTATAAAAAAGACTTTGAGGTAAAGGTAGAAGGCAATATTTATGCTTTTGACTCGACCACAATCGACCATTGTTTGAGTGTCTTTTGGTGGGCAGAGTTTCGCAAACATAAAGTCGGCATTAAAATGCATACTTTATATGATATTGAAACTTCTATTCCAAGCTTCATTCTGATAACCAATGCTAATGTTCCTGATGTGAATGCATTAGATCAACTCCCAGTCGAAAAGGGAAGTTGCTATATTTTAGATAGAGGTTATCTCGATTTTGCCAAATTATATAGCATTCAGCAGAATAAGGCATTTTTTGTTATACGGGCAAAAAGTAATTTTAAGTTCAGTAGAATGTACTCCACAAGGTAGATAAAACTACAGGAGTAATCAGTGATCAGATTGGGAAATTGGTTTCCATAAAATCACTGACTGAATATCCAGAAAAACTAAGAAGAGTAAGATATCACGATAAAGAATTAAATCGGGATTTTACATTTATCACCAACAATATGGAGTTGGACTCTTTTGAAATTGCCCAGCTTTACAAAAGTAGGTGGCAGATTGAACTGTTCTTTAAGTGGATAAAACAATATTTGAAAGTAAAATCATTCTGGGGTACAAGTATAAATGCTGTAAAGACTCAGATTTATTGTGCAATCATTTCATACTGTCTTGTAGCCATTATTGGTTACAAATTGAAAGTTGATCGTACAATCTACGAAATTCTGCAAATTTTGAGTTTTTCTATACTGGATAAAACTCCTATAAATGAAATACTTACGAAAAGCAATTACAAAAATGTTAAAGAACTCGATTATAAACAATTAGAAATCAGCTGGATCTAAACGCCCAGCATTGATAATATATGATATATCAATTATTATATATACTTATGTATTGAAATATTTGTTGTTATGAAGTCAAAAGGAACAAATTATACTCAAAAACAGAAGAATATCCTTGCCACACTAGGTGAGAATATTAAGTTAGCCCGTTTACGCAGGAAGCTATCCATTTGTTCAATGGCCGAACGAGCCGGCATGGCTATTTCCACTTTGGGAAATATAGAGGATGGTTATCCATCGGTCTCACTGGGTAGCTATTTACAGGTGTTATCTGTTTTACACCTTGAGGATGATATATTATTGATAGCTGATAAAGATCCCGTAGGGAGACAAATTCAGGATGCCGGACTCATAGTAAAAAAAAGAGCCCCGAAAAAGAAAAAAACTGTATCAGCTATTGATCATGTTATTGATAAGGGAAACCCTGAAAAGCCTAAATTTAAATAATACGTTATGAAACAGAATAATGAAAAAGAAATACTTGTGTATGCCGATTGGTATATGCTCGATTCACCTCAACTGATTGGCAGGCTATATTTCGCTTCTCTTCGGGGAAAGACTGTGTATTCTTTTCAGTATGATAATAACTGGATAAAAACAGGTACCTCCATTGATCCGGAATTGCCTCTTTTCACTGGATTGCATTATGCATCCTTAAATGAGAATTTTGGCATTTTCCAAGATTCCTCACCTGACAGTTGGGGGCAATTATTGATGAAACGTCGAGAAATTCTTTTGTCTAAAATAGAGAAAACAGATTCCCGTTCTTTAGTTGGAATTGATTTCTTATTGGGTGTGCATGACAGTCACCGTATGGGAGGTTTGCGGTTTAAAGAAACTGAAGACGGTGAGTTTCTGAGTAACGATCAAAGACTGGCAGATACTCCCTGGACTTCGCTACACGAACTTGAGTATGCTGTGGATCAGTATGAAAAAAATAAAGATCTGTTAGATGAAAGTTCCCTGAAATGGATTAATCTGTTGTTGGCTCCTGGATCATCATTAGGTGGAGCTCGTCCCAAAGCAGATGTTGTTGACACAAAAGGAAAACAATGGATTGCCAAGTTTTCCAGTAGAAAAGATGATTCGGATGTCGGATTGTGGGAAATGATTGTCCACGAGTTGGCTATTCAGGCTAAAATTACAGTCCCTAATGCTTTTGTAAGGGGGCTTGCCTCTACTTATCATACCTACTTATCTCAACGTTTTGACAGGACTAAAGATAATAAGAGAATTCATTACGCGTCTGCTATGACACTTCTACAACACACCGATGGCGATGATGCTGATAGTGGTGTCAGCTACCTGGAATTAGTTGGGTTTATTAAGTCGGAATGTGCCGATGTAACTGCGAATTTAGAAGAACTTTTCCGAAGGGTTTTATTTTCTGTTTGTGTTTCAAATACGGATGATCATCTCCGAAATCATGGATTTATTTACACGGAAGCTGGTTGGACTTTATCGCCTGCATTTGATATTAATGCAAACGAAACGGGAACAGGATTAAAGCTGAATATTGATGATGAAGACAACTCATTGGATATTGATTTGGTTATGAATACTGCCCCTTTTTATTTGCTATCTGACAAACGTTCCGGAGAAATAAAAGATGATGTGATTACAGCAGTTTCTAACTGGAGAAAAGTTGCAGCCAGGTACAAAGTTTCTCCTTCAGAAATAGAGCGAAAAGCAAGAGCTTTTTGGGTTTAACATATTGGATAATTTATGAAATTATCAACCTGACCAATCCTTAAAATATCTATGTGCGAGATTTGGAAACTCGTGTGAACTACTTATGTAAAAACCAGATGTCGTTCATGTTATCAAAGAGTAATTTGAATGGATTGGGAAAACGAAAAATTGAGTCAGCTATTGAAAATAAGGTTCAAATAAATAAACCAATATATCCTTGGATTATAGCAAAATATTATGTAATTTTGGAAACGAAATAATTGTAAGACAAAACGAAGTCAAAGGCAGTCAAAATGAAGTCTGAAAATCTGGGACTAAATCGTAACAGATAATTTTACAACAAGTTCAACGTATTGATAAGTAGGTATAAAAGCTGCTAGGTTCACGTCTCGTAGCTTCCGCAAGACGTCGAAATCCATCAGGATTTCGGCGTTTTTTGTTTATATGTGCCTGGTTTTATGAAAGTATTTAATGGATTCTGTCATTTTTTTGAAGTTTGTAATGAAATAGTTTTCTGTTTTTAAAATTAGATTTGATATTGTATATTGTTGTTTGAAATATATGTCTATATTTGTTCCCGTATATTAATCGTGTGGGCTTTTATCCGGAAATTTATTTTACCTGTAACATACACAATCATGAAAAAGAAAATTAATTACCTGTCGTTCGGGACGTCGTTGTTTCTAATGTTTTTTTTATCTTTTAATGCTTATGCGAGTGATTATCACATAAAATTTACCGGATCTGGAGCAAGTTCCACAGTAGATCGGGTGGTTGTTCAAAACCTCACGCAAGCTACCACAGTAACAGTTAATGCCGGAGATTCATTGATTTTGTCTGTCTCTCCCAACGCCATTCCCCTGTTGAATGCAAATAATGAGGACATTCGTGTCTTTCAAGATGCCGCGTTCGGAAAATCAATCTTATCCTTTTTTGTAAAGAGCCCCGGAAATACGCAGATTAATGTTTATAGTATTGATGGCCGGAGAGTTATCGGTACTGTAAGTAATTTACAGGAAGGTAATAACTCATTTCAGCTTGCCCTGTCCCGGGGAGCATATTTAATTCAGGTTACTGGAAACGGGTATGTTTACGCTGCTAAATTTATAAGCCAGACTGCTGTGCAGGATAAACCCGAAATGTTCTTTCTGAATAATGAAAGAAAGGCAACAACCCGTCAGCAAAAAAGTAAAAGTGCTTTAATAACAATGCCTTATAACGAAGGTGACCTGTTGCTTTTTAAAGGAATTTCGGGGAATTACAGTACAATCATTACTAATGCACCGGTCGACAGTGAGACGCTGAATTTTGAATTTGTGCCCTGTCAGGACAGTGATGGAAATTATTATTCAGTAGTAAAAGTCGGATCGCAAACCTGGATGGCCGAAAATTTAAAGACTACCAAATACCGAAACGGGGATGCAATCACTAATATTACAGATAATACTGCATGGAGTGTCGCAACTTTAGGTGCCTGGTGTGATTATAACAATGATGTAAACAACGGGACAAAATTCGGGAAGCTCTACAACTGGTATGCATTGAGCAATATCCCTGAAATTGCTCCTGTGGGTTGGCATGTAGCAACAGATATAGAATGGGCTTCGCTTATGAATATCTCAGGAGGTGCAGCAGTCGCCGGAGGTAAATTAAAAGAAACAGGTCTCACTAACTGGAAGACGCCTAATTCAAGTGCCACCAACGAAAGCGGTTTTACGGCTTTACCGGGCGGGTATCGTCATTATGGCGGAACATTTTATGACGTTAACCTAAACTATACAGGTAACAACGGATATTGGTGGAGCTCTACACAGTTTAGTGCTGGCTGGTCATTTAGCAGAACATTGTCTTATTCAAGTGGCGCAACTTATCAGGGTACTGAACCAAAGCGATCCGGATTTTCCGTACGATGTGTAATGGATGCAACTATTCCTGCACTGACTACTTCACTATTATCTTCAACAGTTGAAACAACTGCTGTAATGGGTGGTAATATCACTACTGATGGTGGGGAGGCGGTTACGGCTCGTGGTGTTTGTTGGAGTACAACTGCAAACCCGACAATAACGGATAGTAAAACCATTAACGGTGATGGCACAGGTGCTTTCACAAGTCCGATAACCGGATTAACCGAGGGTCAGACTTACTATTTAAGAGCTTATGCTACCAATACTGTGGGCACCGCTTATGGCAATGAGATTGTTTTTACAACTCAGGTTTTCAATCAAAATGCGGTTTTTGCAAAAATATATGCAACATTAGGATTAACCGGAAATCTTCAACCAGCCGGAGATGGTGATATTCCGGGTGTGGATGAAGGCACTACATCTTTTGTCCGGTTAATCTGGAATTTGAATGAACTTACAACCGATGAAGCAATTTGTTCATGGGGTGATGCCGGCGTTCCGGAAATGAATTTTAATCAATTTACATCTGCAAACGATCAGTTCAATGGTTTATACCGTCGTTTGTACTTTGATATAACACTTTGCAATCGTTTTCTGGCCGAAACGGCTTTAAAAACTGATTCCGTTTCACTGAAACAAAGAGCTGAAGCCCGTTTTGTACGTGCCCTGAATTATTACTATTTGTTGGATATGTTCGGAAATGTACCATTCACGGAAGTGGCAGCGTATGCCCATGCCCTTCAGATAAGCCGTACCGGTTTGTTTAGCTATATTGAAAATGAGCTTGCTCAATGCGAAACAAATATGTACGAACCCTTGCAGGCGCCTTACGGACGTGCCGATAAGGTGGCCAACTGGTTGCTGCGTTCCAGGCTGTACCTCAATGCCGAAGTTTATTCAGGAACTGCCAAATGGCAGGAAGCGGCTACTTATTCTAAAAAAGTGATGGATTCGGGTTACTCCTTATGTCCGACTTTCAGACACCTTTTTATGGCTGACAATGGTGGTGCTTTTGATAACTCAACAGTGAACACAGCAAAACAAGAAATAATTTTACCTGTTTATGCGGATGGTGTAAGTGCAAAAAGTTGGGGTTCTTCCCTTTTCTTAATTGCTTCTACGCACACTTTTGGGATGGCTAATTGGGGGTCGAATCAAGGTTGGGCAGGTAACAGGGCCCGGGCCACGCTGGTGAAAAAATTCTTCCCCACTGGAACTACATTCTTTTCAAACCCTGCCGATTTAACCACGGCTTCGCTTGCGTCATTAAAAGATAACAGGGCTTTGTTTGATAAAAGTTCAGTGAGTGTAGCATTGGATATTACTAATGTCAGTGCATTCCCCCAAGGCTATTCCGTTATTAAATTCACTAATGTACGTGCTGATGGTGCTGCTGCCAGTGATATACAATTTACCGACATGGATGTTCCGTTATTGCGTGTAGCTGAAGCGTACTTAACCTATGCCGAGGCCATGTTTCGGACCGGTAATGCTACCGAGTCGCTGGCAACAATAAACCAACTGCGCGCAAGAGCCGGTGCCGTTACTAAAACAAGTATCGATTTGCCTGCTATTCTGGATGAGAAAGCCCGTGAGTTTTTCTTCGAAGGACAACGCCGTACCGACTTGATCCGTTTTGGAAATTATGGTGGTGGAACATATAACTGGGACTGGAAAGGTGGTGTTGCTGCCGGAACTACATTTGATGCTCACTACAATATTTTCCCATTACCCGCATCAGCGTTGAATGAAAATCCGGATTTACTTCAAAACCCGGGTTATTAAGTTATTGTTTTAAATAAAATGCCGAAATCCAGTTGGATTTCGGCATTTTATTTTCATATCATTCCAATAATCTTGCATTAGAATTAAAAATATATTGATTGACACAGGCACTTAGAGCACACTCCGAAACTACTATTGTAATTGACTATTGTGAATCTTGAATCATCCTTTTAAGGTTTATATTGAATATGGTCCCCATATAAACCCTTCTGTTATGTCTGAAATTGAATTCTGGTTATAATTTCAAATTTCGTTTCCATAATTTTACACAAAATGAATCTGACTTATTTCGTTGGCAAAATTATGTAATGATTTTTCTATTTTTTCTACCGTTTTAGGACTTGGTTTTCTGTGACCTGTAACATAATGGCTCAATTGTCCTTGATTTACACCAGTCAAACGTTCTAAACCTGCCAAAGATAATATTTTTGAATAATACGAAAGAAATGAAGGTACATCATATTTAAACACAAATTCCAAATCGGTAGGAAAAGGTTTATTTTCTTCAGCATAATAAGCCTTCATTTCATCTCTTGAGTTCATAAAATCATCAATTGTTTCTTGTACAGTATTACCTTGACCAAGCAAACCAAAACTTAAATTTTCAGCATTTTCAAAATATGCATCGTAAGTTCCATCATCACCTCTTTCAATTATTACTATTGCTTTCATTATTATATGTTTTTATAATTGGATTAAAGTTTAACGCCTGATAGTTTGCTAATTGCTTTTAAAGTACCAGTTTTTACCTCTTCACTTTTATGGTTGCCCGTTGGAAAGGTCATGCCCGTTATCGGACTATGCCAAATAGGGTGATTTCCACCGCTTCTCACTAATTGACAACCTGCTTTCGAGAGTTTCCTTTCTAATTCTGAATACTTCATACTACCAAATAGTCGTTTTAATTTAATGTACAAAGATACGAGTATTAATATCAATTCCCCAAATTTATTTCCATTTATTATTAAACAAATGATATGATTTAACCTTGACGAAAAAGCCCGTGAGTTTTTCTTTGAAGGACAACGCCGTAACGACCTAATCCGTTTTGGAAATTATGGTGGTGGAGCGTATAACCGGGACTGGAAAGGTGGTGTTGCTGCCGGAACTACATTTGATGCTCACTACAATATTTTCCCGTTACCCGCATCAGCGTTGAATGAAAATCCGGATTTAATTCAAAACCCGGGTTATTAAGATTTGTTTCCTAAGTACATGACAAAAAAAGAATAGAACCTGCCTGCGGCAGGCAGGTTCGATTCTTTTCTTGTTTAGTTTATTGAGTTTATTGTCATGTACTAAGATTTGTTTCTAATTTAAAACGTCGGAATCTTTCAGGTTTCGACGTTTTTTGTATATATCATTCCAATATTATTGCATTAGAATAAAAAATATATTAATTTTGAAAGTTTTTATTTGGCATTTTTAAAAACAGATTTTATTGTCATTGAATACTGTTTCTATATTTACATTCTAATATCAATATTATTATGAAACGAAATGTATTGCTGCTGTCATTATTTTTGATTTTTTGTGTCTCTCTTCCTGCCTTTTCGCAAGCTCCCGGCTCCGAAACCAGTTGTACCGTCAAGGGTTTTTTAGTCGATTCCGTATCGGGGGAAACCATTCCCTATGTAACTGTCTCGGTATCTTCGGCCGGTAAGCCCGCTGTTTATCTGAAACGTCTGGCTGCTGATCTGAAGGGTAACTTTGAGTTGGTTTTAAAAAACCCGGATACCTATCTGCTGAGTTTTGAATCGGTGGGGATGCAAAAACAGTTGAAAAAAATAACGGTTGTTGCCAGTCAAAAGACCCTGAACCTCGGGAAGATTAATATGTCGGCTGCCGACGCGAAGCTGGCGGAGGTCACGGTGTTGGCCAGTAAGCCGCTGGTAAAAGTCGATCTGGATAAAATAACCTACGATACCAAGTCCGATCCCGAATCGCAAAGTTCCACGGTGTTGGATATGTTGCGCAAAGTTCCGATGGTTACTGTGGATGGCGAAGATAATATCCAGTTGAAAGGGGCGTCCAACTTTAAAGTTTATATCAATGGCAAACCATCCTCCATGACGGCCACCAATCCTTCGCAGGTATTGAAAAGCATGCCGGCTTCGAGTATTAAAAGCATAGAAGTCATTACTGATCCCGGCTCAAAATACGAAGCGGAGGGACTCGGGGGTATCATCAATATTGTGACAGAAAAGGCCATGGCTGGCTATACCGGGACCGTGCGTGCCGGAGTAGATACGCGGGGTGGATATAACGGCGGGCTTTATTTCTCGACCAAAACCGGCAAGTTCGGCATCACTGCCAATCTGAATTACAACCAACAAAAGCAACCCGGACGTGTGAACGATCTGTACCGCGAAAATGCTGCCGGTGTATCCACGGGCCGGTATTTATATCAGACAGGTAAGAATGATGTGCAATTCCATTTCTTTTACGGATCCCTGGAAGCCAGTTATGAGTTCGATTCATTGAATCTGGTAAGTCTGAACGTGGGTGGACACGACGGCGGCCATAACGCTAAAGTGTTTGGTAAGACTAAATATCTGGATGACCAGCTGGATACATTGACGGCATACGATCAGTATACCGAAGCTACCGGAACCTGGGGCGGAGTGGACATGACCCTGGATTACCAACGCTCGTACAAAAAACCGGAAAAACTCTTTACGCTTTCGTACAAGTTGAGCAGGACGCCCGATAACACGGATAATTATTCCGATTTTACGGCTTTAAAAAATTACACCGATTCAAAACAACGTATTTCGAGTGTCGCTCAGGGGAATGAACATACATTGCAGGTCGATTATACCGAACCTTTCAATAAAATTCATGTCGTGGAACTGGGTACCAAGTATATTTTACGATTGAATAACAGCGAAAATACCTATAGTCAGTACAACGAAACAACGGATGAATGGGAGACTATCGCCGGCAGAGTTTCGAAAGATATGAATCATACCCAACACATTCTGGGTGCCTACGGTAGTTATACCCTGAAATTAAAGAAAATAAGTCTGAAGGGTGGGATGCGTTTGGAACATACCAATTCAATCGTTGAGTTTATGGAAACGCCGGCCGAAAATTTCGATGTTCAGTTTACGAATTTCGTTCCCTCAGTAGGCCTGACCTATAAAATAAATGACATGTCGAATCTGCGTTTGACTTATAATCAGCGTATCAGTCGTCCGGGAATTTACTATCTGAATCCATTTGTCGACGATTCCAATCCACAGGCTATATCGCAGGGTAACCCCGATCTGGATCCTGAAATAAATAATTCCTTTTCTCTGAACTTCGGAAATTTCACGCCGAAACTGAATTTTAATACCAGTTTATATACTTCGTTTACAAATAATTCTATCGAGCGGGTCAGTGAGCTGCAATCTACAGGGGTTGTTTATACTACTTATAAAAATATCGGATATGTGAATAACACCGGCCTTTCATTATATGGCAATCTGCAACTGAATAAGGCAATCCGGATAAATGCAAACGGAACTGCAACTTACTCGAAACTGGCAACCAACGATGGGAGTGGGACGGAGAACAGTGGCATGCGTTATACCTTTTCGGGCGGTGCACAACTTACACTGCCATGGGAATTGAAGCTGAACCTCAACGGTGGGTATTATTCAGCCGGAGTTTCCTTGCAGGGAACCAATCCGTCCTTTCATTATTCCGGTTTGTCTTTGGGAAAGGATTTCCTGAAAAAGAAACTGACCATTACCTTACGTGCGCAGGATCCGTTCGAGAAGACTAAAAAGATTTATTTTACACAGCAAACAGATTTATTCTATCAACGCATTGATATGATTGTGCCCGGGCGTTATTTTGGAGTCAATGTAAGTTATCGTTTTGGTGAAATGAAAGAACAGGTGAAAAAGGCCAAACGATCCATTACAAACGACGATGTGAAAGCCGGAGAAAACCAAAATACATCGACCCCTCAATAATTTGCCGAAAAAAGAGTACTTTAGCACGATATTAATACGTTTTTTTCTACAAATATAAAAATGAGAATGAAAATATTTCAACAAAAATTCTATTGCCTGCTTGCTATGCTTCTAATATCAGCTCTTATCTATAGCCAAAATGGAACGTTTTGGTTTGACTATAGATCAGAGTTGGTAAAACGGATATACCCGGTAATTGACACAACGACAACTAAAGAAATCGTTTTATTCATTGCAACACCTCCATCTGTAAAGCCAGAGCATTCTATTCGAATAGTTGATATTGGCAATAAATCGTTTATTGAAGTACGAATTTTGGAAAGAAACCTTTGGGATGAACTATCCAAATTAACAAAACAAAATGACTCTTTGTCCATAAAAACATATTTGTTTATAACACCAATAAGTGGCTCTTTTAGAAATAAGATGTTGATGGCATTTTCCAATGTAATAGTTTTGGATGAAAACAGGATAAAACCAAAGAACTATCAGACTGTTGATGGAACTATCCATGGACTTCAGATTTTTGATGGAACAACTTATGAATTTGTTATAAATAAAAATGGAATATTGTCACAATCAAAAATACAATATGACTTAGATTCAACTGATTTTAGGTCTCGGATTGCAATGACAAATTTGCAGATAATCAACGACCTGAAAAATAACTCATTTAATGAATTTAAATATGATGTTTTCAACCAACTATAAGAGTTATTGACTTTAAGATAAGAGAAAAATATTCAATAAAATCTCCTAGCTTTTTTTTGTAATGAGATAAAAAACATATTCTATATTAATGCTTTTTCTCTTGTGGGGAGTAATTTTGTTGTTTTAGTTATGACATTAGAAATAAAAATAAGAATGATGCTATTTCACCAAAAATTCTTTTGCCTGCTTGCTATGTTTCTAATATTTGGGCAGGCTTACGGTCAATATGGTAGGGTTAGATTTAACTATAGTACAGAGCTGGAGCAACGCTTATTCCCTAAAATTGACACGACAACAACAAAAGAAGTTGCATTATTCTGCGCAACACCATCATTTGATAGTGCAGAACAATCTATTCGAATCGTTGAAATTGGCAATCAATCATTTATTGAAGCTCGTGTTTTGGAAAATAATCTTTGGGGAGAATTACAAAAAATAAAGGCGAACGACTCGTTGTCCATAAAAACGTATTTGTTTTCAGCCCCTGTAAGTATATCTTTTAGAAATAAAATGCTTGTGGCGTTTTCTAAAGTAATTGTTTTACATAAAAGCACGTTAAAACCGAAAAAAATAATCAGGAAGTCTTTTGGATATCAAAATGGAAAGTTGATTGGTGAAGATGAGGTTGAAGGGCCTGACATATTTGATGGAACGAGTTATTTGTTCAGAATAAATGAGATTGGGTCAATTTCAAATACTAAAATAAGTTGTCCCTTAGGGTCGGATGATTTTAGAAACCTGGTTTCAATGGCTAATATGCAAATAATCGATGATCTGAAAAACAAATCATTTGTAGAATCTAAATATGATATTTTCAACTAATTATCGTGTCTGATAACTTTAAATAAGGAGTAATAATTACCTGCAAACCGGATATAACAAACAGGAACATTATGATTTCCAATTTTCAATAAGAATAAAACCTGCCTACGGTAGGTAGGTTCTATTCTTATTTCTATTTTCAGATAATCTTCGAATATTATTTACATTTCATTACCTAATTGAATATGCAAGTTGGGACTGGCTAATTTCTTGTGGTAATATAAAAACGGATTTCAAACCTACCCGATTTTGATAATTTCATGCCCGGGCTGTTCTTTTTAAGCCTTTATCCGCTTGAAATAATATTCCTGTAAATTTATAAGCAAATCTATCTTTTACATGTCTTTGTGGAATATATATACTTGGAGGTCTGTTTTATTTGCGTACCTTTGCACGATATTAAAACAATTTCAATGAGATTTGACGAACTTCCGCTTTGCGACGCCGTGTTGGACGGGTTGCAGGCAATGAATTTTAAAGAAGCCACTCCGGTTCAGGAACAAACGATACCCGTAATACTTCAAAAACGTGATGTAATAGCCTGTGCTCAAACCGGAACCGGTAAGACTGCGGCCTATATTTTACCGCTTTTAAACAATTTACAATCGGAAAAACATCCCGAAAATGTTGTGAATGCCATTATCATGGCTCCAACGCGCGAGCTGGCGCAACAAATCGATCAACAAATGGAAGGCTTTTCCTACTTTATGCCTTTCTCTTCGGTGGCAGTATATGGTGGTAATGACGCTTCGGCCTGGGATACGCAACGACGTGGCCTGCAAAAAGGTGCCGATGTGGTCATCGCGACTCCCGGTCGTTTGCTTTCGCACCTCAACTTATACGAAATCGATTTCTCGAAGGTGAAATATTTTATTCTCGACGAGGCCGACCGCATGCTCGACATGGGTTTCTTCGACGATATTATGCAGGTGGTGAACCGTTTGCCGAAAGACAGACAAACCATCATGTTCTCGGCAACCATGCCTCCCAAGATTCGTCAGTTGGCCAAAACCATCATGAACAACCCGGTGGAAGTGAAAATTGCCGTCTCAAAACCACCCGAAAGTATTATGCAAACGGCATATATTTGCCACGAAGCACAAAAACCGGGTATCATCCGTAATTTGTTTGCCGTACAGGAGCCCAACAAAGTGCTGCTTTTCTCCGGTTCTAAAATCAAGGTAAAAGAAATCACCAAAACCCTGCGTCAAATGGGCCTGAAGGTCGACGAGATGCACTCAGACCTCGATCAGACCCATCGCGACAAGGTGATGCACGAATTCCGCAATGGTCGTGTAAATATCCTGGTAGCTACCGACATTGTTTCGCGTGGCATCGATATCGACGATATTTCGCTGGTTATAAACTACGATGTCCCTCACGATGCCGAAGATTATGTGCACCGTATCGGACGTACCGCGCGTGCCAGTGCCAAGGGGATGTCCATTACCTTTGTTTCGGAAGACGAACAATACAAGTTCAAACAGATAGAGGAGTTTCTCGAAAAAGATATTTACAAAATTCCGATGCCTGCCGATTTGGGCGAATCACCGGAATATAAACCCGAATTACACCGTTTTGGTCATAAGAAATTTACCAAAGGAAAAGGAGCGTTTAGCCGGAATAAAATGAAAAAGTAAAATTGATTTACAATTTACAGTTTAAAGATTTACAAATGCAGGTATTTGATTTATTCAAATTTATTTAAAGTACCTCCAAAAAATTATTCCAAAAAAAGAGTCGTGATAATTCACGGCTCTTTTTTTTTTGATCTTATTATTCGAAACCACTGCCAGTTAACCCCGTAAATTTATTGTTGGACTCCCCTGGTTTTCGAATCCGGTCTGCAAAACCATGCTGTAGCAGGCTTTTTTAGGTCACGGAAAATATTTTTATAATATTTCAAAATAAATCCATTGTTATTAAAAATTAATATTTTATATTTGCATCGTTAATAGTTGGAAACGAGGTGATTTTTACCTGACCATTCTTTGAGAGGGGGTCTATTCAATAAACTGTGTCAGAAAGGATAATTAATTGATATTCCATCGTTGTTCAAAAATAATAATAAATTGTGCCATAATTTGCTTCCAACCAGCAATAGGATTAATATTTTCCAGTATTTT
>Ga0209724_1000874_pt1 | contig 28474 bp, 14 predicted proteins | sample grotaG_FD_184143 | JGI IMG/M metagenome (GOLD analysis project Ga0209724, IMG submission 184143) | Glacier valley bacterial and archeal communities from Borup Fiord, Nunavut, Canada, to study Microbial Dark Matter (Phase II) -... | ecosystem: Environmental > Aquatic > Freshwater > Ice > Glacier ...
GGGTCGGGGAAACTATAGCCTGGGGGGTGGGGGCGGGCGTGGTGGGCGTGGGGGTAGGGCTACTGGTCGTGGTAGTATCCCCGATGGTGGGGGTGGGGGTTGCTACAGGTGTGGGAGTATTGGGTATTTGGGTTGGAGTGAGAGAAGGGGTCGGCGTAGGCACGGCGGTGGGCGTTGCGGTAGGTTGGCGAACAATCCGCAAAGTTATGGTAGGGGTATTTGTGACCTTCAACCCCTCTGGCGGCGTGATGGCTACCGGGATATTGGCATACTCACCCGGTGCTTTCCCGGCAAGGTCAACCACCGCCTTAACTTCCTCCAACTTGAACTGTTTCTGTTGCAAAAGCTGAAACGCCTGATAGGTGCCGCTCAGGTTTACGGTTACGGTCACGGGTATAAATTCGTAGAGCAAGCCGGGGGCAACATTAACCTGCCCCACCTTTTTTTCGATACTGGCAGACACAATTAAAGGAGTAATACTAATAGTAACATTAGCGGTTTTGTTGGCCTGAGCAATCAAAATATCAGTATTTGAGGTAGGTTTGAGGGCTACCGTTTTGGTTAAATCCGCACTGGCTCCGCTAACATCTACGGCGGCGGTCTCAACATATTCCACCTGCCGAATAACCCCCAACTCCCCATAAATCGTCACAATTGAAGGCTCAAGCTTGGTCGAGGCTACCACATAACCGAGGGCGGGTTGCCCGGTGGTAGTCACCCGCACGGGCACATCCCGATACTGGAAATTAGTGGAAAGTTTAACATCTACACTGACTGTATCAGGGGTAATTTTTATTTCATCCTGCTTGATTTCGTTGTTATTAACGTCGAGCAAGGCTACTTTTTTGGAACGGTCAACCAGCGAGATATTAAGATTAGACAGGTCGGTATAAGCTACCGCCCGCCGCACCAACCCCACCAGACTGGACGGGCCAGTTACATTGATGGTTTCGGGCGTAATCTTTATCTCGCCCAGGTTATAATCCGCCGCTACCTCGCCCACCTGAACAGGCTCTACCTTGAACTGGCTGGTTTTGCGCTCCTCAATTTGCAACTCAACCTTGTCAGGCTTGATACTGTAGCGCACACCATCGGGGATTTTATCGCCAATTTTTAGTTTTACCTCAAACTGGTCGGTGGTAGGCTTACTGACTGAACTTAAATCAATATAAGGTTTAAGCGACCCGGCGGTAATACTCCCCACCTTGTCACGCGGGCCACTGACCGTAACCGTCACATTCTGCGGCTTATAGGTGTTGCGTACCACCAGGTCGAGAGCTTTGGGTGGCATAACATCAAACTGCAAGTTGTTGAAATCGGGACTTTCTTCGGGGTACACCGTCAGGCTGACATATCCCCACACAAAGACTGCCAGAATAAAGGCAACCACGAAACGGCTAAAATTTATGGTTTTTACGTAATTTAGCAAGCCCATTTTTTAGTAACGAGTTAAAACCTAGCCCCCTTCGTTAAAGTGGAAGGGGGAACGATTCCCCTAATTTTTCATCCTTGTTAATTCTTTTCCGACCCCCAACCCTATCCCCTGACCCCCGCCTTAGTTTTTGCCGCCCTTTTCCCAATGTTGGGCGGGGGGTTTGACCGGGGTAGTGTCGGGGGTGGGGCTACTCCGAAAACCAGTGATTTTATTGCGTAAAAAGCCATTGTTGCGACGGCGCAAACGCGATTGATTGGGATAGCGGCTACCGACAATCAGAGCGGTCAGAGTTTCGGTTAAATCCTCGCGGCGAGGTTTGGGGTTGGGGTAAAGTCGCCCCGCCACCGCAATCGAAATCGCCCCGGTTTCCTCGCTGACCACCACCGCCACCGCGTCACTATCTTCGCTGATGCCTAGAGCAGCCCGATGGCGCGTGCCGTAATGTTGCTGGATATTGGGATTATCGCTGAGGGGCAAAATCACCGCAGCAGCCACAATCAGGTCGCCCCGAATAATAACCGCCCCATCGTGGAGGGGGGTATTAGGCACGAAAATGTTAGTTAGAAGTTGCTCGGTGACGCGCCCCTCAATTGGGATACCGCCCCCTTTGGTAATAACATCCTGAAGGCCCGTGCTGCGCTCAATCACCATCAGGCCACCCCAGCGTTGCCCACTGAGGTTAAAAGCCGTCTTGATAACCTCGCTAATCATAATCAGCAGGCCATCCTCGCTCCGTTGCCCCAAAGGACGATTGAGCCATTCGCTGGTATGGCCGATCTGTTCCAGGGCACGTCGAATTTCCGGGGCAAACACCACCGGGATAGCCACTAAAATAGCTGGAAGGGAGTTAACAATCAGGAAACGGAGTACCTGGAGCGGCCAAATATTGACGATTACAAAGAGGACTACAAACAGAATGATTGCGCCACGTAACAGCACCGAAGCTCTGGTGCCGTGTAAAATCGTAAGCAGCCCATAGATTAGCACCGCCACAATTAATATATCAATCGCTGCCAGCACGTCCAGGCGCGACAGCAAACTGCTTAATAACCCTATTAATGCATCCATTCAGGTGTACAAGCAGCCTTAGCGACTACTTGCCCTTATCTTCTTTGATTTGTCCGGCCTCAATCGCCTTCTGCCTCATCTGACCCTGCAAGGTCTTGGCTTTTTCGTTGGTAGGCTCAAGCTTGACTACCCGCCCGTAAAGCTTAAAAGCTTGCCCAAATTCACCCACGCTCTTTAATACATCGGCAAGCTGAAAATAAGCGCGGGTATCTTCGGGGGCAAGGCCGATAAGCTGATGCAGGGCCCCAATGGCATCATTAGTATTGCCACTTTGCAGACAAATTTGGGCAATAGTACGTTGTTCTTCTATCGCATCTCCCAGGCGCATCCCTAGAATATGCAGGTTTACCAGTTGTTGACGTGCCTCGATGTCGCCGGGGGCAATTCGGACAATTCGGTCATAGAGGCCGTACGCCTTGTCCTGCTTGCCCATCATAAAATAAATTTCCGCGCCTCGTTGCAGACTGCGTACCGCATCCTTCATACGCCCGTTTTTGCGCTGCAATTCGGCCAGTTCGTCTATTTCGGCTAACCCATCATCAATCATACCCCGGTTGAGATAAACCTGACTGAGTTTGTCGCGCACCTCGATGCGGCTGGGGGCCAGCCTGACCATTTCCTTCAAAACCTCCACCACATTGTCGGTCTGGTTCAGCCGCTCGTAATGGTCGGATAGCTCGCCCAATTCAGCCAGAGCCTCGGACAACTGCCCTTGCTGGAAATGCAGTTCCGCCAGCTCAAAATAAACCTCACGGTCATAAGGTAACAGCCGTTTGACCGTTTTCAGGGCTTTAAGGGCATAAGGCACTTGACCCTGTTTCATAAAAGCCTGGGCTAACTTGCGATAAATCGTAAGCTGAGTAGGTAGCGACCCATAACGCATGGTAGAAGGGGCGTAATTTGCCGAGTTCGCGGCTTCAAGCAAATTAATCGTCTTGCTCAACTCATCCACCGCTTTGTCGTAAATCAGTGAGTCCAGATAAGTCTGACCCAATTCCCACCGCGCCAGAATTTCAAACTCCTGCATCGCCGGGTCATTGACTGCCATTCGCAAAGTCTCTTCTAAAGAACGGATGGCCTGGGGTTTTAGTTTCGCTTCCAGATTAATACAGGCTGAAGCATAATTGAGGGCAGCGTGATTAAACAGGAAAAGAGCCTGCCGATATTCGTTCATTATCGTGCCCCGCGCCTCGTTGTTACTAGCCATTTCGTCCAGCACGGTTTTGAAGCTAGTCCAGCGCACCTCGGATTGGTCGGTCAGGAAAAGGGTAATATTGAGCAAACACAAGGCCCGAATATTAGTCGGTTCAAGCTCCAAAGCCCGCCGGAACTCGCCCAACGCCTCAGTATGTCGCTCCAAACGGTTTAATAATTCGCCGTACTGAATTCGGATAGGGGCACTGTTGGGGGCAAGGTTACGTAACTTTTTACATTCTTCTAGGGCGCGCTCGGTTTGCCCGGTGCGAACATAGCTGTCAATGGTGGTCAGCAGCAATTCCGCCGCTTCTTCCTTCATGCCGTTCGCCATCATCAGGTTAGCCAGCTTGCTGCGGAGGGGCATATTGTCCGGGCTAATATCCGCTAGCCGACGGTAAGCCTGAATTGATTTGGTGGTATCGTCACGGGTGTTATAAAGGTCTACAATAAACTGATATTTGGTACGGGCTTGCTCCAGCCAGCCTTTTTTGACAAAAAGCTCTGCCAGAATCGCTTGAGCTGGAAGATAGCCGGGGAAGTAGCGAATCATTTCGTGGCAGGCATCCATCGCTGCCTGTAACAAGTCGCGCTTCATAAAATCTTCGGAAGCCCGCAAATAGGGCATCGCCAGGGCGTTAGGTTCTATTTCGATAAGATGGCTGGGGAAAATGGGTTGCACGGTGAGCATAGCAGGCATCGTTGCTACGGCTGGTTCAAGTAGGGTGCTGAGCTTTGAGCCAGATACCCCTTCATCCAGCAAATCCAGCCCGGACAGGCCATTACTGGATGCTGCACCATTACCATTCAGAGGTTTCAGGAAATCACCCTCGCCTCCCAGGAAGCTAATCGAGCTACTGAAACCGGGCAAGGTTGAACCTGTTATCGACTCGCCATCGCCAAAAGCGATTGCTAGGTCTTCTTCCAGTTTGGTCATGGGTGAGCGGCTGGCTGGCGGAGCTTCTTCGCCCTGCAATCGCCCGGTGATAACGCGCTCTCGGACGGCTTTTTCGCTCATTTCGCGGGCTTTAATCAACACCAGGGTACTTTTCTCGGTGCGGAAGCCCTTACCAGAGACAAACCCGGCCAGTTTGGTATACAGGCTGGCGGCTTTGACCTCGTTGCCTATTTTCTGGTAGGCATTGGCTGCCACATCGTACATATCTATTAGCTCGTCCACCTCGTTTTCGCCAATCTGGGTCAAATCTATCTGGCGTAACGCTTCTTCGTAGGCATTTCCGGCTTCCTCCAGGTCGCCCATTCCTTCGTAGGCACTCCCCAGCGCGAACCAGGCGGAGGCGGCGTAATCCATATCAAGAGTAGCTTTGCGTAACTGCTCGACCGCCTGTTGATGCTGGCCCTGTTGGGTATAGAGTTGACCCAGGCTGTAATGAATATCCGCGCCATCGGCTCCAGCCTCAATCGCCATTTCGTAGTGGCGAATAGCTTTGCCAATTTCGCCCCGTTCCAGCGAAAGTTCCGCTTCGGTAATTAGCTTCTGTGTGCCCGAAACTAGGTCGGCAGTAGGGGCTGGGCTGACCGCGTTGGTTAAATCATCACCGAAGGTTGGTTGGGGAGTTTCTTCTACCGGGCGGGGCGGGGTGGGTTTCGATGGCGCAGTATAGCCACCAGGGCCAGTGGCAGACACCAGACTTTCCAGGGCATCAAGGTCAGGCAGGTCGTCCAAGTCTGGCTCAGGGGCGGCTACTCTAGGAGGGGCAATAACGGTGGCACTACCATCCTCCCACTCTGTCATTAATGTATGGGCATCTGGGTTGCTGGGGTCTAGTTGCACCACATCATTCAGGATTTCAAGAGCCTGTTGGGTTTGTCCGATTCTATTATAATAACGGGCTAATTCCACCCCGACCGCCGCCGCCGAGCTATTATCTCCCTCGGTAATATAAACCTCAACTATTTCTTCGTAAGCATCGGTGCGGCTTTCATCCAGGCCAATAATCTCGCTTAAAGCCTCAATACGTTGGATGGGCTGTTGTTGGTCTTTGGCGATGTCCCGCAATTTATAAAAAGCGTCAATTGCCTCAGCCTTGCGGTCTAGCTGGGCCAGGGTCTCGGCATAACCGCGCAAAATATCGGGGTCTGTCGGGCGCATTTTTACTAAACCCTGATATTGGTTAAGGGCCTGATCATACCGATTTAGTTTTGCGAGGGTTTGGGCCATTCCGACTCTAGCCGCGACATCAGATTTAAACTCGGAGGCGGCTTTGTAAAACTCCCGGAAGGCCTTTTCCCACTGGCTGTTTGTCTGTAATTCGCGGCCCTGCGCCATTGCTTCATCGTAAACTTGCCTGTTTTCGGCCATGTTCTTTCCAACCTTGCTATCGGCGGCTATTCTACTTTGGTGGTTATAATTAAATTGCTGAAATTGGTTTGATTATTGAGTTTCTGTCTTTCTGCTCAACATAATCATAAGTATGTGCTTCTGGATTATACCATCATCAGTTGTGCATGAAAAGGTTTCAGCGAAATAAATTTAAAATGTGAATTTGCATCCGCCCCAAAGCGTGATATAATCTGTGCCGTCTATCAGTTGTCGGTTGTCGGTTGTCGGTTGTCGGAAAAATCAACTCGAAACTGGACACTCGTTACTATTATCAGGGGAGAAGTAATGCCGAATCTAGTGAACAAGCGCGGTTGGTTCTATATCCTTTCGCTTGTGTTGGTTTTGCCAGGATTATTGGCAATTTTATTTGGTGGTTTGCGCTTTGGGATAGATTTTACGGGCGGCTCTAGTTGGGATTTGTATTTCAAAAGTAATATTCCCAGCAGTGCCCAGGTAGAAAACACTATCAAAGTGGCTGAGGAAGGCTATTTGGCCCTACTACGCACTAAGGCTAACCGCACTGATGCTGAGAAAAGTCTGCTGACCCAGCGTGACCAGCAAGCTTTTACTGCCCTTGCTTCTCCCAGCGAAGGTGGTCTGATTATCCTTCGTACCAGTGAAATTTCTGGTCAGACTGACGAAAAACAGACTTTGATTAATGCCATCAAAGCGGCTTATCCCACCTTCGATGAAGGTCGGAACAGTGTCTACACCGTCGGCTCGGTGGTAGCCAGTGAGATTGGGGTACGTACCCTCTTTGCCATTGTGTTGATTTCAATCGCTACTCTAGCCTATCTGGCCTGGAGTTTCCGCAATGTCAAAAACCCCCTTCGTTACGCTACTTGCACCGTACTGGCAATGTTTTATAACGTATTGCTCTTGTTGGGTATCTTCGGGATTTTGGGGGCTTTCTTCCGGGTTGAAATTGACGCGCTGTTCATCACCGCTTTGTTAACAGTAGTTGGTTTCTCTAACCACGATACGATTGTGGTGTTTGACCGTATCCGCGAGAATGAACTGCGTAACCCTGGCGAGCAGTTTGATAGCGTGGTGAACTATAGTTTGCTCCAAACGCTGGCCCGCTCTATTAATACCAACCTGACGATTATCTTCCCTTTAATTGCTTTATACCTGTTTGGTGGCGAAAGTATTCGTACCTTTGTATTGGCCTTGATGATTGGGATGATTAGTGTAACCTATTCCTCGATTTTTAACGCCAGTATGTTCCTGGTATCCTGGACTAAAAATGATTTTGGTAAATATTTGGGGCGCAATAATCAGTCGAGCAAGCGGCCTACTACTCCGGCAACGGCCCGCTAATTTAAGACTTACGAACGGTGGACGGTGGGCGGAAGATTTTTTCTTCCGTACCCCGTCTTTTTTTTGGTTGTTGGTTGTTAGTTGTTTGAGAGTAACGAGTTGGGAAATTGTTCCCCCTTCCTTGCTAGGGAAGGGGTCAGGGGGTTAGTTATGATAGAACGTTATAGCCGAGCAGAGATGGCAAAAGTCTGGTCGGACGAAAACCGCATCAGCAATTGGCTGAAGGTAGAAATTGCTGTATGTGAAGCCTGGGCTCGGCGGGGGGTAATTCCCGAAAAAGATATGGTGAACATTCGGCGGGCGACGGTCAGTCTGGAACGGATGCTGGAAATCGAGAAAGAAACCGACCATGATGTAATCGCCTTTATTCGGGCTGCCAGTGAGACGGTCGGCGAATCGGCTCGTTTTATCCATCTGGGAATGACCAGCACCGATGTGGTTGATACGGCCCTTTCGATGCAGGTGCAAGAGGCTGGGCAATTGTTGAGGCAGGAGGTGGTGAACTTGCTTGGGGCTATTACCCGCCGCGCCCTTGAACATAAAAATTCGATTATGATAGGCCGCTCACATGGAATGCACGCTGAGCCTCTAACTTTTGGCTATAAGCTGGCAGTGTGGGTAGACGAGATGCGCCGACATCTCCACCGTTTGGATGCAGCTATTGCCACAATGGCGGTAGGTAAGCTGTCGGGGGCAGTCGGGACGCATGCTAATATTCCGCCCGATATTGAGGAAGAAGTTTGCGAAAGTCTGGGCTTGACCGCCGCCCCGGTTTCAACCCAGACTTTGCAGCGTGACCGCCATGCCCATTTTATCAGCACTTTAGCGATAATCGGCGCGTCCCTGGAAAAATTCTCCACCGAAATCCGCCACTTGCAGCGTACCGAAGTGCGCGAGGTTGAAGAACCTTTTGGCGAGAATCAGCAGGGTAGCTCAGCGATGCCTCACAAGCGCAACCCTCACCGTTCCGAGCGGATTTCGGGGATGGCTCGGTTGCTGCGGGGTTATTCGATTACCGCCCTTGAGAATGTGGCTCTCTGGCACGAGCGCGACATTAGCCATAGTTCCACCGAGCGGGTAATTTTCCCGGATGCCTGTCTGGTGTTGGATTATGCGCTGTCGGAAATGGCCGAGATTATTGATAAACTGGTGGTGTTCCCGGAGCAAATGTTATACAACCTGGAAAGCAGTGGTGGCCTGACCTTTTCGCAACAGGTGCTGCTAAAGTTGGTGGAAAAGGGTTTGGGGCGGCAAGAGGCGTATAAACTTGTCCAGAAACACGCCATGCGAGCCTGGAAAGAGCGCGGCAGTTTTATCGAGAACCTCAAAAGCGATGCAGCGGTGGCTGAACGCCTCACCGACGAAGAACTGGAAGGCGTTTTCGATTATGGCTATCACCTGAAATATATTGATACGGCTTTCACCCGTTTAGGGATTGAGTAGGGGTTGGCTGACCTAACCCCCTACCCCCCTTCCCTGTTGTAGGGACACAGAACCAATTGTGCAAAGGGTGGTCTTATCCCTTCTCCCTGGAGGGAGAAGGATAGGATGAGGGGGTAATCCTGGCCTGCCTCCATACTCAAGTTATAGTTAACTCGAACCCTCACCCCAACCCGTAAGCTGGCTTCTCTCACCGAATGGGAGAGGGAGTTAAATCACTGTTTGCACATCACCTCTTGAGTTTCTGCACTAGCAAGGAAGGGGAAAGAATTCTTCTTTATTCATCCTTCATCCTTACCTATACCCTTCGGCTTGGAGGTTGAACAGGTGGGCGTAAGTGCCATCCAGTTTTAGTAGCTCCTGATGCGTCCCTAACTCGATAATCTGACCGTTTTCTAGCACGGCGATGCGGTCAGCCATCCGCACCGTGCTAAAGCGGTGACTGATTAGCAGGGCCATTTTACCCTCAGTCAGTTCGCGAAAACGCTGAAAAATCTCGTACTCGCGCTCGGCATCTAGGGCTGAAGTTGGCTCGTCTAGCACTAGCAGGTTGCCGTTCCGCATAAAAGCCCGACTCAAGGCCATCTTTTGCCACTCCCCGCCCGAAAGGTCATGCCCGTTATCAAACCACTTCCCTAACAAAGTATCGTATTTTTGTGGTAAATCGTCAATAACCGCATCCGCCCCCCCCCGTCTAGCTGCCTCTACGATTCGCTCCTCGTCTTCCAGTGCCGAAATTTGCCCGAAGCCGATATTCTCCCGTGCCGTCACCTGATAACGCACAAAGTCCTGAAAAATCACCCCGATGCGTAGCCGCAACTCTGCTGTATCATACTCGCGCAGGTCTACCCCTTCCAGCAAAATCTGGCCTTCGGTTGGCTCATACAGCCGGGTTAGCAGTTTAACTAGCGTGGTTTTGCCCGCCCCATTCGACCCCACCAGAGCCAGCTTTTCGCCGGGGGCAATGTGTAAGTTCAGGTTGCGAATAGCCCAATCCTCGCGGTCAGGGTAGCGAAACGAAACGTTGCGAAACTCAAAGCCCGTCTGGAACTTTTCTGGCACTGGTCGCGAGTCGTGTTTGGCTTCGGTCTGGGGTTTGAGTTTCAGGAAGCTAAAGAGATTGTTCATAAATAGGCTGCCTTCGTAAATCTGGCCCAAACTATAGAATAAACCCGTGAAGCTTCCCTGCCCTTGCCGCAACACCGCTAGATAGAGGGTTAAATCTCCCAGCGTTATTGCTCCTTCCAAGGTGCAATAAACTACCCAGGCATAAGCCCCATAATACCCGACTATAGCGAAAATTCCCCAGAGTGTGCCCATCAGCGTCTTTCTTTTCGCCAGTGCCGCATCCTCGCGGTAGAACTCGTTGAAAAGGTTGTTATATCGTCCTAACAAAGGATTACCCAGTCCGAACAGCTTGATTTCTTTCATGCTGCTGTCCAGCGTCAGCAAATTCTCCCAATAGGATTTGCGGCGGAAATCGGGGGAGTGCCAGGTTAACAGCCGAAAATAAAGCTTGCTATAGCGCATCTGGGCGATAAACGAAGGGACTGCCGCCCCAAACAGCAACAGAGCCACAATCGGGCCAAAGGCGGCCAATAAAACCGCTAACGATGTCAGAGTTATGACATCCTGTACCATCAAAAAGCTGCTATTAACAATGCTCACAGGTCGCCAATTGACCTCACGTTGGGCGTTTTGCATTTTGTCGTAAAATTTGGCGTTCTCGAAATAGTGCAAATCCAGGGTCAACGCTTTTGCCATAATCTGGTTCTGCACCGAGTGCGCCAAGCGGGCGTTAATCAGGTGGTCAAGCAAGGTACGTATCTGACTCAAAATAGTGGTGATGGTAATTAGGCCAAATTCCAGCAAGAGCCAGGGCAAGACTGCGCTTAACCCTTCGCTTACGGGCGTTCTGTTATTGAGCGAGTTAACAATAGTATCTACGATTAACTTGGCAGCCCAGGCCGAAGCCGCCGGAAGCAACGCAAAGGCCACCGTCACCACCGCCATTGCGCCCGTTGCGGTAGGGTGGGCCTGCCAGACCAGTTGAAAAGCCCCGCCAACATTGGCAAAGGCATCACGGGTACTTTTCCAGCGTTGTCCCCAACCCTTTGCCTCTTTTTCTTCAGTCTGTAGTTCCTCGGCAGCTACGCTCATAAATCCCTCTCTCTAGTTGTTGGTTGAAATCTAAAAGGGGTCAGGAGTCAAAACAAGTGCAACAATTCAACAAGGTTGACAAAACGGCTAAACTCAAGCTATGTTTCCTACCATCAATTCCTGAGTAAGTTATCACGTAGAAATAAAAGTCATGTTAAATATATCTAAAGATTTATGGCAAGAAGCAACTCTCCAAACTATAGTCAGTTTCTTAAACTCTGATGAAGATGTACAGGCTCTTTTTGTGATAGGCTCATTAGCTGATAATAGCCATTCAGTTGATGCTTGGAGTGATATAGATTTAGTTTTGGTGGTTGCTGACCTTGCATTTTCCCGTTTTTACCCCACTCTTACCTGGCTTACTTTTTTAGGTGAAATATATGCCTATGAACAACAGGCTGATGACTTTAGTAGTGTAAATAGAATTTGCCTCACGGATTTACGCAGGCTTGATTTTGTGTTTATAAAGCTCTCGAATTTTAATCCGCCTGAAAAATGGGTTAGACCTGCTTTCTGGAAAAATCCGCGTCTGCTTTTTTCCAGGTCAGAATTAGTTACACAGGCTTTAGCCAGCTCTGCTATATTACCATTTGTACCAGCAGCTTTTACTAATGACCAGTTTGATACTTTAGCAAATAATTTTTGGTTTAAGGCTATTGTAGCAACGAATAAAGTTAAACGAAATGATTTATTGATAGCTATGCACCTTAGCCTGGAATTGATTCAGGACTGCTTTGTATTAGGCATGGTATTGAGAGACCAGGCGACTGGAACTACCCATCACCGCGAAGGGGGACTATTTAACCAGTTAGTAGCTGAGTTAGAAGTAACCCATCAAGGTTATTCGGCGGAAGGAATCTTAAACAGTCTTGAGCAAATAGCTATAGCCTTTGACAAACTAGGACTACAATGGTCAGAAACCTATCAAGCAAGGCGTTTCCCCTTGTTGAATTGGATTGAATTTACCCGACAAAATTCAGGGAAGTAACAATTCAACCCAATTCAGGGTAGACACGGAGGTCTACCCCTACGAAAATTTCCCAACTCCTATCACCATCCCCTCTTTTATCATGTCTTTTCCGATAACCGACAACTGACAACCGATAACCAATAACCGCTTATTCCCGGTTTAACTCCGCCTCAGCTTCTATCTGAATGCCGCCCCGCACGCTCTGGGTAATAGTGACGTGGCAACGGAAGGGCTGGATGGCCTCAAAGACATCCTGAGCGATTTTGGCAGAGAGGGCTTCGCAAAAGGCGGGCTCTTCCCGGAAACTCCAGAAGTAAAGCTTGAGACTTTTAGACTCAATGCATAGTTTGTCAGGCACATATTCGATTTTTACCGTGCTGAAGTCGGGCTGCCCGGTTACAGGGCAAAGGCTGGTCAATTCGTGGGTGGTCATACGAACTATTTTTACGTTTTCTGGGGCGGGAAAGGTGTCCAGGTCGCGACTGGGTTTGGCAACAAATTTGCCCAAAGCTTTAAATTCCAATTTTTCCTCCTTATAGTTTTCGGTTGTCAGTGGTCGGTTTTCGGTTGAAAGTCAAAAATCTAAAATCGAATATCTAAAATCGGGGAATTTTTGTAGGAGGCTGTTCCTGTAGGAGGCTACTCCGTCAGCCGATAAACCATCGCAGGACAGAGCCTGCTCCTATAGCTAATTTCTATGATTTTAGATTATCATGATAATAGCTAGGTGGGGCTTAACGCAAGTTTGGGGGAAAAGAATGCTAGTATAGGATATAATAGAAAGTGTGGTAGGAGAGAAGGGCAGCCTTTTAAAAAGAGGTACCAGAGGGTAATGCTGACCGCGCCCAGGGTCGTGGGCACTGTTCGGGAAGAAGCCAGCCCGAACCTAGCTCCTACTACATAATATAACTCGCCATATCCTGCAAGGTTTAAAGCCCATTACTCTCGAACATAATAATTGGTATCTGGGTTCAGGGATAAATCAAGAAACCCTCACCCTACCCCTCTCCCTTTCAAAGGGAGAGGGACAAAACCGCCTCTACGGATTTCCGGGCGGTTCACGAACCGCCCCTACGAAGAATTATCCCCTTGATTTCTTTCATCCTTCATCCTTCCTACTTCATCCTTCCGAAAAGGGGGTTAGGTCTACCCAACGAAGAAATCGGGCATCAGGGGCGCGCCGGGGGTTACGGCATACTGCTCAAAATCGGTGACACCTGCGCCTTGCAAAACCTCATCGTCAATTAAGAACTGCCCGGTACGCTGACGGCTGGGAGTCGTGAGAATTACATAAGCGGCATCCGCGACAATTTCGGGCTTGCGGGAACCACGAATTGCCTCATCCCCCCCCAACAGGTTTTTAACCGCCGCCGTTGCGATAGCGGTGCGAGGCCAGAGGGCGTTAACCGCAATCCCTTTATCGGCAAATTCTGCCGCCATACCCAGCACACACATACTCATACCAAATTTCGCCATCGTATAGGCCACATGATTCTGAAACCACCGTGCTTCCATATTAAGAGGCGGCGATAGATTAAGGATATGGGGATTTTCGGCCTTTAAAAGATGAGGGATACAAGCTTGGGAACAGGCGTAAGTGCCACGAGTGTTAATTTGGTGCATAAGGTCGTAACGCTTCATGGGGGTTTCGAGCGTTCCGGTCAGGCTAATGGCACTGGCATTATTCACCAGAATATCAATCCCGCCAAAAGTGGCAATCGTTTGCGCCACTGCCTGTTGAATTTGTTCTTCATTCCGAATATCTACCATCAAGGGTAAAGCTTTGCCACCCGCCGCCTCGATTTCCGCCGCCGCCGAATAAATAGTGCCGGGTAGTTTGGGGTGGGGCTCAGTAGTTTTAGCGGCAATAACCACATTTGCTCCATCATGAGCCGCCCGCAGCCCTATCGCCAGACCAATGCCCCGACTAGCCCCGGTGATAAACAGGGTTTTCCCTTTCAGGCTTGCCATTGCCTGTCTCCTTTCAGTTATGTTGGATGCTTCTTTGGGAATTGTAGTTGGGAAAGCATAACACATTTTATTTGGCGATGCACCTAGCCTTGCGGCCTGTCAAACCTCTATAAACCCTAAACATTGTTAAATTTTTTCAAAGCCTGTAACATTTTGATGTTAGAACTGTTGATAAATACCGACTTTCGCGTTAAGATAAGACAGTTATGATGAATGGTTTTGGGTGCTAATAGGGGAAAAGAATAACGTTTTTAGACCCACCACTTTGACGAGTTGCTGGTAAAATTGGAGCGTGGTTTGAAAGCGAGTTTGCCAAAAAGGAACTTGGAATGTTGATTGACCATCGGAAGCGAATAGAGCATCTCAGATCGCGTATCGAAGAAGCCTACGATTTGTTGGCTAATGATGAAAAAAATATTCTTTATCTCACCAGCAGGGAAGAAGTCGAGCGCTTAGAAGTTCGGATTAACTCGGCTAAAAAACGGATTAAAGAATGGACAGCGGAATTTAACGAACTGGTAAAGAGTCAGGAAATTAGCGGCAGAATCAATACCGCCCATATTCAAACGATGCCACTTTCGCTCGAACGAATCTCGCGCGACTTACAAACCGATAGATTGCCGCCCCTTGAAAGCGTTCACCGCGAGGAAATAGATTATGATACCCCAGTGGAGATTGTAACCGGGGAGGTAATTCTGGTTGAGTCGCCCCACGAAGAATTAGTGGTAGATTTTGAACCTGCTTTGATGGCCTCCCCTCTGGCAGAAATGGGTACTGACCAACTGCTGGCGACCCCCCCGCCCCGCGAAACCCGCATTCAGGAGTTCGAGGCCGCCGAAGCTCCCGACCTGGGAATTGACCCACCCCTTCTGACCGAGGAAGAAAAACAAACCACTGTTGAAACCGAGCGCAGTATTCAGCTACTTACCAAAGCAATTGACAAGCCCGCCAGCCGCGCCCTTGCGGTTAATAGTTCCAGGAATGATAAAGTAACCGCCCTCTTAGACCGGGCCCAGATGTATCTCAAGTTGCAGGATTTAACCAGTGCCCTGGAAGATTTTAACAAAGTTATCGAACTTGAACCTCGTAACGGGCGGAGTTATCTGGAACGGGGTAAGTTTTACTTTCAGACCAAAGATTACCGCCGCGCTCTGGATGATTTGAATAAGGCGGTTGACCTTGATAATAGCGTAGCGGAAGCTTATTACAAACGGGGACGTTGTTATTTTATCGCTAAGGATTATCAACGTGCGCTGGAGGATTATAACCGGGCAATTAAGCTAAATCCCAGCGATGTATATAGCTATAACAACCGCTCCAAAGCTTATCTTTACTTGAATAATGATACTCAGGCGATTGCCGATGCCAGCAAAGCGATTGAGCTAAATCCCGACGACCCCTACAGTTACAATAACCGGGGTAAAGCTTATTTTTATATGGAAGATTATCGCAACGCCATGGCCGATATGTCCAGAGCGATTGAGCTAGACCCTAACGACCCCTACAGCTACAATAACCGGGGGAAGGCTCATTTCTACTTGAATGATTATCACAGTGCCATGAAAGATTTGACCAAAGCGATTGAGTTAACGCCTGACGATGGCGATGCTTATTCTAACCGGGCAATGTCCCACCTTAACCTGAGTGAGTTCCAATTGGCGATTGCGGATTTTAGCAAAGCTCTTGAAATTAAACCTAACAATGTCTATGCCTATTTTAATCGGGCGCGGGCTTATACCGAGGCTGGGCATTACCTCAAGGCGATTACCGACCTGAACCGGGTGATTGAAACTGACACTAATAATGTAGCGGCTTATTTCAACCGGGCTCAAGCTTACCTGAAACGCAAGGATTACCAGAAATGTGTGGCCGATTTGACCTACGTAATTGAACACACCTCCCCTGAGTCCAGTTCATTACCTGATAATTTGCTAATTCGAGCAACCGCCTACTATAGCCTTGGTGATTTTGACAACTCCATTGCCGATTTCAGCCGGGTGATTCAACATAACCCGATTGACTCCGACGCTTATTATCGCCGAGGCCGGATTTATTTGCATCTGAAGGATTACGAGAAGGCCATTGCCGATTTCAACAAGGCCATATTGCTAAATCCCAACGATGTTTATTGCTATAACAGCCGCGCTCGTGCCCATTTTATGGCGGGGGATTATATTTCGGCAATTGGTGATGCCACGATGGCTCTGGATTTAAGGCCGGGTGACTCTTACAGTTACAATAATCGAGGTCGGATGTATATGCAGACCCACGATATTCCAGCCGCCGTTGCCGATTTTGAACGGGCAATTGAAATTAATCCTAACGAGCCAGAGGGTTATGCTAACCGGGCTAAGGCTCATCTGGTAATGAACAATGTATTATTGGCTCTGGAAGATTTGAATACCGCTCTGGAATTTGGCCCCAATAGCCCCGAACTTTTGGAGGGGCGTGCCAAAATTTTCCTCTCGCAACAACAGCCTAACAAAGCTCTGGTAGACCTTGACACTGCCATCAAGGCCAATCCTAACGAGGCCAGTTTATATGTCTTGCGCGGTACAATTTATGACCGTTTGCGCGAGGCTCCCCGCTCCACTGACCCCCGTGCCCCCAGCCGCACCGATTATTTGCAAAGGTCGCTGGCTAATTTTAACAAAGCAGTGGAGTTGCGCCCCAACGATGGTGACATAATCGCCAATCGGGGCTTGATGCAATTGTTATCTGGCGAATATCAGGATGCTATTAAAGATTTTAATCGCTCCCTGACGCTCAAGCCCAACAATGCGGCAGCCCATTGCAACCGGGGACGGGCTTATCTGAAACTGCAAAACTATAAATCTGCCTTGTCTGACCTGACCAAAGCGATTGAGCTTAACCCTAACGACCCCGATATTTATGCTGACCGGGGGCAAACCTATCTGGCTCTTAACAATTTTCCCTCGGCGGAGGCGGATTTTGACCGGGCCATCCGTCTCAAGCCAGAGATTGTAGTTAATTATTTAAGTCGGGGGAAAGCTCGTAGCTCTTTGCGCGATTATCAAAACGCCTTGGCCGATTTTTCCAAAGCTCTGGAGCTTGAACCAGCTAACCCTACGGCTATTATCGAAAAGGCTAAGGCTACTTTTAACCTGGGCTGGTATAGCGAGGCTATTCAGGTTTACACTAACGCGATTGAGCTTGATGATAAAAACCCCGAATTTTACGAAGGGCGGGGTCTCTGTTACGAAAAGTTACATGACAAAAAAGCTTCGCAGCGTGATAGCAACACCGCCAAGAAGTTGCGGAAGACCAACGGCAAGCCCGCCAGCAAATAAATTGCGGAGAGTTTATGTTTATCAGCCAGAGTTCGCTACTTGCTAACAATTTACCCCAGCTAAGTTATGGGGTAGCGGTGGTGGATGTTGACCAGGACGGGGCCTTTGAACTGTTTGTAGCGGGTTATAGCTTTCCCAACAAAGTGCTGAAATGGGATGGCAAGCTTTTTGTTAATATCGCCGATAGCACCCTGGCGGATAACGGGCGGCAGGCTATCGGGGTGGCGGCCTGTGACTTTGATGGCGACGGGCGCGAAGAAATTTATGTGCTTAATACTGATACCTTTGCCGGGCGGAAACAATTTGGCGACCGCCTTTTTTCATTTTTTGACGGTGAATGGTACGACCTTTTCTCGCTGCCTCGTAATCTGGAAGCGGTCAATCAAACGGCGGGTCGCTCTGTAGCCTGTATTGACCGTTTGGGTCGGGGACGCTATGGCTTTTTTGTGGCGAATTACGGCGGGCCAATGCGCCTTTACGAGTTGAACCCGGATGGCTTTTTGGTGGATGTGGCGGAAGAAGCGGGAGTGTCACTAATAACCGGGGGTCGTAGCCTGTTGTGCGGGCCATTGGTCTCGGAACGAATGGATATTTTTGCTGCTAACGAAAATGGCTCAAATTTTATGTTTCGCAATCAGGGTGATGGCACTTTTGTGGAGGTCGCTTTGGAGTTGGGGCTGGACGACCCCTACGAACATGGTCGAGGGGTAGCCGCCCTTGATACTGGCTCGGAAAATGGTTTTGGGATGGTTTATGGCAATTGGGAAGGGCCGAACCGCCTTTTCTACCAGGACAAAAATGGTCATTTTGTGGATTTTGCCCCGCCCACCCTAAGTAAGCCTTCGACTGTTCGCACCGTGATTGTGGCTGATTTTGATAACGATGGTTTCGAGGAAATCTTTTTTAATAATATCGGTGAGCCTAATCGGTTGTTTGGTTGGCGCAATGAGGGCTGGTACTCTATCCCGATTGGCGACGCGGTTGAACCTTACGGGATGGGGACGGGCGCGGCAATTGGCGATTTTGATGGAGACGGACGACTGGAATTGTTGTTATCGCACGGCGAACAATATCAGCAACCCTTGAGCCTTTATGGTACAGTTAATAACGGGAATAGTTGGTTGCGGATTTTGCCGCGCACCAGAGCGGGCGCACCAGCACGCGGCGCATTGGTAACGCTGGCGGCGGGTGGGCGCATCCAACGCCGAATTATTGATTGTGGGAGTGGCTATCTCTGTCAGATGGAGCCCGTCGCCCATTTTGGGCTTGGCACGACCGCCGAGGTGGATTGGGTGGAGATTCGTTGGCCGGATGGGGCAATTGCAACCCTTGACCGTCCCGCCGCCCGCCAACTTTTACAGGTCAGCCCGCCGACTCGGTGATCAGTTGTCGGTTGAAAATCTAAAATCGGGGAATAATTAATTGTAGGAGGCTGCTCCGTCAGCCGATGAACTCCGTCATCCGATGAACCGAACCTGTAGAAGGATGCTCCGTCATCCGATAATCATCGCAGGACAGAGCCTGCTCCTACAAAAAACCAATTCTTTTCCGACAACCGACAACTAATTTTGAGATATTATGCACTTATCTTATCTACGGTTAATAGCTTGGCGGCGTACAACTCTAGTGGCCCTAATGGTTGGGCTAGGGCTTTTATTACTTCTGTCTCCCCGGCTGGTGTTTGCCCACGCTCAGTTTGTACGGAGTGATCCCGCCCCTAATTCGCATATTTCCGCAGGTAAATCGCCTACACAGGTTCAAATCTGGTTTTCCGAAGAGGTTGAACCAAAATTCAGTGAAATCCAGGTTTTGGATAGTAGTGGCGCACGGGTAGACCGGGCCGACAGCAAAGTGGCCTCCGATGACCCTCAATCGCTGATAGTCAGCCTTCAACCAAATTTACCAGATGGCACATATACCGTCGTCTATCGTAACGTATCGCGGGACGATGGGCATGCCGTAAAAAGCAGCTATAGCTTTGGGATAGGGGCTGCCCCGGTGCTGAATAATCCTGCCAGCATATTGGCTGAGGTAAAAACCGCCGATGAAACCAATTTTAACCTGTGGAGTGTTGGTATTCGCTGGCTAAACTATTTGGGTATGATTGGGCTGGTGGGTAGCCTGATTTTCCGGCTGTTCGTGTGGGCTCCGGCCCTGAAACAGACCGCCTCCAAAGTTGGGTCAGAACTAGCTTCGGCTGATCGCGCCTTGCAAAAGCGTATGAACGGTATATTGTTGGGTAGTTTGGCGGTGTTATTGCTGGGGTGGCTGGGCTTTGTGTTTTATCAGGCCAGCATTGCCTCTAACCGTAATCCCTGGGAGATTTTTAGCGGTGATACCCTGCCCAACCTGTTATTTAACAGCCGTTTTGGGGTAATCTGGTTGGTACGCTTGGGTCTTATTATTCTAGTTGGTCTGGTTTTTGTCTATCGAAATAATTTTGGCTCTTTCCGTTTCCCCCGCACGGTTACGCCCCACCTGTTGCCAAATACCGAGCCGCCCAGAGTTGGCCCGCAAGCCCGCCCCGAAACCCCCGCCCCTCTGGAAACTATCCCGGTTTTTTCAAGTGTACTAATGTTGGGGTTGGGCGTAGGAATACTGCTGACCAATTCGCTTAATTCGCATGCCGCCGCCAGCACCGCTAATTTGATTCTTATACCCGCCGACCTGTTGCATCTGCTTAGTACCGGGGTGTGGGTAGGGGGATTGCTATGCTTTATACTGGCAGTGCCAATAGCTTTGAAGGAACTCCGTGCTGGCAGTGGCGACCGTACTCGCCTTCTGGCAACCGTTATTCCGAACTTCAGCGACTTGGCGATTCTGGCGGTCTTGTGGCTATTCACTACCGGAATTTTGCAATCAATAGTTCAGATTGGCAATCTGGACGCGCTGTTAAACACCAATTATGGCAAAGCTCTGTGTGTGAAACTTATTATAATTGTGCCGCTACTAGGTTTGGGGGGCTATCACAACTTTATCACCAGCCGCAAACTTCGGAAGTTTGCCAGTGGAAAAGAGGCTGGTTCGGTAGCGGCGGGCTCCGTCCAACGCTGGTTCCGCCGGACGATTATTTTGGAAGTAGCTCTGGCTCTGACTTTATTGGTGGTAGTAGGGGTCTTGACCAGTCTCGGCCCTTCGCGGGAAACCGCCATTGCCGCTCCTAAAGGCCCTTTTATTGTACGCGGTCAGGTAGCGGATATAAAGTATACCATCGGGGTCAGTCCGGCGCAGGTAGGCGAAAATATTCTCGAGATGGAATTACTAGACGCTAACGGCAAACCCATAACCCAGGCCCAGGCGGTATTGGCCCGTGTAAGTATGGAAGGTATGGGCGACCCGCAAGAGCTTGAGCTAACCTCTCTTGAAAACAAACCCGGCATTTATCGGACTATTGCCACTGTTTTCAGTATGGCTGGGAACTGGTCTACTACTATTACAATCCGACGGGCTGGTTTGGATGATGTATTGGTGCCGTTATTTGTGCCAATCGTGTTTTCGTAGTAGAAAGTAATGAGTAACGAGTTGAGAATATGTTCCCCCTTCCCTAAAGCGGAAGCGGGTTAGGGGTTAGGTTAACTCGTTACTTTTAACTCCGTCAACCAGGAACGGGCGGTATTAGCATAATTTGGGTAGTTTGAACCTGCTAATTCGAGGGTTTGGCTCAGCCAGGAAGTCGCCCCCACGCCGTCACCACTCAAGGACGCATGCCGTCCCAGCCACAAAGTCGCCTGTATCCAGGGGTCGCGCAACTTTTTACTCTGGGCAAGCTGGTGGGCCTGATTAAGATGGGCCAAAGCCCCCTGGAAATTACCCTCCGCCAACTCCAGAGCCCCCAGACCGATATTAGCCTGGGCCAGCCCAAAGCCATATTCGATGGTTTCAGCCAGTTTATAGGCTCGCTCGAAGCCCCCCCCGTCGTCGCCTTCACGCTCGAAATCCAGCCAGCCTAACAACAAATTACAATCAACCTGCCCGGCGCGATGACCAATTTTATCCCGCAACTCCTGACTTTGTTGTACCAGCATAGCGGCTTCTTCATAATGTCCCTGCGAGTGGGCTAACTTCGCCAGACTAAAATAACAATGGGCCAAACTACGCTCGTCACCGAGGGGTAAAATAGCCTCCATACTCTGGCGCAACCAGGCCGCCGCGCCCGCGTAATCGCCCCGGTCACGATAGATTTGACCCAACGTATTGCCGCAAACCGCCAGGCCAAACTGCCCACCGATTTGCTGATAGGATGCCTGAGCGGTTTTTATGGTCTCCTCAGCTTTTTCCAACTCCCCCTTATACCAATACAACACCCCCAGATTGGCATAGTTATAACTGGTGCGCTGGCGGTCTCCTACCTTTTCAAAAAGGTCTTTGGCCTTGCGTAGATATTTTTCAGCTTGTTCAATCTCGCCCCATTCGCGGGAAATCAGGCCGAGGCTATCGTAACATGAGGCTTGCCCGCTCCAATCACTCAGCCGCTCGTAAACCAGCAAACTGTTTTGACAATCGGCGGCGGCCTCTTTCAACCGCCCCTGCGCCCAGGCTACCAGCCCCAGATATTTGTAACAACTTGCCATTGCGTTTAACTCTCGGTTGTTGGTTTCGCTGGTGCGGGATTGCAGACCAGCCAGAGCCTCCTGTAAAACGATAGCGGCCTCGTCGTAGCGACTTTTGCGGAACAATAGGCTACCTAATTGCACTTTCAGCAGGGCTACCGCGATAGGATTATCCCCACTTAAAACCTCCAAACCTGCCTGACATTCCTGAATACCCTGGTCATATTGCCCTTGTCGTTCTTTAATTTCGGCTCTTAATAATTTGCAGCGTAACCATTGCGGTTCAAGCGGGTTCAGCAAGGGCAAGGCGGTTTCGAGTTTAGCCCAGGCCGCATCATATTCGGCGTGCAAAAATAAAAGCTGGGCCCGCCCTATCAATAATTTGGCGTATAACACTGGTGCAAGCGTTGGGTTTGTGTCAGCAATAGCTTTTTCGTAGTAATTAGCGGCTTCCTTCAGGGCAAAGGCGGCTCTGGCTTCTTCCGCCGCCAGCCCATAATAAGAGGCCGCCCGCTCAATCAATCCGGCTTGCTCAAACTGCTCCGCCAATAGTGCTACACTTATTTCGCGGCGGTGGGCCTTTTCAGACCGCTGATAACTTTCTTCCAGCCACTCCGCCAGAGCCAGATGCAGCACTAACCGTTGTCGTTTGGGCAGGTTGACATAAATAACCTCACGCAACAACGAGTGCTTAAAAGCAAAAACAGGTTCGTTGCCAGCAAAAGGTCGTTGGTAAATTAGCTCGCGTTGTTGCAGTCGGGTCAAGTTTTCCTCAAGTTTGAGGGCGGTTTCGCTTTCCCCGGTAGTATTTAATAAGGAAGCCACCAGACCCGGCGCAAAATTCCGACCTACAATAGCCGCCCGCTCCAGAATAGCCCTTTCGGTAGCTGGCAAACGGTCAAGTCGAGCCTGAAGCAGCCCTTCTACCGTTGGCGGAGTAGGCAGTATTTCTGGCAAGGGACGGGCTAATCGCCAGTTATTATTTTCGTTTTCGCTGACAATATAACCTTCTTCCAACAAGGTTTTGGTTATTTCCTCTACGTAAAAAGGATTGCCTTCTGCCGCCAGCACCAGTTGTTCGATTAATCGTTCGGGGATTTCGCCCATATTCCGTAGCAAGTGTTGGATAAGCTCGCGAGTACGGGCGGGAGTTAAGGGTTTTAAGTCCAACCGGATATGATAATCCAGACCGCCAGCCCATTCCGGCTTCTTTTCATATAATTCCGGGCGGGACAGCCCAATTAACAGCACGGGGGAGTTTTCGAGCGCGCCACCCAAAAAGCTCCATAAGGCCAGGGTTGCTTCCTCGGCCCACTGCAAATCCTCTAAAACCAACACTACGGGTTTGGTTCTGGCAAAAGCGGCACACAAGGCTGAGAAAGCCTGAAAAGTATAAAGCTGGGCCTGGGTTGGGCGGTTTTCCAATATTGCCAGCACCGGGCTATTTTCCCATCCTAATTCCAGTAAGACCGCCAAAAGCTGCGCGATTTCTTCGGCCCGATGCAGCCCGGTCAATTCGCCCGCCCCGCTAAAAAGTTGTTCGCAAAGCTGTAGCAGCTTCTCTCGTTTTTCAACCACCGTATCATTTTTGTCAAAGTCGGCCAATTTGGACAGAATCCGTCCAAAGGGTTGATAGGGCTGGTGGTCAGGGTGGTAATTATGACCCCGCCAGTAAAAAGCCGGGCGCGTATCTAACTCGATATATTGCCGGAACTCGTATTCCAGGCGACTTTTGCCGATACCCGCCGGGCCAACAATCGTTAGTTGGCGGACGCTATTCTGGTCGCTACATTCGCTAAAAATGCGGGTAAGCAAGCTCCATTCCAGGTTGCGGCCCACCATTTTGGTTTCAACGCCTAATACCCCCCGCGCATGGGTAGTCTCGCTTTGAATCCGCGCCCCTAGCACCCGATAGACTGCCACAGGTACTTCCGCTATGTCTTCTGGCAGGGTTAAATTCTGTCCGGCCTGTATTTCAAAGTGGCCCCGCACTAGCTTATAAGTAGCCTGGTCTAACAAAATCTGACCGATGGGGGCCCGTTCTACCAGCGCGTTTGCCAGTTCTAAACAAGGCCCGGTAATGTTATATTCGCTCGGTGCGTTAGACTCGACAAAAACCCGCCCGCTGGTTAAGGCGGTTCTTATTTCCGACCACTCCTTAACCTGTTGTCCGCCCCAGGTGGCCTGTGCCTCGCTCAAGGCTACTCGTAAAGCCAGCGCACAATCTACCGCTCGTACAAAATCATCTTCGTGACTGGCGGGCGCACCAAACAGTACCCACAGTCCCCGCTCCAAACGATGCGAGACAAAGCCACCGTGCGCCAACACCACCTGATTTATTATTCCCATCAAATAAGTAAGCAAATTGTGGGCTTCTTCGGGGTCAAGGTTGGCACTGGTTTTATTAAAGCCTGCTAATCTGGTCTGTAAAACTGTCACCATCCTGAACCCGGCACTAGCACTATAGGTAGGTGAGGTTGGCTGGGATGGTTGGGCGGTAGGTGGGGTTATGGGGATAATCTCCGGGGTAATCTCTTGCTCTGGGCTTTCCCCTAACAACTGTTCTTCGTTTTCCAACCAAATCTGGCACAGGTCGTTGATAGTTTTTTCCCGAATCCGATAAAGCTGGCTGCGCGAAATAAACAGACGAGCCGCTACGGTGGTGGCACTGCGCCCCTGGACTACCGTCTGATTAAATATTTCATAAGGGTAACGGCTGCTATGGGAAGATGGCAGGCCGGAGTCTTTTGGTTCGAGTGCGCTAATCAGGTTTTTTAACTCGGCGGCCAGGGCGGCTCCCCGCAAATTAGTAGGGGCGTTTTTCTCGTTGGCTAATTGGGCCTCACGCTGGCTAACCGTCGCTAGAAAGGCCAGGGGTTGGTTACTAAGGGCTAGTTGGCTATGGTAATTGCGAAACGCTTCATTCAGGTTGTCAGGATTAATTAGCTCACGGAAATTCTCACTTGGCCTTACTCTCAACATAAGCCTACAATCTTTCTCTTTCGTTTAGCTATCTTCGCTCAACTTCCATTACTGCTTTTATAGTATCAAGTTAATACCTTTTATAACAGTCCAAAAGGTGTTCACTTTATGTTCACATCTAATATACGTTTGAAAACATAGTTTGGGACAAACTAGGACACTCTGGAACAGATGCCAAGTTATGATAATTTCAAGGTCGGATAACCTAATTATTCGACTTTTGGAACGCTGGTATGTTTCTTGCTTTAGTTAATTCGCAGCTTGAATCTTGAAAAAAATATTAACAAATCTCAAGACTAGACTGAAGCATACCTGATTTTGTAAAAGAATCTGAATACTAACTCAGATAGCCAGACTTTAAAATAGCACTGGATATGTTAGTGAAGAAAGGCTCTCTTACATCAATCTTGTAGGTTTGGTTAAACTACTGTCCCTACTTGTAACAACTTCTGGTTAGCTACTTTAAACATAGCTTGCCTGTTCCCCTAGCCTAGTTGGTGTAAGTAGCGGGTATTTCACTTAACTAAACCTATAAAATCCTAATTTCTAGGGCAGGCTTAAAGTAAAATTGATACCTTTAAACTCGTGTGAGATTAAAAGTGTTAAGAAGTCTCAAGTTTAATTTAAACCTGCCTTAAATGTCAAGAAAGGACAGACCACATGACCAAGCGATACCTTTCCTGGTTATCTTTTGTGGGTATTCTGGTGATGGTTGGGGCTTTTGCCTTGCCCATTTTCTCCAGCAGTACCGCGAAGGTAGAGGCTTCCAGCCACCGGGAAGCCCCTTTGATCAGCCAGGACCCTTCGGCTGACGCAACTGACCTGTATTCATTTGTTAGCCCAGACCGGCCCGACACTGTAACCTTCCTCACAAACTGGATACCTTATTCCAGCCCTAATGGTGGGCCGAACTGGTTCCGATTTGGTGATGATGTGTTGTATGAATTGCACATTGATAATGTTGGGGATGCTCAGGATCATATTTCGTTCCAATACCGCTTTAGAACCGTCGTAGTAAACCCCAATACCTTCCTGTACATCAACGGCCCAGTTGGCAGGCCGGATGATATGCAGCTTAATATTCGGCAGTATATGACCGTAACCCGGTTGGATGCGCCCGCCGATGGTAGCTGCAAAAACACTCCGCTGTCTAACTGTGCTGGTGCTACCCGCACCGAACTAGGTCGCGATATTCAGGTTGCCCCCGCTAATGTTGGTCCTGCCTCTACCCCGATTTATGGCTTGACTTCGTTAGCGACTGTTTCTGACCTGAACAACGGTGCCAAAGTTTTCGCTGGCCCTCGGGCTGACTCGTTCTTTGCTGACATTGGTGCGCTGTTCGACCTGTTGACCATTCGCAAGCTGCCCGGTAACGCTGGTGGTGGGGTTAACAACTTTGCTGGTTACAATGTTTACACTATTTCGATGCAGATTCCGATTAACCAGATAACCAAAGATAAAACTACGCCTACCGACCCCAAGAGTGGCTCGGCGGTTATCGGTAGCTGGATTACCAGCAGCCGCCAGAGTACCAAAGTCTACAGCGATGGTGCACAGGCGACCAGTGGTAGCTGGGTGCAGATTGAGCGTCTGGGTATGCCCCTGGTCAACGAAATTGTAGTACCGTTGGCTCTAAAGGACGCTTTCAACAGCCTGAAGCCCTGGCAGGATGCGACTATTCCCGCAGTAGTGGGGGTGGTAACTGACCCTGAACCAGCTCGTTTGTTGAATGCTCTTTATGGTATCAGTGTTCCGCCTACGCCTCGCGCCGATGTTGTGAAGGTTTTCTTAACGGGTATTGAAGGCTTAAACCAACCGGCTGGAGTTGTGCCGTCCGAGCAATTGCGTTTGAACGTGGCTATTCCGCCGAGTGCAAGCCCCAGTAAGCTGGGCGTACTTGGGGGCGATGTGGCTGGTTTCCCCAATGGTCGCCGCCTGAATGATGACGTGGTGGACGTTGAACTCCGGGTAGTAGCTGGTATTCTGGTAGACGGTTTCAACACTGCTCCTGGCAACGTGCTAGGCGACGGGGTTGATGCACCTTACCAGACGCTTATGCAGTCCTTCCCGTATCAGGGTACACCTTACTCCTCTTTCTACTATTATCCTGCCAACGCTCTGAAACCGTAATTTCAGGGAATTGAAGTTGGGTTGGGGGTTGAAATATTGACCCCCGACCCTTATAGGAGATGAAAACGATGCAATTGATTGGGCGACACAAACGTGAACTAATAATTGGGGCGGCGGTGTTAATTACGGTGGTAGGGTTGGCGATTTTTTTACTGCCACAGCCTAAAAGCAGTAGCCCTAATACCAGTCTGAGTGACCTTTTTGGGGGAAATAATCGCACCAGCCTGGGTAGTGCCGGGGGTGATGTTACTGATAGCCAGATTGCAGCCTATCAGGATAAATTAAAGAAGGCGGCTGACCCTGATAGTTACTCCAAACTAGGGCTGGCTTATTTACAAAAGGCCCGCGAGGTGGGTGATCCGACTTACTATACTAAAGCTGAAGGGGTTTTCAAGAAGGCTTTAGAATTGAGCCCGGAAAATGTAGAGGCTTTGGGTGGTTTAGGTTCGCTGTCGCTATCTCGCCACCAGTTTGCCGACGGCCTGGTTTGGGGTCAAAAGGCTCAAAAATTGCGCCCTGCCACTCCTTACAATTATGGAGTTATGGCTGACGCACTGGTAGAGCTTGGTCGTTATGACGAAGCGGCAAATGTAGTGCAACAGATGGTAGATTTGCGCCCAGATTTAAGTTCTTATTCCAGAATTTCTTATCTGCGGGAATTACGTGGGCAGTATGATGGCGCAGTTCAGGCTATGAAGCAAGCGGCAACGGCGGGTGGCCCTACTAGCGAGAATCGAGCATATGTAACCTATCAGCTTGGCAACCTTTATTTCAATCACAATGATTTGACCCAGGCTGCCGCCAGTTATCAGGAAGCCCTTTCGATTTTCCCTGGCTATGTTTATGCCCAGGCGGGTCTAGCCCGGATTAAGGCCGCTAACAACGATTTTGATGGTGCGATTACTCTATATACTCAAGTCACGCAACGTATGCCTCTCCCCGAATTTATTATCGAACTCGGTGACCTTTACACCGTGACGGGTCGGACGGATGAGGCCAAGAAACAATATGACCTGGTGCGGGGGATTCAGCAGATTTACCGCGAAAACGGCGTAGATACCGACCTGGAAATGGCCCTTTTCGATGCTGACCACGATTTTAACCTGCCGGACGCGCTGGCTCAGGCTAAAAAGGTTTATGCCGTGCGCCCTAGTATCAAGGCCGCCGATGGGTTGGCCTGGACTCTCTATAAATCGGGCGATTATGCTGGGGCTGCCGAATACTCGCAGCAAGCCTTGCGCCTGGGTACTCAGGACAGCCTGATGCTGTTCCACGCCGGGATGATTAAGGCCAAACAGGGTAACAAAACTGAAGCCCGCGCCTCCCTAGAAAAAGCTCTCAGCCTGAACCCGAATTTTTCTCTGCTCTACGCTCCCACCGCCCGCAAAACCCTGGCGGAGTTGGGATAGGCGCAAGAATAAAGAAGTAAGAATAAAGGAGTTTCCGTCCCCCTTCCATGAACCAGGAAAGGGGGCTAGGGATTAGGTCAACTGACAACCAATAACTAATAACGAAAAACCAACGACTAACAACCGATAAAGGTGATCGTAAATGAATGTGTTAAGCCGAAAAAAATATAAATCCGGGATATTAGTAGCC
>Ga0209724_1000875_pt1 | contig 28442 bp, 28 predicted proteins | sample grotaG_FD_184143 | JGI IMG/M metagenome (GOLD analysis project Ga0209724, IMG submission 184143) | Glacier valley bacterial and archeal communities from Borup Fiord, Nunavut, Canada, to study Microbial Dark Matter (Phase II) -... | ecosystem: Environmental > Aquatic > Freshwater > Ice > Glacier ...
TCGATGCTGGCTCAGGTGCGCGAACCGCTGCTCGCAGTGCTGCGCACCAGCCCGGACTTCCGCCCGGCCCGCGACCCGTTGCTGCGCATGGCCGCAGTGCTCGACCGCGTCGACCCGGCTGCGGCCGAGGCACTGCGCGCGGATTTCGCCGGCACACAGCTTGGCCGCGCGCACGCGCCGGTCACGAGCTTGCCCTGACCCGTTCGACCCGGATCGATCACGTCGCGGCGTTCGCCGGGCCGGGCGCAAGTGCCCCGCCAACGCTCAGGAAGTGCCGCTTGTGCCGCTGCGGCAATCCGGTCATCGGCATCGGCATCGGCAGGTCGGCGGTGCCGAAGTCGGCGTCGATGGCGGGCGGGCCGAGGCACGCGGCACCGCAGCGCAGGTAGCCACGGATGAGCGCCGGCCTCTCGACCGGCGCGCCGCAGCCCAGGCCCTCGAGCGGCATCGGCATCGGCCCCGACCCGGAGGGCTCGGCGAGTGACTGCCGGGCCGCGCGCGCCGAGCTCGAGCTGGCCGGCCTCGACCCGGACATCGAGCCGTTCGAGGCGGCCGCAGCGGCCGAAGCGGCGCTGCTCGCCGAACGTTGGCAGCACGTGCGGGCTGTGGCCGAGCGGCTCGCCCACCTCGGCGAGCTCGGCCCGGAGGAAGTGGCGGAGATCGTCGAGGCCGAGCAGGGCCCGCTGCGACGTCAGGGCGCGGGCACGGCCACGCGGTTGGCCGGGACGATCTGTGCCTGGTACGAGAACACCTCGCGGCTCCGCGGGTTCACCGTCACCTTGATCCAGTTGACGTCGTTGGTGCCGTTGGCCTGGTTGTCGCCGAAGGTCTCCACGCGCGTGAAGTTCTCGAGCCGGCGGCCCTGCGCATCGAGCAGCGGCTTGTCGATGCGGTGGTAGTGCGAGTCGCCGTGCACGTAGGCCACCGGCTTGCGGAAGGCGATCACCTCCTCACGCAGCGCGATCAGGTAGTCCTTGAAGCCGTCGGGGGCGGTGTCGGTCTCGGTCAACGTCTTCGGATCGCGCAGCGGTGCCCGCGTGGCGTCGGTGAGGTCCCAGCCGGGGTTGGCCTGCGCCACGATCATCACCGCGGCCGACTGGCGCGCCGCCGCGAAACGGAACGACTCGCGCAGCCAGGCGATGTTGGCGGCATTGCGCGCCGCCCACTCCGGCGCGTCGGGCGCCGTGTCGCACAGGTTGTTGCACGAGCCCTGCACGTTGAGCGTGACGTAGGTGACGCCGCCGAGCGTCCAGCGGCGGTTCTCGACGCAGGGCACGGCGCCGTTCACGCCGAGGCACAGCGCAGCCGTCTGCACCTCCTGGCGGAGCTTTCTCTGGCCGAACGAGAACGGCGTGTTGAACATCACCGCGCGCTGGTGGTCCAGCCGCTCGCGCGAGGAATAGCCGCCGTTCGAAGGCCGGTCGCAGTCGGTCCAGTCGTTGTCGCCGGGAGTGAACATGGCCGGTGCACGCAAGGCGTTGAAGAAGCCGAGCGACTGCACGTAGAGCGCGTCGCTGCAGGTGGTGACGGTGACCGAGCCGGGCGTGGCGTTGCCGGCCTTCAGGTCGCCGTCGTGCACCGTGAACGCGAGCTCGTGGCGGTTCATGTCGGCGATGAGGTTGGGCACGCCCACCTGCGCCTGCACGTCGGAATAGGGCAGGTCGCCCCACAGGCCGATGGCGTAGGGCTCGTTGCGCTCGTTACGTTCGTTGCGGTCCCGGCGATCGTCGTCGCGGTCGTCGTGGGCGAACGCGGCGCCGGTGAGCGTTGCGGCCAGCAAGGCCGTCAGGGCCAGGAATCGGCGTGTCGTCATGCGAATCTCCTCTCGTTGTCGTGGTCAGGTGGCGGACGAGGCTAGGCCGCGTCGGCGACAGGCGCGTGACGAAACGGAAATCGATCGAAAGCAGGTGAAAGCGGGCGCGTCGTCACGGCCCCGTCATGGCCGCAGCCGATATTGAGGCGCATCGGCGCACCCGCCTGTCTGTTCACGGAATCCGCATGAAACGAAACCGCTTTGCCGCCGCGCTCGCGCTGGCCACCGCTACCGCCACCGCACCCGCCCTCGCCGACACCGTGACCATCGCCGGCGACAACGCCTGGCATCCGTTCGCCGTCGACTCGCTGCTCGCGCCGCTGGCCACGCCGCTGCGCTGGATCGACGACAGCGGCGCACTTCGCACCTTCACGTTCAGCGTGGGTGCCGGCCAGAGCGCGCAACTCACCGTGCTCGACCTCGACTTCGCCGGCGACACCTTCTCGGTGTTCAGCAACGGCGCGTTGCTCGCAAACACCTCGGCCGTGCCGGTCGGCAGCCTCGAGGGCTCGGCCGACGTCGGCTTCAATTTCGCGGCTGCGCTGGCGAACAACAGCTTCAGCCGCGGCCTGTTCAGCTTCGGCCAGGGCAGCTACACGATCGGCGGCAGCCTGCTGCAGTCGGCAACCTTCGCCGGCGTGCCGATCGAAGCCACCGGCGGTGCGGTGCGCCTCGCGTTCGTCACCGCGCCGGTACCGGAGCCCGAGACGATCTCGCTGCTGCTCGGGGGCTTCTTGGCCCTCGGCGCGCTGATGCGCCGTCGTGGAATCAGCCGCTGAACCCGCCGCCACCAACACACCCCACACCATGACGATCCGCCCGCTCCCGCGCTGCTTCTCGCGCTCCGTTTCGCTTTCCTTCACGCTGGCCGCCGTGGTCACCGCTGCCGTGCTCGGCACCGCCTGCGCCGATGCACAGGCGCAGGCCACGGCACCCATCATCGTCAAGCTCATCGGCTTCAACGACTTCCACGGCAACCTGCGGTCGCCCGGCACGTTCGGCCAGAACTCGCTCGTGCCCTTCGCGCAGCGGCCGGCCGTGGGCGGCGCCGAGTTCATCGCGGCCTACGTGGCGCGGCTGAAGGCGCAGAACCCGCTCAACGTCGTGGTCGGCGCGGGCGACTTCATCGGCGCCTCGCCGCTGGTCTCGGCACTGTTCTTCGACGAGCCTGCGGTCGAGGTGCTCAACCGCATCGGCCTCGACTTCAACTCGGTCGGCAACCACGAGTTCGACAAGGGCTCGGCCGAGCTCAAGCGCCTGCAGAACGGCGGCTGCAAGATCACCAACGGCCTGCCTGATCCGAACAGCTGCAAGGGCCTCGGCTCGCGCGCGCCGGGCACCTTCGACGGCGCTGCGTTCAAGTGGCTCTCGGCCAACGTGGTCGAGAACGCCACCGGCCGCACGCTCTTCCCGCCGTACGGCATCAAGAGCTTCGCCGGCGTGAAGGTGGCCTTCATCGGCATGACGCTCAAGGGCACGCCCGGCATCGTCACGCCCACCGGCGTGGCCGGCCTGACCTTCAACGACGAGGCCGACACCGTCAACGCGCTGATCCCGCGGCTGCGTGCGCAGGGCATCGAGGCCGTCGTCGTGCTGGTGCACCAGGGCGGCTTCCAGACCAGCCCGAACGTGGGCGACATCAACGGCTGCGACGGCAACCTGAAGAACGTCGACGGCTCCGATTCCGACATCGGCGCGATCGTGAAGCGGCTCGACGACGCCGTCGACCTCGTGGTCAGCGCGCATACGCACGCGGCTTACAACTGCTCGGCCAGCACCGTCGACGTGCGCAGCGCCGGCGGGCAGGCAACGAGCACGCCGCGCCCGACGGGCCTGCCGAACAAGGCCGGCCGGCTCGTGCCGGTGACCAGCGCGAGCGCTTTCGGCCGCATCGTGACCGACGTCGACCTCACGCTCGACCCGCACACGCGCCACGTGATCGCCGTCGCGCCCACGAACCGCCTCGTCGACCGCACCGATCCGGCGATCCTGGCCGCGATCGCCGCCGACCCGGGCGTGAAGAACGTCGTCGACGGGTACGCCAGCCTGGTCTCGCCGATCGCCGGCCAGGTCATCGGCACGATCACGCGCGCGCTGCCGAACAGCGCCAACGCGGCCGGCGAGATGCCGGCTGGCAGCCTCATCGCCGATGCGCAACTGCAGGCGACGCAGCCAGCCGCGCTCGGCGGCGCGGCGATCGCGTTCATGAACGCCGGCGGCGTGCGCAGCCCCGGCTTCGCCGCGGCCGGCGCGGCCTACCCGTACGACGTGACCTACGGGGACGCGTTCACGGTGCAGCCCTTCGGCAACACGCTGCTCACGCTCACGCTGACCGCCCAGCAGCTGAAGAACCTGCTCGAGCAGCAGTTCGCGGGCTGCCTCGGCCAGACCACGACGCGCATCCTGCAGGTCTCGAACGGACTGCGCTACTCGTGGAGCAACTCAGGCCCGGCCTGCTCGAAGATCGTCGACGTGACGTTCACGCCGACCGATGTGACGGTCACGCCGCCGGTGGTCACCGGCGCGCCGGAATCCGTGGTCGTGGGCGGCGTGGTGCAGAACCCGGCGAAGACCTACCGCGTCACCGTCAACAACTTCATCGCCACCGGCGGCGACGGCTTCGCGGTGCTGCCCGGCGGCACCAGCCCGCTCGGCGGCGCGCAGGACATCGACGCACTCACCGCCTATCTCGCCGGCTATCGCGCACCGTTCGCGGCCTACGACCCGACGCAGGCGGCGCTCGCGATCCCGCGCATCACGCGGTTGCCGTGACGCCACCGTTTCGAGCTGCGCTGGCCGCCGCCGCGATGGCGTGCGGGCTGGCCGCTGCGTGCTCGCACGCGGCGCAGCCGATGGCGCCGGCAGCGCACACGGTCTCGGCATCGGACGAGCGCGAGGCCTTGCTGCAGCGCGCGGAAGCGGCGCTGGCACGCGGCGACACGCAGCGTGCTGCCGATACCTTCGAGCGCGCTGCCTCGATGCAGCACGCGCCCGATATCGAGATGGGCATCGTGCGCACGGCCATGCAGCAGGGCCGCTACGCGCAGGCGCTGGCGTTCGCTGCACACGCCTCCGACGCTCACCTTGAATCGCCGGCGGCTGCCGCGCTCTACGCGTGGCTGTTGCGCATCGGCGGACAGTCGGTCATTGCGGGTCGGGTGCTCACGGAGGCGCTGGCTCGTGCGCCCGACGACGCGGTGCTGCGCGCCGCAGAGGCCGCGTTCGCCTCGGCGGCACCGCTGGCCGAAGGTGCGCTGCTCGATGTGCCACAGCGCATGGCGCCTCGGCCGCGTGCGGTCGCAGGCGAGGGCGCGTTTCTGCCGGCGAGCGCGGCGGTCGTCTCCAGCGGTGTGCTCGTCGCGCAAGGCACGCAGGCGATCGTGCCGCTGGCCGTTGCCGCGCGCACGGTGGGCACGCGCGTGTGGCTGCGCAACGGCCTGGGCCTGACGGTCGCCGGCCAACTCGTGCCCGAAGACGCTGCCCTCGCCGCCGTCGGACTGGCACGCGTGGATCTCGACCAGCCCCTGCCGTTCGAGCCTGGCGACGTGTCGATGTCGACGCCGCTGCCGGCCGGCCGGCCCGCTTTCGCGATCGAGTACGTCACCGGCCCCGGCAACGCTGCGGCCTGGCCGTGGCTCACGCAAGGCTTCATCGGCAGCATGTCGAGCGATGGTGATCGGCGCCTCGGCATCGCCGTCGGCCAGGGCCCGCGCGGCGGGCCGGTGCTCGACGGGCAGGGCCGTCTTGCCGGCATCGCCCTCGCGCGCACCGACGGCACCGCGGTATTCGTGCCGGCTGCCTCGTGGCGATCGGGCGATCCGGGTGAGCTCTCCGAGAGCGCGGCGCAGCGCGTGCTCGCCGTCGCATCGACCGCACCGGCGACACGCAGCGTCGTGCCTGCCGCCGACGCTTACGAGCGGGCATTGCGCCTGGCCCTGCAAGTGATCGCGATTTCGCGTTGAATCCGCATCGGCCTTTCCTTCGCCCACCCGCTTGTCTTCCTTTCGACCGCACCATGCCATCCGACTTCTCCTTCTCACGCCTCGCAGCGCTCGCCGCCCTCGGCACCTGCGCCTTCGCTGCCCAGGCCCAGCAAGCCGTGCTGTTCGGCATCGTCGATGTCAACGCGCGCAGCGTGAAGAACGGCAGCGCGCCGAACTACCGCACGCTCAGCTCCGACGGCATCAACACCAGCCGCATCGGCGTTCGCGGCAACGAAGACCTGGGCGACGGCCAGAAGGCCGGCTTCTGGCTCGAGGCCGCGGTGCTGCCCGACGTGGGCGGCACCAACGCCACCAAGTTCTGGAACCGCCGCGCCACCGTGAGCCTGAGCGACCCGAACCTCGGCGAGCTGCGCGCCGGCCGCGACACGGTGACCACCTTCAACACGCTCGGCACCTACGACCCGTTCGGCACCAACGGCCTCGGCGAGGTGATCGGCAACGGCACCAGCACGGGCATCGTCAGCCTGCTCGGCAGCGGCGCGGCCACGCTCACCCGCGCCGACAACCAGGTCAGCTACTTCACGCCGGCCACGCTCGGTGGCATCTACGGACAGGTCTCGGTGGCGCCGGGCGAAGGCACGCCGGGCAACAAGCTCTACGCCGGCCGGCTCGGTTACGCGAAGGGCCCGGTCAACGTCAGCGTGGCCTACACGCAGACCACCGTCGTGCTCGACGACAGGTACAAGCAGCTCGCCGTCGGCGGCTCGTACGACTTCGGCTTCGTGCGCCCGATGGCGCAATGGGTGCAGTCGAAGTACGCATCGGCCGCGGGTGGCAACCGCCGGCAGAACGTGATCGAGATCGGCGCCGTGCTGCCGATCGGCCCGCACCACGAGTTCCACGCCGGCTATGTACGCGGCGACATGAAGGGCGGCGCCGCGGGCTCCGGCTACGCCGATGCCGACGACGCGCGCCAGTACGCGCTCAGCTACCTGTACAAGTTCTCGAAGACCACGGCGATCTACGCCACCGCGGCACGGCTCGAGAACAAGGGCGCCTCGCGGCTCGCGCTCGCTGCCGGCGCGGCGGGCTTTCGCAACGGCGAGAACTCCTCCGGCTACGAGGCCGGCATCCGCAACGCGTTCTGACGCGATGCATCGGCCATGGCGCTCGTCGATCGGCTCACCCGCTGGCTCGACCTGAAGCGCCGCCGCGACGCGGCCGGCGCCTGGCGCGGGCGGTCCTTGATGCGCCGCGACCTGCACGGCGCACGGCTGCTGTCGGCCCGGCCGAGCCCGCGTGCCGATGGCTGCGACGAGCCTGCGGACACGCAGCCCTTGATATTCAGCGACGAGTATTGGGCCTGGCCCTGACCGCTGGCCGCCGACCGCCAGGCCGGTCGACCGCACCCACCGCGCTCGCGTGCACGGGGCCGAGCGCCGTGTCGTTCAGATCTTCAGCGACTGGAGATCCTTGGAAATCTCCGGGTGGTCGGCGTCGTCTGCGACCTCGATGTAGTCGCGGATGATTCCCTGGACCTCGGTCTCGACACGGTTGGCGACGTCGGCGATCCTGAGCCTGGCGTCGTAGACGCTCTGGGCCTTGTCGCCGATGGACTTCTGCGCCTTCTTGAACCGGTTGAGGTTTTCCACCGCCGTTCCATCGATCTCGTCGAAAAGCTGCTTGCGGGCACTCACGAATTCTTCGGCCGCCGAGATCAGGTTGCCGAGGTGCGACTCCACGTCCGACAGTTCACCGGCCCCGCTCTTCGCGAACTTGAGCAGCGTGTCGGCGTGCTTGCCCTGCTCCTGCTGCCATTTCGCAGTGACCTGCCCGAGTTGCTTCGTGAGGTCGGCAATCTGCGTGGCGGACTCTCCCGCTGTCTTGAGCACATCGGCGAGATCGTCTTTGAGCTTGACTTCTTCCTTCTTCTCGTCGGCGTAGTCGGTCAGCGTCTGGTCATAGCGCTCGATGACGGAGCCCAGATCGGGCTTGAACAGCTTGCCGCTGAGTGCCTTGTGCCGGCCTTTCACCTTCTGCCACTTGGGCAGCAGCGGCCCCGACTTGATTCGATCGTCCATCGACACCGCCATCGCTCACCTCGCAAAGAGAAATGTCTATCGGCCAACCCGGCCAAAGGCTCCGAACCCGATCCGGAAATTCTTCCGGCAGAGAGCATAGACGGTGTTCAGGCCGTGGCGACCTGCGGAGTGCTCGTCGCGACCTGGGACCGCGCCGGGAAGAGGTGCGAGACGAAGCCGCGCGAGCGGGCCTCGACGCGCCGTCACGTGCACGTCGCAGCCGCTGATCTTCAGCGACGAGCACTGGGCCTGGCCCTGATCGCAGCGCTTCATCGGGCCGTCATGGCTGGTGTCTAGATTCGTGGCTTCCCTTCGATGAAAGCCGCCGTGCCCGACGCAAAGCTCCCGATCCCGCCCGCTTCCGCCCGCCCCGATCGCCGGCGCTTCCTGGCCGGCGCTGCCTTCTTCACCGTCGTGCCTTCGCTGCTCGTGGCCTGCGGTGGCGGTGGCGACGACGCCGAGCCCGCCGGCCGCTACGCCTTCCCGCAAGGCGTGGCCAGCGGCGACCCCAAAGACACCAGCGTTGTGTTCTGGAGCCGCGTGGTGCGCAGCGACTCGAGCGCGGGCGACGTGGCCGTGACGCTGCAGGTCTCGACCACCAGCGACTTCACCACTGCCCTCGCGCAGGTGAGCCTCACGGCCACTGCGACCTACGACTACAGGTGCGCGCCAAGGTCACCCACCTCGCGCCCGCCACGCCGCTCTACTACCGCTTCCTGGCCGGCAGCGACGCGAGCCCCGTCGGCACGACGAAGACCGCGCCACCCGTCACCTCGACCGCGCCCGTGCGCTTCGCGTGGTTCACCTGCCAGGACTGGAGCGTGAACCACTGGGGCGCGATGTCGCTCATGGCGGCCGAGAGCCTCGACTTCATCGTGCACCTCGGCGACTACGTCTACGAGACCGTCGGCGCGAGCTTCCAGACCGGCGCGGCGGAGCCGGCGCACGCGGCGATCCGCTTTCCCGACGGCACGCGCCTGGCCGACGGCAGCACCTACGCGACCACGCTGGCCGACTACCGAACGCTCTACCGCACCTACTGAGGCGACGCGCGGCTGCAGACGCTGCACGCCAAGTGGCCGATCGTGGCCACGTGGGACGACCACGAGTTCAGCGACGACTGCTGGCAGGACCACCAGACCTACACCAACGAGAACAAGCAGGAGACGGCGCGCCGCCGTGCCGCGAACCAGGCGTGGGTCGAATACACGCCCGTCGATTTCGGCGACGTCTCGTTCGACGCCTCGAGCGCGGCCTTCACCAACATCCGCATCTACCGCGACTTCCGCTTCGGCGCCAACCTGCATCTGGTGATGACCGACGAGCGCCTGTACCGCGACAACCACGTCGTCGACGAAGCGGCGATCGCACAGGCACAGGGCCACGACCCGATCAACGGCGGCGACTCGATCGGCGCGCGTTACCTCGTGCAGCAGCCGGTCTTGCAGCAGTTCGAAGCCGTCAAGACCACTGTCCTCGGCCGTGCACCCTCGATTCTCGGCACCACGCAGACGCAGTGGTGGAAAGACACGCTGCGCATGTCGAGCGCCACGTGGAAGGTGTGGGGCAACGAGCTGATGCTCGCGCGTTTGTGGCTCGACCTGCGTGCCTCCGCACCGGCGCCCTACAACGCGCTCTACGTCGTGAACTGCGACGCGTGGGACGGCTATCCGACGCACAAGGCCGAGTTGCTCGGCTACCTGAAGGCGCAGTCGATCACCAACGTCATCGCCATCACTGGCGACCTGCACAGCTTCCAGTGCGGCGTGGTGCGCGACGTGCCGAGCACGACCACCGGCACGCCGGTGCTGGTCGACTTCGTGGCCGCCGGCATCAGCAGCTCGAGCTTCTACAGCTACGTGAAGGCAGGCTCGGCCGGCACGCCGCTGGCCGCGCTGGTCGCCTCGCCGGCAGTCTTCGACGGGGCGATGCGCGCCAACAATCCCGACTTTGCCTACCTCGACCACGACGCGCAGGGCTATGCATCGGCCACGGTCACGGCCACGCAGTGCGTGGTGATCTTCAGCAAGGTCAAGCCGCTCAATGCAGACGGCACCGCGCCTGCCGCGCCGTTGCAGAAGCGCACGCGCTTCACGCTGGCCGCAGGCTCGACGACACCGGTGGTCGAAGACAACGTCTGAGCCGGGACGCTCCGGCCGGCGTGCTTGCGACTGCGCCGGTCAGCTCGTGGCCAGCACGCCGCGCCTGATCTGGCCGCGCTCGATCGACTGGAACAGCGCCTTGAAGTTGCCTTCGCCGAAGCCGTCGTCGCCGAGGCGCTGGATGAACTCGAAGAAGACCGGGCCGAACACCGTCTTCGAGAAGATCTGCAGCAGCAACCGCGGCGTGGCGCCGTCGGTGGAGCCATCTAGCAGGATGCCGCGCGTCTGAAGCTCGGCCACCGGCTGGCCGTGGCCGGGCAGCCGCTCCGACAGCATCTCGTAGTAGGCGTCGTTGGGAGCGGTCATCAGAGGCACCCCGGCGAGAGCGAGGCTGTCGATCGTCTTCAGGAGGTCGTCGCTCAGCAGCGCGATGTGCTGGATGCCTTCGCCGTTGAACTCCATCAGGAACTCCTCGATCTGGCCGGCTCCCTTCGACGACTCTTCGTTCAAGGGAATGCGGATCTTGCCGTCGGGTGCGGTCATGGCCTTCGAGGTCAGCCCGGTGTATTCGCCCTGGATGTCGAAGTAGCGGATCTCGCGAAAGTTGAAGAGTTTCTCGTAGAAGGCGGCCCAGAAGGCCATGCGGCCCCGGTAGACGTTGTGCGTCATGTGGTCGACGATGCGCAGGCCGTGGCCGAACGGATGGCGGTCGACGCCTTCGATGAACTCGAAGTCGATGTCGTAGATCGACTTGCCGTCTTCGTAGCGGTCGATCAGGTAGAGCGGCGCGCCGCCGATGCCCTTGATCGCCGGCAACCGCAACTCCATCGGTCCCGTCGGCATCTCCATCGGCTGGGCCCCGCGTGCCAGTGCGAGCTCGTAGGCCTGGTGCGAATCACGAACCCGGAACGCCATGCCGCAGGCGCAGGGACCGTGCTCGGCGGCGAAGTAGCCGGCCGGGCTCTTCGCCTCTCGGTTGACGATGAAGTTGATGTCGCCCTGGCGGTACAGCACGACGTCTTTCGAGCGATGGTGCGCGACGAGCGTGAAGCCCATCGCCTCGAACGCGGGCTCGAGCGTGGCGGGTCGGGGCGAGGCAAATTCGACGAACTCGAAACCCATCAGGCCCATGGGGTTCTCGAACAGATCTGACATGGAATGCTCTTGCGAAACTGCGACAGCGCGCAGCCTACACGCTCCGGCGCTGCGGGCTCCCGACGTGGGCCGAGGAAGCTAAGGCGAGCCTGCTCGTGCCGCTCGCCGACGCCACCGCGGGCACCAGGTGGCCGAGGAAACGCCGGCTGACTTCGGCCCACTCGAAGGTGGCGGCACGCGCGCGGGCGCGCTCTCGCGGCACCGCCAGCGAGCGCAACGCGGCGGTGCGCAGATCGTCGTGCAGCACACCGCCGTCGGAGTCGCCCACCACGTCGAGCGGTCCGGCAGTCGGGTAGGCCGCGACAGGCGTGCCACAGGCCAGCGCTTCCAGCATCACCAGGCCGAAGGTGTCGGTGCGGCTCGGGAACACGAACGAATCGGCGGCGTTGTAGATGCCGACCAGCGACTCGCGCTGCACCCGGCCGCGCCACTGCACCTGCGTGTAGCGGCGGCTCAGGCGCGCGAGCAGCGGGCCGCTGCCGCACACCACCTTCGAGCCGGGCAGATGGAGTTTCAAGAACGCATCGAGGTTCTTCTCGTACGAAACGCGGCCGACGTAGAGGAACACCGGCCGCGGCAGGCCGAGCTCGGCCGGCTGCGTCGGCCGGAAGCGTTCGAGGTCGATGCCGTGCGTCCAGCGGCGCAGGTTCGCGAAGCCGTGGCTTTCGAGGATGCGCAAGGTGCCGAGCGAAGGCACGAGCACGCCCGACGAAGGCCGATGGAAGCGCCGCATCCAGGCGTAGCCGAGGGCCGCGGGCAGCCCCGTCGCCGCTGCGACGAACTCGGGAAAGCGCGTGTGGAAGGCGGTGGTGAAGGCGAGCCGCGCGGCCAGGCAGCAGGCGCGCGCAGCGATTCCGATCGGTCCTTCGGTCGCGATGTGGATCGCGTCGGGCCGGCCGCTTTCGAGCAGGCGCTGCACGAGCGCGCGCGGCCGCCAGGCGAGCTCGATCTCGCCGTAGCCGGGCATCGGCACGCGGCGAAACAGCGAGGGCTCGATCAGCTGCACGTCGTGGCCCGCCGCGCGCAAGGCAGCGACGAGATCGGCCAGCGTGGTGACCACGCCGTTGACCTGCGGCTTCCACGCGTCGGTGACGATGGCGACCTTCATGCGGCGGCCGGTTCGTGAGCGTGTGCGGCTTCTGTCGCGCCGGTGTCCGAGGCGCGCGCTTCGCCCGTCGACCACTCGGGCCACGTCACGATCTCGAGCCGGCCGCACGGGTGCTCGACGAGCGCACTGAGGCTCTCGACCCAGTCGCCGTCGTTGGCGTAGAGCACGCCTTCGATGGTGCGCATCTCGGCATGGTGGATGTGGCCGCAGACCACACCGTCGGCGCCGCGCCGCCTGGCTTCGCGCGCGACGGCGGTCTCGAACTCGCTCACGTAGCTGACCGCTCGCTTGACCTTGAACTTGAGATAGCGAGAGAGCGACCAGTACGGCAAACCGGCGCGTGCGCGGGCGCTGTTGAGGTGGCGGTTCAGGCCGAGGATGAAGCCGTAGAGCGAGTCGCCCAGATACGCAAGCCACTTGGCGCACTGGATCACGCCGTCGAAATGGTCGCCGTGCGTGACCCACAGCGTGCGGCCGTCGGCGGTCTCGTGCAGCCACTCGTTCGCGACGACGATGCCGCCGAACTCGTGGCCGATGTAGCGGCGCGCGAACTCGTCGTGGTTGCCGGGAATGAACACGACGCGCGTGCCCTTCCTCGCCTTGCGCAACAGTTTTTGCACCACGTCGTTGTGAGCCTGCGGCCAGTACCAGCTGCGGCGAAGTTGCCAGCCGTCGACGATGTCGCCGACGAGGAACATGTGCTCGCACTGCACCTGCTTGAGGAAGGCGAGCAGGGCCGTGGCCTGGCAACCGGGCGTGCCGAGGTGCACGTCGGAGATCCACACCGAGCGCACGCGTCGCGTCGCGGTGTCGCTTTCGACCTCGGCACGGGGCGGGTCGACGAACGTGGCCTTCCAGGCAGCGAGCGCTTGCGGGTCGCGGTGCATGGACGGGTAGCGTCGTCGATGCGCGTGACGCGCTGAAGGCCGAGCCGTGAAAGCACGGTGACGTCGCGTCGCGCCCTCGCCGCGCGAGTACGGGTTAGCGGTTCGAGATGCCCGAGGCGACGTGGCCCGAAGGCACGTGCACGGAAGCGTTCTCGATGTGGCCGGTCTGGTCGTCGAAGAAGAAGTCGGGCTCGAACTCGCGCAGGAACTCACCCTTGCTCAGGCCGCCGAGGAACATCGCCTCGTCGATCTCGACGTTCCATTCCATCAGCGTGCGGATCGCGCGCTCGTGCGCCGGCGCGCTGCGTGCGGTGACCAGCGCGGTGCGGATGCGCATGCCGTTGGCCGGCTCGTGCTGCAGCCGCTGCAGGGCCTCGAGCAGCGGTTTGAACGGGCCGGCGGCCAGCGGCGTCGTCGCCTGCTCGCGCTCGTGGGCCTGGAAGGCGTCGAGCCCGCTCGTCTGGAACACACGCTCGGCTTCGTCGGAGAAGAGCACGGCGTCGCCGTCGAAGGCGATGCGCACTTCCTTGGGGTGCGCGTCGGAAGCGCGCGCCGAGTGCGGGAACACGCGCGCCGCCGGCACGCCGACCTCGAGCGCCGAGCGCACGTCGGCCTCGTTGGCCGACAGGAACAGGTTGGCCGCAAGCGGCCGCAGATAGCGCCACGGCGTGCCGCCGCGCGTGAACACGCCGCGCTGGATCGGCATGCCGTAGGCCTGCGCCGAGCGGAACACGCGCATGCCCGAGACCGGATCGTTGCGCGAGAGGATCACCACCTCCACGCGCTGCGTGGCCGCCTCGTTGAACGCCAGGAGCTTTTGCACCAGCGAGAACGCCACGCCCGGCTTGGCCGCTGCGTCGAGCCGCTCGAGCTGCAGCCGCATGTAGGCGCGGTCGTCGTTGGCTTCGAAGTGCTCGTTTTCCTCCTCGAAGTCGAAGAGGGCCCGCGACGAGATCGCGACGACGAGCTGGCCTTCGAGTGAAGCGGGCATGTGTCGATCATACGAACGGCGCACCGTCGGCGAGGTCGCCGGCGATCTGGCGCGTCAGTCGCTGAACCGGCCGGCTCGCAAACTCGCTGTTCGCAACGGCATCGTCACTTCACGAAGTTGTTCAGCTGGATGATCGGCAGCAGGACCGCGAGCACGATCACCATCACCACGCCGCCCATGCCAACGATCAGCAGCGGCTCGAGGATCGTCGCCATCGCCAGCGCACGGCGCTGCACCTCGGCGGCGAGCTGCTTGGCGGCGCGGTCGAGCATCACGGGCAGCTGGCCGGTCTGTTCGCCGAGGCGCGCGAACATCGCGAGGATGCCGGGGAAGCGTTTTTTGCCGGCCAGCGCGGAGGCCAGCGGCGCACCTTCACGCACCTGCACCAGGGCGTCCATTGCGTCGGCGCGCATGGCGCGGTTCGAGAGCGTCTCGGCCGCGGCCTGCAGCGCCTTGAGGATGGGCACGCCGGCACCGGCGAGCATGGCCAGCGTGCCGGCGAAGCGCGCCGCGTTGTAGCCGCGCGCGAGCCGGCCGACCAACGGGAGGTTGAGCAGGCCGGCATCGAAGCGCTGGCGAAACGGCTCGTTGCGCAGCATCGCCATCAGCACGGCCACGCCGGCCGCGGCCGCGAGCACGAGCAGCCAGCCCCAGCTGCGCAAGAAGCCGCTGATCGACATCATCGCGATGGTGAGAAAGGGCAGGGCGCGCTTCGAGCTGGTGAACACCGTGGCGACCTGCGGCACGACGTAGGTGACGAGAAAGATCACGATCGCGAAGGCGATCAGCGAGACGATCGCCGGGTACAGCGTGGCGCCGACGAGGCGGCCCTTGAGCTCCTGGCGAGCTTCGAGGTCGTCGGCCAGGCGCTCGAGCACGAGGCCGAGCGCGCCGCTCTGCTCGCCGGCAGCGACCACGCCGCGGTACACGTCGTCGAACTCGCGCGGTGCGCTCGCCAGGGCCCGCGCGAACGGCGAGCCCGAGTTCACTTCGCTGCGCAGGTGCGCCACCAGCTCGCGCTGGCGCGGGTCTTCGGCTTCGTCGCCGAGCGCGGTGAGCGCCCGCTCGAGCTGCAGGCCTGAGCCGACGAGGCCCGCGAGCTGGCGAGTCCACACCGCGAGACCGGTCGAGTTGAAAACCTTGCGCGTGAGCCGGAGGCCGGCATCGGTGCCGGTGCCCGCCGATGCCACCTGCGAGACCGCCAGCGGCACCAGCGCTTGCGCCCGCAACTGCGAGCGTGCCGCGCGCGAGTTCTCGGCGTCGAGCAGGCCGCTGGTCGACTTGCCGGTAGCGTCGAGCGCCTCGAATTTATAGGCGGGCATCTATTCGCGAGTCACCCGCATCACTTCTTCGGGCGAGGTGATGCCCTCGGACACGAGACGCTCGCCGTCTTCGCGCATCGACCTCAAGCCCGCGGCTTCCGCCGCGACGAACACCTGCGACTCGGCCGCGCGGCTGTGGATGAGCGAACGGATCTGGTCGTCGACGCTCATCAGCTCGTAGACGCCGGTGCGGCCCTTGTAGCCCGTCATGGCGCAGTGCTCGCAGCCCACGGGGTGCCAGCGGCCCTTCTCGTCTTCGCGCCGACAGTGCATGCAGAGCTTCCTCACGAGACGCTGTGCCAGCACGCCGATCAAGCTCGAGCTCAGCAGGAACGGCTCGACGCCCATGTCGATCATCCGTGTGACCGTGCTCGGCGCGTCGTTGGTGTGCACGGTGGCGAGCACGAGGTGGCCGGTGAGCGAGGCCTGGATCGCGATCTGCGCGGTCTCGTAGTCGCGGATCTCGCCGATCATGATGACGTCGGGGTCCTGCCGCAGGATCGCGCGCAGCGCCTTGGCGAACGTGAGGTCGATCTTGGCGTTGACCTGCGTCTGGCCGATGCCGGCGAGCTCGTATTCCACCGGGTCTTCGACGGTGAGGATGTTGGTTCCCGCCGTGTCGACGCGGCCGAGCGAGGCGTAGAGCGTGGTCGTCTTGCCCGAGCCCGTGGGGCCGGTGACGAGGATGATCCCGTGCGGCTGCTTGATCAGCTTGTCGAACTTGGTGAGCACGTCGCCGCTCATGCCCAGGCCCTCGAGCGTGAACTTCGATTCGGCCTTGTCGAGCAGCCGCAACACCGCGCGCTCGCCGTGCGCCGAAGGCAGCGTGGAGACGCGTACGTCGACGGCGCGGCCACCGATGCGCAGCGAGATGCGGCCGTCTTGCGGCAACCGGCGCTCGGCGATGTCGAGCTCGGCCATGATCTTCAGGCGCGAGATCAGCGCGGCGTGCAAGGCGCGGTTGGGCTGCACCACCTCGCGCAGCGTGCCGTCGACGCGAAAGCGCACCGAGCTCGAGCGCTCGTAGGGCTCGATGTGGATGTCGCTCGCGCCGTCTTTCGCGGCTTGCGTGAGCAGCGCGTTGAGCATGCGGATGATCGGCGCGTCGTTGCTCGCTTCGAGCAGGTCTTCGATCGCCGGGAGCTCCTGCATCATGCGCGAGAGGTCGACGGCACTTTCCACTTCACCTATGACCACGGCAGCGCTCGACTCGCCGCCGGCATACACGGCCGAGATGCGGCTGGCCAGCGTGAGCGCCGACTCGCGCTCGAACGCGTCGACGTCGTAGAGCCGCAGAACTTCCGACAGCGCCTGCAGGCCCACGCCGTCGGGCGCCCACAGCACGAGGCGCGCGCCGTCGTCTTCGAGCAGCAGCGTGTGCGCCTTGGCGTAGGCGTAGGGCAGGGGGTGGCGGGCGCCCATCGCGGCTCCTGGATCGAGTGCTGTGTGTTACTTCATGGCGCCGGGTGCCGAAGCCGGCACCGAAGGCGCAGGCACCAGCACCGGCACGATCACCGGCACGGTCGGCGCCGGCTCAGACGACGCGGCAGCAGCCGGCTTTGGCCTTGCGACCGGCCCTTGCGCCGTGCCGGGCGAGCTCTGCGGTGCCGACAGATTGGCGCCTTCTTCGACCTTGCGCAAGGGCGGGATCACCGGCGGATCGTTGATCGGCACGAGCACGCTCTTGGGCGGCTGCTGGTCTTTCTGGAACGAGCGGATCAGCTCGTAGCGGTCGAGCGACAACTTGTTTGCCGTGCTCGCGTCGCGCATCACCACCGGCCGCAGGAAAACCATCAGGTTGGTTCGGGTCTTGGTGCGGTTCTCGCTGCGGAAGAGCGCGCCGATGTATGGAATGTCGCCGAGCAGGGGCACCTGCGAGCGGTTGTCGGTGTAGCGGTCTTCGATGAGGCCGCCAAGCACCAGGATCTGGCCGTCGTCGACCACGACGTTCGATTCGATCGAGCGCTTGTTGGTGGAAGGGCCGGCGTTCGACGTGCCGGGTGCCACCTGAGAAGACAGGCTCGACGACTCCTGGAAGATCTGCATCCGGATCGTGCCGTTCTCGCCGATCTGCGGCTTGATGCGCAGCGTGATGCCCACGTCTTTGCGCTCGATGGTCTGGAACGGGTTCGTGGCCGCGGTGCCGGTCTGCGTGAACTGGCCGGTCACGAACGGCACGTTGCTGCCGACGATGATCTTGGCCTCTTCGTTGTCGAGTGTCACCAGGTTCGGCGTCGAGGCGATGTTGGTGTTGGTCTGGCTCTGCAGCACGCGCGCGATGGCCGCGAGGCCGAGCGTGCCGAAGAAGTTGCGCACCAGGCCCACGTTGAAACCTTCGCCGAGCCCAGCGAGCGCTGCACCCGCGGCGGCGCCGCCGCCGGCCTGCGCGAGATCGATCTGCAGCAGGTTGCCGGCCGTGCCGAAGTTGGTGCCACCCACGCCGACCACGCTCGAACCCTTGCCGCCGAGTAGCCCCTGCCACTGGAAGCCGAAGTCGGCCGCGTTGTCGCCGGTGACTTCGACGATCAGGCTCTCGATGTAGACCTGCGCGCGGCGCTCGTCGAGCTGGTCGATCATCGCGCGCACCTGGCGGTAGAGCGGCTCCGGCGCGGTGACGACGAGCGAGTTGGTCGACGGATCGGCCTGGATGAAGCCGCCGGTCGACGGCCCCGCGCTGGCCGTGACCGGCGCCGCGCCCATCGAGCCCGCGGGGTTACCGGTGCCCGCGGCGCCGGGCGCGTTGGTGCCGAGCGGCGCGGTCGGCGCCCCGCCGCCGCCGCCCGCGCTGAACGCAGCGCGAAGCACGGCGGCGAGCTTGGTCGCGTCGGCGTTCTTCAGGTGCACGACCCAGATGTTGCCGTTGACCGCCGAGCCGATCGGCTGCGTGTCGAGCTTGGCGACGAGCGCGCGGAGGCTCGACATGCGTGCAGGGTTCGGGCTGCGCACGATGAGCGAATTGCTGCGTGTGTCGATCAGCACCTGCGGCGCGGCCAGCGTGCCGGCCGCACCGCCCGGAACGGCCCCGGCAGCCTGCGCGCCGGAGTCTGTCAGGCGCTGGATCAGCGGGGCGATGTCGGAAGCGACGGCGTAGCGCAGCTGGATCACCTCGACGTCGCCGCTGGCGGGCGTGTCCATCGCCGCGACGATCTTGCCGATGCGCTCGAGGTTGTCGGCGTAGTCGGTGATGACGAGCGTGTTGTTGCCCGGGTTGGCGTTGATCGTGTTGTTGGGGCTGATCAGCGGCCGCAGCACCGGCACCAGGTTGTTCGCGTTCTCGTGGTTGAGGCGAAAGATCTGCGTCAGCACCTGATCGCCGCGGCGTGGCGTGCCGTTGACGGAGACCGTGCCGGCCTGCAGCTTGGCATCGGCCTCGGGCACGATCTTGAACAGGCCGCCGACTTCGACAACTGTGAAGCCGAGGCCGCGCAGGGCCGCCAGGAAGTTGAGATACGCCTCGCCGGGGCTGAGTGGTTCTTCGCTGTAGAGCGTGATCGAGCCGCGCACGCGCGGGTCGACCAGGAACTGGCGCCGCAGGATCGCCGACATCGCGCGCGCCACGCCTTCGATCTCGGCGTTGACGAAGTTGAGCGTGACCGGCTCGCCGCGAAAGCGTGCCGAGTTCGACTTCTGGGCCAGCACCGGCGGCACCGGCAGCGCGCCGAGCAGCAGGGCCGCGGCCATGGCGGCTGCGCCGGTGCGGCCGCTGCGAGTCGTGCGCTTGACGCGGGGAGCAGTCATCCTCATCCGATCGAAATGATCGATCTCGCGCCGTCGCGTCGACCGATGATGTTGAGCAAGTTCGACAGCGCCGCCTCGTCGATGGCGGCCGAGCGTGCCTCGCCGCGGAACTTCACGCCGCCCGGGCCGACCGTGCCGCTGCCGGTGAGCTGGAGCGGGCCGTCGAGCGTGGTCACCGAGAGCAGCGTGGCGCCGTTGCCGCCGGCCCCGGTGAGGGTGATCTTGTAGCTGCCCAGCGTGTCGAGCGTGGTCAGACGCGACGAGACGCCGTCGAGTTCCAGGTCGATGCGGCCGTCCATGCGCCAGCGGCCTTCGACCTGCTCGATGGTGGTGACGCCGGGCGAGATCAGGCGCACGTTGCCGCCGAGCTGCATCGTGTTCCAGGGTGTGCCGAGCCCGCCGAGCCACGCGCTCGGCCACTGGCCCACGGCACCGGCCGGCGCGACCAGCGTGGCGCGCATGCGGCCGAGGCCAGGCCGCAGCTGCACGAGCATGGTGCCGTTGGTGCAGCACTCCTGGCGCGCTGCCATCTCGGCACCGTAGAGGCGCGGCGAGAGCGACCACTCGACGCGGCCGGGCAGGAACGCCGCGTCGCGGCTTTGCGGGCCGCCGGTGAGCACGGCCACGGCGCTGCCCGACCAGACGGTGCCGCGCGCATCGGCCAGGATCAGGCGCTGGTCGGTGGCCGAGGCCACCGCCTGCGCGAGCCAGGCTGCCGGCGCGAACACGATGAAGCCGAGCACGAGGCCGATGACCGCGCCGGCGATGCCCCAGCGCACCGCAGCGCCGCGCGCCTCGACCCAGTTGCGCTCGGCCAGCGTCGATTCGCTCCAGCCGGTGGAGGCGACCGTCGGGCTCCAGAGCTTCTGGCTGCGCTTCCTGCCGATCATGGGTTGCCGATCATGTTTCGCGGATCATGCGGCGCTCGCCAGCACGACCGAGATCGAGCCGCTGTAGCCGCTCGCTGCCTTGAGCAGTTGCGCTTCGACCGGCCGCGCCCGCGCGCCGCTGCGCGCCTCGCCGACCCAGGCACGCAGATCTTCGAACGCGATGCCGGTGAAGGTGATGGTGGCGCGGTCGCCCTGGATCAGCAGCTTGGCCTTGCTGCCGAGCCGCTCCGTAGCAGCGCGCAGCGCCTCGTTGGCCTGCGCCGGCGTGACGGGCGAGGCGGCGCGCAGCGTCTCGCTCTCGATCGCCGCGAGCTGCATCTGCTGCCACTGGCGATCGAGCGTATCGAGCTCCTTCGGGGCCTGGCGCAGCGTGCTCAGCGCTGGCTGCACCGCGACGAGCCACACCAGCAGCACGACCAGCGCGACGGCCATCGCGGCGATGAGCTGGCGCTCGCGCGGTGCACGCGCCTGCCAGAACTGGCCGGCCTGCCGGCGCGCGTCGGCCAGCTGGGGCGGAACGCTGGAGATCGCGTCGACGCTCATGACGTGGCTCCGCCGCGGGCGCGGCTCACGACGAGGCGGCCCTCGCCGAAGTCGACCTGGAAACCGGCCGGCCGCAGCACGCTTTTGAACTGTTCGATCTGCACATCGCTCCAGCCGGTGGCGGCGAGCGTCATCTTGCCGGGCTCGAAGCGCAGGTTTTCCACCGGCGGCCGGTCGGCGGGCCAGGCGGCAGCGGCGGCGAGCAGCAGCGGCTCGAGGTCGGCTTCGCCCGACTTGCCGGCCAGCGTGCGCAGCGACTGGGTCTCGCGCAACATCACGGCGGCCGGGTCGCGCTGCACGTCGCCCTCGCTCACGCGCGGGAACGTCTTCTTCACCAGCGCCTGGATCGACGCACGCCGTGCCTCGATCGCGCCGCGCTGATGCAGCGCCCAGAGGTTGAGGCCGACGATCTGCGCCAGCACGAGCACCGCGAAGCCGATGCGCACCGGCCGCCAGGCCGGGCTCATCGCCCTGCGCACCCAGTCGCGCAGGGCGCGGGCGCCCTTGGTCTTGCGGGCCAGGTCGAACTGGCGCAGGTTCCACAGGCTGCGCCCGGCCTGCAGCAGGCGCTGCTCGGTGGGCATGACGTTGACCGGCGCGCCGAGCCACTGTTCGGCCGCCACGGCGGCGATCGGCGAAGCCGTCCAGCGCGTGGCCACGGGCGCAGGCTGCGGCACCAATGCGCGCGCCAGCCCGCCGTCGAGCCGCACCGTGGCGACGCCTTCGGTGCTGGCCCAGGTGAGCATCACGCCTTGCATCGAATTGGCCACGCCCGTCCAGGGCGCGTGGAAATGGCCGGCCGGCGGGTCGTCGGGCCAGGCCATCGGCACCAGGCGGTCGACGAACACACCGGCTTTGTGCAGGGCGGCGAGTTCGCCGCGCAGCCATTCCTTGTCGACCGCCGCGACCCATGTCGGCTGGCCGGCGACGGCGAGCGGCGCGATGGCCAGATGCACGGAATCGGCGTCTTCGAGCAGCGCTTCCTCGAGCACGCCGGTGAGTGCCGCGCGCAGCCGTGCGGCCGGCGCTTTCGGCAGCGTGATGCGGTGCCAGGCGACGTCGGCCTCCTGCACCACGGCGATGACGATGGCGGCGCCCGGCAGCAGCGATCCTGCGGCTTCGCCCTGCGCTTCGAACTCGATCCCGTCGGCGCTGGTCACATACGCATAGTCGCGGCGCGGCCCGGCGCTCTCGGTCTCGCCATGGGCGCCGGCACGCAGGCGCGGGCGCTCGGGAAGCTGGATGACGAGGGTCGACATGGATGGGTGGCGAGGGCTGCCGGCATTCTAGGGAGGGCCGAAGCCTCACCCTGCGCAATCAAGGACTTACGTCAACATCTTGTAGCGAAATCGCAGTACTGCTTCTCGTTTTCGTCGATCGTCAGGAGCCGGCCGGGTCGCGGCTGGAGACACGCTCCTTCTGCAGCACGTAGACATCGATGCCGCGCTTTTCCACCAGCGAGCGCTGTTCGAGCACGATGTCGTCGAGGCGCAGGCGGCCGCGTACCTCGAAAAAGCGGGATGCGACGTCGACCTGCGCGAGTGCGGCGATCGAGATCGTAGGAGCCAGCTCCCGAACCTTGTCGGTCGCCTTGAAGGGCGTGCGCTGGCGCGCCTGCACGATGCGTTCGGCCGTTGCGAGGTCGAGGCCCGGGATGGCGGCCACCAGCACCTCGCGCGGGGCGGTGTTGACGTTGACCTTGGTGGGCGCACCCGAGGTCGGCAGCAGCGTCACGAAAGGCTCGAGTGTCTTGAGCGCCGCCGGGTCGAGGCCGAACCAGGCGAGCTGCGCGGTCGATCGCGGCAGCAGCGGCGGGTCGGCCACCGGGGGTGCGGCCTGGGCGCCGCTGGCGTTCGGGTCCGGTGGCTGCGGCGGCGCGGCGTCGCGCAGCCCGTTGGCGATGCGCTGGGCCACGTCGGCGGAGACGCCGACGGCCTCGCACAGGCGCTGCAGCGCGGCCAGCTGATCGGCGTCGATCTTGTTGCCGACGACGAGGTTGCTGAGATTGAGGCGCGCCTGCTGGTCGGTGATGGCGCCTGAAAGGAAGGCGTCGGGCGCATCGTCGGTGTTCGATTTGTCGGCGGCGAGGAAGGTCGACAGGCGCGCCTCTGCGAGCGGCACGGCCCACGGCTCGCCCAGGTGGTCGGCGCCGCCGGCCTTGGCGTCTTCGCGCAGGATCAGCCGCGCCCAGTCAAGCGCCCCGGAAAGGATCCAGGCCGACTGCGTGCGCGCCCGCTCGGCGGCCTCGACCTGCACGGCGCGGTACTGCTGCCAGAGCATCGAGGAAGCCAGCGTGGCAATGAGCGCCACGATGATCATGGCGGTGAGAAGGGCCGCGCCCTTCTCACCGCTTCGCGGCAGGGCTGCTCGTTCCCCGCTTCGCTCCCCTTCCTCCGGGAGGAAGGAGCCGGCTCCCGCGGAGCCGCTTTCGGCCTGGCGGCTCACGGCGCGATCCTCACGTCGCGAACGATGCTGCCGGCGAGGCCGCTGCCGGGGGCGAACGCGAGCACGAGGCGGACTCCGGCGGGCAGCGCCTGGCGCTGCGCACCGCCGAGGGTGGTGCCGATCGCAGCGGCGGGCGCCGCGGCCGCAGGGCTTGCAGCGCTGCTCGTCGGCAGGGCGGCTCCGGTCGCGGCTGCTGTGGCCACGGACCCGTTCACGTCACCGGTCGACTGGCAGTTCGCCCACGCGTTGCCCTGAAAGAAGTAGACCTGCCAGCTGTCGATGCCGGTAACGGCCTTGAGCTGCCCCGGCTCGTTGCCCTGGAACTGCTGTGTGCGCAGCCAGGCGTCTTGCAGCCCGCCGGTGGTGAGCGTGGGCGGGCTGGCCCAGCGCTGCCACGTCTGCCCCGGCGTGCCGGGCCGAAGCGACCAGGCGACGACCTGCAGGCCGCCGTCGGTGGCCCGGGTCATGCGCACGCTCTGCCCGTCGCAGGTGAGCGCCGGTGCGGCGGTGCTCTCCTGGAGTGCAGCGAGGTCCTGCTCCCACTGAGCCATCACGGTCTCGAGGCGCAGCGTCTGCTCGAGCCGCACCTGGTTGGCATCGCGCGTGCGCACGATGCCGTCGACGCCTTGCCAGGCGATCAGCGACATGATCGCCATCACGACCAGTGCGACCATCACCTCGATGAGCGTGAAGCCGCGCGGGCGTGACGCCGCCGCGCGCATCACGAGCGCCCCAGGATGGTGGAGAGCAGCAGGATCGTGCGCCCTTCGTCGTCGAGCACGCGCGCGTCGACACGGCGGAAGTTCGGGTTCGGCGTCGCCCGCACGTTGAGCTTGCCGGCATAGGTGCGGCCGAGCTGCTCGCAGGTGAAGTCGCCGTCGCCGATGTCGGGGTATTGGCGCGCGAGCTTGAGCGCGGTGAGCCGGTTGTCGGCGCACCACTGGGCCGAAGTCACCTCGACCAGTCGCGTCGTGTTGTTGGTGAGCGAGCCGGCAGCACGCACGCCTGCGCCGAGCGTGATCGCGACGATCGCCAGTGCGACCAGCACCTCGATCAGCGTGAAGCCGCGCGCGGCGCTGGCGTTCACGGCGCTGCCCGCCCGCTCTCGGCCACGGCGAAAGGGCCGATGCCGTCGGTGGCGAGCGTCAGCCGCTGGTCGTTGAGCCGAAGCAGGATGCGCTGCTCGCCGATCAGCGGCTCGGGCCCGAGCACGACAGCGCGCGCGCCGATCACCTGCGCGCCCGTGTCCGGGTCTAGCCAGTGCGTCGGCAACGGGTCGCGTGCCGGCAGGCCCACGAAGCGAAAGCCGCTGCCATCGGCCTGCAGCACGAGCGGCTCCCAGCGCGCCGCGATGCCCGAAGCCCGCGCTTCCGCCCGTGCCGACTCGAGCAGCGCGACCAGCCGCGCCGCCTCCTGTTCCAGTTTCGAAGCGGCCGGGTCACGCAGCGAGAGGCTGGCAACCGCGGTGGCGATCGCGATCAGTGCGACGACGACCATCAGCTCGATCAGCGTGAAGCCGTGTGCGTTCCAAGGCGACGAGGTCGCGCGAACGAGCAGCCCCGCCCGGGCCGGCCCGTTCCTTGCGGAGTAAGGAAAGCGAAGCGGGGAAGGAGCAGCCCTCAACCGCCACGGGCAGCAGGGCCACACGGCGGCTCTACTGCCAGGAACCGACGTCGGCATTCTTGCCTTCGCCGCCGGCCACGCCGTCGGCACCGAAGCTGTAGACGTCGATTTCGCCCTTCAGTCCCGGATTCGCGTACTGGTACGGCTGCTTCCACGGATCGCTCGGCAGCTTGTCGAGATAGGGACGCCAGTTCGGCGGCACCGGGCCGGTTGTGGGCTTCCCGACGAGCGCCTGCAGGCCTTGCTCGCCGGTCGGATACCGCAGGTTGTCGAGGCGATACAGCTTCAGGGCCTGCATCAGGTTGTTGACGTCGGTGCGGGCCGCGGTCACGCGCGCGTCGTCGGCACGGTCGAGCATGTTGGGCACGATCAGCGCGGCCAGCACACCGATGATCACGAGCACCACCATCAGCTCGATCAGCGTGAAGCCGCGGGCGAGAAAACGTCGTTTCATCTTGTGGTGTCTTTGGTGGAGTCGTACCGCTCCGACGCCCCTTGGGCTCGAAGCGGTCCATCATAATCGCGGCATGTACGCACGCCTCTCGTCGTTCGTGATCTGGTCGTTCGTTGGCGCCACGCTGATGTTCTGGGCGCTGCGCTTCGTTGCCCAGCCACTTCAGGCGCCGGCCTATGCGGTGGCGGTGAGCACGTCCGCCCCAATGCGCGGCGATCTCACGCGGTTGTTCGGTGCCGCTCCCCTGATGGCCATCGCCACCGAGGCAGCCCCGGAAGCGCCTTCCCGATTTCGCCTGATTGGCGTGATGGCGCCGAACTCGCGTCGTGACGACGCCGATGCGCCGTACGGCCTGGCACTCATCGCCGTCGACGGCAAGCCGGCCAAGGCCTTTGCCGTCGGCTCCACGCTCGACAGCAATCTCGTGCTGCAGTCGGTGAGCCTGCGCACTGCGTCGCTCGGCCCTGCCCAAGGCGCCCGCAGCGTGCTGCTCGAGCTGCCCGCGCTGCCTGCGCCCAGCACCGGCGTGCTGCCGGCTCCGGGCTCGCCCGCAGGCCTGAATCCGGTCTCCGCACCAGGCGGCCGGCCACCCGGTCCGATGACTCCGGTGGCCGCCCCGATCGTCACGCTGCCGGTGCCTCCTGCCAACGTGCCGCAGATGCAGGCGGCCCCCAGCGGCGCGTCTTCCGACGACTTCCGCAAACAGTAGTTGTTGTTCGCGCGCTGCCGTGCGTTCAGGCGAGAAACAGGCGATAAGCCGGGTTCGCGGTCTCTTCGGCGCACGGATAGGCCAGTCCATCCAGAAAGGCTTCGAACGCCGTGGCGTCGGCCTTCGGAACCTGCAGGCCGACGAGGATGCGGCCGTAGTCGGCGCCTTGGTTGCGGTAGTGGAACAGGCTGATGTTCCAGCCTGCCGGCATGCTCGACAAGAAGCGCATCAGTGCGCCTGGGCGCTCGGGAAAGACGAAGCGATACAGGCGCTCGTCGCGGGCCAAGGAGCTGTGGCCACCCACCATGTAGCGCACATGCTCCTTGGCGAGTTCGTCGCCGGTGAGGTCGAGCGTGGCGAAACCGTGGCCGCTGAAATGTTTCGCGAGCTGCTTCGATTCGGCACGATCCGCAGTGGCGACGCCGACGAACACGTGTGCCTTCTTCGCATCGGCGATGCGGTAGTTGAATTCAGTGATCGCGCGCGGGCCGACGAGCTCGCAGAAGCGCCGGAAACTGCCACGCTCTTCGGGGATCGTGACCGCGAAGAGAGCCTCGCGCTCTTCGCCGACCTCGGCCCGCTCGGCCACGAATCGCAGGCGATCGAAGTTCATGTTCGCGCCGCAGGTGATGGCCACGAAGGTCTTGCCGCGGCTCTTGTGCCGGTGCGCGTATTGCTTGATCGCCGCGACACCGAGCGCACCGGCTGGCTCGAGAATGCTGCGCGTATCCTCGAACACGTCCTTGATCGCGGCGCAGGCCGCGTCGGTGTCGACAACGACCCAGTCGTCGACGAGCGTGCGCGCAAGGCGAAAGGTCTCGGCGCCAACCCGCTTGACGGCAGTGCCGTCGGAGAACAGGCCGACGTCGTCGAGCGTGACGCGGCGGCCCTCGCGGATGGAGCGCAGCATGGCGTCGGAGTCGTTCATCTGCACGCCGACGATGCGGATCTCGGGCCGCACCGCCTTCACGTAGGCGGCGATTCCCGAGATCAACCCGCCGCCGCCCACGGCGACGAAGATCGCGTCGATCGGCTCCGGGTGCTGGCGCAAGATCTCCATGCCGATCGTGCCCTGACCGGCGATCACGTCGGCGTCGTCGAACGGGTGCACGAAGGTCAGGCTGCGTTCGGCTTCGAGCTCCAGGGCGCGGCCATGCGCATCGGTGAAGCTGTCGCCGTGCAGCACGACCTCGGCGCCGAGCGCGCGCACGGCGTCGATCTTCAGCTTGGGCGTGGTGGTCGGCATGACGATGAGTGCCGTGCAGCCGAGCTTGCGAGCCGAGAGGGCGACGCCTTGGGCATGGTTGCCTGCCGACGCGCAGATCACCCCACGCCCCAACGCTTCCGGGCTCAGACGTGACATCTTGTTGTAGGCGCCGCGGAGCTTGAAGCTGAACACCGGCTGGGTGTCTTCGCGTTTGATCAGCACCCGGTTGCCGAGACGCGAGGAGAGTGCCTTCGCAGTCTCGAGCGCGGTCTCGATCGCCACGTCGTAGACGCGTGCGGTGAGGATCTTCTGCAGGTAGCCGTCGAGTGCCGGCCTGCGGCGTGGTGGCGCCGTCTTTTTCCTGGGTGTGGGCGCCATGCCTGCGTGTCTCCGGCGGCTGGGAATGTGGCGGCGCATCATAGGGCCGCGGTCGATGATGGCTTAGACCCCGGCGCACCAGAAAGAAAGCCCAAGGCATTGCTGCCTTGGGCTCAATCCACCAATGAAGGAGGTGGAGGAGACAATCGACTGGCTGACAAGCGCGGCGGCATGCGCGGCAGGCGTTCTCAGCGGAAAGAAAAACAGTGTAGGGGCTTTTTTGCTGCAGTGCAACAACGACCCGGAGGAATGGACATGGAGTGCACGATCGACTGGCTCGCAGCGAGCGGCATGGCCTTCAGCGCCGAGACCGGCAGCGGCCATCTGCTTACGATGGACGGCGCGCCCGACGGCGGAGGCCGCAACCTCGCGCCGCGCCCGATGGAGACGGTGCTCGCCGGCACGGGTGCATGCAGCGCTTACGACGTCTTGCTGATCCTCAAGCGCGGTCGTCACGACGTACGTGGCTGCAGGGTGCGCGTGAGCGCAGAGCGCGCCGAACGTGATCCGAAAGTCTTCACCCGCATCGCGTTGCACTTCGTTGTCAGCGGATCGGGCATACCTTCCGAGGCGGTCGAGCGAGCCATCGCGCTTTCGCACGAGAAGTACTGCTCGGCCACGATCATGCTCGCGAGTACCGCCACCATCACGACGAGCTACGAACTCCACGACGTGACCGCCACCTCGGAAGGCGCCACAACAGCGCAGCGACCGACTCAGATGTAGTGCGCCGTGCCCGTCATCACCTTGCCGGCCAGCCGCATGGCCAGACGTGCCGGCCAGGGCAGGCGTGCAGCGCCGGCCTGTTCGGCGGCGAGGGCATGACCCGACTCGTCGCGTTTCATCTGGCCGACGATGGCACGGGAGCGCAAGTCGCCGGTCGGCAACCGTTCAAGGTGGCTCTCGAGGTGTCGTTCGACCTGTTTTTCGGTTTCGACCACGAAGCCCAGGCTGACCGGCTTTCCTGCCCGCCCGGCGATCAGGCCGATGCCGAAGGATCCCGCGTACCAGAGCGGATTCAGCAGGCTCGGCCGGGCGCCGAGTTCGCGCAG
>Ga0209724_1000876_pt1 | contig 28437 bp, 22 predicted proteins | sample grotaG_FD_184143 | JGI IMG/M metagenome (GOLD analysis project Ga0209724, IMG submission 184143) | Glacier valley bacterial and archeal communities from Borup Fiord, Nunavut, Canada, to study Microbial Dark Matter (Phase II) -... | ecosystem: Environmental > Aquatic > Freshwater > Ice > Glacier ...
AATAAAGTGCGGCCCTGTTGGGTCAGGATTTTGAGGTTAGCGGCAATCTGGTTCTGGGTACGGGCATCCACGCTGCTTAATGAATCGTCCAGAATTAGCACTGCCGCTTCTGGCAACAGGGCGCGGGCGATGGCAGTGCGCTGTTTTTGCCCACCACTGAGAGTTACGCCCCGTTCACCCACCAGCGCGTCAAAGCCACCCGGAATCTGGGGTAAATCCTGCGATAGCCGTGACATCCGGGTGGCTTCCATTACCTCATCATGGACGGCCTCGGTTTTGCCAAGCGAAATATTCTCGCGGAGGGATAGCGAGAATAAAAGGGTTTCCTGGGGCACGTAAGCTATTTCGCGGCGCAAATAATCCAGCGGGAACATTCGCACATCCAGCCCGTCCATCGTTACCTGTCCTTCATGGGGATCGTAAACCCGCCCAACTAAGGCCGCCAGCGAGCTTTTGCCCGCCCCGGTTGGCCCCACCACCGCTACGGTTTTCCCGGCAGGCACTTCAAAACTCACATCCCGCAACACCCAATGGTCGCTAAATCGCAAACCAACTTTCTTAAACTCTAGCTGACCCTTCCAGTTTTTATCTGAGGTAGCAATTGGTTCAACCGGGTCGGCTATTTTGGGGATACGCCGGAAAATGTCCTGTAAGCGTCCCATACTAGCCGAAGCTTGTTGGGCCTGACCAACCACAAAACCCAGGTTGGAAAGCGGCGGCACTAATAATAGTAAGTAGGCGTTAAACTGGACGAATTGCCCGATGGTCAGCCGCCCACTCTGAATTTCGTGCGCCCCCACCCATAACACTACCGCCGTCGTCAGACCCATAGATAGCAAAATCATCGGCAAGAACAGACCGTCCAGTTTCAAAGCCCGCATGCTATCCTTGATATATTTCTCGTTTTCCTCGGCATATTTGGCGGTTTCGGCTTCTTCGCGGGTATAGGCTTTGACTACCCTGATGCCCGTAAAAACTTCCTGCGCCCGGTTGTTTACCTCGCCAAGCTGCTCCTGCGAACGGCGGTAATAACCCTCCAGATAACGCCCAATCCAGGAGAAGGCGAAAATTAACGGAGGAAAGAAAATCAACGCGATAACTGCCATTCGCCAGTTCTGACTAAACATCAAGAACAGGGCAAACGAGCCCAGAAACAGGGTATTAAAGCCGCTAATTATCCCGGTCATCAGGAAGTTACGCTGGATACTAATGTCGGAGGTGCTATTTACAATCAGGTCGCCAACGGGGGTTTCGTCAAAAAAACTGCGGTCTAACTTCTGGGTTTTGGCAAACAAGTCGCTGCGAATGTCGGTCTCAATCTGGAAGCCAGTGCGGTTCAAGGCCATACGTTGGGCAAAACCTAGACCAAATTGAATTATACCCAGCCCGACAATAAACCAACTATAAAGTGGCTCGAATTTCCCTTGCTGCAAGCCATCAATGCCCAGCCGTAAGAGATAAGGCTGAACCAACGCCAGACAAGCCGTAACTAACAGGATTATCAGGCCAAGAAAAATACTGGCCCGATAGCGGGCCAGATAGGGTAGCAAAGCTCTTAAATTTCGCATTCCAATTTTTCTCCCTGGATTAAGGGGGCAGGAGAGGAATAAAGCTTATTCTTTATTCTTACTCCTTAGTTTTGTCTCCTAATTTGCTCGATAATAAATTAATCCATCACTTTCGTCGGAAGTTACCAACCCTTCCAGTCGCAGCCTTTCCAGATGTGACAAAACTTCCATCAGTCCTAGATAGCGGTTGAAACCCTGCAACTTATCGCCCCAGATTGAATGGGCAACCTCGGCGGGGGTGAGTGGCCCTTGCTCTAACTTGGTAACAATCCGGGCCAAGCGTCGTTTGTGATGCTCTTTTAGTTCGGTAATACGGCGCAGGGGGTCATTGAAAGTTTCGCCATGCGCGGGCAAAACGTTCGTTACATCCAGAGCGGCTAACTTGTCCAACGAATTTAGGAAATCGCCCAGAGGGTCTTCCCGCGAGTCGGGGAACTTGCCAATATTGCTGCTAATGTCGGTTAACAGGTGGTCGCCCGAAAGCAGTAATTGGCGGTTCTTGTTATAAAGTACAAAATGCCCGTTGGTATGGCCCGGTGTCCAGACAATTTCCCAGCCGTCACCCTCCTCAGTTAACTTAACTTCTTCGCCGCCTTCCACCAACATATCGCGGGACTTCAGTTCCGGTGTATCCATCCGAAAGGCAATCATCTCGTCTGCCAGCAATTCATTTGCGCCGTTTTTGGTCAGCCATTCCCGCATTGCGCTCAGGCTTTCTTCCCGATGATACTGACGCTTGTGGATAAATTGATGGTCAAAACGGTGGAAAATAATCCGGGCTTCGGGGGCAATTTCCCTGAGTTTGGGTAAAGCCCCAATGTGGTCAGCGTGCCAGTGCGTCAGGAAAATGTCGGTCAGGTCGGAAATAGGGATATTGAGAGCCGCAAACCCCGCTTGCAAAGTCTCCCAGGAAGCCGAGAAGGGTAGACCGCAATCTACCAGGGCCAGCCGATTGTTCTCCCTAATCAGGTAAACATTAATGATATGAGGGTCGAAGGGCATCGGTAATTTTAATTTGTAAATGTTCTCGGCTGCTTCTGAAACTACGCTGGAAATATGGTTAGACATGCTAATAATCTGTCCTTTGTATTGAATGACATTTTTAATATAAGTTACTTCTCTAACCAACTTAACAGATTGTTTTGATTGCTCACAAGAATATATTATAGAGCAATATTAATACCAAATTAGGGCTATGTCAATGTCAGAAACAAGATATTAATGGTGCGTTTTGAATATTCTAGCGGATAACTATTATGCCATAGTTAGGGGAAAAATATTGGTAAAACGGAAAAGGTAATTCTTATAACTTTATACTAAAACAGGGCGAACACAAGGTTCGCCCCTACGAAATCAGGTTCAATTTTTGTGATTATTCAGCCTGAGTAGCCAGTTGGAGTTCGCAAACAAGAACTTTTTTTGGTTTAAACCAACTACTAAACCAGCCAAATTGCTTATTTTGTTCTTTGGCTTCTTTTGCCAGACGCTCCCGTTGAGCTACGGCTTGCAAATCTTCCATGCGGGACTTTACCAGGGTATAATTTAAATCTATCATTTGTACCTCCATCTTTTAAAGCTATATTCAAATAAATATTAGCTAAATATCTAAACTTACGACCAAAAATATAGGCCGCGTGAAACGGCCTGTTCTTAAATTAGTCCAGTAAAAAAGCACTGCCCGTAGTCAGCAATTGGCGCAGTCGCTCGCTATCCAGCGCATAATAAACTCGATGTTCGATACGCTCCAGATGTACTACTTTGATTTTTTCCAGCAAAGACAGGTGGTAAAAGACCGTAGCGTTAGAGATGCTCAGAATTTTCGCCAACTCCTGCCCATAGTAGGGGCGTTCGGTCAATTTCCGCACAATTTCCAGCCGGGTTTTATCACTCAGGGTGTTAAAGAAAGTCGCCAGCTTAGCGGGGTCAAGCGCATCATTCGCTTTAGTTTCGTTTTTTGGCGCACTAAAAACCTCATTGTCCTTACCATAGACTATAATCAGACAGGTTTCGTCCTGATTCTCGGTAGCCACGATGCCCTGGTCGTTAAAACCACTAGGCGCAAGAATAACCCGCTCGTAACTATCCTGTTTTTCTGGCAAATGTAGCCGACTAATACCTTCGACCAGAGCTATTGGCCCAATTTCATTCAGTTTACTGCGGGTTTTTTCAGCAACTTGCTGACGAATTTGGGACATTTTATCGGTTTCGGACGGCATAATCACATACCAGTTATGCTCAATCAGTTCAGCCAAATCATCACGAGCGATGGCAGGGTCACGCACAATATCGGCTAACTGGTCTACCTTTTCGGCGGGTACGGTCATATTTTGCTCGATGTGTTCAACCAATAATTGCCGATTCGCCAACAATTCTTCAATGCGCTTATCAGTGCGTAAATTCCCCCGGTAAATCTTGCCGAACGAGAGCAAAGCCGCCGCCAGTTGGGTCAGGGGCAATTGAGCCAGAGCTTCGAGAAAAGCCGGAACACTACCGAAAAACTTTTCGCCAGCCAGACTTAACAGTCCCACTCCCGGATAACAATTTTCATCAAAATATTTATCAAGGTTGGCCTGTAAACGGGGGCGCAAATTGCGACGGGCCTGAAGAAACCCTTCAACCTGTTCATCCGCACTGTTTCCCAGCATTTTATCCGGGCAATTGCCGAGATAAAGTCCTGTTAGGACATCAAAGACGGGTGATATAGCAATTTCGACTTTCAAGTTGACACTCCAACCTTTAGGATTTTCCGACACACTTTCATTGTTACTTTTAATAACCATCTAAAGTATAGCTAAACCTTAGAGCTTTGTCAAGAGTGCAAAAACTCTGATAATCTATTGATTTCCTAGAACAAATATGCTACGATGATAATCTCTAATTACCTCAAAAAAGGAGTAACCCAAATGCGTAAAGTTATATTCCTGATGCACATATCCCTGGATGGTTTAGTAGCAGGGCCAAACGGCGAAATGGATTGGCTTGTTTATAACGACGAGTTGGAAAAATATGCTCATGCCCTGCACGACTCGACGGACGCGGTGATTTATGGGCGCGTCACCTTTCAAATGATGGAAGGCTACTTTCCAACCTTGCTGGATAACCCGGAAAGCGAGGGCGGCGATTTGAAGCACGCCCAATATTTGGATAAAGTGACCAAGTATGTATTTTCAAAGACGCTCACAAGTTCTGACTGGAAAAATACCGTCTTCATACACGACAACCTTGCTGAAGAAATGAAACGAATCAAAGAGCAACCGGGCAAAGACTTATGGCTGCTCGGTAGTCCTATGCTTGCCCAGGAGTTTATGCGGTTGGGCTTGATAGACGAATATTGGCTTACTCTCAATCCAGTGATATTGGGAAACGGCAAGCCCTTATTTGCTGGTTTGGATAATCAAATCAACCTGAAACTGTTGGAATCCAGAAGCTTGCCCGGTGGTATGGTAGTACTGCGCTATGAAGCCGCCGCCAAGTAAGCCCCTTAAACCAAACGTATTTCCCCTGAAAACTCAGGCTAAATTGAGTTGCAGGAAAGCGTGGATTTTGCTATAATGTCCGAACGTGTGGCGGAAGGAAAGAAACTGCCCCGGTAGATTTATAAATAAATTGGAAATTGAATGTACGGGGTAGTGCCCCGCCAGACCCAGGAGGTTGATCAAGGTTGGCTAATATTAAGTCTTCCATCAAGCAGATTCGTCAGGACAAGCGCAAGACCGCCCGCAATCGCCCGGTACGTAGCTCCCTGAAAACTTATGTTAAAAGTGCCGTCGTAACCATTGCGGGCGGTGCTGAGCAAGCCGATAGTGTTGAAAAAGTACGTTTGGCAATTAGTAAGCTGGATAAAGCCGCTCAGAAGGGCATTATTCACCGTAATCAGGCTGCTCGCCGCAAGTCGCGCCTGATGAAGAAGCTTAACACCGCTTTTGGCCCTGCCGCCGAATAACTGGGTATTGGTTAGGTAGCCTGTTACGTGGGCTACCTTCAAAACCTCTAATTGCTATCAGTTGACTTACCTCTAATCTATCAAACCTGTGGCCTAACTTCAGCCCCGATTTGAATAATAAACCACTTTTGTAGTACCCAAAATTGTCATTTAATGGTATATTATTAGGCGATATGTTTTATAATGCCCACCAAATGTTGATAACTGCTAAACTTTATACAAGAGGAGAACGATGTCCAAAATAGTCTCAATCCACTCCTTTCGTGGTGGTACTGGTAAATCTAACCTGACGGCTAATCTTGCCGCCATTATCGCTGGTACTGGTCAACGGGTCGGTATAGTAGACACTGATATTCAATCACCTGGTATCCATGTTCTTTTTAATCTGGGAGATGACCGCGTAACCTACTCCCTGAACGATTACCTGTGGGGTCGTTGCAAGATTGAGGATACTGCCTACGATGTCAGCGATATTTTGCAGAAAACGCCTGAGACTGCCACTTCTGGTGGGAAAATATTTCTGATTCCTTCCAGTATTAAAACCGGGGAGATTGCCCGTATTCTCAGCGAAGGCTATGAAGTCAGCCTGTTGAATGATGGTTTCCGCGAACTGACCCGCCGCCTTAAACTGGACTATCTATTTATTGATACCCATCCCGGTATGAACGAAGAAACCCTTTTATCTATTGCAATATCCGATGTGCTGGTAATTATTATGCGCCCTGACAAACAGGACTTCCAGGGTACGGCTGTTACCATAGATGTTGCCCGCAAGCTGAATGTGCCAAAACTTTTGATGATTATTAACAAAGTTCTGGCTTCCTATGACGCGGATGCTCTGGAAAAACAGGTAGAAGCAACCTATAACGTTCCGGTAGCCGGGATTTTACCCCTGGCGGAAGATATGGTACGGTTGGGTAGTAGTGACGTATTTGTACTGCAATTTCCCAATCATCCTTATACCGAAAAACTTCGGGGTATCGCTGGAATGGTCATCGGTTAATCAAGAAATTAAATGTAGGGGTAGGTCCCCATGCCTACCCTTTGGTCAAGAAGTTTTAACCAGCTTATTACTTTTCCAGTAGGTCATAACCAAATCCTGACCTGAGAGAGCTTCCCGACTAGAGCCGGGTTTCCAGGGCTGCTTATACACCTTGATAAGTCCTTCATATGAACCCAGGTTCTCCAGACTGCCTCGCAATATCTCCCGATTATCGGCGGCTCCCGGCTGAATAAGAGCCTCTCCTAACATCCGCATCGCATCGTAACTCTGGGCTAATCCGCTCGGAAAATCCAGCAGGTCAGTATTAAAATAACGGCGATAATGGTTAATAAAATCCTGCTGTCGGTCATTTGGATTATCTATCACAAAAGTTTGAGGCATATAAACGTTATCGGCGGTTTCTGGCAACTGCTTCCCAAAACCCAATACTGCCAGATTTTCATTGCTTAGAAACGGAAAATTTGCCTTCTGTTCGTTTAGTAGGGTTAATAGTTGCCCGGCGGTTTGGGTTGGCCCCCACAATAGCAGCAAATCAGGATAAGCCTGTTTGAGATTTGTCACGAACGTTTTTTGTTCTTCGGGCTTATCGTCCGGATAAAGAATTTCATCAAAAACTGGGGCAATATAGGCTTTTTTCAGGGCGGCAGTTAAAGTTTTTCGCCCTTCCTGGCTGGCCTTACTATTATCGCTAATTAGGGCGGGGCGAGCAAAGTTTTTGGTCAAGACAAAGCTCGCCATAAAATCGGCTTGCTCATTATCCGGCACAGCCACCCGAAAGATATAATTAGGACTAGGGCTGGAATTGCTGGTAAGTTGGTGAGCGGTGGCAATCGGGATAATCCAGGGAATTTGCCATTGATTTACCAAAGGAGCTTGCAACATGGCAACGTCATCGTTTACCGTGCCGATTAGGGCCACCACTCGCTCTTTTTCCACTAAATCCAGAAAATTAATTCTGGCAGCTTCTGGATCAGAGCGGTCATCCCGTTCAATCAGGGCGATTTTGCGGTTGCCCAAAAGCTTGCTGGTTTTAATATCATCAATAGCCAGCAATACGCCCCGCCGCATCGCCGCCCCATAAGCCGCATTAGGCCCGGTTAGTGGCCCAATTAGCCCAATCTTTATATCGCCCGTACCTGTGCCAACTACCGGGCTAGGACGTACCGTAGGGGTGGCAGTAGCATTGACTTCAGCACTATCACCACAGCCATTCAGCAAGATTATTGCCAGTAACAAGCTAATTACTGACCTTATTTTTGGCTTCAACACAACTCCTCGGAAAAAGTGCCGGGTTAGATTAATAAATGTCAGAAATAAGCAGAACGATTTTAGTGGGAGTAGGGGTTGGGACGTTTGATGGGGTGGTGAATAAACCCAGGCTCAGAAAAAACAATCCAGCTACCACTATTATAATCATAATCCACAACAAAAGCTTATCCTGAAAAGGATTGGCTTTGGGTGCTTTATCCAGTTGGCGTTTAACCTCGGAAAAACGAGGGCGGGTTGGCTCTTTGCCCCTTTGCCCTCGGTTGCCATTAGGCTTCATTCAATACTCGTTTCCAGCTATGTATACTATGAAGTGGGCGACCTGCCTGTTTCTACTTTTCAGGATGAACGATAACGGTTCATCGTATTATTGGCCCGTAAGACCCCTTCCGGCGTGATTTCGATATTCCAGTAGCGGGTCACGTGCTCAGGGCCGCGCTTCCCGGTGGCAGGGTCAACATCAGTAATATCCTCGTAGGCTCTAATCAAGCGAGCTTCCTTGAGTTCAGCCATACTGTCCAGCACCTCTTTTTCGCTAAGGGGATAGCCGTTTTGCTCCAGAGCCTGAAAAATTTCAACGCTATCCACGTTATAACTCTCGCGCTTGCGGATACGCTTATGTACCATCAATAAAACGGTATCTATAGTAGTTGCGTCTTGCTGTTCGTCTTGAGGTTCCATTTCCCCAACCTTTCTTGAAGGGTCTAGGATATTGTTTAATAATATGCTGCTTATTTTACCCCTATCCACCAAATCCTTCAACCTTTTGCCCTTATGTCAAAGATACGTCAAGAGCGGGGAATAATTCTGTCAAGCCAGGGTTAGGCTCATTCGTTAAAATTATAGCAAATCGTACCTGAATAATTCGTTTGATAAAATGGGATAGTTTAAGAACTACTGGGCCGATACCCACTATATCATCTCCACCCAATCCGGTCACTCGAAATGCCTCAAAATGTGGCATTATCTTTGTCACTATTTATAACTGTTTGATTTATGTTATAATTAACGAAATAAAGGGTTTAAGTTCTTGTTAAAGGGTGATTGGATTATCGGCACTGGCGCACATATTAAGTCCCTTATCTAGGGGGAAATATTAAGAAATGGGTAGTTTTACGCTTAAAGATGGTCGCCTGTTTTCACAGGCCAATTTAAATTTGTCTCACCACCTGAGTACAGAAGTCGTCTCTCACCAATACCAGTGTGATTGTGCCTGTGAAGGCGGTTTGGGGACTGCTTCTTCGGTTTTACTGCTTGATAGAAATCTCATAACTGACTCCCAGCTTCATCGCCTCAAACCGCAACCTTACCCCGAACTCTATCGTTTTGAAATCGGTCAGAATATCGGTCTATATAATCCCCAGGCTTCGGCGGGCGTGGTAGTTTTAGATAGGGTGCTGGCGAAGGTCTGGCAACTGGTTGAGCAAGGACTGAATCTAGCCGAAATCCTGAGCGAAATTCAGCAGCTTGACTCATCCGCTACCTTGTCGGAATTGCAGGAAATAATCAGCCAATTTGAAAGTCATAAACTGGTCTATTTATCCCCAGATGCTCCTGAACTGGAAATTGGCCCTTCTACCAGCCTGAGCGTCTGGTTGCATATCAGCAACCAATGCAACCTGCGTTGCACCTATTGTTACCTGGGTAAAACCAGTGAAACTATGAGCCTCGAAACTGGCAAAGAAGTTATTGCTAATCTGGTAGAGTCGGCCCAAATGCAGGGGGTCAAGCAGCTTACCCTGAAATTTGCCGGGGGCGAGGCTTTGCTGGAATGGCAACTGGTACTGGAGCTATATCAATATGCTCAGGTCATGGCCGCCCCGTTGGGAATTGCGGTGCAACCCATTATCCTTAGCAATGGCACGACTATAACCGCTTCGGTAGCGCAACGGCTAAAAGAGTATGGTTTTTATGTGGCTATTTCGCTGGATGGGCTTGAGAGAGATAATAACCTGCAACGCCCCTTTGTTAACGGGCGGGGTAGTTTTCAGGCCGTTGAGCGGGGCATGCTACTATTAAAAGAATATGAAGTGCCGTTTAACGTCTCAATTGTAGTAACGGCCCAAAATCTGGCGGGTTTGCCGAACCTATTCAAGTATCTGTTAAATCATAATGTTCCTTTTAACCTGAACTTCTTCCGTGATAACCCCCTGGCGGAAGACGGACTTTCGGTGGATAACCCGGTTTTGATTGAGGGTTTGCGCCGCGCTTACTTTGCGATTGAACAAGATTTACCTAATTTTAGTCTGCTCAACTCACTTTTAGACCGAGTGCAACTGGAAAGCCCCCATCGTCACGCTTGCGGGGCCGGGGTGAATTATGTGGTGGTGAAGCATACCGGGGAGATTTCCACCTGTCAGATGCTATTGCACCAGCCTGTCGCCAAAGCGGGCACTAAAGATTTATTACAAGTCGTTCGCAACGCCGACCTGAAAAATGTCCCCTCCGACCAAAAAGAGGGTTGTAGCAGTTGCCAGTGGCGGTATGTCTGCGCGGGGGGTTGCCCGATTGTTACCCACCGGGTTTTTAATCGTTACGATACCCGTTCTCCTTTCTGCTCTGCCTACAAAGCCCTTATCCCCGAAGTGTTGCGCCTGGAAGCTTTACGCTTGATGAAGGCGAACTAGCAAACCTAACCCCCTAGCCCCCTTCCCTATAAAGGAAGAGGGAATAAAGCCCCACTTATGTTCTCTGTGGTAAAATTAAGCCTTGATTGTCTATTAGAAACTAATTACTAATTACTATGTTAAAACTCGTCCAGGTGCAAGCCCGCTTGAGTGTAAGCCGAGGGCTGGCCCAGGTAAAACAAATGTCGCCGCAAGAGCCGACTGACCTTAAACGGGCCGGGGAAGTTATTGCTCTTTTTCAGCAAGCCTGTCGAGATAAGCTCACCCGTGCAGCCCTTGATACCAGACTCCTTGAATATAGTGGCACGCGGCTGGATTATCGTGAAATTGACGGGCTGGCGAAGGTAATTTGTGATACTTATGCTGTTTTTGCCACCAGGGTCAGGGCGCAGAAGTCAGAAGAATCAAAGGTAGAATCAGAAGGCGAGTCCAATGAAGAAACCGAAACCGAATCAATCGAAACTGAGGAAGATGAACAGCCCGACCCGACCCTGACGGCTTTTCGTTTAGCAGTGTGGAGACAGGCGGCTGACCCTGAGTTTTACCCCTTTGCTCGTACTAACCTGATTACTGCTCTCAAACCAGGTCTGAAGAGTTTGCGCCGCGCCGCCGCCAACCATGACGAGGATATGCTGGCGGGATTATTGCCCTACGAGAAACGTCTTGAGATTTTGCAGAAGGCCGCTCAAGTCAGCAGCTACCCCCTGCCGAATATTATCCCCCCGACTGAAATTGGCAACTTGTTATTTGCGGATGTGCCCGCCCGCCAGCGATTACTCGAAATCAGCTCCGACCTGACCGTCGAAAACTTGCTCAATCGCTATAATGTTGAACTGCTGCGGGGGGTGCTCTATCTAGCCCCACGAGTCAAAATCGTGGTACGCGATAAATACAAAGACCTGTTTAAATACATCAAGTTTTTCGGCCTGATGCATGAGATTAAGCCTATCCCCTATCCCGGTCAGCCCGCTAAAGCAGATTTAAGCGAAAACGAAATTGGTGGCTACGAGATTTTGCTAGAGGGAGCTTCCTCACCCTTTCTGGCGCGTACTGACCGCCGCTATGGGGTGCAGTTTGCCCGTTTCCTACCAGCCCTGTTGCTATGTGAGGCTGAATGGGAATTGGAAGCCGAACTGGTTTTTGATTGGACAACTCCCGGTCAGCAAAACGCTCTTTACAAATTAGGGCCGCAACCCCACCTCCGCACCCACTTCAAGGGTAGTGGCGAGTTCGATAGCAAACTTGAAGAAAGTCTGGCGGCGGCTTTCGAGAAACGTTTTAATACTACCAGCCGCAAGCCTACCGAGGGTCAACCCAAAGCCAAAGCTAAAAAAAGCGATGCCCGTAAAGGTTGGACAATTACCCGCGAAGACCGACTGGTAGCGGTTTTTGATACGGTGATGATTCCCGACTTTGCCTTTGAGCATGTGGATGGTCGTCGGGCTATGCTAGAAGTGGTTGGGTTTTGGGAGCGGCGTTATCTGGAGCGCAAAATTGCCAAACTTAACCGGGCTGGGCGTAGCGACATTATTGTGCTGGTCAGCGAGCGTACCCGTTGTGGTCGGGAAAATTTTCTGGTAAAAGGGCAGGAGCCCCCCTATCAGCTAATCTTTTTCAAGGGTACACCTCGTCTCGGCCCTATCCTGGAAGCCCTCGAACGCTGTGCTGTTCCGAAATCTAAAATCTAAAATCTAAAATCTAAAATCTAAAATCTAAAATCTAAGATTATTCACCACAGAGGCACAGAGATTTTGAAGGTAGAAGCGACTAACCCCAGATAGGGCAGGCACGGGGACCTGCCCCTACTAAAACCCCAATATCGGGCGGTTCGCGAACCGCCCCTACGAATACTCTATTCTTACCCCTGAATTCTTCCCTAAAACGGTTGCAAATTCGCAAAGTTGGCCCAAGCTGCTATAATGTGGGCAACTACAAGATACGCACTTTTGGCAAAACTAAAATTTACACCAACCACATAAATTCAGGAGAAATGGTATGGCAGAGGCGCAAACCACCAACTCAATCCCCAAAGCCCGCAAAGTTTCGCAAACGGAGCTATTTCGCCCTTCGCTTAACTATCCACGCATACCCTATGGCGATATGTTGAGCCATGCCGCCACGTATTACCCGGAAAATGTCTCAGTAGTTTTTCGTGACCTCAGTATGACCGCCCGCGAACTGGATGGCCTGACTAACTCCTTCGCTAATGCCTTGCGTGGGTTAGGTATTCAGCAGGGTGAAAAAGTCTGTGTGCTGATGACCAACCGCCCGGAATATGTCGTTAGTTTTTATGCTATTGCCCGTCTGGGAGCGATTATCAGCCCGATGAACCCTAGCTACAAAGAGCGCGAAATCAGCTACCAGCTTGAAAATTCCGAGGCGGTGGCGATTGTGGTACAAAACGAGTTATTACCTATGGTGGAAGTGGTTCGCCATGAGCATCCCAATCTGCGACTTGTTATTTCGGTGGGGGCGGGCGACCCCCCTACCACCGGGGCGGTGCTGACATTCCGCGATTTAGTCCGCCAATATCCCGCTACCACCCCCGACCCGGTAAAAATAGATTGGGACGATTTGCTGGCCTTGCCCTACAGTAGCGGCACGACTGGTCTGCCCAAAGGGGTAATGCTTTCGCACAAAAATCTCGTTTGCAATAACCTTCAAATGATTGCTTCCAGCCGCATGACTGAGCGCGACACCTCTATGCTTTTCCTGCCTTTTTATCATATTTACGGCACAATGTTGATGGGCGCGGCAATTTACACCGGGGCAACGATGGTAATTATGGAGCGGTTTGAGCCAGTGGAATGCTGCCGCCTGGTTAAAAAACACAAGGTTAGCTTGTTCTACGCCGTGCCGCCAGTTTTGATTATGCTAACGAACTGGCCTGAATTGAAAAATCAGGATTTCAGCAGCGTGCGTCACGTAATGTCGGGAGCCGCTCCGCTTGCCCCGGAAGTTGGCCGCCGCTTCCAGCAAATTACCGGGGTGCAGGTTATTCAGGGCTATGGCCTTACTGAAGCTTCCCCCTTGACCCATATAAACCCGGTTTATGACGAGAGCCTAAACATTCTGGAAACGATTGGTTTGCCTGTCCACGATACTGAACAAAAAATTGTGGATATTGAAACGGGCGAGAAAGAAATGCCCCTCGGCGAAGTTGGCGAGATTATTGTGCGCGGCCCTCAAATTATGCAGGGCTATTGGAAAGCTCCTGAAGCTAATGCTGTCACAATCCGTGATGGTTGGCTCTATACCGGGGATATTGGAGCGATGGACGAACTTGGCTATATTGTCATTTTAGACCGCAAGAAAGAGATGATTAAATACAAGGGCTTTGGCATTGCTCCGGCGGAACTTGAAGCCCTGTTGTTCGAGCATCCCGCCATCGCCGACGTAGCGGTTATCGGCAAACCTGATGACGAGGCGGGCGAAATTCCCAAAGCCTATGTGGTACTAAAAGCCGGACAGCAAATCAGTCAGGATGAGCTAATCACCTTCGCTAACGGCAAACTGGCAGGTTATAAAAATATCCGCGAGGTAGAGTTTATTGACGCAATTCCCAAAACCGCTTCCGGCAAAATCCTGCGTCGGGTCTTAAAAGCCCAGGAACGTGAACGCCAGGGACTGGTCTAAATAGGGGATGGGGAAATCCAAAACCTAAAACCGGAGAAAATTCGTAGGGGCGGTTCACGAACCGTCCGGATGAGATTTTATAGGCGTAGACCTTTGTGTCTACCCAAAAAATTTATTCACAAGGATGGACAGGATAAACAGGATATTTTGTAGGGGCGTGGTCTCCGCGCCCTGAGATGGGACTCTAATTTTGGATTTTAGATATTCGATTTTGGATTGATACTATTTCCGCACAAAGATGGTGAAAGTAGAGCCGTTGCCTTCTTCGCTCTCAACCTCAATCCGTCCGCCCATCGCTTTCATCAAGCCCTGACTGATATAGAGACCGAGGCCAAGCCCGTTAGCCCGCGAGCCATGATTGGTGGATTTGTAGAAACGCTCGAATATTTTCAGGCGGTCATCGGCACTAATACCCACGCCCTCATCCTGCACCGAAACCGTCACCTCATCCAAAGCCTGTTGTATCCGAATTTTGATTGCCCCACCTTTCGGCGAGAATTTCACGGCGTTACCTAAGATGCTGAACACAACCCGCTCGAAAGCCGCTACATCCACCTCCGCCATAATCAGGTCAGGATAGGCCCGGATTTCAAAAGAGTGCATAACCCTCGGCAAACGGGCGGCTTTAAGCTGCTTTTCCATCTCCGCCACTTTGTTACGCACCACACTCACCAGGTCAATCGAGCGTTTGTGTAGCTCTACCCGCTCAGTCTCAATTTCGGAGATACGGGTTAAATCTTCAATCAGGACGTGCAGCCGCTCCACCTGGGTATCCATTGCTCCGGTGTAGTGGCGCAGACTATCCATCAGATTGTATTGGCCCGGTTCCAGCCCCTCGGTTTCTTCGAGGCGTTTAATAATCAGGCGATTATAGCCCTTGATAGAGGTGATAGGCGTGCGTAATTCATGAGCCACCAGTGATAAAAACTCATCCTTGCTACTCTGTTCGCGGATTTCGGCCTCGTACATCTGGGCGTTTTCAATCGCGATAGCGGCCCGGTCTGCCAAAGCCTGGGCTACTGCCACATGTCGTTCCTCTAAAGTCGAAAGCTGGATATTCTTCTGATGAAAAGTAACGTTATAGCTGGCTAAAGCCCCAATTATTCGCCCGCGCACCCGCAACGGCACACATAGAAAAGATTCAACCCCATCTTCAGCCCGTAGGAAAAGCGGAGTCTTTCTTAAATCAGCTTCGCGCATCAGAATCGGCGTACCAGTCTGCACCACTTTCCCAATAGCGGTTTGCCCGACTTTCATCGGTTTACCGTGTTTGACCGCCGAATATTCCGGCATATCAGGTGGTTGGGGAAGCTGGGAAATATAACCGATAGGGTAAAGCTGGTCGGTATTCTCCCGCAAGATATAAACTACGGCGGTGTTAGCCAACATATTAGTGGCAACCGTCACTACGTTCGGCACTACATTCCGCACTTTTAAGGAAGTGTTAAAAAGGCGGCTGGCCTCCGCCAACATTTGAGCCTCGCGCTCCCGGCGGCGGGCTTCGTCATAGAGGCGGGCGTTGGTAATCGAAAGGGCGGCCTGATTGGAAAAAACCGTCAGCAGCTTGAGTTCCTGGTCGCTATAAATCCGACGTTGATTATGATATAGTACCAAAATTCCGATAAGGTTTTGACGATAAAGTAGCGGCAAGGTCAGCATCGTCTGGAAACCTTCGTGCTGATTTAGCTCCCGCAAGCCATTCAGCCGAACATCATGCTGGGCATCGGCTACAAAGACCGGGCGGCGGATTTCCTGCAACTTGCTAAATTCTTTGTCTTCGTAGAAAGTAATTATTTTGCTGATATACTCGTCCGAGAGCTTATAATTGGCGGCACAAACAACCGGGCCAATATCCGCTAGGGGTTCATTTTCCCGAAAGAGGTGTTTATTAGGCCCCGCCGGGTCAGTTAACTCTCGTTGCAGATTTTTGCGGAGGAAAACGGCACTGCGGTCAGCCCGGAAAAGACTACAGATATGTTGCAGCAAATTTCGTAGAACCGCGCCAGGGTTCAGTTCAGAACTCAAGAGGGTAGAGATAGTCAGGAGAGCTTCGGCTTGCTCAGGGCGTAGAAATTCCTCGGCCATCAATAAATCTGGCGAAGGCGTAGCTTTATCCAGAGAAGGTGCAAAGTTTTCGCCCAACTCCAGCTTTTTAGCCCCATTAAGCCCATTTTCCCGACTCGGTTCTCTTTCCGGCTCGGATAAAGAGCTGTTTTTAGGGAAGTGGTCGTCCCCTAACATATTAATCTACTCCTGTAGCGTAACGGAACAATTCCAGTATACCATAAACGTAACACAATATACAGAGCAAAAATCTTTTTGGTTTAAAATTGCAGCGGAAAATTACTTTCCCATCAGGCCAACAATCAGCTATAATCTGTCCCTGACTTTCGACTTTCGACCTTTGATTTTAGATATTCGATTTTAGATTGGACATATAATAAATGACTGCTGAATTAAAAACAAATATTGAAATTGAAATACCCCGTCGCGCCATCGCCGTAACCGCCCATCCTGATGACACCGAATTTGGTTGTAGCGGCACCGTAGCCCGTTGGGTAAAAGCTGGCTGTGAAATACATTATGTGGTTTTGACCAGTGGCGATAAAGGCACTGAAGACCCCCATGCCGACCTGGAGGAGCTGCGCCTCACCCGCGAGGCTGAACAAGTGGCGGCGGCAGAGTATCTGGGGGTGGCGGGTTGTACCTTCTTGCGGCTGAACGACGGCGAACTGGTGAACTCTTTGGAGTTGCGTGGCCTGATAGCCCGTGAAATCCGGCGTTTCCAGCCCGAAGTTATCTTTACCTGGGACCCCCTAACCCGCAACTATCGGATGCACCCCGACCACCGGGTTTGTGGACAAGCGACTCTGGAGGCCGCTTTCCCGGCAGCCATGATGCCCCACAGCTACCCCGAACAGCTCAAGGAAGGGTTGAAAGTGCATCGCACCAAAAAACTGTTATTATTTGGCAGCGATATACCCGACTGTTCTATTGATATTTCGGACTGGATGGATTTGAAGCTTGGGTCAATGAAACTACACGCCAGCCAGTTTAATTATGATGAAAAGTTTGAGGAAAGAATGCGGAAACGAGCCAGCGATGCTACCCAGGATTTACCTTTTAAGTATGCTGAAAGCTTTAAGTTGGTCGAACTATAAAAAGTTTTAAGTTTTAAGTTTTGAGTTAGTTGCCTTTAACTTAAAACTCAACCTTCAAAACTAAGAACTTCATGTTATGGGGGAGGTTAACCTTGACAATGACGATAGGGAGCGGGGCATTGGGTGCCTTGATTGATGAATATGTTGAGGCTCTGTTTGAATTTAATCCGCTATTGGGGAGCTATTCTGGTTTGCACAAATACGATGCAAAATTGCCAGACCTCCGCAAAGCCAGCATGGTTAAACGGATTCAAGAGCTAAAAGAATTTTTGGTAAAAGCCCAGGCCGTCGAAATTGACCCAGCCGACAACGAGGCCGATTTGGACAAAACTTTTTTAATTCGTAACCTTAATAAAGAACTATTTGAGCTTGAGGAGTTGCGCGAGTTTGAACAAAATCCTATGACCTACGGCTATTTGACCGATGTAAGTCTTTACATCAAACGCGAGTATGCACCCGTAGCCGGGCGATTGGAAACGGTTATTCAACACCTTGCCCAACTGCCGCAAGCTCTGGCTCAGGGCCGGGAAATTCTGGACAAAGCCTTAGCCAAGCCCGCTCTTGAAACCGCCCTAATTATTTTCAAAGGCACAATTGATTATTATGAGAAGGATGTAACCGAGCAATTTACCCAACATGGCGAGGCCGCCCTAACCGCCCGTTTTGTCCCGGTGCGTGAACAGGCCCTTCAGGCTATCCGCGACTTTATAGCCGACCTGGAAAGCCGTTTGCCCGACGCTCATAATAATTATGCCATTGGCCCGGAAAAGTATCACAAAATGTTGGATTACGGCGAAATGGTAGATTTGCCCGTGGCAGAAGTGCTGAGGGTTGGCCTGAAGAATCTGGAAGATAATCAGAACTTGCTCAGGCGGATTGCCGAAAGCTTTGCCCCAGGTCGGCCTTTGAGCGAAGTGATGCAGGAAATGATAAAAAATCACCCTACCCCCGAAAGCTTGATTCCTGATACTGTCGCCAAGCTGGAGGAAGTGCGGGAGTTTTTGATTGACCAGAAGATTGTATCAGTGCCAAGCGAAGTGCGGGTTAAGGTCAAAGAGTCTCCGCCGTTTATGCGTTGGGCCTTTGCCTCGCTGGACTCACCCGGCCCCTTTGAAGAAATCGCCACCGATGCCTACTACTATCTTACCCTGGTTGAGCCGGAGTGGACAGAGCAGCAAAAAGAGGAATGGCTGACCAAGTTCGATTATTTTACCCTGCAAGGGGTAAGTATCCACGAAGCCTATCCCGGTCACTATTTGCACTTTTTGCATTTCAAGCAAATCAGTCGCAAGTTACGCCGCCTGAGTTGGACAGCTAATTATTCCTACTCTTATGTGGAGGGTTGGGCTCACTACACTGAACAAATGATGATTGAGGAAGGCTATGGCAGCGAAGACCCCCACTATCAGATGTCCCAACTGGCCGAGGCTCTTTTGCGAAACGCCCGCTATGTTGTGTCAGTGAAAATGCACACCGAAGGTATGACGGTGGACGAAGGCACGCGCTTTTTTATGGAAAATGCCCATATGGAGGAAACTCCCGCCGCCAGTGAGTCCCGGCGCGGTACTTTTGACCCTGGCTACCTGAATTATTGTTTGGGCAAGCTCTTAATCCTGAAACTGCGGGAGGATTATAAACAGCAGCAAGGACCAGATTTCAGTCTACAAGAGTTCCATGACCGCCTCTTATCCTATGGGGCAATACCCTTGCCACTAGTGCGGAAGATGATGTTGGCTGAGGAGAACGGGTCAATCCTATAAAAATCTAAAGGGCCCTGCTGCTCATCAGGACCCTTCTGTTTTGGAGGAGTTTAAGAAGATTTTTTTGAGGATTACTTTAAGGATTTACTACTAATTTGAATTAGTTTTGGTAAGTTTTGCAGCCCCTTTTGGACTGTTTCTTCTCACACTCTTATCATAACAATTCCGTACCAGAAAACCTGTGTATCAGGTCACTAACTGAATGTGACCTGCATCACACTTGGATATGTTGAGATTTGATTTAGAATCGGTGAATATTTTTTCCCTGGTCAAATTAAATTGGTATCTAGCCGCGATGTGCTTGACAGGCTACACAGCCATGCTAAAATTCAGCAATATTAAGGCGTTATGGCTTGCATAACGTCTGTCACTATAGTTAAGTAGTAGCATTCCCAGTAAAAACTAAAAACAATTATCTGTTATTCCTGAATTGGTCGGCGATTTTGGAAGGGCGCACAATGGTACAAGCTTATGGCATAAGGTTTTGTGTCAGCTAACGGTTTGTGTTATCTTTCTATAATTCAGCCTGTTTTCATCATTATGCGCCGGAGTCAGCCTTGATTTCGGAATTTTTAGGCTATTTACGCGAATTAGAATTCTCAAGGAGGAGGAAACTCAACGATGTTCAAACGCATTTCCCTTTTGGCGGTCCTCGCAATGGTAATGTTGTTGGTATTAGCCGCTTGCGGTGATGCCACTAGTACTGCCCCCGCTGCTACTACTACAGCTTCGGCGGCTACCACCACTGCTGCTGCTGCCACTACTACAGCTTCGGCGGCTACAACTGCGGCGGCTGGCAATACTTCCACCGATTTAGGCAAAGATATCTGCCCTAACCCAGGTACGACTACCTGGACAGGCGAAGTGAAAATCGGCTTGATGGGCCCCTTCACTGGCCCAAGCGCAAGTCTGGGTCTTGCTATTCAACGTGGGGCAACAATCGCGATTGAAGAGATTAATGCTTGCGGCGGTATTAACGGCAAGAAACTGATTGCAGTTGAGCGTGATGACCAGGCCAAAGCTGATATAGGTAAGGTTAATGTCGAAGAGTTAACTGGTAGCAAAGATATTGCCGGATTAGTCGGTACCGCTAATACCGCTGTGGGGGTAGTACAGGCTCCCGTAGTAAATCAGGCCAAAGTTCCCTGGGTTATTACCGTAACTACTGGTACTAAAGTCACCCAGGATACCACTTCGACTCCCAGCTATCTTTTCCGAGTTTCGATGGTAGATAGCGAACAAACTCCCTTTGTGGCAGAGACGGTGTTGTCAAAGTACAAAAAAGTGGCGTTAATCAACGATGACTCCAGCTACGGACAATTAGGCAAGGATGACGTGCTTAAAGTTTTCACGGCTAAAGGAGTAACTCCCCTATTGGTCGAGCCCTACAAAGTGGGTGGTACCGCCGACGATATGAAGCCGATGCTTAACAAAGTTAAGGCATCCGGGGCAGAAGTAATTATTTCCTGGGGTCTTGGAGCGGAAAATGCCAATATCCGCAAAGCCATGAAAGATTTGAACATTGATTTGCCAGTTTATGGTTCATGGGGTCTTTCGATGCCGGTTTACCAGACCAATGCTGGTGGTCTAGAAGAAGGCACGGTAGTACCACAGACGATTTCTATTGATACTACCAACCCCAAACAACTGAAATTCTTCGACACCTACAAGAAGAAATACAATACCGAAACAGTTGGTTTCCCCAGCGGTTTAGGCCAGAGCTATGACGGCACCTGGATTATGGCTATTGCGCTACGTCAACCGGGCGCACCTGAAAGCCGTGACAAGTTGCGGGAGGCTCTGGAAAACTTCGGGACGTATAATGGGTTAGTCAAGACTTATACCAGCCCTTTCAAGAATCAATATCACGAAGCTTTCACCAAAGCTGACTTCTTCTTCACCGTTTGGAAGAGTGGCAAAATGGTCAAGCTGGATACCAAGTAAATTTAGAGCCAGTAAAGTTCCGGGCAATGTAAGTTGCTCGGAACTTCCTGAATTTGCTATTGGCTTGCTATTACTGACATAAATTTTTGCTTGTTGTAGTCCCAAAACGAGGAGAAGTAATAGGCAATGGAATTATTAATTGGGGCGTTTATAAATAGCCTTTCAAGTGCCGCTATTTTTGCCCTGATCGCCTTTGGATACCATCTCACCTTCATCACTACCGATACCCTGAACTTTAGTCAAGGGGAATTTGTAATGTTAGGTGGTTTGATTGGGGTTATGTTGTCAACGAACTGGCAAAATGATGGAGCCTTGTCTGGTTCCACTCGCCCTCTCTGGAATTATTGGGTAGTATTCTTGATTTCGGTCATTATTATGACCTTCGCGGGGGTTTTACTAGAGCGGTTTGTAATGCGGCCTTTTGGTGGTGGCTCTATTTCAATTGGCTGGATTATGAGTACGGTGGCTCTGACTTTTGTGATTCAAAATATAGCGGAAACGCTTTACGGCAAAGATAAGCAACCCCTGCCAGCTATGGTGGATGCGCCGCCCTTGCAAATCGCTGGACAAGCCTTTGATTGGCAAAAAATCATTAATATCGGGATTGTGGCGGTGGTGATTGCCGGGTTGCAATACTTTTTCACCCGAACAATGCTAGGGAAATCGCTAAGAGCAGTGGCTTTTAATCCGGCTGCTGCCAGCTTGATGGGTATCAACGTAAATTACGTTAGAATGGTAGCTTTTGGGATTGCCGGGGGTCTTACCGGGATTGCGGGCTTTATTCTGGCTCCCCAGGCAATAGGGGGCGGCATCAGCCCTTCAGAGCCAGCTCAGGTCTTCGGTATTTTGGCTTTTGCGGTGGCGATTATCGGTGGGCTGGATAATTTGAAAGGTATTGCCATAGCAGCCTTACTTTATTCATTTACCTCCCAACTAATTCAACAATATATTAGTAATGACCTATCACGGGCTACTACTTTCGTGCTACTGATTATAATTCTGGCTGTAAAACCAACCGGGTTTTTTGGCCGTACCCTTGTGCAGAAAGTATAGGTGGGAAAATGGCTACTATCAAACCAACCGAAACCACCAAAGAGCCTCGTATTGTGCTGCCACTGTGGGTAAAAGATTATAGCGGTATTTTAATAACTGGCTTACTCTTTTTCCTTTTCATCTTTATTAACACAGGTGTCTTTAATAACGGCGAAGTGCAGCGAACCGAGTTGCAGATACTTTCGACCATTGGGGTAGGAATAATTGTTGCCAGTGGGCTAAACCTGGTTATTGGCTACATTGGACAGGTCGCGCTAGGGCACGCCGCTTTGGTTACGCTGGGTGGCTATGTATTGGGTTTATTGGTTGGGCGCATTCCCGGCGAAGTAAACTGGATTGACTTCCTGAGTGTGCGGGTAGACAATGCTGGAAAACCTTTAGCCTATAATGATCGAATCGTGCGTGAGGCGGCCTGGTCAAACACTCAAAATTTGCTGTTCATCTTGTTAATAGTATTCATTGGCCTGACGGTTATTCTGGGTGGGTTATTGTTCTGGCGTTATTCGCATGTCCGAAAAACTGGTGGTAAAACTGAAGCCCATTTCTGGCAGAATCCCGCCGCGATGCGAATGGTTAGCCGCACTTTCTGGATTGGAGGTGGAGTCATTGCCTTGGCGATTTACATCCTGACCATTGTGACAGGTCGTAAATCCGTTACGGGCGAAGATATAACTGACATTCCCTGGATTTTGTTTGCGGTAGTTTTGACTATCACTATAGTATTGGGTTATTTGTCTCAAATTGGCTACAACAATGCTCGCACTTTTGAAGGTGGTATACGACCAAGTTTCTGGGATAGACCCAGTTGGGTTGGTAAAATGCTGGCTTGGACGGTAGGGCTAGGGCTTGTTCTCATAGTAGCTGACTTTTGTCTGATGAGTTTTAGTTTCCAGATTTTGCAAAACTTTTGGGCCGCCATTATCCTGGGGGCAATTGTCACTGGCTTTTTCGGTTACATTCTGGCCTTGCCAGCCTTGCGGGTAAAAGGCCCTTACCTTTCGATGGTGACAATAGCTTTTGGTCTGGGAATTTATGAGCTGGCTAGTAGTGTTACTCTCCGTCCTGTGCTTGGTTCGCAAAGTGGTATGAATAGAATTCCTTTCCCCACCAGTGCCCGTGATCCAATCAAACAGGTAATTGACCAACCCAGTGACCGCCCTGCCGCCAATGGCGAGTTGGTGATAATGGTCATAATAATCGGGATAGCAGTAGTAATAACGCTCTATATTATCCGCAGTTTTATGCGGAGTCGCTGGGGTCGGAGCTTGATTGCGCTGCGGGAGAATGAAATTGGGGCGGCTTCGGTTGGTATAAATGTAACTCGAATGAAAACCCTGGCCTTTGTGATGAGTGCCACGCTGGCGGGCGTGGCCGGGGTACTCAACAGCTATGCTTTGAGCTTTATAGGACCTAACCTGGCAGTTTTGCAGGAGTCAGTTAAATATGTGACGATGATTATTCTAGGTGGGGTTGGCATTTTGTTTGGCCCGGTGGTTGGCGCGGTTATCATCGGTTTAATTCCTAACATTTTGCGCCGTCTGGATGAAACCAAGGCCGATAACCTGTTCGATATGGTGAGTTATATTGCTCCTTGGTTATTACTAGCTCTACTGGTAGCCTACTTCGCCACCCGCAAAAATACCTCAGAAAGCCTGAAACAGATAGCCCGTTATGTTTTCGCCCTGGTAGTGGTGGCCTTTGGGGCAATCACGGTCATTAATAGCGGTATCAGCTTTGATGATAAAGCCAGAGTTTGGACTTACATAACTTTTGTTTCCGGGGCAGTATTGATAATTACCCTGTTAGTCTGGGGTTGGGGGTATACCAGGAATCGCAACGTTTCCGATATTTTTGGGACAACCCTGGGTATGGTAGTTTTGTTTAACAGCATTGAGGTTTTTAGAGCAGTCTTATTGGCATTGGGTGCAAGTAAAGGGGTTGGCATCAAGCAGCAAGACCTCGGCATAGTTAATATTTTGCTGGTGGTGCTCTATGTTGTCCTCTTTATTGCGGCGGTGGTATATACCCCCAAAGAGGTGCGCCGTTTAACCATTCGTAGTATTGCCATCGGTTTTATTGTGGCGATACCGGGTATTTATACCCTGATAATCGGGCTATTAAACCCTAACGCCCCTGCTTTCAAACCCTCGTTGGTAGAATTAACACTATATGGGGCTATTTTGCTGTTTTTCATTTACCTTGTGCCAAAAGGAGCCGGGGGGTTAATCGGGAATTTTGTAGAGCATTATTTTCCCACTAAAAATGGGATTGACCGCAGCCTCATACGGGGACACAACCAATCGGCTTCGGCGGATGCTGGTATTCCCGACCAGGCTGCCACCGGGCCTACGCTGGCGTTCCATCGGGAAAAAGGTACTCATGCTGAGGTTCTGAAAATAGCGCGGGTTACTCGTGACTTCAAGGGCTTGCGGGCGGTTGACTCGGTTGAAATGCTTCTGAAACGCGGCGACATTCACGCCTTAATTGGGCCAAACGGGGCGGGCAAAACCACCCTGCTAAACCTTATTAGTGGTTTATATGCCGTTTCCTCTGGTCAAATTCTTTACAAAGGTGAGCGGTTGGATGGTTTAAAACCCCATCAAATTGCCAACGTTGGTATCAGCCGCACCTTCCAGAACCTTCAGGTATTTGGTGATATGACCGTTATCCAGAACGTGATGGTTGGTTTTCACCTCCATACCAAAGAAGGGTTTTGGGCTTCGTTGTTTGGTCTACCCAGCGTGCGGCGTGAGGAAAAACGCATCGAAGCCTATGCCATGGAGTTGCTAGAGTTTGTGGGGCTTGGAGACCGGGCCTATGACAAGGCCAAAGACCTCCCCTATGGCTACCAGCGTTTGCTGGAAATTGCGCGCGGTCTAGCGGTTGAGCCCGAAATTCTGTTGCTGGACGAACCTGCGGCTGGTCTGAATCCCCAGGAAATTGGCGGTATGATTGACCTCATCCGCAAAATCCAGGCCGAGGGAGTAACCGTTCTGTTAATTGAACACCATATGGATCTGGTAATGGAAATCTCCGAGGAAATTACCGTTTTGGATTATGGTAAGAAAATTTCCGAGGGAGGACCAGCCCATGTCCAGAACGACCAAAAAGTCAAGGATGCCTACTTTGGCCCGGAGGTGCTAATAGATGCTCGAAATTAAAGATGTACGCGCTGGCTACGGGCGCATTGAGGCCATCAAAGGGGTTTCGCTTACGGTCGAAAAAGGCGAAATTGTGGTTATTGTGGGGCGGAACGGCGCGGGCAAAACCACTACCCTTAAAACTATTGCCGGGCAACTCAAACCCCGGCAAGGTAGCATTACTTTTGAAGGCAAGGATATCGGCGGACTTCCTCCCCATCAAATAGCCCGGATGGGTCTGAACATGGTTCCAGAAGGTCGTCAGATTTTCGCCGACCAAACGGTTTCCGATAACTTGTATCTAGGTCTTAATACCCGACGGTTGAGCGGCAGTGAGCTGGAAGCTACCCTGGAGCGTTCGTTTGTGCTATTTCCCCGCCTGAAAGAACGCCTGAAACAACAGGCCGGGACGCTCAGTGGCGGTGAGCAGCAAATGCTGGCAATTAGTCGGGCCTTGATGAGCAAGCCCAAACTGCTGATGCTGGACGAGCCTAGCCTCGGCCTTGCCCCTATTATCGTCAAGACGGTGCTAGAAACTATTCAGGAGCTAAGTCGGCAGGGTCTTACAATTTTGCTGGTTGAGCAAATGCGCTATGCTCTCCAGATTGCTGACCGGGCCTATGTGCTGAAAAATGGCAATTTTATTTGGCAAGGTACGGGACAACAAGCCCTGGTCTCGCCCGAAGTGGAGGAAGCGTACCTCGGCAAGCGCAAAGAGGTCGAAGGAGCCAGAACCCATCAGGCGGGAGAATAACGGTTGTTGGTTGCTCGTTATTGGTTGTTAGTTGACCTATTCTCCTTTCCCCTTCTCTGATTCAGGGAAGGGGGTACTTTTTTATATCCTTAGTTAGTTAAACAAAAGGTTAATATGAGTGATTATCTTGACCAAAAGATTGACTATAATCAACCAGAAGTAGTTTTGGCACTAGATGAGCTATCACTTTGGTCAGCTCGTTTTGGCATTTTTCTTTTGGAACAACTTGAGATTGTCGGTGGGTTAGAGGTGCTGGATCTTGGCTGCGGTACTGGTTTTCCTCTGCTGGAATTAGCCCAATTGTCTGGTAGTACTTGCCATTTTACCGGGTTGGATGTTTGGAAAGCTGGCCTGGAACGGGCTGAGTTTAAGTCTAAAGTTTATGGCCTGAAAAACGTTGAGTTTGTGCTAAGTGAAGAAAACCATTTCCCGTTGCCCTCCGCGAAGTTTGATTTGATTATTTCTAATTTGGGTATTAACAATTTTGCTGAACCCGACCTCGTGCTGACCGAATGTGCCAGAGTAGCCAAACCAAAAGCACGCCTGGTACTAACTACTAACCTTACTGGACATTTCAATGAATTTTATGAGGTCTATCGCCAGGTTTTGTTCGAGCTTAACCTACACGAACTTTATTTAGAGCGGCTGGAAGCTAATGAACAACATCGAAGTAACAGGGATATAGTGATTCAAAGGTTGAAGCAGGCTGGTTTTACCCCCGCTAAAATAGTTGAAAGCCAGTTTCAGATGCAATTTAGCGATGGAAGTGCTTTACTTAGACACTGGCTAACCCGTCTGGGATTTTTGGATGGATGGCGGGAGATAGTTGATTCAACAACTGAAAAAACCGTATTTTCCCGTTTGGAGCAAACTCTGAATGAAAAAGCCCAAAGTGAAGGCAGTCTAAAAATGACCGTGCTGATGCTCTACGTAGAAAGTTTGCTAACCACCTAACCCCTCCCCGCCCTTTTGTTATCTAAGAGAAAACAAGTAAACAATAAGGAGGGTACACTTTTATCCTTGCAAAATTCCCCTGAATATTATATGATAAAACTATCAAAACATTGTTCTAAAGTTAGTTAAATTTCATCTAATCAACTATGGAAACCGAAACCCAAAACCAAACCGTCACTACCAAACAACCACTCAGCCGTGATTTCTGGTTGTTTTGGGCAGGTCAAACTATTTCCAGCCTGGGCAGCTCTTTCACTACTTTTGCCCTGCCGTTACTGGTTTTCAAGTTGACGGGCTCGGCTCTGAATCTGGCCCTGACCACTGCTGCCGGATTTCTGCCCTACCTGTTTTTTGGCCTGATTATCGGAGCCTGGGTAGACCGGACTAATCGCAAGCAAGTGATGATTTGGACGGATGTGGCTCGCGCCCTGGTTATCGCCGCGTTGCCAGTTTTAGGGCTGTTTGGGCTGTTATCGGTGTGGTGGGTTTATCTTGGCACGTTTATCAATACCACTCTGACTATCTTTTTTAACTCGGCGGAATTTGCCGCTATTCCCAGCCTCGTCAACAAGGATGATTTAGTGGAGGCCAACGGGCGGATTCAGGCCAGCTTTTCGGCGGCAAACGTGCTGGGGCCGTTGCTGGCAGGGTTGCTGGTTAGTTTTATGGCGGTTGAGGATGTTTTATTCTTCGATAGTGCCTCTTTCCTGATTTCAACCCTGCTATTGACGCTAATAAAAAAAAAGCTAGTGGCTGACCGAACCAAAGAGCCCACCAGCCTCCGCAAGGATATTGTGGAAGGGTTACGCTATGTGCTGGGCCACCCGGTATTGCGTAATATCTCGCTAATGATGGCGATGGTTAATTTTTTGGCTTCCACCACCGGGGCCCAACTGGTCTTTTTTGCCAAAGAACGATTTCAGGCCGATGATTTTGAGATTAGTTTGCTCTTTTCGGTGGGTAGTGTTGGAATTGTGGTATTGTCTCTGACGGCGGGTTGGCTACGCAAGCGGTTTTCCTTTAGCAAAGTAGCCCTGACTTCCCTGGCTCTCAACGGTTTGTTTATAATTTTAATATCGTTTACCCCCTGGTTGTGGCTGGCTCTACCGATGTGGGGACTGGCATCGGGGCTGGGCATTCTGTTTAACATTAACACGGGCAGTTTGCGCCAGACGATTGTGCCAAACCACCTGTTAGGCCGGGTGATGAGTATTGCAGGGGTGCTGGCGTGGTCAGCTATCCCGGTTGGGGCGTTTTTGGGTGGGTTAGCGATAGAATGGACTAAGAATGTGGCTCTGGTCTACGGCATTATTGGTTTTTGGATGGTCATAATCCCCCTGTGTTTTGCCTTTAGCCCGCTTCGTCATGCCGAGGATTATTTGTCAAAGTAACGAGTTGACCTAACCCCCTAACCCCCTTCCCTGAATCAGGGAAGGGGGAAAATTCTTCTTGCTCCTTTATTCTTGCTCCTTGCTCCTTTTTTCTTTCCCTAATTAGTTTGCAGGGCATATGCGTTAAAGCCGAGTAAAGCCAAAACCTGAGCGGGATGACCAGAATTAAACCGCAAACGGGAAGTAATCCTAGTGTGACCGACTTTAGGCAAGAGATTTAACGCGGTATTGGGTAAA
>Ga0209724_1000878_pt1 | contig 28391 bp, 18 predicted proteins | sample grotaG_FD_184143 | JGI IMG/M metagenome (GOLD analysis project Ga0209724, IMG submission 184143) | Glacier valley bacterial and archeal communities from Borup Fiord, Nunavut, Canada, to study Microbial Dark Matter (Phase II) -... | ecosystem: Environmental > Aquatic > Freshwater > Ice > Glacier ...
TTGCAGTCAAGGGGGGTAACGGTTGTTGCTTCGGGAGCGTTGCCCTGCGGCGTGACAGTAGCTAGCGGCTGGTTCTGAGCCTTCGCATGCGGCCCAGTAGTGCCAGAAATCAGCAGACCAGTCCCGATCAGCAGGAGGCTAATTAGTGCTATGGTGAACAGTCGCTTCATCAGTGGTACGCTCTCCCTCTCTTTTGCTTCCAGGCACAGCACGGCTCAGCAGCGAGGTGTGCGCCAACATTATCGCACACTAGCTTCCTTTGCGTCAAGCAGGAGCATCGTCCTACCCTATATAGAATAACGGATGAGCCGGGCTAAAGGTTGCCTCAAAACAGCCCGACTATCCGCCCACTGTCGTCCAAGTCCACGTTCTGGCCGCCTGGGTTGCTGCCCAGCCCCGGCATGGTCAGCATCGTGCCGCAGAGCGGGTAGACGAACCCTGCCCCCGCCGACAGCTTGACCTCGCGCACGGGCAGGGTGTAGCCCGTCGGTCGCCCCTTCCAAGTCGGCTCGTGCGAGAGGCTGAGGTGGCTCTTTGCCATGCAGATCGGCAGACCGCCATAGCCATTCGCTTCAAAGCTACGCAGGCTGGCCTCTGCTGCCCCTGTGTACTCTACATCCGCTGCGCCATAGAGGTTGGTGGCAATCGCTGCGATCTTGGCCTTGAGCGGCTGATCGAGGTCGTAGAGGAAGTGGAAGTCGCTGGGCTGGTTGGCTGCACTGACCACTGCCGCCGCCAACTCCGCCGCCCCCGCCGCCCCCTGGGCGAAGTGGCGAGCTGGCACGGCAGCAAACGCCCCCGCTTGCTCGGCAATGCGCTGGATCAGGGCGATCTCGGCGAGCGTATCTTCGCCAAAGACGTTGACCGCCACCACCACTGGGATGCCAAACTTCCGCACGTTCTCTACGTGGGCCACCAGGTTGACCGCCCCAGCCTCCAACGCCGCCAAGTCTTCGCGCAGCAGGGCAGGGTCTAGCGGCTTGCCAGCCACTACCTTGAAGCGGCCACTGTGCATCTTCAGGGCGCGCACCGTCGCCACCACTACCGCCACGTCAGGGCGCAGACCGCTATAGCGGCACTTGATGTCGGCGAACTTTTCGAAGCCCATATCTGCCGCAAAGCCGCTCTCCGTCACCAGGTAGTCGGCGCAACGCACCCCAATCAAGTCAGCCAGGATGCTGCTGTTGCCATGCGCAATGTTCCCAAAGGGGCCAGTATGCACGAGGGCGGGGGTGTTGTCGAGCGTCTGCAATAGATTGGGCTTCAGTGCGTCCTTGAGCAGCACGGCCATTGCCCCAGCCACGCGCAAGTCCTCTGCCGTGACAGGCTTACCCGCGCCGGTCAGGCCGACGACGATGCGGCCCAGCCGCTGGCGCAAGTCGCCCAGGCTAGTCGCCAGGGCCAGAATTGCCATGACCTCACTAGCCGCAGTAATGTCGAAGCCGCTCTCTCGCGGCACGCCGTTCTCCTTGCCGCCCAGCCCGACTATGATATCGCGTAGGGCGCGGTCGTTGATGTCCAGCACCCGCCGCCAGCTAACCGCCAGCGGGTCGAGCGCAAGCGGGTTACCGTGCATGATGCTCGCGTCGAGGAAGGCAGCACAGAGATTGTGGGCGGCAGTAACGGCGTGGGTGTCGCCAGTCAGGTGCAGATTGAAGTCCTCCATCGGGATCACCTGGGCATAGCCGCCGCCCGCCGCCCCGCCCTTGATGCCAAAGACTGGCCCCAGGCTGGGTTGGCGGATGGCAATCACCGCGTTCTTGCCGATGTAGTTGAGGGCCATGCCCAGGCCCACCGTTGTCGTCGTCTTGCCTTCGCCGAGGGGGGTAGGGGTAATTGCGGTCACATCCACGTACTTCGCCAGCGGGCGATCTTGCAGGCGCGGCAGCACATCCAGGCTGATTTTCGCCTTGTAGCGGCCATAAAGTTCAAGGTCATCCTCGTGCAGCCCCAACCGTTCGGCCACCAGCGCAATCGGTTGCAACTGCGCTCCCTGTGCTATCTCCAGGTTACTTTGCATTGCCCGCCTCCTTCATCCTTCAGTATAGCCGCTTGCCTAACTCCGTCCTGCAACCCTACGGGCTAGATTATAGACCAACTGGGCAGCTAGTGCCAACCTGCCAGCCATTTTGGTTGTAAGCATGGCAGCAATGGAACCCGTCCGCATAGTCGGACGTTGATCGATCAGCTATTGTGTTTGCAACCCAGTTGTGCTATTATATAAAAGCGTGTTTATATACGTTCAACTTGTAGACCGGTGACTGTCCAGTGGAGAGTGGCAGTGGCTGGTAGTGGCGTTGTAAGGGATAGCGGTGTTGACCTGACGTTCGGTAAGGTTCTGGTAAGGTTGCCAGCCTGCTTGCAAGCAGGGCAGCCAGGGAGCAGAACTTGACCTTAGCACAGAAAGGTAGTACACTACTACTAAGCTGTGTAGTCAGTAGGCGTTGTACCTCACCAGGAGGATAGAGAAGGAGAGAGTCTTGATGACCAGACGTAAGAGTGGGTTGCGCTCCCTTGAGGGCCAGCCAGCCCGCCGGGGGTTGCTTTTGATGCTAACCGCAGTGCTGCTGCTGACCATGGTTGGCACACCGATCAGCCAGGCAGCCACCCAGCCGCAGGTTGGCCCGCTGCCACCGGATGTACTGATTACCCCCGCCGAAAACGAAGTAGCAACCAGTACCAACTACCCACCCCTCGGCATCCCTACCTTCACCTGGAGTGCGGTGGGCGATGCGGCAACCTACGACGTGCAGTTTAGCCCCGACCCCAACTACGCCCCAGCCAACACATACACCGTGGTGCAGCTGGCCTCAACCAGCTTTACCCCCTCCGACCCACACAACGAGGCCTTCGTCAACAACAACTCTATCATCTACTGGCAGGTGCGGAGCCGCAGTGCTGCTGGCGTGGTGGGCGCATGGGGCAACTCCGGCCACTTCCGCCGCAACTGGAGCGACCGCCCAACCCTGACCCCGGTACCCTCTAGCATCAGCTACTTCGAGTACCCCACCTTCAGTTGGTCTACCGTCTCCGGGGCGGCAATCTACAAATTCCAGGTTGCCAACTCGCTAGACTTCGGCCAGGGCAACCTGGTGATCAACATCAGCGTCTATGGCAACAGCTACATCCCTACTCAACGCCTGACCGATAATACCTACTACTGGCGGGTTTGTGCAGCCGACAGCAGCAATACTTGTGGAGCGTGGGCTGACCCTGGCACCTTCAGTCTCGGCTTCGCGGCCACCCCTACTCTGCTCAGCCCCGACAACAGCATCACCGTCAAGTTCACGCCTACCTTCAAGTGGTCGGCGGTCAAGGGTGCCTTGCGCTACCGGCTAGTCTACGCCAACGACCAGAACCTCAGCCAGGGTGTCGTGCGCTACGAGACTTATGCCACCAGCTACACCCCAGTGGAAGCTCTGCCCAATGACCGGGACTGGTACTGGTCAGTGCAGGTGATGGACTCCAATAGCTTCTACCGCCCACCCCCGGCCCCGCGTGTCTTCCGTATGGCCTGGGACTACTTGCCCACCCTGCTCACGCCCACCCAGGGCTATCAGCACGCCTACAAGCCGATCTTCAGTTGGACGGCAGTACCTGGTGCTTACGAGTATATGTTCGAGTTTGCTCACAACGACGGCTTTACCTCGCAGTACCTTACCAAGATTACTTCGCAGTCTTACGTCATGGTGGACAACCTTGACCCCATCTACGCTGGTACCGACTACTACTGGCGGGTAACACCCTACCGCGCTGCTGGCGCACCATTCCGTGGCCGTACTAGTGCCGCCAACTCGTTTCGCTTCGACAATGGCCCACTTGGTAACATCCTTGCCCCTGAAGCCTCTTACCCGGTTTACGCTTATGACCCCCACCCCGAAATCTCCAGGCCGATCACCACTAGCTCACCCCTGCCCATCTTTGAGTGGCAGCGAGTGGATGGTGACCTGGGCGCACCTGCTTACTACAAGGTGGAGTTCGCCTGCGATGACCTGATCACCAACCCCTTCGCTACCCTGACCACTACCCAACTAAGTGTTGCCCCCCAGGGTACTGAGTTCGACAATGCCCCCTGTGGCATCAACAGCGCGCAGAGGATGTACTGGCGGGTGACAGCTTACCTCGCTGGGGGAACCCAGTATGGAGTGCCGAGCCAGGTGTGGGCAGCCCGCGTTAGCAGCAGCCTCAATGCGCCGCCCACTAATAGCTCCATCCAGGCTCTCGACCCGGTTAGCTACACGGCCAGTACCCGTGAGGTGCCGGTCTTCCGCTGGCAGCCACTGAGCGGCGCAGTTAGCTACCGCTTGCAAGTCAGCCTCAAGAGCGACTTCAGTACAACGGTGGCCGACTTTACTAGTAAGTTCACTGTTGGCAGCCTGCGAACCAACCTCGCCCCCGAACGCTACTTCTGGCGGGTAGCAGCCCGCGACGGCAGTGGCACCCAGCTTGGTAGTTGGAGCGAAACCGCCACCTTCTTCATCCACGCCTGGTTCGCCTTCCCCAGTGGCTACCTACCGGGCGGCCAGCCGCCGCTCTACTACGGCGGCCCCCAGATAATCCGCGACCTGAGCAACGCAAAGATCGTTGAGGAAGCCCCGACCGGCAACGAGTATGACCTGCACGCCCTCTACCTGAGCGAAGACTATGCCTTGCAGCCGAACGGCCAGTACCAGGCTGGCTATCACATCGGTCTGGATACTGGCACCGTAGGGGCCAGCACCGCCATCACCTACAGCCTACATATCAACGCCGATTATGGCAGCAACGACTCCAACACTGGGGTGTTGATCCCCTCTGGCGCACCCACCGACCCAATCTACACCAACGTGCAGGCCGGGCCAAACTTCCGCCCAGAGTACGTGCTGCAAATCAGCCACCGGGGCGATGGTAGCTGGACGATGCCGCTGCTCCGTAAGTGGGACGGCACCAACTTCGCTTCGGCCCGCCCCTTCGATATTATCGCTGGGGCCGCCTACACCACGTCGGTAGCTGGCTACCTGGAGTTTCGCTTGCCCCGTACTGGCGACTTTAACTATCTCGGCGGCGACTCCAACTATGTGCCTGGCTTCCTGCCCTTCCTCGGTGTGGAGGCTTTCACCGTTGACAGCAGCGGTGCCGTGCGCGACACCGTGCCGAACGACCCCGGCGCGATTGGCACAGGGCCGCGCACCCTCAACGAGTCGCTGGCCGCCACCGACGCGCCAAACATTATCTATCCCTTCGACACCAACCTTGACTTCAACAACACCGACATAGCCAACCAGACCCGCATCCTCTACAACAGCCTCCTGGTCTGGTCTACTGTACCCAGCACCACCCTGATGAACGGCTACGACCTCCAGATCGCCAACGAACGCAGCTTCACCACCTTCCCCCCTGCACTCGGTGGTGGCTATTACGGCCACCGTCTTGTAGTACCCAACCCATATTTTGGCAACGGTACAGCCTGGGGCTATATGGTCAATAGCTTCGAGCAGGGTCAGGGTCTACCAACCTTCAGTGGCCTCAATAGCTACTACTGGCACGTGCGTATCTGTCGTGGAGGTCTACTCGGCTACGAGGCCTGTGCTTTGCGCGGCTCCTACAGCAGAGCTAGCCGCTTCCTCAAGGCCAACATCCAGGTTGACCCACCCAGTGTCACGCTCGACAATGGGGTGCCAACCTACAGTTGGCTTCGCACCGAGGGCGCAGCTACCTACAAGCTGGAGGTCAGCCGCAACGCCAACTTCAGCGACATCCCAGAGTCCGTTGTCTCGTACAACCTCAGTTGGACTCCGCCTAGCCCGCTGACGCAGCAGGATCACTGGTACCACCTCAAGGCGAAGGAGAGCTACAACAACCAGGACTCGCAATTCGACTGGCGGGCGGGGGTGACAACCCACACCGTGCAACTGGTAGTGCCAACCGTGATTGGGCCAATCAACGAGATTACCCGCATTGACCCGATCATCCGCTGGTCACCGCTGCTGGTGCCTGCCGTCAACCCAACCCTCTCTGCCACCCGCTATCACCTGCAAGTCGCCGACAACCGCAACTTCAACGCTCCACTCACCCTCGACAACAGCAGCATCTTCGCCACTGACTTCGCCCTCGATATCGGCGGTGGCCTGGTCAACGGGCGCGAATACTTCTATCGCCTCAACGCCGTCTACCAGGGTACAGCCCGCCAGGTGGAGAGCTACTACTCGCCAATCTACACCTTCACCAAAGCCTACTACAACGTGCGTGGCTTGACCGCCACTCGCCAGGGTACCACCCGCAGCGTCAACCTCTGCTGGGATGCGATCAACACCCCACTCGCCAACTCGCTGCAAATCAGCACTACCATCCTCGGCTACCAGTTGGAGATGGCTACCGACCCTAACTTCACCGTCAACCGCCGCTCGCTGCGGACGGTCAACCGCTGTTGGACAGAGGAGCGGTTCACGCTCTCTGACCCGATTTACTGGCGGGTAGCACTGGTGGATGGACACGGCCAACCTGGGCCAGCCGCCCCCGACCTGATCGCCCCGGCTACTACTGCCACCCCCAGCCCGACAATCACCCCCGGTGGCCCCACTCTGACCCCCACCCCGATCCGCAGCAGCACGGCGACACAGATCGCCACCACGGGGCCAACCAACACCCCCGTCGCCAGCAATACTGCTTTGCCGACCGAAACTCCCAACGGCACCACCACACCCGGTACCCCCTGTGTGGTACCCTTCCTCGACCTGGGTGGCTCGTTCTTCACCAACTACATCCAGTATCTCTACTGCCACGGCATCGTCAACGGCCTGACCAGCAGCACCTTCGGCCCGAACTACAATGCGAGCCGCGCCCAGTTCAGCAAGATGACCGTGCTTGCGCGGGGCTTCCCAGTGATCCCTACGCCTGGTACCCCCAGCTTCAGCGACGTGTCGTCGAGCAACATCTTCTACAAGTACATTGAGACGCTGAAGGGACAGAACGTGATCAGCGGCCTCAGTGCGGGGCAATGCACCGCCCTGGGGGTGGCTAGCCCCTGCTTCGGCCCCAATGTCAACATCACGCGTGGCGAGGTCGCCAAAATCGCGGTCAAGTCCTGGAACTGGCTGCGCTTCACCCCGACCGCTGGTGGCAGCTTCAGCGACGTGCCGACCAACAGCACCTTCTACCTGTTCATCGAAACCGCTGCCCACTACAACATAGTCAGCGGGGCAGCCTGCACTAGCGGTGGCGGCCAGTGCTTCCGCCCGAACGAAAACATCCGCCGTGGCGAACTGAGTAAGGTGTTGAAAAAGAGTATGGACACCCCCTTCGTTCCCTAAGCCTTGCACTCCAGCGCAGAGCGGGCTGTCTCCTCGGAGGCGGCCCGCTTTCCTTTTGCCTTACCCAGGGGTGGCTGGTGGAGGGCAACGGCTGGGGCGGGTTGGTTACGGTTGCAGAAGTGGTTAGCAGCAGCGGATTGCGGTCTGGCTATTAGTATATCAAGCTAGCCCAGGCAGACCCACAGCCCTACTATCCGTTGGCCTAACCCGCCAGCCATAGCCGCCGCTGCTACCATGAACGGACACAAGACCGTACTCTCTCCCTCGTGGCCCTGCGCCCCCTATGCTGACGGGCAACAAAAAAGAGGGGGCGGGTGCCTCCCTCTCCGTGTTCCTCTAAAGCCCGATCAGCGACGAGCGCGCCGCTTAACCCCAGTGGGGCTGCCCTTCGGGGTGGTGGTAATCCCGTGGCGGCGGATCGCTGCCGAGTCGTACTGCCGCTTGGCCTGTCTGGCCTGCCAGGCAGCGATCTTCGGCGGGTAGTTGCGGGTGAAGTCGTAGTAGGCCCAGGCTGCGTAGCCAATGTAGAAAAGGAACATCAGGTAAATCCAGATGCGCTGGCCGCCGTACTCGAAGGGGCCGGAGACGTTCGGGATAGCGGTCGGCCAGATCGGGAAGCGTAGCACGCAGAGGAACAGGCCGATTGCACTGATGGTGACGAAGATCTCGCCCCAGCGGGTGTACTGGCGGTAGGCGATGTTGTTCACCCCCTTGTACCGCTTGCGTAGGGTAGTCAGCACGTAGATCGCCCCGATCAACATTGCCAGGCTGAGGGCGAAGAAGGCCCAGGCCAGTGGCCCCATGCCAGGGTCGGCCTGCTCAAAGGGGCTGAACTTGAAGCCACTAGCAGCAGCTGGCGCAGGGGGGATGGGAGCAGGTGCTACCGGGGTGATCTGGTTGGTGTTGGACACTGGGTTGGCCTGGAGCAACTGGGCGGCATTGCTGCCCGCTGCCAGTGCGCTACCGAAGATGGCATACAGACTCATTGAAGCGGACTCCTCCTGAAGATGACGGTTGTAGCTGAAGTTCAGCAATTATAACAGTTTACCCCCTATGTAGCAAGCAACAACGAGCAGGGCCACCCTCAATCCTCGCTGGGCGCGGCAACGCTTGCGCTGCACCGCTTTAATGTGGTATAATCGGTTGCCAGCAAAGATGGCAAGGGGCGGCAGCGTGTCGCCTCTGAAGTACATATTGTCTGCGCGGCAACTTTGCCGCCCTGACCTTTCTGCCCCAGGTAGGCTGCGCGAGGAACTCACACGCCCCGGCTGACCGATGACCCTGGTTTGCATACCCGTAGGAAGGAGTGTGTGATTTTTTGCGTCGTTACGAATTGATGTATATCATCCGCCCTAATCTCAGCGAAGAAGAGACCGCAACGATCATCGAGCGAGTTGGCACCTTTGTGACCAACCTTGGCGGCCAGGTACATGAGGTAAACCAGACCTCGCCCTGGGGTCGCCGTCGCCTCGCCTACCCCATCGAAAACAACCAGGATGGCTACTACGTCCTCTCCTATGTCTCGGTTGACCCCAAGGTGGCCCGCGACCTGGAGCGTAACATCAAGTACACTGATGACGTGCTACGCCATATGCTGATCAAGCCCTACGAGTAGTAACCCCTTCGACCCGCCCCATTCAACCCCTAGTTGCAGCCCAGGAGGAACAGCGATGGCTAATCGTGGCATGGCTAAGGTACAGTTGATCGGCAACCTCGGCAAAGACCCAGAGGTGCGCTACTCGCAAAGTGGCACAGAGACGACCCGTTTCAGTCTGGCTTGTGGCCGCGTATCGCGCGGTGCTGACGGCAACCAGGTTGAGGAAACCGATTGGTTCAACTGCACCGCCTTCGGCAATCAGGGCAAGGTGATCGTGGATTACCTGAAGAAGGGTAGCCGTGTCTACATCGAAGGCCGCCTGCAAATACGCCAGTACGATGATAAGGATGGCGTGCGCCGCACCAGTGCTGATGTGATCGTTAACGACGTGCAGTTGATCGACTCGCGGCGTGACAACAACAGCGAAGCCGGTTATGGCGGTGGGGCTGGCAGCCAGGACAGCAACGATGACGACGATGCCGCCCCACCGCAGCCCACCCGCCGCCCCAATCAGGCCGCGCCCGCCCAGCAGTCGCAGGGCCGCCGCCCCCAACCGGCTCGCAGCACTTACGAAGAAGACGCTGAAGATATTCCGTTCTAAACACACGCTCATAACCACGTAGGGGCTGGTATCGTCCGCCCCCACTTAGAGGAGAAGTTGCTTTGTCCGACGAAACGAGGAACGAACAAGCCCAGCCAGCCCCTACCGAGGCGGCTCCCCAGCCGCAGGGTGACGGCGGCGCACCACGCACGGGTGGCTACGCCCCGCGCCCTTACAGCGGCCCGCGTGAAGGTGGCTACAACAGTGCGCCCCGCGAAGGTGGCTACAACAGTGCGCCCCGCGAAGGTGGCGGCGGTGGCTACCAGGGTGGTGGCGGCAGTGGCGGCTACCAGGGTGGTGGCGGCGGCGGTGGCGGCGGCTACGGTGGCAACCGCGAAGGCGGTAGCGGTGGTGGCAGTGGCCCACGCTACGGAGGCCCGCGTAGTAGTGGCGGCGAAGGTGGCCGTCCGCGTCGCCCTGGTGGGCGCGGCTATATGCCCAAGCGTAAGGTAGACCAGTTTGCTGCCGATCACGTCAAGTACATTGACTACAAGGACATCAGCCGCCTGCGCCGCTACCTCTCGGAGCGCGCCAAAATCGAGCCGCGCCGCAAAACTGGCACCCTGGCGAAAAACCAGCGCGCCCTTGCTGTTGCCCTCAAGCGCGCCCGCCACATGGCCCTGCTGCCCTTCGTTGGCCCCCACAGCCGCTAGTTAGCAGGCCACCTCGCACATCATCCTGGCAAGCAGCGCACCCGTTACTCTCGCGCTGCTTGCTGCATATTACCTTAGCTAGAGGAGTCCAGGCTTAGTGTCTACCAATAAGAGACCGCCCACGCCGCCGGAACGGGCCAAGCCGAGCGCAGCTAACCCCGCCCAGTTCACCCGCCGCCAGTATATCCGCTACGTAGATGAGCAACGGCGCATCCGCCAGATCAGGCAGGCCATCTTCGTCGTCGCTGCGCTCTGCGTCGCTATCCTGCTGATCCCCATCGTTGTCAACCTGCTGATCCTGCCCAACCAGGGGGTCGCTAGCGTGAACGGCACCACGATCAGCCGGGCCAGTTACGACAAGCAACGTCGCTGGGACATCTACAACCAGGTTGAACGCCTCGTCTACTTCAGCGGCCTGCAAAACCAGGGCCAGGCTGCTGCCACTAATCCGCTCGACAACCCCAGCGTGCAGCAGTTGATCAGTGGGATGAAGAAGGTTAGCACCGACCCTCTCGACTCGGACTCGTTGGAGAAGCTAGTGGAGGCCGAACTGTTGCGCCAGCACATGGGCGACTTCCAGATCAGCCTCAACCGTGCTGAGGTGCTAAGTAGCACGCTCAAGCAGTACGAGCCTGCCGCCCAGCCGCCCACCCCTTCGCCCACGATCACCGCCACCAACAGCACCACCAACAGTACTACCGTCAGCAATACCACCGCTCTAACCCCCACCGCTCTAACCTCGACCGTGCCGCTGTCGCCCACCCAGACCCCTACGCTGCAACCGACGATCACCCCTGGTGGCCCTCCCACCCAGACCCCTACGCCCACCGCCACCTACATCCCCGTGGTTGGGGCCAGCGCAACCGCTGAGGCCAGCTACAGCAAGTTCCTCAAGGACATCCAGGGCAGCGATCCAGTCAGCAGCGGTAGCTCGTACTGCCGCTATAGTTGCCCCAACTTGAGCGAAAGCGACTACTACAAGATCGTAGCCGAGCCGGACTACTTGCGCCAGCAAGTGACCAAGAAGCTGGAGGAGAAGGTACCAACCAGCACCCTGCAACTGCAACTGGCCCAAGTCCTTGCTGCCGACGAGAATGAGGCAAAGGCCGCCCTCGCCGAGGTGCAGACTGGCACTGACTTCGCCACCGTCGCCCAGAAACGCTCTACTGACGAATCGACCAAGACAAAGGGCGGTGACATGGGTTACACCCCGGCTGGCGTGCAGACCACCGAGTTTGACGCAGCAGTGTTCACCCCAGGCCGCAAGGCTGGCGACCTGATCGGCCCCTTTAAGGACAGCGCAGGTTGGCACGTGGTGCGAGTCACTGCGGTGCAGGAGAACAGGCCGCTCGACGGCAGCCAGCTTAGCAGCCTCAAGGGTAAGGTCTACGACAACTGGCTAGCGAATCTCAAAAAGAGTGCGAACATCAGCCGCAGCGTGCAGCCGACCGCCACCAGTGAGCCACTCCCCACCCTGCCACCCGCCCCCACTGTTGCCCCCACCGATGCACCAGTGATCACCAACACCGTCAGCACGAGCAACACCAATCAGACTGCCGCCGCCACGCCCAAAAAGTAGCAACGGCTAAGTAACGAATCTGCGCTCCCCTGTGTTTGATCTAACGGGGGAGCGCGTTTGTTGCGCCCTTGCGAAGCTAGCGGCTTGAAAAGTGGCAACCAGCGGCGTATAATGGATGCTTGAGGTGGCCCACCGTTGCGCCGCCCACTGGCTCGCTTGCCCAGGGCCAACCTATCTTCGACGATGAGGATAACCGGGCAGCACAAAAGGAGAACAGAGCATGACTACTGCCGAGAAGTTGCCAGTAAGCATCCCCAGTGCCGACCAGGCACCCGATGCGCCCAGCAACCAGCCGGTTTATAGCTACTTCCAGGGCCAGTTCGTCCCGCTGGCCGAAGCCAAAATCAGCATCATGACCCATGGCTTCGCCTACGGCACTGGCGTGTTCGAGGGGATCAGAGGTTACTGGTCAGAGAGCGACCAGCAACTCTATTTCTTCCGCCTCCAGGAACACTACGAGCGGCTGCACCAGTCGAGCAAAATCCTGCTGATGCCGATGACCCTGGGGGTGGAGGAGTTGATCGCCCTCAATATCGAACTAGCCCGTCGCAGCAACATTCGTCAGGATTGCTATGTCCGCCCCTGCACCTACAAGTCCTCTGAGGTGATCGGCGTGCGGTTGCACAACTTGCAGCATGATACCTCGATCATCATCCAGGCTTTCGGCAATTATATTGACATTGACCGCGCCCTTCATGTTGGGGTCTCATCCTGGCGGCGGGTGGATGACAATGCCGTGCCAGCCCGCGCCAAGATCACTGGAGCCTACATCAACTCGGCCTTTGCCAAGACCGAAGCGATGCAGAACGGCTTTGATGAGGCGATCATGCTGACCCATGAAGGCCACGTCTCCGAGGGTAGCGCGGAGAACTTCTTCATGGTGCGTGATGGCAAGCTGATCACCCCACCAGTGACGGACAACCTGTTGGAGGGGGTAACGCGGGTGACAGTGATCGAACTGGCAGAGCGCGTGCTGGGCCTTGATGTGGTAGAACGTTCGATTGATCGCACCGAGATGTATTCGGCGAGCGAAATCTTCCTCACTGGCACGGGCGCGCAGATCGCCCCGGTCGGCGAAGTTGACCATCGTCAGATTGGCGACGGCAAGATCGGCCCGATCAGTCGCAAGCTGCAACTGCTCTACTTTGATGTAGTGCGTGGCAAGGTCGCCCAGTATAAACACTGGCTGACCCCCACGTACTAGAAGCCAACGCTGTGGCGCGTCTCCCTAACCGTGGGCAGCCCCCGAGTGCTGCCAGTGCCAGCCAGCCAGCCGCTCCCTCAGCCGGGGGTGTGGTTGGGCTACTGCTGCTCGCCACAATGCTGCTGCTGGCGGTCGGTGTGGGCGTGACCTTTGCCCAGCGTGCAGCAGCAGGGCAGGTCTCCCTACTGCTATTTGCCCTCGGTTTGCTTACAGGACTGTTGCTGCTGGTTGCAGGGCTACTGGGCTACTGGCTGGCTGCCTTGCGTGGCCTGCGCTATGCCGCAGATCGCAACGCAATCACTATCCAATGGGGAGAGGTGCGCCAGGTGATCCCGATCCAGGCCGCTGCAATCCTCACCAGCAACGAACTTGAAGGTCAGGCGGTGCGCCGGACCGGCTGGCGGGGTGTGCACTGGCCCGGCTACTACGCCGGCACTGCCACCCTGCACGGCTTGCCCCTACCACTCTACCCCACACCCGTGACTGCCAGCGGCGAAGTTGACCCCAGCACCCTTGCCCTTGCCGCCTCGCCTGCCAATGTCACCCTCGCCCTTGAGGGTGGCGCGACGCAGGCGACGGCAGCGCAGGTGGCAGTACCATCCACCAACCCGCCGCCCGCACTAGCCAACCCGCAGCCAGTGCTGGTCTACGCCAGCAGGCCGCTGGCCGATTGGCTCTACGTCTGTACGCCGAGTCAAGTATATGCTATATCGCCGAGCAACCCCGCCCAATTCGCTGAGGAGGTGAGGATACGCCAGTCGCTAGGCCCAACCGAGGAGGTGGCGCAGGCTGTCTACCACAGCGGGCTGCGCGGCAACCCCTTCTGGGACGACAGGGTAGCCCAGGCGGTGATCCTGCTAGCATTGGCGATCAACATCGCGCTGTTCGCCTACCTCTGTGCGAGCTTCTTCGACCTGCCACCAAACGTAGAGTTGCACTGGAACACCGACGGCCAACCCGATGTGATCGGTCGCCGCCTTGACCTGTTCCGCTTGCCGCTCTACGGCTTGGTCGCCCTCGTCACCGACATAGCGGTGGGCCTCTGGCTGGCGCGGCGTGAGCGCATGGTGGCCCGCTTCCTCTACGCCGGGGCCGCAGCGGTACAGATCGTCTTTTGGGCGGCGGTGATCAACATCGTTCTCTAGCCGCTACCGCTGCGAACAGCCCTGCGGTGTTCGGCGTTGACGTTAGTACTGCTGACCGTATCCTGCCAGCGGATGCCCTGCTCGTTCGCACCCTCCTTATAGAGGCTGCGGTAGCTCTCGTAGCGTTCGCGGTCTAGTGCGCCCCGCTGCACTGCTGCCCGGAGCGCGCACTCAGGCTCGCCGATGTGCTGGCAGTCACCCAGCCTGCACTGGCCGAGATAGGGGCGGAACTCGCGGAAGCACCAGGCGAGCCTGCCCGCTGCTGCCCCGCCGAGAGAGAGCGCGCGGATACCAGCGGTATCGGCGATGTAGCCACCTCCCGGCCCTTCGAGGGCGATCAGGCGGCTGCCAGTCGTCGTGTGGCGGCCCTTATTGGTTGCGTCACTGACTGCGCTGACTCGCTCGGCCAGGCCGTCCTGCACTGTGTTGAGCAGGCTGGACTTGCCTACCCCTGATGGCCCCAGCAACGCGCTGGTATGACCGCCCAGTGCCGTGCGTAGGTCACCAATGCCCCAGCCCTCATCGGCACTAGTCAGTAGCACGCGGTAGCCGAGGTTGCGGTAGACTTCGAGGCGATCTTCCAACTCTGCGCTGAGGCCGAGGTCTACCTTGTTGAGGCAGATGATCGCTGGTAGAGCTTGCGCTTCAGCGATGACCAGGAAGCGGTCGAGCATCCGCAGGTGCGGTTCGGGGTTGCGGGCGGAGAAGACTAGCACGGCCTGATCGAGGCCCGCGACCGAGGTGATGTTCCCCTTGTCACTGTCGCCCCGCGTGAAGCTGCCATTCTGCTCCTTAGTCACTTCTTCAATTACGCCGCTGTTGCCGCCGGTAGGTAGCACCTTGACCCGATTGCCGACCGATAGGGGGTCGCGAGCCTTGTGCTTCTCTATCCAAACCTTCTGGCGCATATACTGGTTAACCGGGTAAATCAACTCTTTGCGGAGGCGACCGCGCAGGCTACAGAGGAGGATGCCACCCTCGGTTTGCACGCGATACTGCCCGCGACTGCCGTCCACGACGATCCCTTCGACCAGGGGTATATCCGCTGGGGCGGCCTCCTCAATCGGCTCCTCGTCTGCTACTATAGCTGCGTCAGGCATTGGCTGACGCTTCTTTTGCTTGCTCGTAAGCAGTAGTCCTTCCCTGCGAGGGGCGCGGAAGTGCGCCCCGCCAATAAGATGTAGCAATCTTAGCAGGTTAGGAGTGCAGTTGCATCCGCCTTCAGGTGTATCTAAGCAGTGCCGCTGCCTCAATGTGCGTCCCCATAGGTCATCTCGCCAGCGCGGATCGGGGCGGCCAAGTAGTTCTGGGCTGGGGGCAGCACGCAGCTATAGAGATCGTTGTAGTTGCACCAGGGGTTATATGCCAGGTTGAAGTCGAGGGTCAGGCTGTCATCCTCGTTCTGCTCTACGTCCAGGTAACGACCGCCGCCGTAACTCTCCTGCCCGCTGGTTGCATCGCGGAAGGGTAGGAAGAAGCTGTGAGCCAGGGTATCCTGATAGACGGTTAGCTGGCACTCCTGCCCCTCAACCGTGAAGTTGACAGTGCCGTAGCGCAGGAATGGCCGCTCATCGCCCTGGGTGGCGGTGAGGATCACCTCTGCCTGCTCTGCGAACGGGGTGAGGGGTAGGGTGAAGCGCAGGTTGGGGTCAGCCGGGAAGTAGCGTAGTCCCGTAAAGCTAGCCCGCCCCTTCTGTCGGATTGGCGAGTCGGCACCACGCCGAAAGTAGTCATCTTTGTGCGTCCGCTCATGCTCAAGCATCTCAGTGTAAGCCGCCAACTGCTGTGCGCCAATCAGTTTGTCCATGTATCCTCGCTTTGACCTCATTGTAGAGAAGTTTGTGCCTCTTAACCCCTATACCACTGTAGCGGCGGGCGCAGCTAGTTCCTGCGCCCGTCCCTCAAGCCGCTAACTCGCGCATTGGTATGCGCACCCCAAACTGTGTGGCAGCTTCGATAGCCTCGTCGTAGCCTGCATCGGCGTGGCGGATGATGCCCATACCAGGGTCGCTGGTTAGCACCCGCTCTAGCCGGGGGTAAGCAGCATCCGTGCCATCTGCTACGATCACCATACCCGCGTGCTGGCTGTAGCCAATACCTACCCCGCCACCGTGGTGGATGCTCACCCAAGTCGCGCCGTTGACCGCGTTGATCATCGCGTTGAGCAAGGGCCAGTCAGAGATTGCGTCGCTGCCATCTTTCATCGCTTCGGTCTCGCGGTTGGGGCTGGCAACACTGCCGCAGTCAAGGTGGTCGCGGCCAATTACGATGGGAGCTTCCAGTTCGCCCTTCTGCACCATGCGGTTGACGATCTCGCCAAAGTGAGCGCGTTCGCCATAGCCCATCCAGCAGATGCGGGCGGGTAGTCCCTGAAAGGCCACCTTCTGGCGGGCCAATGTGATCCAGCGCACAATGCTCTCGTTGTCGGCGAACTCGCGCAGCACCATGTCATCAATCTTGGCAATGTCAGTCGGGTTGCCAGAGAGGGCAGCCCAGCGGAACGGCCCCTTGCCCTCGCAGAACAGCGGGCGGATGTATGCTGGCACGAAACCAGGGAACTTGAACGCGTCCGCCACCCCCTCCTTGAAGGCTTGCTGGCGGATGTTGTTGCCATAGTCGAAGACGATGCTGCCTGCCTTCTGCAAGTCGAGCATCGCCTGCACGTGGACTGCCATGCTGTGCATACTCTCGCGCACATACTCATCCACATCACGGCCCCGCAGTTCGTTGGCCGCCGCCACGTCCAGGCCCGCGGGGATGTAGCCGCGCACTGGGTCGTGGGCCGAGGTCTGGTCTGTCACCATGTCAGGGACGATCCCGCGCCGCACAAACTCTGGGTAGACTTCGGCGGCGTTGCCGAGCAGGGCTATACTAAGCGGCCTACCCTCGCGCATCGCCTCCTTCGCCAGCCCCATCGCCGCGTCTAGCGAGTCTGTGCTTACGTCCACATAGCGGGTGTCCAACCGTCGCTGGATGCGAGTGGGATCGGCCTCCACGCAGATCGCCACCCCGCCGTTCATCGTCACCGCCAGCGGTTGCGCCCCACCCATGCCACCCAGGCCCGCAGTCAGTACCAGCCTGCCCGCAAGATCGCCACCGTAGTGCTTCCTGGCCGCCTGCGCGAAGGTCTCGTAGGTGCCTTGCAAGATACCCTGGGTGCCAATGTAAATCCAGGAGCCAGCGGTCATCTGCCCGTACATGGTCAGCCCCTCGGCCTCCAGCTTGCTGAAGGTCTCGCGGTTGGCCCAGGCTGGCACTATATTGGAGTTGGCGATCAGCACGCGGGGAGCATCGGGGTGGCTGTGGAACACGCCAACTGGCTTGCCACTCTGCACCAGCAGCGTTTCGTCGGCTTCCAGTTCGCTCAACATCGCCATGATCTTGTTGAGTGCGGGCCAGTTGCGGGCGGCTTTGCCGCTGCCACCGTAAACGATCAACTCCTCTGGCCGCTCGGCCACCTCTGGGTCGAGGTTGTTCATCAACATCCGCAGGGCAGCCTCTTGCAGCCAGCCTTTGGTGTGCAGTTGCGTCCCCCTGTGGGCGCGGATCGTGCGCGGAGCGTTCGGGTCGGCGGGACTGCTAGCAGGGGGGTTGATCGTGCTGGTCATCGTTGCTCCTTGTCGCTGGCTCATCGTTGAGAGGATGCCCCTATTTTACGCCCTGTGCGCCCCCAAAAGCAAGCGGCGCAGCCAGTGGTCGAAGGCGGTCAGGAAGGAGCGCAACTCCGCCTCGGTCTGTGCGTCGCTCAGCCGCCCCGCTGCATCAAACTTGCTTTGCGCCTCGCGGATGTAAAGTTCGGGCTGCGGCATAACCAGCAAACCGAGGCTGCGGGCGATCACCAGCAGGTGCATCTGCGCCCGTGCTGTGCCAGTCTGTCCGCTTGCTGCGCCGAACATGGCGGCGGGCTTGCCTGCAAAGGGTGGGGGGCTGCTGCGCGACAGCCAATCCATCATGTTGGTCAGTACCGCTGGCACCGTATGGTTGTACTCAGCGGTGGCGAACAGCAGGCCGTCGGCAGCAGCCACCTGCGCTCTCAAGGCCCGTACTGCTGCTGGCAGCCGCTCCTCAGCCTCATCATCGGGATTGTAGAAGGGGATGGGTGTGAGGTCGGCCAGGCTGATCTGCATCCCGCTGGGGGCTAGCTGCTGCGCAGCGATCAAGGCCAATCGGTTCGCAGAGCGGCTGCCCAGACTGCCGACGAAGGCAAGGACGTTGGTGCTTGCCAATTTGCTCTCCTCAACCATTAGCGCAGAGTGCTGGGCAGGATACCCAGTTGGCTGCGATACTTGGCGACGGTGCGGCGGGCCACACGGATGCCCTCCTTCTTCAGGCGGCTGACGATCTCGCGGTCGGTCAATGGCTTACCCTGCGCGGCTTCCTTGACGATGATCTCTTTGATCACGTCCTTCACGCTGAGGCTGGCAGTGAAGAAGTCGCTGAAGGGGATTACCTGGCGCGAGGGCAGCATCACGAACTTACCGGCGGTGGCGCGGCTGACGGTGGACTCGTGCAGCCCAGTCATCTCAGCCACCTGCGCCCTGGTTAGCGGGCGGAGGACGCGCACCCCATGGCGGATGAACTCCTCCTGGCAATCGAGCAGGCAGCGGGCGATCTTGCCCATCGTCTCGCGCCGCTGGTTGATGTTGCTGATGAACAGGCGGGCGCGGCTGACATACTGGTGGATGTGCTTCTTGTCGTCGTCGCTGAAACTGGCCTTCTGCACCTTCATGTCGCTGGTCAACTGCTGGTAAATTGGGTTCAGCTTGAGGTAGAAGCGTTGCGACTCGATCACCTCCATGCTGAGTCTACCGCCTTCGTCCTCGCGGATACGCACATCGGGCTGCACATACTGGGCGCGACTGCGGCTGCCCCAGGTCTGGATTTCGCCACCGTCCATCACGGGATAGGGGCTGAGGTGTTCTTTGATGAACTCGCGGGCCTTGCCAACCTCGTCATTGCTCACCGCCAGCTTTTGGGCGATGAAGCCGTATTTGTGTTCACCCAGTTCAGTCAGGTACTTGTCCACGATCTGATGAGCGAGACGGGGAACTGCAACTACGTTCTCTGCTGCATCTGCACCCAGTTCGGCGATGTACTCGATCTGGAGCATCAGGCACTCACGCACGTCACGTGCGCCCAGCCCCGGCGGGCCAAGCCGCTGCAACTGGTGTAGCACTTCCTCTACCCGCTCTGGGGTAGTCTCAAACACGCGCGATATTTCGACCACGCTGGCAGAGAGGAAGCCCTTGTCGTCCAGGCTACCGATCAGGTACTCGGCGATAGGCAGGTCTTCACTGGGCAGTGTGGCCCGCAGGTCGTAGTAGAGGCGTTCCAGTACGTTCGCCTCGGCAGCGACGAGAGTCATTGGGTCGAACTCCTCGTCGTTGCTGGCGTTGCCGCCACCGCTGCCCATCGAGTAGTCGTCGTATTCTTGGTAGCCGCTGAAGTCGCTCATGCTGTTGTCGCCCTGGGTGGGGCTGGTTTGGGCGTAACGTTTGCAGTTGATACAGTAGCCATTTCGCATCGGATCGCCACAGACGGTGCAAGTCGCCTTTTCGGACAGTTCGAGGGCTGGGTTCTGCTCAATTTCGTCCTGGATCAAGGTCTGCAACTCCATAGAGGAGAGGGCGAGTATTTGGTTTACCGCAATCAAGGTTGGAGATACCCGCATCGAGGTGTTCATCTCCTGACCCATACCCATGTCCATCATCAAGTCCATCATCATTCTCCCCCGTTTGAATTAGGCAAATCGCCCGGTACTTACTACCATGCTTAGGGGGCAGCGGGTAGGTCAAAAGCTGATGATCGTCAAGCCCTATTTTAGCATATCATCTCAACATTAGCAAGTATTGGCGGCGGCGGTGGCATGGAAGATGCTAGCTCACTATCTGACCAACTATACTGCATAGTAATTGCGCAATTGTGATTGGGTGGTACACTTTCTGCAATAGTTTGTACGGGCAGGGTGAAGTAAAGCAAGGCAGGTAAGTTGACAATGACAAAGAAGCAAACGAACCGGCGCAGCGAAATACAGTTGGAGCAGGCTGATGGCTTGGGCCTGATCCGCCTGCGTGGGTTGGTGCTGTACCCCGCCACCATGCAGTCTCTGCTGGTCAATGAAGCAGCAGAGTTGGCGGTGGTAGCACGAGCAGTGCAGGAGAAGGAGTTGCTGGCCGTCTTCCCTACCGACGCACGAGGCAACACCCAGCCCGTAGGCAGCAGCGCACTGATTGTCACTCAGCTTGAGGAACTGGATGAGCTGGGCAACCCTGCCCTCCACCTGCTGCTGCAAGGGGCGGGACGCATAAGAATGCTGGCTGAGCAGGGTGACAGGGCGATAGTGGCCCCGCTCCACGAGGGAAAGTACGAAAGCAACGCCAGTCTCCGCGCTATCGTTACTGAAGTACGCCGCCGCTTCGTCGAACTGCTCACCAGTCTGCCAGAAGCCGACAGTGACAACATCGAACTGGCGGGCCAGACCAACGATCCCAGCGTACTTGCCTACCTGGTCGCCAGCATCGTCCCCCTTAGCCTCAGCGAACGCCAGCAGGTGTTGGAGACTGACGCGCCCGACACCCGCCTGGCCTACCTGCTACCCCTGCTTGAGCGCGAAGCCGAGTCGCAGCGGCTGAGCGAGGAGATACGCGGGCAGGCGCGGGAGAGTCTCAACCAGAAGGGCCGCGAAGCCATGCTGCGCGAACAGTTGCGCCTGATCCAGCGTGCGCTTGGCGAAGAAGGTGACGTACTGGCTGCTATGCGTCAGCGAGTGACGGCGGCAACTCTCTCGCCCGAAGCACGCCAGCAGGCAGCGCGCGAACTGGCCCAGCTAGCCCGCCTTTCTCCCGGTGCGCCAGAGTACAATGCTGTTTACACCTACCTTGAGTGGCTACTCGGCCTGCCCTGGCAGTCGGTGCAGGAGCCAGCGATTGACCTGGCCTACGCTGCTGCCATCCTCGACCGCGACCATTATGGCCTGGCCGAGGTCAAGAGCCGCCTGCTTGATTACCTGGCTGTCCGCAAGCTGCGCCGCGAACGCGCTGTTCCTGCCCCAGTCGCGGGCGATGCCGTGCGGAGCTGTGAGCCAATCCTCTGTTTGGTCGGGCCGCCAGGGGTGGGCAAAACCAGCCTGGGCCTGAGCATCGCGGCAGCCCTAGGGCGTGAGTTCGTGCGCCTGTCGTTGGGAGGAGTGCATGACGAGGCTGAGATTCGCGGCCACCGGCGCACCTACGTGGGCGCACTCCCTGGGCGGCTAGTGCAGGCGATCAGCAGGGCTGGGGTGAACAACCCGGTGGTGATGCTGGACGAGATTGACAAGCTGACCGATGATCAGCGCGGTAGCCCCGCCTCCGCTCTGCTGGAGGTGCTGGATCAGAGCCAGAACTCCACCTTCCGCGACAACTACCTGGAGGTGCCGTTCGATCTTTCGCACGTCCTCTTTGTCGCCACCGCCAATCAGCTTGACTCGCTGCCTGGGGCCTTGCGTGATCGGCTTGAAGTGATCGAGATCAGCGGCTACACCGAGATGGAGAAGGTGCAGATCGCCAGCCGCTACCTTGTGCCGCGCCAACTTGCCGCCCACGCCCTTGAGCAGCACGAGGTTGACTGGCCGCTGGCGGTCTTGCGGACGCTGATCCGCAACTACACCCGCGAGGCTGGGGTGCGCGAACTTGAGCGTGAGATCGCGGCGGTCTGTCGTCGTCTGGCCCGGCGCATCGCCGAGGGGGGCGGGCGAGGGCGCACGATCAAGCTAAGCGCGAAGCTGCTAGTCGATCTGCTAGGCAAACCGCGCTACCTGACTGATACAGCGGAGATGCTGGATCGGCCTGGCATTGCTATTGGCCTAGCTTGGACATCGGTCGGTGGCGATATTGTGTATATAGAAGCGAGCAAGATGCCCGGCCACCGCCAACTAACCATCACCGGCCAGCTTGGTGAGGTGATGAAGGAGTCGGCACAGGCGGCCCTTAGCTACGTGCGGGCGCAAGCGGCCCAGTTGCAGATCGACCCTAACTTCTTCGACACCTGCGACCTGCATCTGCACCTACCCGCTGGAGCGATCCCCAAGGATGGGCCGAGCGCAGGTATCACCATCGCTGTCGCCATCGCCAGTATGCTGACCGGGCGACCCGTTCCCGCTGACCTGGCGATGACGGGCGAGATCACCCTGCGGGGGCGGGTATTGCCAATCGGTGGCGTGCGCGAGAAGCTGCTGGCGGCGCACAGGGCGGGCCTCAAGCGGGTGATCGTCCCTGCCCCTAACCGCCCAGACCTGGACGACCTGCCAGCGGAGATCAAGCGCGGGCTGGAGATCATCCCGGTCGAGTCGGTAGACGAGGTGTTCGCTATTGCTGTCTGCGACCCGACAGACGAGAAGAACCACACAGTGCTACGCCGCCGCCAGCTACGGCTGATCAAGGAGACTGCTGCCCACGAGCAGGAGCCGCTCTGCGAGACGGATATCCCCGCGCCGCTAGCCTTGCAGTGAAGTAGGGTTGCCGCCCGGCCCGCTTTATGCTATTATTATAAGCGTGCTGCAAGCCCCACACCCAAGCGAGGAGAGCGACCCCCGATGCCGCAGTCTACCAATCAGCCAACCGACCAGCCAGGCAGTAGTCAGCCCGACCAGCCCTTGAGCAACCAGCCTGCCCTGCCATTGGTGCCGCCAAGCGTCACGCTTGCTGAGCAGCAGGCTGGGGCTGAGAGCCTCCTTGCCACCCAACCCAGCGACGCGGATACCACCGCCCTGCCAACTCTCCCCGAAGTCGCCCCCCCGTACGAGGCCGAGAGTATAGACAGGGGTCCAGGTGAGCCATATCAGCAGCAGAGCAAGGGTGCAACAGGAGACCTGACCAACCCTGTGCCGCTTGAGGCTGAAACCTGGGGTGGAAGTGGAGGTGTGCCGCGCAAGACCGCAGCGGTCACCGCACCGTTGGACGAGGCGCAACTGGCCGAGGCAACTGCCTTGCCGCCGACCGCTCCACCGACCGCCCCGCTTGCCGAACTGCCGCCTCTTGCTCGTGAGACGATGGTTGCCGACCGTTACGCCGTCACCAACGTAGTTGAGAGTCACCCAACTGGCACGCCAACGTTCAACCTCTACCGGGTGATCGACGAGAAAAGCTACGAGGAATGCTGGGTCTGTGGCAGCAAGAACAACACCGCTGGCGAACTCTACTGCTCCGACTGCGGGGCGCAACTGACCAACAAGGTCTACGCCTTGCGCGAGCAGCCCGCTAGTGGGGCCGAGGGTGAGCGCGGTGAGAGCCTGCTCTATGCAAAGGGTTTTGCCCAAACCCAGGGCCTCCCGCGCATCTACAAGACATTCCGTGATAGCCAGCGCGACTATGCCTTGCTCGAAGAAGCGAGCGGCCAACCGCTGGCGACCTTCGCCCCCGTCACCCCCGCTGGTGAGCGGGTCAGCGAAGAAAGGCTGCTAGCCTGGACGCGCTCGCTGGCTTCAGCCCTTGCTCCGTTGCACGAGGGTGGAGTAGCCCTCGCCAACATCAGCATTGCCAGCATCAACATTGCGGGCGGTGAACTGCCGCGCATCGTGGACGTTAGCGGCGCGCAGGAGGCCGATGCAGTCGGGATTGCTGCCGACGTAGCCGCCCTCGCCCGGCTAGCCGCTGCCTTCCTGACCAGCCCGCTGACAGAGGGTAAGACCCCCACTAGCAGCGACCCTGCCACCCTCAGCGACCTCCTGGCCGAGGCTATCGGTGGCCGCTACAAGGATGCCGACGATTTCGCCGAAGCCCTCGACCACTATCGGGAGGAGGGGCAGACCCCCGCCACTCTCAGCCTGCTGCTTGCGGCTGGCACCCATGTAGGCATGGTTCGCAAGCTGAACGAGGACTCGCTGCTCACCCTCGACTTTAGCGCGGTGGAAACCGATCACCACCAGTTGGTCAGCCTGCTGGTTGTTGCTGACGGCATGGGCGGTCACGACAGCGGCGAAGTCGCCAGTAGTATGGCAGTCCGTACCATCGCCGCCAACATCGCCGAGAACGTGCTGGGTGGCGCGATCTTCAACTATGGCAACGGCCTCGACGTGCCACCACTTGGCCCTGGCGATGTGGACATCATGCAGGGCAGCGAGGCAGTCGGCGAGATGCTGCGCTCGGCAGTGATCGCCGCCAACCGTGAGATCGTGCAAAAAAGCCGCGAACGTTATAGCGACATGGGAACCACCTGCGTGGCCTGCCTGATCGTTGGCAATCAGGCCTACTTCGCCAACGTGGGCGACAGCCGCGCCTATATCTACCGCAACGGCAAGCTGGAGCAGGTGACGGAGGATCACTCGCTGGCCTGGAAGCTGGTGCAGGCCGGGCAATTGACTGTGGATGAGATTCGTACCTTCAACCGCCGCAACGAGATTTACAAGTCGCTTGGTGATGATCCGAACATGGAAGTTGACCTCTTTAGTCGCAAGCTCAAGCCGTTTGATGTCGTACTGCTCTGCTCCGACGGCCTGTGGGAGATGATCTACGAGGAGGATAAAGACGGCACACCGGGGATTGCTACCCTGATCAACACCAGCGACGACCCGCACCACGCCGTCCAACGGCTGATCAAGGCCGCCAACGAGGGGGGTGGACAGGACAACATCGCGGTCATAATCGGTCAGCTCTTGGTCAACGGAGACGAAGAGGACTGAACTTGCACAGCAACGGTAACTTGAAGCAGCCCTACCGCATCTTGATCCCGATCTTGAACCAGAAGTTGCTGGCAGACTTGTTGACCCTTGCCCAGGCAGTGTCTGGTGACCGGGCGGGTGAGGCGATCATCCTCGGCGTGGCTGAGGTGCAAGATAGCTCGTTCAGCACTGGCAAGCCACTGGCCCGCGCCTACCGTACCCTACTCAATTATATGCCACCAGCAGCCCCTGACCTGCGCGCCTTTCCCGCTGGCACCCGCCCTGTGGTCTTGCACACCAAGGTGAAGGTGGCGCACAGCGTTGCCCTGGGGATCGTGGACGCAGCGATTGAGGAGCGCGCTGATCTGCTGCTGCTGCCCTGGAAGGGCTACACCCGCAGCCCCGATGCTCTCTACGGGCGCACCTGCGACGAGGTGATGCTGTCCGCCCCCTGCGATGTGATCCTCTGCCGCTTCGCCGCCGGTGGGCTGGCAGCAGTGCAGGATATCCTACTGGCAGTGCGTGGTGGCCCCTACGCTGAGTTCGCGCTGAAGATTGGGCAGGCATTGATGCCGCCGCTGGGGGCCACGATGACCGTCTTGCACAGCGGCACCCCGCCTGCACCTAGCGAAATTGTCTCACACTGGGATGAGCCTTTCGCCGAGTTCGAGGAGTTGTTGCAGGGTGCAGCCTACCGCCGGGCCAGCGTCTACGCCCCCGATCCTGCCACCGCCGTCTTGCAGGAGATGACCGACCACCAGTTGGTGATCATGGGGGCGAGTGGCACCCTCTATCGCGGCGGCCTCGGCCAGCCGACGATGACCCAACGAGTTAGCGCAGCGGCAAGGCAGCGCGAGCTTTCGCTGCTGGTCGCTCGCACCCGCCAGCCGCTAGAGTTGGCTCGCTACCAGCGACCGCGCAGCCACGACTCTACCTCGCTGCTGAACGGGCGCGGCAGCCTGGAGGAGCCGGTCGAACCCGCCCTTGATGCGCCAGACCTCAACCCGCAAGCCCGCCTGCGCCCGGTCGTCGAACACTGGGCGGTCGAACATAGCTATGACGTGAACGAGTTTGCCGACCATGCCCGCTTGGCCGTCCTCAAAGAGCGGCAGGGTCTACACATCAGCCTCTGCCTCAACTTCGTGGCCGGGCCACAGAAACACACCGTCGAACTGCTCAAAGGGATCAGCAAAGGGTTGCTCGAAGAAGCAAAGTTGGTGGATGAGATCGTGATCCTCGATGGCGGTGACGGCACAGTGGCCGAACTCGCCTCTCGGCACGGCTTCAGCGGCTACCGCCAGGATGAGGTGTTGCCAGAGATCAGCATCTACGCTGGGCGTGGTAGCTTGCTCTGGAAAAGCGCAGCGGTCAGCAGTGGCGATCTGGTCGTCTGGCAGGATGTGCAGGCCGCCCGCCCGACCACCATGAGCATCGCCAATCTGATTGGCCCCTTGCTTGAAGAACCCAGCCTCAAACTGATCATCGGGCGCGGTACCCAGCGGGGCGAGAACCGCACCTACCCTGAAGTACTTGGCGATTATTGGAAGTTGAGCGAGTTGGCTGCGGCCTTGTTGCGTGGTGAAGCGGGGGCGTTGCGCCGCCTGTGCGCGCGCTTTTACTATCAGCTAGCCGGGTTGCTGGAACCAACTAGCGGTGACCTGGCCGCCAGCCGCCATCTGCTCAACAGCTTGCCTATCGTGGCCGGGTCTGTCGGGGTGGTGGGCCTGATCCTCGACACGATCAGCCATTATGGGTTGAACGCGGTCGGGCAGGTGGAGGTAGCCCGCCCCGCCCTGGCAGACGGTCTACACGTGCGCCATACCGCCGGCCATCTGCTCAACCTCCTAGCTCATTATACCCAGCGGGGGGTGGGGGTGGGCGAGACGGGGCGCAGTGCGGCCCTGCGCGAGATGCACGAGCTATATACCCTCCTGGCACAAGGTCAGCGACAGAACCCCCGCCGCCGAGCCTACGAGGTAGAGGAGCGCGAACTTGAGTGCCTCGAACTGCCACCGCTCGGCCAACTACGTCCTCCGCCCAACAGTGAAGACAGTGGCATAGTTCCTGCAAGTTGGTAAGGGGATATTTATGTTTCCCATACAAATCTAATGCTTTGGATGGTTGCATTCTACATCTAACAAAGGTATAATGTGGGTCGCGCATCTGAACGGCGGAGCTAGTCGTTTAGATAGTGAGAGGCTTTTTGCCAAAGCGAGCATATCTGCCTGGATATGACTGGATAGTTCGCAGTAAGGAGGTAGGCAGATGGACGAGAATGAATTGACGGTTGCGGCCCCAAAGCGGCGCGCCCGTAAGAGTACAAAGAAGGACGTGAGCGTCGTGGCTAGCAATGCTGACGAGATGAGCCTGCCGGTTGAGGGGCTGGTGACGGCTGCCATGATGCAGACCGCGATGGGGGTTGGCAGTGATGATTTGGCGGATGCAGAACCGGGTGACGACGCGCTCCACGCCACGAAGGCGTTGGAGGAGCCAGACCTTACCGAACTAGTGATCATGGGGGTACCAGAGGGTGGCGTAGCCCGCAGCTTCACTCCGCCCGTCGCCGATGATGATGACGAGCTTGACCTTACCCCTGGCGAAGCGGATAGCTTCAACACCGACGCAGTGCAACTTTACCTCAAGGAGATCAGCCGCGCCCCCTTGCTGACCACGGAGCAGGAACTTGACCTGGCCCAGCGCATCAAGGCGGGTGACATCAACTCGACCCAGAAGTTTGTGCTTGCCAACCTACGGCTGGTAGTTAGCATCGCCAAGAAGTACGTGGGCCGTGGCCTCAGCTTGCTCGACCTGATCCAGGAAGGCAACATGGGTCTAATGCGCGCGGTTAACAAGTTCGACCCATCGCGGGGCTTCAAGTTCAGCACCTATGCCACCTGGTGGATTCGCCAGGCCATCTTGCGGGCGATCAGCGAACAGGCCCGCACTATCCGCCTGCCCGCCCACATCAGCGAGAGCATCAGCCGGGTTAGCAAGGCCGCGCAGAGCATCCTCCAGGAGACGGGTCGCACCGCCAAGCCAGAGGAGATCGCTAAGGCCACTGGGCTTGAGGTGCAGCGTGTGCGCGACATCCTCAAGTCAACCCAAACCCCGATCAGCCTGGAAACGCCGATTGGCGAGGAGGGTGACGAGACTTCGCTCGGCGACTTCATCCAGGACGTAGACGCTATCGCCCCTGACGAGGCGGCCAGCCGCAACCTGCTCAAGCAGGAGATCAAGGACACCCTTGCGGAAGTCCTGACCCCCCGCGAACAGATGGTGCTGCAACTGCGCTTTGGCCTCGGCAACGGCCACCAATACCCGCTAGAGAAGGTGGGCGAGCAACTGGGTGTCACCCGCGAGCGCGTCCGCCAGATCGAGACAGAGGCTCTCCGCAAGCTCCGCACGCCAGCTCTGGCTGGTCGCCTGCGCGAATACTTGCAGTGAGTTGCAAGTGAGAATTGACGCAAAGAGGGGGCGTACCTGCAAGGGTACGCCCCTTTCTGGTGCGCTGGCGGGTAGTCGGTCACTCGTTCATCGGTCACCTGCGGGCCGCTCGTCGGCAGACAAGCTGTTGACTAGCTGACCTGCCCTGCGAGCGGCTATCACAGCCCAGGGCAGCAGGGTGGCGTAGAACAGGAAGACCAGCCAGCCGAAGGTGTAGTAGCCGAACCCGAATAGGCCGCCCTGCTG
>Ga0209724_1000879_pt1 | contig 28384 bp, 25 predicted proteins | sample grotaG_FD_184143 | JGI IMG/M metagenome (GOLD analysis project Ga0209724, IMG submission 184143) | Glacier valley bacterial and archeal communities from Borup Fiord, Nunavut, Canada, to study Microbial Dark Matter (Phase II) -... | ecosystem: Environmental > Aquatic > Freshwater > Ice > Glacier ...
ATCCGGTTTAGGTGTACCAATATCACTGAAGATAATCTGCGTACCTTTTTGCTCATTACTTAGGTGGTATAACTCCGAAACTTTTCTTGCACAAACATTTACTTTATGATTAGGATGGTCTTCGTAAATAAACGGATTAATCAGCCGCATATTTGCCGCCATCTTTTTGGCATAGTTGGTTGCAATCAGCATTCTGCCTTTATCTTCTTCTTTAGTTAGTGGAAGCCGGCCAATTAATGCTGCATCGCCGGTTTTAGCAAATGCCATTAGCTTTTTAGTAAACTCCTGTTGGTCTGGTGTGGGTGGAATATTTACTAATTGCTCATACAATTCAGGTTTATCTAAATTAATATGTCGGGCGGTTTTATAATCGGTGATTTCATTGTAAAACAATGCAAGCTCTGGTACTTTAATAAAATGGCGGAACCTTTCTTTGGCAATAATTTCGTTGGTAACAGAAAATTCAAAGTCAAACGTTTTTCTTGCAAACACCATACTGTATCTTCATAATCCACAAAAAGTTCTTTCATTTGTTGGTTCCTCTAAGAGAGGGGTTACCATACATCGGTATACACATTTTGTATTATTAAAATCCTGTTGTTCCCACACGTTCAGCTTTTTTACATCTATTTTCCCAACATATGCAGAAAATTCCATTGCTTGTTTGGCAGCGCCAGTGGCATCACTCGTTACCAATGAATTTTTAATGCCATAATATTTACTAAGCAATGCAGATAGATCAGATTCACTTTTTTGTGCATTAACCGGCATAGCAAGAAAGCTAACAATTGTAACAGTTATTATAACCAATATATTCATTTCCAAAATACTTGTTTTTTTGTAATAAAAAATAAGTATTTTAAATGGTTGTATGAAATTTTCATTTATCCTTAAAATTGGAAAGCCGGATTAAATCGGCTTTCCAATTTATCATGCTAACTCCTGGCTTCAAAAAATTTTCATTTAATAGCCTCTGCTTTAAAGCCTGAAGCTTCTACAGCTTTTATTACTGTATCTGCTGTAAGATGATCGGCAACAATCGTCAATAACTTTTGCGGACTTTGTGTATCTACAGCCCAGTTATCTTCCCCAACGATATCATTTAGAAAGGGGGTTACTTTTGCTTCGCATCCGCTGCATTTGATGTTTGTCTTAAATTTTAATGTTTCCATAATTGTGTTTTTTTATTTTTCTACTTTATATCCCATCTTTTCAATAGCATTGGTTATGTTTTGTATTGAAGTTTTGGAATTATCAATACTGATATCAGCTTTACCGATCTCAATGGCATCTAAACCGGCAACTTCATGTGTTGTGATGATGTTTTTTACAACCATTACACAATGCTGGCTTCCCATAATGCTTTTCCATGTTTTTTATTTTATAGTGTAAAATTAGTTTGAATGCTTTCTTAAACTGTTACAGAATACGCTTGATCTTGTATATAATTTTAGTCTGTCGGTTTGTTGATTTATTTTGGTCGTTTAATCTTCAGAATGGCAATCAACAATCCAAGCCCGGCCAAAGCAGCCGCACCTAAGAATGCAATTTTAAAACCATCATTCAAAGCTTCGGTTTCGGCTACTGCATTTGCAACAGATGTTTTAGTCACATGCGAAGCCAACACAGCCACCAAAGCCAGTCCAATGGCCGATCCTATCTGATAACTGGTATTTACAATGCCTGAAGCAAGCCCGGTTTCCTCCGGCTTAACAGCGGACATGGCTGCCATTGTTGCCGGGATATAAGCCAACGACATGCCTATTGCTCCCAGCAATGAAGCAGGCAATACACTTACTAAAAAAGACCCGTTTGTTGAAACAGTGCTGAACAGCAAAGCAGATGCTGCCAATGATAAAAGTCCTGCAACAAGGTTTGCTTTAAAACCAAACCTGCCTACCAGTTTTCCGGTGTAGCCAACCATGATGATCATGATGGTAATCGTCATAGGTAATAAAGCAAGGCCGCTGTTGAATGCAGTGAACTGTAATATCTGTTGCAGGTATAAATTCAGGAAGAACCATAAAGGCATCCAGGAAGCCGCCATTAGCGCCATTACAATATTGCCTGATGAAAGATTGGGGGTTTTAAAAATATGAAGGGGCAATAAAGGCGATTGCTTTCTTTTTTGCGATGCCAGAAAAAAAATGAACATAAAAACAGACAGCATTAACAGTCCCGTTGTTTGTAACGAAGCCCAACCTGCTGATTCAGCAGAAACAATAGCATACACCAGCAAGGTTAAAGAACCCGTTGCCAATACGGCTCCCCACCAGTCAATTTTTCCGGCAGATCTTTTGCCCGCTGCAAAATAATTTTTACAAAAAGCCAATACTATTAAGGCAATGGGAATATTAATAAAAAATACCCAGCGCCAGTCCATCCATTCGGTGATAACACCACCTAAAAACACACCTGCAGAACCACCTGCCGCAGCTGATGCTCCCCATAAACCAAATGCTTTTCCTAATTCTTTAGGATCGGTGAATGTAGTCATGAGCAAAGTCATGGCTGACGGTGCAATCAATGCAGAACCCAGTCCCTGCAAAGCTCTACCGGTATTTAATACTTCCGGCGACCAAGCCAGGCCGGCCAGTAAAGAAGCCGCAGCGAGTATTGCAAAGCCGGTCATGAATATTTTTCTGGCTCCGAAAAGATCTGATAACCTTCCTCCTAATAAAAGGATACCACCAAAGAAAACAACATAAGCGTTGAATATCCATTGAAGGCCATTCTGACTGTACCGCAGGTCATTTTTAATGGCAGGCAAAGCCACGCCAATGATTGAAGTATCCATTATTACGATGAATTGGGCTGTGCAAATCAAAGCCAGTGCCATCCATCTTTTTTCGTGTATAGATTTTGATACATTTGTTGTAATTGACATAATAGTATTTTTTATGCAGCAAAAGTAATTTTAGAAGTAGCGGATGCGTTTACACTATGGCAGCAATGATGTATAAGATTTTATGAGGGGCCAATTAGTTGGAGCGAAGCAAAACAGGCTACCAGTAAATACAAATAAATGTATAACATTACGATTCATTAAAAAAGGGACTGGGAGAGAAACCAGACCTCATGCGAATTTTGAAACAATTTGCTGAACAATGATAATCACTGATGTCTATATTTTGGAGTTAATAATACCATTACTTTTCTAAAACGAGATTAGAAGATTTCAGCTTTACTAATTTCTCCGAATTTGTCGACAGCTCCCCAAAATATTTTGCACCTCTGATTGGCTTAAGCACGGCAGCGTAACGCCTGCTTTTTTTGTATACGACTAAAAATATTCCTAACACTACAAAGGCCAAACCAAGCAACATGATTGATGTTATTTTTTCGTGCAGGAAAATAGAAGCCCATAAAACACTGAATATCGGAACAAGGATGGTAACAAACGATGCCTGCACCGAACCCGCACTGGCTATCAGTTTAAAATAAAGAATGTATCCACCTGCTGTGCAAATAACGGCCAGCACCAGCAAAGGGATCAATATGCCGGGCGATAACAATACAGGTTGAAAATTAGCAAACATAAAAGGCAGCACCATCACCGATGCCATGATTAATTGTCCGCCGACTGTTTGAACCGGGCTTGAACATTTGAATTTAATGTTTGCATAAACCGAAGACACAGCATAGAAAAAAGATCCCCCCAGACCTGCCAGAACGGCTATCCAAAAATTGGCATGAGCTGCATAAGGGTTGGTTACGATAAATACCACCAGGCCTGCAATGCTGATAAAGATGCCCGTAATTTTATTGAAAGTTATCTTTTCATTCATCCAGTATCTTGCGGCGGCAACAGTAAATAAAGGTGTGGTGGCCCCAAGTATAGCTGCGTATGAAGCATTTAGCTCCATAATGGTATAAGTAACCAATGCAAATGGTATAACGATATTGAAAGCCGCTAGAAACAGGATGCCTTCCACCGCTTTTTAAAATTCGGAAACTGGCCTGTTAAACTGGCTACAAGAATTAAAACAAGAGCTGCAATCAGCAGCCTGGTGCCGATGGTTAAAGATATGCCCGTTACCGGGGCAACAATTCTTAATAGCAGGCCGGATGTACCCCATACCATGGAAAGAAATAACAATAGCAATATATCTGATTTCTTCATTTTAGTAAATTAAATGGTAGTCGTCCACGTTCAATGCCCTGAAGCCTGCCCTGTTAACAGCTTCTTCAACATGTATCTCATTAATGATACTATTTGAAAAAACGGTTAGTTTTTTATCGGTACTTTCTAGGTCCAGTTGCCAGTTGGTTGCCCCAACAACTCTGTTCAAGAATGGCGCAACTTTGTTAAGCGCCCATACGCTTTTGATATTTGTTTTAAAAGAGATGAGTTCCATAAACAATGTTTTTATTGTGGGCAAATTGGTTTTATGTTCTTGATAAAAAATTGAACTGGTACAAAATATTTATGTTGGTTGTTTTTTCCATTTGGCAAGGCATTTTGACATGTATTTTAATTCAACTGTAAAATCCCCATTGCTTTTTTTAATTGTAACTCCAAAATCTTTATTGAATAAACCGATTGTAGGTTATTCATCTTGGCTTTGGTTAATACCAGCTCAGCATCGCTTAACTCCAAACGGGTGCCCATGCCATAGCGGTAACGATCGTTCATCATAGTATAACTGATCTCTGCTGCATCTACATTCTGCTGCTGTATCGCCCACTGGTTATAGGCTTCCTGCAGGTTGGAGTTTATAGAAACCAGTTCCGTTTCCAGATTTGTCTTTAATTCTGTAAGGGCCAGTTCCGATTGTTTGATTCCTAATTCTGTCTGCGCTGTTTTATGCTTTACCCTGCCACCCAAATAAAGTGGTATGCTCAACTTCACACCTGCATATGAAGTACGGGGCAGTGCATAATCCTTCATCCTGAAATTATCGGCCTGCGATTGTAACTGGTATTGGGCTATCATAGCAAGTTGTGGTTTAAAGGATGCTTTTATTTCTTTCAATTGCTCTTTTGTTTCATCAATCTGCAAGAAATGTATTTTAATATCCTTCCTGTTGTTTAAAGCGATTGATAAACCAACGCCTGTTACTTGGAAAACATTTTCCAGTGATGCTGTAATGATGCTGTCAGTAAAAACAAACCGCACCACTTCTTCTATACCCATCAGTTGTTTTAACTGCAGTGAATAAACCTCTATATTATTATCCAGTGCCGAAATTGCTGCCAGTAAATTCTGTACCGAAATAAAATTGCTAAGTGTATCCGTTTTTAAGTTCTTTCCCTGCAGGAATAGTGAACGGGAATCTTTTAATGCCCGCCTGTTTCGTAATAAGCTTTGCTCCAGCAAGTGGTTTTCTTCCTTATGATAAATGATAGTAAGGTACATTTGGCTGATGCTGAGTGCCAGTTGCTCTTCTGTAATTTTCATTTTTTCATTCGTAATGGCTTCATTAATGTCTGCCAGTTTTATTGATGAACGAACTGCAGAATTAAGGATCGGGTAACTCATTGTAACGGCTCCATCAAAAGCAAATCGTCCGCCGAACTGTACATCATTTACTTTGGGAGTTGTTGCTTCGTTCCGTAAATAGATCACGGGCCGCTCTGCATAAATGTTATAGGATGAGGTCAGGTTCACTGTAGGAAGTAAAAAACTTTTTGCTTCCTTAACTACTTCTGCCGCTTTGCGGTTCTCCAGAATCTGCATCTGCAACACCCTGTTTCCTTTAGCAGCAATTTGTAATGCCTGATCCAGGCTCAGCTCTTTTGTCTGGGCCATGATGTTGTTGCCTATTATGATAAACAGCGGCAGCATCCATAGTTTTTGAAAATATTTTTTCATCAGTTGTATATTTTAAATCTTAAATGAATTTTTCTTCGCCTGTTTTCAGAACCGGTACTTCTTCTTCCACCACTTTTTTTCTTTTGCCTGAAGAGAGATACGAATACACAGCAGGAATAATAAACAGCGTCAGTACGCCGGCGAAAATCAATCCACCCGCAATTACAATACCCAGCGACTGACGGCTGTTATTTGTCATGGCTATGGGCAATGCCCCAAATATCATTGCAAGCGACGTCATCAGTATCGGGCGGAAACGCTGCGTGGCTGCAGTGATAGCCGCATCCAGTTTCGATAAGCCGCTTTCTTTTAAATGATTTGCAAATTCAACGATTAGTATTCCATTCTTGGTGATTAATCCGACTAAAGTGATAATACCGATCTGGCTGAATACATTTAAACTCTGCCCAAACCAATGCAGACTGAGCAATGCACCCGTTACCGCCATTGGTACAGTAAGCATGATGATCAATGGATCTCTTAAACTTTCAAATTGTGCTGCCAGGATCAAATAAATAAGTAACAGTGCCAGCATCAAAGTGAAATTTATATTGCCCTGGCTTTCTTGAAAATCTCTTGATTGTCCGGCCAATGTTGTTTTAAAATTTTCGCCCAGTACTTCTTTTTTAATACGCTCCATTTCTTCAATACCTTCTGCCAGGCTAACACGGGGTGCAAGTCCTGCAGAAACCGTTGCAGAAGCATACTGGTCATAACGGTAAATGGCAGCCGGGCTGATCCCTTCTTCAATCGTTACCAGGTTATCCAGCGATATCATTTGATTATTTGCAGAACGCACATTGATAGAACGCAGATCGCTGATATCATTCCGGTTTATTCTTTCTACCTGCCCTATCACTTCATACTGCCTGTCGTTTTGCAAATAATATCCATAGCGTTGCCCGGAGAAAGCCAGTTGCATTGCTTTGGCCACTTCCTGTATGGATACACCCATCAGTGCTGCTTTCTTTCTGTCGATATTGATCCGTATTTCAGGCTTGTTAATTTTAAGATCTGCATCTGCAAACATTAGTTTTTTACTTTGTCTTGCTTCGTTGAGGAACTTTGGCAATAACGCTGAGATACTGTCCAGACTTGGCGCCTGTAATACAAACTGCACAGGCATGCCCCCGCCATATCTTGTACCAATAGTTGGTGGCATATAAGGGAATAATAAAATATTCCTGAAATTCATGGAAGCCGCCCCGTATTGATTATATAATTTTTGAACCGTTGACTTCCGCTCCTTGGGATCTTTTAAATAAATAGACTGAATTGCAAAACTGGTGGTTGCCGGTGCAGGAATAAATGAAATAGCAACCATGGAGTAGGTTTGGTACAGTCCTTCTGTAGAATCATTTACATACTTGCCAACCTCCATCATATTCTCTTTCATCTTTTCAAACGAAACACCTTCGGGTGCTATGGCGATCAAAGCCATATTACTACGGTCTTCTACCGGAGCCAGTTCTGATGATAATTTTCTTCCAACAAAATAAATAAGACTTGCTGTGCCTACCAGGAACACCCATGCTAACCATCGTTGTTTCATAAATCCTTTTAATAAAAAAGCATAACCATTATTAAGTTTTACAAAAAATGGTTCGGTAACACGGTATAGCCAGTTTGGTTTGTGTTTTTTCTTTAGCAGGTAAGCACTCAGCATGGGCGTTAGGGTTAAGGCAACAAAAGCCGAAACCATAACCGAACCTGAAACCACGATGGCAAATTCTTTGAACAACTGACCACTGATGCCACCCATAAAAATAATGGGCATAAAAACTGCGGCCAATGTGATAGTAGTAGAAATCACTGCAAAATAAATTTCCTTACTCCCTGCAAACGCCGCCTGCACAGGGCTCATACCTTCTTCCACTTTTTTATAAATATTTTCCAGCACTACGATGGCATCATCCACTACCAAACCAATTGACAGTACTAATCCCAAAAGCGTTAGTACATTTATAGAGAAGCCCGCAACATACATTATGAAGAACGCTGATAATATTGAAACCGGAATTGCCAGCACAGGAATGATGGTTGAGCGCCAGTCACGCAGGAAAAGAAAAATGATAACCACCACCAATCCGAATGCAATGAGCAATGTTTCTTCCACTTCCTTGATGGATTCACGAACCGGTTTGGTAAAATCAAATCCAACGATTAACCTATACTCCGGGGAAATTTCTTTTCTAAGCTGGTCGAGTCTTTTGTAAAATTCATCCACCACCTGTATGGCATTTGCCCCACGCTGTATCTGTATGGCTACACCTACACCAATAGTTTTTGCTCCTTTTGTTTCGTTGATGATGGCATTGCGTTCATTCAATTCTCCCAGTTCTGCAAAACCAATATCTTTTAAACGGATGATGGCATTGCCGGTTTGTTTAATGATCATCTCATTAAATTCCTCTGCAGTGGTAAGGCGGCCCAGCGTACGAATACTCAGTTCACTTGCATCACCTTCTATCCTGCCTGAAGGCAGATCAATATTTTCTTTGGATAAAGCGATCCTGATATCTTCGGGTGTTAGTTGGTATGCCGCCAGTTTAACTGGATCAAAACGTAGGCGCATGGCATATTTATGTTCGCCAACAATGGCGATGTTCTGAATGCCCGGGATAGATTGCATTCTGTCCTTAATAACCGTTGATGCCAGGTGACTTACTTCTTTTATATCTTTTGTATCACTCTCCACTTCAAGAAATGCAACTAAATTATCGGGTGAAGATGCTTTCTCCACAATCGGCGGATCCACATCTGCAGGCAACTGGTTTTTCGATTTTGAAACCTTATCCCGAACATCATTCAAAGCATCTTCAAAGTTTACATCCCTGTTGAACTCTACAGAGATCACACTAACCTGCTCTCTTGATTCGGATGAAATGGTTCTTACACCATTGGCTTCTGCAATGGACTCCTCAACAGGTTTTGTAATTTTTGATGCAATTACATCGGGACTGGCACCCGGATAAAATGTAATTACAGAAATTACTGGTGGCTCTGTCATCGGGAATTCACGAATCCCAAGAAACCGCCAGCCAACTAAACCTGCAATAACGATGATTGCAGAAAATACCGCAGCCAGTACCGGCTTTTTTATACTTAATGATGGTAAACTCATGATCTTATTTTTTTGAATCGGTTATTGATACAATACTTACCGGCGTGCCATCGGCACTGCGAAGGATATTAGATATCATTACAGTGTCTCCATTATTTAATCCCTTGCTGATCCATGCAACTGATTCACTTCGGTTGCTGATGCTCACAGCAGTAATCTTAGCAGTGCCGTTTTTTACTACGAATACACTGTATCCATTTGTGCCGGGTATTAAAGCTTCGGTAGGTATAGTTATGGCTCTTGCTGTATCGCCCGATGTGTTGAAATAAATTTTTGCAGACATCCCTGCTTTTAATTTGTTTCCAGCATTTGATAATTCGGCCTGCACAATGATATTTCTTGACTGTATATCCACAGATGCTTCGGTTGATACAACTGTTGCTGTTAATTTTTCCTCCCTTAAGGCTGTGCTGAATTGTATTTTAGTTCCTGCTTTTACAAGCGACAGGTATTTTTCTGAAACAGTAAATTGTATTTTTAAAGACACCTGTTCCTGCAAACTCACAAGCGGTAAACCAGGGCTCACCAGGGTGCCAGCGAACACTTTGGTTATACCAACCATACCAGAAAACGGCGCCCTTATATTTGTTTTTGAGAGCTCAACCTGCAGAATTTCTTTTGCAGCCTGTAGTGATTGCAGTTTGGCGGAAGCAATATCATATTCTTCCTGACGAACCGTTTCAGTCTTTAGTAATTCACGGAAACGGTTTTCGCTGATGCTGGCCAAGTTAAGCTCAGCCTGTAACTGGCGGAGCTTTGCACGGATATCGGCATCATCGAGCTTATATAAAACTTGTCCCGTACCAACAAAAGCTCCGTCTTTAAAATTTACCGCAGTGATCTTTTTAGAAAGCTCACTCATGATATCAACCGTGCGGTTGGGTAATACTGAACCTGCAACGGTTTCGGTTTGCTCCATGTGTGTTTCCTGTACAACCTGTACATCTACCGGCAGGCCGGGAACATCTTCGGGTGCAGCAGACGATGCTTTTTTATTTTCGGAAGCTTTGGATGAACAGGCTCCTAAAATCAATATCATCAACAGTATTCCGAGTAATGATTTAAGTGTATTGTTTTGCATAACGTGCTTTTTAGTATTATTAAATAAAAAGCAAAAGTAGAAGGAACAAAAGCCTGTCCGTTTACACTAAAGCGGGTTAGAGTTATATTATTGTAACATGCTGTATAAACGAAATCCCTGGTTCGGGCAGGGATTATCATAGTACTTAATAAACTCTATTTGGTTGCAGGTTTCTCATTTTGAATTTCTTACTAATGGATTTCGCAGAATAAAATCAAAAGTGCAAATTGCGCAGTACTTTATCATTTCCTAAATTGATTGGTTGTTATCAGTTATCATTGAAACTGCACTATCAAAATACAATTAATGAAAGGTTATAAAGTGGTTCTGGAATATTATATCCATAATGCCAGATACATTACTTATAAATTTGCAAAAAACAATTACCTACTCAATTTTTAATTTATATGAACCTTTACATAAAAAATATGGTTTGCGACCGCTGCACCCTGGTGGTGAGGCAACAGTTAGATCAACTTCAGATTGGATATAAAAATATTCAACTTGGACATGTTGAACTGAAGGAAGAACCAACAACGGAAAAGCTGGATGCTTTCAGAACATCCCTGCTTAAAACAGGTTTTGAACTGCTGGATGACAAAAAAGCCAAACTGGTGGAGCAAATAAAAAATACTATCATATCGCTGGTGCAGGGATATGGAGAAGAGGAAATCAATAAAAAATTATCGGCCATACTAGAAGAAAAACTGCAGTTGGATTACCATTATTTCACCAGCCTCTTCTCGGCTGTGGAAGGCATCACCATTGAGAAATATGCCATACTGCAACGCATAGAAAAAGTAAAGGAGCTGCTGATGTACGATGAACTCAGTCTTAGTGAAATATCTTACCAGTTAGGTTACAGCAGTGTACAACATTTGTCTCAGCAGTTTAAAAAAATAACCGGGCTCACACCTTCACAATTCAAACAACTGAAAGAGAATAACAGAAAACCGCTGGACAAAATCTGAAGCGGAAAATTATATACATCTATTCCCTTATTCTGTAACGGACATTATTTTATCTGTACAATCTTTGTTGTACCAAAATGATGTGCCATGCAAAAAGTTTTTATAAAAGGAATGGTTTGTAACCGCTGTATCTCCACCGTTAAATCTCAATTTGAAAGCATCGGGCTGCAGGTGGATGATATAAACCTGGGGGAAGTAACCTTTTCGGCAGGCACCCAAATTTCCGATCATCGTTTTATTGAAGCTCAATTAAAACCTTTTGGTTTCAGTTTATTGGAAGATAAAAGATATAAACTGGTGAGCGATGTTAAAAAAATAACGGAAGAAATTTATAACGGCGACTTTGGTTTTCCGGTACGCTTCCGTTTCTCTGTATATATTTCTGAAAAACTCCATAAAGATTATGATCTCATCAGCGCTACTTTTTCTGCTTTGGAACAGACAACACTGGAAAAGTACATCATTGATTACCGGATCGAAAAAATAAAAGAATTTTTATTGTATTCCACGCAAACACTTGCCGATATGTCTTTCCGGCTTGGCTTCAGCAGCGTGGCACACCTCTCACGCCAGTTTAAAACAGTTACAGGTTTTAATCCTTCCTGGTACCGGTCACTACAAGAAACCAAGGAAAAAATAAGAGATAATCTGCGGTAAACAATAAAATTTTATACATCATTCCCTTGATTGTATGAGAACCTCCGCAGACCATTGAAATAACTTTGTAAAAAAAAATCATGTCAACATTAATCAATACAGAAACAAAAAAAGATCAGTTAAAAGGCAGCTACAAAAAGGAAACTTTTCCTGTGCTGGAAATGACCTGTGCAGCCTGTGCTATTAGTGTGGAGTCGATGTTAAAATCGGTGGAAGGTGTAAAAGATGCAGGTGTGAACTTTGCCAACCAGGATGCCTGGGTTGAATACAATCCCTTTGTGGCATCTCCTGAGATGTTTCAAAACACGATTCGTTCAATCGGGTATGACCTAGTGATTGAAAAAGAAAACCAGCAGGAGATAAAAGAAGCTGCACAACAAAAACATTTTGCATCCATTAAGCATCGTACCGTCTGGGCATCCATACTTTCCCTGCCCATCGTTATCATTGGTATGTTTTTTATGGATATGCCTTATAGTAATTATATCATGATGGCATTGGCAACACCGGTGGTTTTTTACCTTGGAAGAAGTTTTTTCGTGAACGCATTTAAGCAGGCCAGACATGGCAAGGCCAATATGGATACACTCGTGGCATTGAGTACAGGTATTGCCTGGCTGTTCAGTGCATTCAATACTTTTTATCCTGAGTTCTGGCACCAGCGTGGATTGCATGCGCATGTATATTTTGAAGCGGCAGCGGTTGTAATCGCATTTATTTCGCTGGGTAAGATGCTTGAAGAAAAAGCCAAATCAAACACATCATCAGCAATAAAAAAATTAATGGGATTACAACCAAAAACGGTAACAATGATTTTAGAAGATGACCAGACCAAGGAGATCCCTGTTAGTCAGGTAAAAGCAGGATATATATTACTGGTAAAGCCTGGTGAGAAAATCCCGGTAGATGGAGTTGTTTCAACAGGCGAGTCTTTCGTTGATGAGAGTATGATAACAGGAGAGTCAATACCTGTAGAGAAGAAGAAAGGCGAAAAAGTTTTTGCAGGTACAATTAACCAGCGGGGTAGTTTTCAATTTAAGGCAGAAAAAGTAGGAGCAGAAACTCTATTGGCTCAGATCATTAAAATGGTGCAGGAAGCGCAGGGCAGTAAAGCACCGGTACAAAAACTGGTTGACAAGATCGCTGGCATATTTGTTCCGGTGGTGATTGGTATCGCCATACTCACCTTTATCTTATGGATAACACTGGGTGCTGACAATGCTTTTACACATGGTTTATTAACAGCTGTAACGGTATTAGTGATAGCTTGTCCCTGTGCACTTGGATTAGCAACACCAACCGCTATTATGGTTGGTGTAGGTAAAGGAGCTGAGCATAATATTTTAATTAAAGATGCTGAGAGTTTAGAGCTGGCTCATAAAGTAAATGCGGTGATCCTGGATAAAACAGGAACCATTACAGAAGGCCGCCCAGCAGTTGATGAAATGTTTTTTATTGAAGGAGTAAATGAAGCTGAACTGACACCGGTATTGATGGCGATTGAACTGCAATCGGAGCATCCGCTTGCAGAAGCAGTTGTGAAATACCTAAATACCAAACTGGTTAAGGCTGTAAAGCTAAACAGTATAGAAAGCATAACCGGGCAAGGTGTTACAGCGGTATATAAAGATAAAACATACCTGGTGGGTAATGCAAAATTACTATCAGATAAAGACGTAAAGCTAAATGCTCATCTGCAGAAGCAAATAGCTCAATGGCAACAACAGGCGAAAACTGTAGTGTCATTTGTTGAAGATAATAATGTTGTTGCAGTAATTGCTATTGCAGATAAGATAAAGCCAACATCAAAAGATGCTATCCGGCAATTGCAGAGCCAGGGCATTGAAGTGTTCATGCTTACAGGCGATAATCAGCAAACCGCTGCCGCTATTGCAAAGGAAGCTGGACTGCAAAATTTTAAAGCAGAGGTAATGCCCGCTGACAAAGCAGCCTTTGTAAAAGAATTACAACGGCAGGGCAAAATTGTGGCGATGGTTGGCGATGGCATTAATGATAGTCATGCATTGGCGCAGGCGGATGTAAGCATTGCTATGGGAAGAGGCAGCGATATTGCCATGGACGTGGCTAAAATGACACTCATCACCTCTGACCTAAACAGTATTCCAAAAGCTCTAAAACTTTCACGGCAAACTGTTCGTACCATCAGGCAAAATTTATTTTGGGCATTTATTTATAACCTGATCGGTATTCCCCTTGCGGCCGGTATCCTATATCCTATCAACGGATTCTTACTCAATCCAATGATTGCCGGAGCAGCGATGGCGCTAAGCAGTGTTAGTGTAGTTAGTAACAGCCTGCGGCTTAAATTTTCTTCAATTTCATAATAGGTAGGGTTTTGGTAATTGCCATGGAGGGAATAAGAATAATAATTTTAAGATTTATATAAAGTTGATATCACAGCACTACTAAAATAACCTAACACAGACCGCAGATTATTTAAAGAACTAACAACTTAAATTAAAACAGGTACATGAAAAATGAAATAATATTAAAGGATTTTATGCAAAAAGTATGGAATGAAAAAGACTTTAATTCCATTGCCACATTTGTACATCCTGAATATACAATCCATATTGATACAGGTGACCCCTGGGAAGGTAAGACTTTGAACCATCCCGAATTTGAAACCAGGTTAAACTATTCCTTTAATTCATTTCCAGACATTCATTTCGAAATTCAACATACAATTTCTGATGGCGAATATGTTGCAATTACATGGATAATGAAAGGAACAAACGTGGGAGGTATTGGAGATTTCCCTCCTACAAACAAATCAATAAAAACTTTTGGAGCAACAATTTATAATTTCAAAAATGACAAAGTATGTGGGCACAGCTAAGTATTTGACAGGGAATCAGTAATGCGGTAATTGGGATTTCTATAAATTAAAAAAAACACATCATGGAAAAGCAAGCAGAAATCAACTTTTCAAAAATCATTAAAAAACAAACCAAGAAATTAACGACGGTTGTAAGTGAATCTTTAGCTATGGATTTTGTTCCCTTTAAAACTTTTACTACAGCCGACCTGTGGAATATTCAGCGAAGGAGTAAACCGATGGTAAACAGAAAGCATTTAGCCTGATTAATAAAAATTAAAAATGAGGTTTGGCAATAGTGGGGCGGCACACTTTTAAAAACATACAATGAGAAATAATATACTTTTAACTTTTTTGATTTATTTATTTAGTAATCATGTAGATGGCAAAGAAATTAATGTCCAATTTATTCAAGGTTGTAATAATCGTACTGAACAGTTAAGTTCTAAAGATTTATTTATGTATAGAAATATGTTAAGTAATGTAAACAAAAAAATATGTCTTCTTTATCTAAAAAAATATGAAGAAAAGGATATAAAGGCTATAGAAGATATCTTTTCTGACGATATTTTACTTCGTGATTGGAAAATTAGAGTTGAAGGAAAAGAAAAAGCCTTAATTGAAACACTAAAAAATTTTCAATCAGTTGTGTCAATAAAAATTGATGTGCTTTCAATTTATGAGAATGAAAGCACAGTAGCTGCTGAATTAAAAATTGTCATTGACAACAAAGAGGAACTTTATGTTATTGATGTTATAACGATAAATCCTGAAGGGAAAATTAGTTCAATTAAAGCTTTTATAGGAAGAGGAGATAAATAGCACTGATTTTTTATGATTTCAATAACTCATTTAGTTGAGAACAATAATATAATTAGCAATAAAAAGAAAAACTGAGCCTAGAAACAGTTTGGCAAAAAGGCGTGTTCAGTGCTAAATTGAACATTTTAAATTCTTATAAACATCAAGCTTAATCCTCCGCTGCTTATCCGTTCTAATTTGGGAAAGATTTATCTGAATGCAGGGCCATCCATTGCGTAAAATCTTTTTGCAACCAGGAAGATTGGAGACGAATGAGGTCGAGTTTTGGCACTAATAAAAATACATCAATTCGAATGGAATTATGAAAGGATTCAGCCTATTTTTTCAAACAAACTACTATACAACAATGCAGCACAATAATAGATGTGATTAATTTTTGGGGAAAGAACAGAGAGGTACTTACCAACCCATACCAGAAAAATATTGAGATATATTTTACAACTAATAAGCAAATTCAATACAAAGTATTTAAATAAAATAAAGTTGTCCGTTTTTGACATCCTTATGTCTTTTAAGAAGTAGGAAACTTGTTCAAATTTGCAGAACCAAATAAAAAGTAAAAACAACTGAAATAAAAAGTATTTGAATCGCATTGCATGTGTTACAATTAATAACAGTGTTTTAATTATGAGAAATATGCCTTTTTGCGAATCATCTTTTTAACAAAAAAAATGAAGTAATTAAATACAAAAGCAATCAACAACATTAGAATTAAACCGAAAATGTGAACGAGTTAATCAACATTTCTTCATGTTCTCAAAACAACAAAAAGAATTATTTATGAGACATTTTTTTCTATTCATCTTCCTTACATTAAGCACAGCATCATTTGCACAAGACAAACAATTATTAACCATTAGTGGTACGGTAAAAGATGCTGCTACCGGTGAAACCTTAATAGGTGCAAGCATCGTGCTGACTGATGTTAAACCAAAAAGTACTTTCACCAATGCGTATGGCTTTTACTCCATTAATGCAATTGAAGGCACCTACAAAATGAGCGTAAGTTTTATCGGTTACGTAACAGACACTATTACGATTGTGATAGACAAAAGCCAGCAGTTGTCAATAGGCTTGCAATCTAAACAAGCACAACTGGCAACAGTTATCGTTTCCAGCAAAAGGAAAAATGAAAATATTTCCAGGCCAATCATGGGTGTTGACAAATTAAATATGACCGAGATGAATAAGATCCCGGTAATATTTGGCGAAAAAGATATTCTTAAAGCAATACAATTAATGCCCGGATACAAGGGTGCAGGTGAAGGCAATAGTGGTTTAAATGTTAGAGGTGGTGGTACCGATCAAAATTTAATTTTGCTGGATGAAGCGCCTGTTTACAATGCATCGCATCTGCTTGGTTTCTTTTCTACATTTAACAGCGATGCCATAAAGGATGTGAGTGTCTATAAAGGTGGTATGCCGGCACAATATGGTGGTCGTTTATCTTCTGTAATAGATATTAAGATGAAAGATGGCAATCAAAAAAAGTTAGCTATTGAAGGTGGGCTTGGAACAATTGCATCAAGAATAAATGTAAGTGCACCCATCGTAAAGGATAAAGGTTCCTTCATTATAAGTGCAAGAAGAACTTACGCAGATGTTTATTTATCTCTATTAAAAGATACGGGGCAAGGAAAAAGAATCTTATATTTTTATGACTTAAACGTAAAAGCAAATTATAAAGTATCAAAAAAAGACAAGGTGTTTTTATCAGGATATTTAGGAAGAGATGACTTAGGATTAGGGAAGGAATTTTCTACTGATTGGGGTAATAAAACTGCTACACTAAGATGGAACCATGTTTTTGGTAATAGCTTATTTTCAAACACGTCACTTATCTACAGCAATTTTGATTACAAAATAGGAGCAAGGGTAGGTATCGCTAAATTCAGCGTTGTTTCTAAAATAGATGACTTCAATATAAAACAGGATTTTGATTGGAACATAACCAATAAAAGTAAACTAAGATTTGGCGGTAATTTTATTAATCATACAATAGCTCCGGGGGCTGTTACCGAAGCCAATGCAGGTGGGATTGCAAAGCCAGTTCAAGCCAGGTATTCACAAGAGTCTGCATTGTATGTATCGCACGAATGGAAAACAAGCGATAAAATCGAAATCGTTTATGGCTTAAGGGTATCAAACCTTGCAGTAAAAGGCGCAGGTAATTTTAATACGTACGATAAGTCTGGTAATATAATTTCTACAACAGGTTATGCCAAAGGCAAAACAGTCATTTCCTATTTTAATCTGGAGCCCCGCTTTTCGGCGAGCTATAAACTAAACGAGCTTACCTCTATAAAAGCATCGTACAATAGAAATGTACAAAACTTACATTTAATTACAAATGCTACAACCAGCTCTCCTACTGATGTGTGGCTACCCAGCAGCAATAACATTCGTCCGGAAATAGCAAATCAATACGCAATAGGCTTTTACAAAAATTCTAAGGAAGGCATGTTTGAATTTACAACTGAAGTTTATTACAAGGCATTAAAAAATCAAATAGATTATAGAAATGCAGCGGTAATATTTGGTAATGATAATGTAGAAAGTGAATTACTATATGGAGCCGGCAGGGCTTATGGTTTAGAATTGATGATGCGTAAAAAAACAGGCCGACTTACAGGTTGGGTAGGTTACACATTATCCAAAGCAGAGAAAAAAATAGATGGCATCAATAATGGCAATTATTTTAATGCACGGCAGGATAGAACACATGATATTTCTATTGTGGGAATGTATGATGTAAACAAAAGATGGAGTGTATCTGCCACATGGGTGTATACAACCGGCAGTGCCGTTACCTTTCCCACAGGAAAATATGAAGTAAACGGACAAACTGTTTTCTTATACTCGGATAGAAATGATTCCCGCTTTCCTGCCTATCATCGATTAGATTTAGCTGCAACATTAGAAGCAAGAAAAAATAAAAACGGCAGGTATCAAAGTAGTTGGACGTTTGGATTGTACAATGCATATGGCAGACAAAATGCATACACCATCAACTTCAGAGAAAATAAAGATGATCCTTCAAAAACTGAAGCGGTACGTACTTCATTATTCAGCATTATACCCAGCGCAACCTGGAATTTTAAATTTTAACAATCAAAAAACAATTTAAATGAAACATTCAGCAATCATAATATTAATACTATCGCTCTTCACATTTTCATCTTGCGAAAAAGTAATCAACATTGATTTAAAAAATGCAGCACCCCGTTTGGTAATAGAAGGCGTAGTAGACAACAGCGGCAGTCCTGCAAAAGTTACGATCAGTAAATCCGGGGTGTTTAGTACAAATAGCGATTATCCGAAAGTTAGTGGTGCAGTTGTGAAAATTACTGACAACCTTGGAAATATATTTTCGTTGCAAGAAACTACAACAGGCATATACACTAACAAAGCGCTGAAAGGTGTGATAGGAAGAAGCTATCATTTATCTGTACTGCTGGAAGGTAAAACTTATACTGCATCGTCTACCATAACCAGGAATGCAGTGCTGGACAGCCTGGTAGTTGACAACAATCCTTTTGGCGGAGGTATTGACGACGGTGATGCAGAAAAATGGATAGGTGTTTCATATACCGACCCAGTTGGCTATGGTGATAATATCCAGGTGGTACAAACCATTAATGGCAAAGAGGACAGGTTAACACATGTAGCAGATGATTTTTATTCGGATGGCGGCATGGCTCCTTTTTTTTTAACTACTGGTAAAATAAAACTAAAGGTTGGTGATACGGTAGCAATAGCATTTCGTTTTATAGATAAAAATGTTTACCACTATTTATTGGGTATTCAAAATTTAGCTGATGGCAATACCATACCCGAAAACCCTGAATCAAATATTAGCGGAAATGTGCTGGGTTTTTTTAGTGCACATACCAGCCAAAATAAGGAAATTATAGTAAGGTAATTTCACAGCTAATAACGATAGCTGTGCAAATAGCAACATCAGTAGAACAGGTATTTTGCCAAAGTTTAAAAAGAAAACAATGGTGCAAGTTTTACGGACTTGCAAACTATTTAGAACTTATGACTTTTTCGGAGAAATCAACAACAGAAATAATTCCACCAAAAGGTTTGCACAAAACCGAACTTTTCGGGCAACGCATTGCGCAAATCACAAAACAATTAAAATTATTAAGAAAATGAAAAACAAAATATTCAAAACAAACAACGATTGGACTGGCGTTATTACCCGGCTTACAATAGGTTTAATTTTATTTCCACACGGAGCACAAAAAATGCTTGGTATGTTTGGTGGATACGGATTCACTGGAACAATGGGCTTTTTTACCGACACAATGAATTTACCCTGGATAATTGGTTTTCTGGTAATCATCATTGAATTTATCGGAGCATTGTCTTTAATTGCGGGTTTTGCAAGTCGCATCTGGTCGGCTTTAACAATCATTCTATTTTTAGGCATCATCTTCACATCGCACCTTCACAATGGCTTTTTTATGAATTGGTTTGGCAATCAAAAAGGCGAAGGTTATGAGTATCACTTACTAATAGTTGGTTTAGCTATTGCGACCCTTATAAACGGAAGCGGAAAATATTCGGTTGACGAGAGACTTGTAAAATAGGGCAGCCGTATGCAGTTCGACAGTCCTGCATCTGGTAAAACAGCCTGGTGCTCATAAAACCATTGATTTTACAAAAAATGGTTTTACAAAAACAGAGTGTAATATCTAATTAATAACTATAATCAAAATAAAACAGAATAAAATGAAAGTAACGATCACACATATCGACACCGCATGTGTCTTATTAAACATCAATGGATTTAAAATATTGACAGACCCTACTTTAAACAAAAAGGATGGATTTTTACCGCAATATGTAAGCAGTCCTTTGGCATTTTCGAAGAAATATATTGATCCTGCACTCTCAAATGAAGAGATAGGCAAGGTAGATCTGGTATTGTTAAGCCATGATCATCACAGTGATAACCTGGATAAAAACGGACGGGCTTTTATTAAAACAGTGAAAATTGTCCTATCCACTAAGGATGCAGTAAGACGTTTAAAAAACGACAACATCATCGGTCTTGAAAATTGGGAAGAATATACCGTTAAAAACGACAAAGTAAAAGGATTGAAAATAACTGCCATACCAGCACAACATACAAATATAAAACGGTTGGATAAAGTGATGGGGAAGGTTTTAGGCTTTACCATTGAATGGGAAGGGCAGAAAAATGGCTGTATATATATATCCGGAGACACAGTTCTTTTTGAAGGCATTTACGAACTTAACAGGCGGAAGAAAGTTGACACTGCTATTTTACATTTAGGCGCAGGTGCATTCCCCTATTTGAAAAGAAATATGAGGGTTACGATGAATGGAGATGAAGCCATTGAAGTAACCAAACTCCTGAACCCAAATGTTGTAATTCCAATCCATTATGAAGGATGGTGGCATTTTAAGCAATCGGTTAAATCTTTAAAAAATGAAATTGAAATGTCTGGCTTACAAGGGAAGTATATTTGGTTGAAAAGCGGAATTGAAACGGATCTGACGGCAAGTAGCAAAAATGCTGAGATGAAAGCGTAAGATATATAGTCGTAATATTAAATTTCAATAATGAGTTCCCTAAGACAACCAAACACAGTCATAACAACAAAAACAAAAATCTAAAATGAGTATTTCAAAATCAGACAAGCCCGCACTAATTTTAATTGATATCCAAAAGGCCTTTGACCATTTAGAATATTGGGGTGGACAAAGAAATAATCCTGATGCGGAGGTCAATGCAGCCGAACTATTGAAACTTTGGAGAGAAAATAAACTTCCTATTTTTCATATTAAGCATTGTTCTTCAAATTCAACTTCCTTGCTTAACGAGAAAAATGCAGGTAATGAATTTAAAGACATCGTAACACCCTTTGACGGGGAGCCAATAATTAAAAAGAGTGTGAACAGTGCTTTTATTGGAACCGACTTAAAGGAACGTCTTGACAATGAAAACATTTCTAAGCTTGTAATTGTGGGACTCACGACTGACCATTGTGTTTCCACAACTACGAGGATGGCGGGTAATTTTGGCTATGACACCTTTCTTGTTTCTGACGCAACCGCAACCTTTAATAAAAAAGGAGTTGATGGGCGGAACTATGCTGCAGAGCTAATACACGAAACGGCATTGGCAAGTTTGAATGAAGAATTTGCAACCATTATTACGACAGCCTTTTTAAAACAAAATATTTGAAAGACAAAAAACATCGGGCTTATATTTTTAAATCATTGAAGCCTTGTACCCTCAGAATGTAGTAGTAAAAGTAATTGAGAAATTTCACCTTGATGGTATAGAGCACAATTGGTATAAAATTGAAAGAAAAGAATTTGAGAGCAAAAAGTCGAACCGTTAACAAGGAATTGAAACGGATCTGACGGCATTTAGCAAAAATGCTGAGATGAAAGCGTAGGAAAGGTTCTCGTCATTAAGGTAAAAATGAGTTCTCAAAAAATATCACATTCAAATAGATTAAGACAAGGATAATTTTCAATAAACAGAAGTGCAGATTAGTAATACGTTTGTTGATAATGACCAGGGCGGAAACCCTGCTGGCTTCAAATGTTTTTATTTTAACCGCATTTCATAAAACATAAAAAAACGAAATGGAAATAAAAACATTTATAGTAGATTCATTTACTACCGAAAAATTTAAAGGAAACCCTGCCGGGGTTTGCATATTGGAAAATGACATAAGTGAAAATTCGATGTTATCTATAGCCCAGGAACTAGGATTGTCTGAAACGGCATACGTAAAGAAACTGGATGGACACAGTTCATTTTCTATAAGATATTTTTCACCAAAAAAGGAAATGCCTTTGTGTGGTCATGCGACGCTTGCAGCTGCAAAAGTCCTGTTTGAAAATTCTGATAGCAAAGAAATCCATTTTTCTACTATTGACAATTTGGATTTAGTTGTGAAAAGACAGTATGAAGAAATAACAATGGAATTCCCAGTCTATGATACAATACCGGTCACAGTTCCATTACTAATGCTGGAAGCCCTGGGATTAAAGGAAATTATCAACGCAGCTTTTAGTCCAAAAAATAATGATATACTATTGGAAATTAGTGATTCAGATATATTGGCAGGGCTAAATCCAAATTTTAATGACCTTATAAAGTCTTACTCAAACATAACTGGTGTTTTAGTTACTGCTCCTTCAAACAAAAAGGAATACGATTATGAGTACCGCTATTTTTGGCCGTGGGCAGGAACGAATGAAGATCCCGTTACGGGTGGAGTACAAACCTTTCTAGCAAAATATTGGTCAGAAAAATTCGATAAAACTAAGATGAAAGCTTTTCAATCATCCAGCAGAACTGGATATATGGCCATAGAATTACAAAATGACAAGGTACTGATCAGTAGCCAGGCTATAATAACATTTGTAGGCATTTTAATAGGTCTTGATTCTTAGCTTAAATTTTTAAGTCCTAAAAGTGGAGTGGAGACCGAATTATTTAAATAATACGACAAATTTGCCGAATTTGGGCTCACTGGCAAGCAGCTAATGAAGGCAACGGTTCTGCTTATTGAAAATTGATGAAAGGAAGTTGTGTATCTGTATTGAGATGCGTTTCGTCTCAGTATGCCGGATGTACGATTTTACCGTAATCGAATTGACAAATATAAACGAGAAAGGATATTAAATGATCTGGATAAAAAGCTATTGTCGTGCGTCTGGCTACTTACACTCAACAGGATACAAACAGGTAGAAATTGTGGTTGATGCAATTATTAAAAGCATTGATTTAAGCTTTAATAAAAACCAAATAATATGAATACAGAAGAAATTGAAATTAAAAGTATGGCCGCTGTAGACTGGGAAATCGTTGCTGAAATTTATAAGCAGGGAATAGATACCGGGAACGCTACATTTCAGCGTGAGATTCCCACATGGGATGCATGGAATGATGGACATTTAAAAAAGTGCAGGTTAATTGCAACAATTAAAAACGAAGTTGCAGGTTGGGCTGCCTTGTCGCCTATATCCGAAAGATGTGTTTATGCTGGAGTTGCAGAAGTCAGTGTATATGTATCAAATAAACTTAAAGGAAAAAAAATAGGCTCAAAACTGCTGGAAATACTAATTAAAGAGAGCGAAAAAGAACAAATATGGACTCTTCAGGCAGGGATTTTTCCAGAAAATATAGCAAGCATTAGTATACATAACAAACTCGGATTCCGGGCAGTTGGGTTTAGGGAGAGAATCGGTAGATTGAACTACGTTTGGAGAGATACCATATTATTCGAAAGAAGAAGTTCAATAGAGGGAATGGATTGATTTCTGTGTCTTTAACATTGGAAAGTGGAATGGATACGCTAAAAGTTCAAAAAGATACTTCTGCGATTACTGAACTTATTCGCAGCAACCTGGAATTCATTAGTGATATTTAAAAAAACAAAACAAATCAATTGCGTTCCTGTACGCATTTTTTGAAAATGACGATCACAGTTCCGTCCGGTTGATCGGAGAGTATGATGCCCTAAGGTTTATTTTTGATTATTACAAACTTAAAATTTATAATAGTGAATTAGAATATCCCAATTTTAAATTCGACTCTTTATTAAACCAAATGAAAGCTTGATTAATAATCTTGGATACCTGATGTTGGACCAAAAATAATTTAATAAGGCAGATGCATTATTTAAACTGAATATTGCAAACTATCCCGAAACTGCCAATTGTTATGATGGATTGGGAGATCTGTATCTGGCAAAGGGGGATAAAGCAAAAGCTACAGAAAGTTTCAAAAAAACTTTGTCACTTAAAGCAATTCCTGAAACAATAGAAAAACTTGAAAAGTTATTAAAAGAAAAGAAATGAGTTTTGCTACAACGAACTATATTAATACATCATAAAAAATAGATAATGAAAAACGTATTAAAACTGGAAGAAATAGCAATGACTGCGATGGGAATTTACCTGTTGACAATTTATAATCTTAACATATCAATATGGATATGGCTGTTACTATTCTTTTCGCCCGATATAAGCATGTTAGGTTATATAGTTAATGCTAAGGCTGGCGCTATAACTTATAATATTTTTCATCATAAAGGGATAGCAATTGCCATAACTGCTGTAGGTTACTTTATGCATGTTGAAGTGGTGCTATCAATAGGGATTTTATTATTTGCACATTCTTCTTTTGTCCGGATGATGGGATACGGATTAAAGTATTATAGCAGTTTTAATGATACGCATTTAGGCAAAATAAAAAAGGATAAAATCGTTGTTGGGCAAAATGCTACAGCAGTTGACATTGCCCTTAGATAGTATTTTTACAGTTATTCACTTCTCCTATTGAAGAAGTGAAACCCTTAACAATAATTAGCTGCACCTTACAGATATGATAACTATAGCACAATTTGGACTTTTGATTTTACTCTCATTGTTTCTTTTATTGCATTTCAGCATCCTGATAAAAATAATCCCTTACAATCTTGTTTGGGGTGGCAGATTAAAATCAGAAAAGGAAATGGTTCGTTTTGAAATACTTTCTATCTTAATAAATTCACTGTTCCTTATTGTAACCTTGACGCAAATGAGCCTTTTGACAATTAATATGCCAAAGAATGTAATTACCTATTCCTTATGGCTCATGACTGGATTATTTTTATTAAACACGTTAGGGAATGTAACTTCAAAAAATAAATTTGAAAAAAGATTTTTTACCCCAATTACAATACTGTTGGCTATATTTTCATTTATCTTGGCATTGTAAAATTAATTGGAAAAGGCACTACGCCCAACACGAAGGCTTAAAATAACTACCGAGAAAAGTGCTGCAAAACTTTGGAAAAAACAATCTAAATCATACCCTTATTCCCTTTGACTTTTTGGAATACTCTTTCTTAGGCAATAAAGATTGTTCTATTTTAATAACTGGAGTTTCTTTAAACTCCTCAGCAACCTCAAGCTGCTTCATCTGGTTTTCCTGAATCTTAATAGTAATTTCTCTTTCCAATTTTGAAACATCTTTTTTCAATAAAGCCAGTTCATTTTCTTTTTCAAAAGGCTTTGCAACCAATTGCTGCAGCATAGGAATATTCTGTTCCAACTCTTTCAAATTCTTCTGATATTTTTCTTTCAATGATTCCACCCTGTCAATAGAATTGAGAAAGTATCGGGCAGCAATCTTTGGATTATCAATATTAATATGGCCCTGGTTCCAAGAATATTTTATCCCTGATTCCTTTCCTTCAGCATAAAATATATTTTGATAGCGGTATTCAAACATTACTTTTTCTTCATAGGTTTCTTTTTGCCTGCGAATGAATAAATCAAAGTCATAAAGCTTACCTATTTTCATCACACCATCTTCTCCAAGATTAGGCTTCCAATCGGTAGATAAACGAATAAGGTAAATGCCAATTGTTTCAGCATCGGCTGAATTGAAACTTTCCAATTGTATGGGATTAAGTTTTGTTCCATCTTTATCAAACAGCAATTGTTTTTTATAACTGCCTTCATCCAATGTAAGTTTACCCAATGTTTGTATGCTCTTTTCTTTGTCGCTTTGTAAATTCTCTAATTGAAACCTTGACCGTATTGCTTCTTTGTGATGAGCATTGCGAAGGCTTTCCAATACAGCAATCTTCTTTTCCATTTTAGACTTTTCTAATAGTGTTGTATCACCCGAAAGAATAGCGATGTATTCTGAAAAATTCATTCCGCTTTTTTCATCAATAGAACCTTCATCCAGAGTCCTAACATTCAGTTCACAATTCTTCATCTGGCTGATAAATGTTTGCTTATTTTTTAGCAGGTTAAACTTGTAGTTATCCAATGATTGTTCCACTGCATAAATGTAATTGTCCACCTTATTTCCGTAAGCTTCTTTCGCTAAAATATTCCCCTGTCTTGCACCACGGCCATTTCGTTGCTCCAGTTCCGAAGGTTTCCATGGAATGTCCAAATGGTGTATTGCAATCACTTTCTTTTGAACATTAAGGCCAGTTCCGGCCTTTTCAGTACTGCCCAATAATATCCTTATTTCACCACTATTCATTTTGCGAAATAGTTCTGGCTTTTGCCTATCCGTCCAGTCATGTATGAAAGTGATATGATTAGCAGGTATTGAAAAATCAGATATCAACTTATTTTTCAACGCATCATAAATATTAAACGCATCCGGTTTAGGTGTGCCAATATCACTGAAGATAATCTGCGTACCCTTTTGCTCATTACTTAAGTGGTATAACTCCGAAACTTTTCTTGCGCAAACATTTACCTTATGATTGGGATGGTCTTCATAAATAAATGGATTAATCAGGCGCATATCTGCCGCCATCTTTTTGGCATAGTTGGTAGCAATCAGCATTCTGCCTTTATCTTCTTCTTTAGTTAGCGAAAGCCGTCCAATTAATTCAGCATCCCCGGTTTTAGCAAATGCCATTAGCTTTTTAGTAAACTCCTGTTGGTCTGGTGTTGGTGGAATATTTACCAATTGCTCATACAATTCAGGTTTATCCAGATTAATATGCCTGGCAGTTTTATAATCGGTTATTTCATTATAAAACAATGCCAGCTCTGGTACTTTAATAAAATGGCGGAACCTTTCTTTTGCAATGATCTCATTAGTAACAGAGAATTCAAAGTCCACTGTTTTCCTTGCAAACACTGCAGCCCAGGCATCAAAGTTTTCGATCTGCTGCCTTCGCATTTCATTAGGTCGAAGGTATTTAAACAGCAGGTACATTTCTGTAAGACTATTTGAAATGGGTGTGCCCGATAAAAAAGTAACACATAAATCGCTATTAAATTTGTCCTGCAAAGTTCTTACCGCAAAAAGCATGTTCAATGCTTTTTGGCTTCCCTCCATATTCCCCAACCCTGCAACCCTATCATGCCTTGTAGTGAAAGTAAGGTTCTTAAATTTATGTGACTCATCAACAAATAAATGGTCAATGCCTAAATCTTTAAAATTAATACCTGCATCCTTCTTTTCATCAATTTCTTTTAGTATGCCCTGTAGTTTTATACCTAAATTATTTTTCCTTATCTCCAATCCTTTCAACATACGCCGGGATATTTCTCCACCCATATCTTTCAGCGTATATAGGTCTCTTTCAACATTGTCTAATTCAGTTTGAAATATCTCTCTTTGAATTTCCGGTGATTGAGGAATTTTGCCAAACTGGTCGTGTGTTAAAATGATACATTCCCAATTATTATTTTTTATTTCATGGAATAATCTTAATCGTTTGGCTGGCGTGAAATCATTTTCTCCAGGAGCAAGTATTTTAGCATTCGGATAAGCCTTTCGATAGGTTTCAGCAATTTGATTTACATTGGCTTTTAATGCCAGGATCATTGGTTTATTAACTATTCCCAAACGTTTCATTTCATGGGCTGCCACAACCATTGTTAAAGTCTTTCCCAAGCCAACTTCATGGTCAATTAATGCCCCTCTATTTTGTATGATCCGCCACGCTGAATTCTTTTGTGAACTGTATAAATCTTCAATGCCTAACCTTTTTAAATCTAACCCCGGAAACTGCAAATGGCTTCCGTCATACTCCCTCAGTACATAACAATTAAAAGTATCATTGTAAAGTTTTTCCAAATGATTTTTATCCTCTGCTGGTAAATCTTTTAACCATACGGTAAAATGATTGCGGATAGATTCAATTTTTTGATGTGCCAATTGAATAGCATCGTTATCAGGAACCCTTATTTTCTTATCGCCAAAATCAATTTCATAAGTATAGAATGGTGTGGTATTTTCTAAAGCATTTTCCAAAATGGAATTACCGTAAGTAGTACTACCGCTTTTTGTAGTAACAGCATATTCCTGGTTGGTCTTGGCATTACTACTTTCAATTTTTACTTTGAATGTATCCAATGAAGAAAAATAATTTATTGCTGTATTCAGTTCAAATAACGAAGTAGCAAAACGATTGTAGTAATCCTTTGGTATCCATCTTTCACCCAAATTAAAATCCAATAGTTCATAAGGGATTTTCTCAGGTTGTATTTTTTCTAATGCTTCAAAGCTTCTTTGAAATTGAGCATTTTCCGGATGTTGTTCTGCTTC
>Ga0209724_1000885_pt1 | contig 28280 bp, 21 predicted proteins | sample grotaG_FD_184143 | JGI IMG/M metagenome (GOLD analysis project Ga0209724, IMG submission 184143) | Glacier valley bacterial and archeal communities from Borup Fiord, Nunavut, Canada, to study Microbial Dark Matter (Phase II) -... | ecosystem: Environmental > Aquatic > Freshwater > Ice > Glacier ...
GTTAGAATATTGTACCTGTAAATTATATAGTTTATCCTGGTTGCGGCCACAGGTTGCTACTTTGGCCCCCAAAGGTATTAACGCATCAATTAATGCTTTGCCTATCCCTTCGCTGCCACCGGTAATTGCCACAACCTTGTCTCTAAAGAAATCATTCATACAAAAAAATTATAAGCAAAAATAAGAGACTTATATTGGTGTATGAAAACAAACTTGGTGTGAAATAAATAAAAAAGGAGTTCATTTAATGAACTCCTCAAGTGACCCCATTGGTACAAAGCTCGAACTTTTTACTGAAAGACTTACAGCTTTTGGTAGATATTTTGGCAGCATGATTGGATACTACATCATTGTTGCCTTACAGCCCATTTATGAGCAATGAATGAATAGCAGCAGCATTCTCACCTTTTTAGGACTTATTAAATGACCAAATTTTACACAAAAGTCTATGTTTGTCATCTACTACGATTTATGTAATTAATAGCAAACTGCTGCCTATGTCAAAAGTTTTTATTCTGTAAAATTCAATAGCACAACAAAAGTACTTTTCGTTTACTTTAGCCGTTGCCGGATATGCCTGAAAAACAGAAGAATGATAATATTGTATAGGTTTCTGCTAAAATAGAGCAGGTCATTTCTCTTAAATCTAATTTAGATTTACCTAATGAATTGTTTACTCTCTTTGTCATATTTTCAGATCATCAGAAAATACCATCCGCTATAAGCAAAAGAGAAAATTTTTGCGGTAAGAAATTGAACCAATGACAATAACTATAACTTATTTTTTTAAGTGCTACCCCAAATGGTTCCTGCTGTTATTTTTTATATTCATTAACCAGTTAGCCCTTAAAGCACAATACCATAAGACAGTTTCATCAGTAATAGTAACAGATTGGAAAGCAAGTTGGATATGGTTTCCTGAAAAAAGCAAAGCGGTAGATTTTCATTTTTATGCAAGGAAACAATTTAATATTCAGCAGATAAAAGGCAAAGCCTTATTTCATATTTCTGCGTATTCAGATTACCAGCTTTCTATCAATGGTCACTATATTGGCCGAGGCCCTAATCCAACTTTTCCAAAATCCCAATATTATGACACATGGGATGTTGCGCCATATTTATCGCCCGGCGAAAACACGATTGCTGTTATGGTTCATAATTATGGGGTCGGTTTGCATTGGATACCTGTTGGCCCCGGGGGATTGATTGCGCAGCTTGAAATTGACGATGGTAACATAACACACACAATTGTTACTGATAGTTCCTGGAAAGTAAAACAGGCTGAAAGCTTTGGCACTAATTCTCCACGCATGATGTGGTCATGTAAATTTCTGGAAACCTTTGATTTTAATAAGTACGAAGAAGGCTGGGAAAAGCCAGGTTATGACGATTCGAAATGGATGCAGGCACAAATTATTGGAAGGCATCCGCAATATCCGTGGGAAAATCTTTATTCAAGAACAATACCTTATTTTAAAGAAGAATTGCATAAGTCGGTTACAGGTTTCAAAGGAAATTATGCTATTAATAATTTTCATGTTATCAGTTTTAAAGATTTATTGCAGAGTGGGAAAAATCAATTGGGATATGCCCAAACTTATTTTTATGCAGACCAGGAAAAAGAAGTAACACTCGTTGCATCATGCGATGATGCCTTCAAAATTTTTTTGAATGATAAACTAACTATCAGTCAAAATTATGATCCCAATTTCGTTCGTGGTGTTACATGGAACCGGAGAGAAGATTATGAACAATTTCACTACAGTGTTGGCCCCCGAAATGAAAGCGTAAAAGTTATCTTGCAAAAAGGCTGGAATAAAATATTAGTTGCTGTTGACCAGGGCGCAGGTGGATGGGGTTTTGTATTTGGGCTTTCGGCCTTAGCACCTCAAGGCAATTACAACCCTGATTATAGCTTCAATTACCTTGATCTGCCATTTTCATCAGATAAAAAAACAATGGATAGAAAATGGTTGTTAGCGGGACCTTATGAAAGTACGGGTTTAAAGAACAGCCTTGAGAATGCGAATGCAAACGACATTGCAGGTGAACCCACCGTAATAAAATATCATCCATTTAATTATCTGCAAACAACAGACTATGCATTGCTGATGAATGCTGAGAAAAGAGAAAGCATTAGAAAAATTGATACTTCAAAATCCATCACGCTTAATGAAGGAGATTTTTACATTGTTGATTTAGGCAAAGTATATTTTGGTTTTCCGGAACTGGAAATAGAGTCGGCTGATGGGGGTATTATTGATGTAGGTTACAGCAATACATTGGCAGAAGATTATAAGATACGTTTCATTTGGCAGGTACGATATGTAGATAGATTAATTCTAAAAAAACAGGTGCAGCATTGGCAGAACAGCACTAAGCGGGAATGTCAATACATTCATATTTCCTGTCGCAAGGGGCAACACATAAAAATAAAATGGAGTGGTGTTAAAGCCAATTTTTATCCCGTAAAATATGAAAGCGATTTTGCCTGCTCAGATTCTGTTTTAAATAATGTTTGGAACGTAAGCCGTTACTCAACGCATCTTTTAATGCAGGATGGCTGGCAGGATGGGGTTAAGAGAGAAGAAGGCGTGCATAACCAGCGTTCATTTATTCACCAGTTTACTTCGGGGTATTTGGCTTTCGGCGACACGCTTCTTATCAAAAAAAATATTACAGACGCCATTCGTTCGCAGGATGAAAATGGTTGGTTTAGTTCGCATGGCTCAACAGATAACAATGCAGATGAACCTACACAAATGCTCTGGTGGTTTGTGCTGCTTAAAAAATATTATCTCTACACAGGTGATACTGTATTTATAAAAAGTTTGTACGAAAAAATGAAAGGCGTATTGCGCTATTATTCCCGCCAGGAAAATAACTATATGCTGCTGGACGGGCGCAACGAATTTTTAAACACCACCAACCGCCTTATTTATATTGATGATGAATCATCATATGCCGGCATATCAGATAAAATGCACTTCGGATATAATATTTTGTATTACGGCGCAATGAACACTATGTCTTATTTTGCAAAAGAATTTGGTTATGATGAAGATGCCTCTTTTTACAACAGTAAAGCAAACTTTGTAAAAGAAGCCTGCAACCGTTTATTTTATAATGACAGCCTTCATGCATACGTGGACTGGCGAACCGAAACTACCTTCGGGCCTAAAGCCAATCAGCCGGTACTGATTGCTGCCTTGTATTATGATATCGCTCCTGCTGAAAGAAAAAATCAATTGCTTAGTTACCTGTGCGACACATTAGGCGGTTCAAAAAGAAATTTTAATAATTACAATCTCACGGTTGGTTTCTATTATTTTCTTCTTGATGTTTTATACAGAAATGGAAAAGAAGTTATCGCACAAAATCTTACAGATGCCTACTTTGGCAGGTGGTTGGAATTGGGCGCCACAACCTTCGGAGAATTTTTTTCATTAAATGACAATGCAGGTAAAAAAAGATTGGACAAAGAATACAATACGCACGGTTATTCAACAAGTCCCCATGAACAATTCTACACCTATATTCTCGGCGTACAACCTGTGGCAGCGGGATTTAAAAAATTAGTTATCGCACCGCAGCCCGGCAACTTACAATGGGCGAAAGGCAAAGTTCATACACCTAAAGGAGTAGTATCCATAAATTGGAAAACAGCAGGGGAGGCATTTGATATAGATGTTCAAATGCCAGAGGACTATAAATATAAAATTGTCATTCCGAAAGGCTACAAGGCGGGGAGTATAACTGTAAATGGTAAATTATAATAGCAAGCATAATCAAATATTTATAATCCGTGAAATATAAAATTGAAGTAATAGCACCCCAGCAATTACTGTGTGGCGAGGGCCCTGTATGGGATGCTGTGAATGATCAGTTAATCTGGACCGATAGCCTCGGTGAAAGCATCTATTGTTATAAAAATAAAGAGCATCAAACGCATCTATATCATGAAGGCCTTCATGCAGCATCTTTAACATTACACAAAAGCGGTGGCTTGATGATTTGCGGCAACGATGGTTTTTCATTGCTAACATGTGAAAGGGAAGTTCGCAGATTCAACAACATTGCTGAGAATATTAAAGCAATTCAACTCAATGATATTATTGCGGATGCCGACGGCCGGGTGTTTGCAGGGCAGGAAGCTTTTACTGAAGATAGACCTTACGATACCGGCTACCTGTTCAGGTTAAATGTTGATAATTCACTTCATGTTGCTGATGGTGGTTTTCATATCGCTAATGGAATGGGTTTTAGCCCTGATGATAAAAAGTTTTATGTAGCTGATACGATTCTGAGAAATATTTATCAATACGATTATAATGTTTCAAACGGTACAATCTCCAATAAAAAAATCTTCTTTCATTTTGATAAAGAAGACGGCTTGCCCGATGGGCTTACAGTTGATAGTGAAGGTTGCTTATGGGTGGCTATGTTTTTAGGCAATCAAATAATTTGTGCAGATGCTCATGGTGTAATAAAAGATAGAATTGAATTACCTTTTGCGCAGCCAACCTCTGTAACATTTGGCGGAAAAGATTTGAATGAATTATTTATTACCTCTTCGGCATTGCGTTGGAAAACCAATCTGGCTCCATCAAAACATAATTTTAATTCATTACGGGGCGGAGGATTGTACCGGGTTAAAACTGATGTGCAGGGAAAATTGGAATATAGGGCTGTGATGTGACCGGTATTGGTCATTAGGTCATTATGAATAACTCCCGGAGTTTATTGACTATTGGCTAATGACTTTTTTGATTAATGCTTACTTCCTAAACAACTCCCTGTAATGCTGCGGCGTTTCCTTAGTATGCTGTTTAAACTGCCGGTTGAAATGCGATAAATTATTGAATCCGGATTCGTAGCAAATTGCTGTTACGTTCATACCACTTTCCAGCAATAACCTGCATGCATAGCCGATGCGGATATCATTTAAAAAAGTAAAAAATGATTTACCGGTACGGCTTTTAAAATAACGGCAAAAAGCAATCTCACTCATAAAAGCAATAGCGGCAATATCCTGTAATGCTATCTTCTCCCTGAAATTATACATCACATATTCGAACACTTTATTGATCCTTTCATCCTGGACTGCTTTAAAAGATTCTACAAAACCGGCATTGGCGAGCGGCTCAATATCGTAAGATTCTGCGATGGTGTGAAGAGCTTTTTGCAATAAAAGCAATCTTTCAAATCCTGCAACTTCAGGCAGATTTTCAATCATCTCACAAACAATTCTATTTGTCTCGCCTTTAATTTTTAATCCAAGCTTGGCTTTGTCCAATAGTTTATTTATTGGTAATGTTTCAGGCAAATTGAAATAGGCATTCCCCAGGAAGTCAGGTTTAAAATGTATTACATAAGCTTTGGATTTACTCAGATCTGTCTTATCATCATTTTGCCAGAAGTGTGGAAGGTTTGGGCCAATAAATACCAGTTCATTCTCATAAAAGTCAGCAATATGATCGCCCATGTAACGCCTGCCGGTAGCATTTTTAATAAAGATCAGTTCATATTCCGGATGAAAATGCCAGGGCGTTTCAAACAGTGGCGGTGCTTCTTCAATAAAGGAAAAAGAATAACCTGAAGCTTCTGATATTTTTCTAAAAAGTGGTTTCAATTATCAATTTTAAGATTCAACTAAAGATAGTGATTTCACTTCATAAGGTTTTAAAATAACCTCTGGTAAAGGTTCGCAATGAAATACAAAAGAGAACAGTTTGTAAAAAGCAATTTTTTAAAAACTGTGGATTTGCAATTTTAAAACTTTGCTAATATTGAATCAACATAGGTGAAAATAGTGTTCATTTTCTTTTCCTATCCACAATACATTTGATACACGATTGCGACTAACTCCGCATTTTTTCAAAACACTATCTAAACATTCCTAAATATCAATTACATGAAAAAGCATTTTTATTTTCAAAAAGTAAAGGCATCCTTGTTTTTTATGTTAGTGCTTTTTTGCAACAGCAATTTTGCCCAAAACATTTCTCTAATTGGTACGGTTTCTAATAGCAAGAATGAAGGGATTCAGGGTGTAAGCGTTACGCTCTCGGGAACAAAAAAAGGAACCACCACCGATGAAAATGGGAAATTCAAACTTGAGGTTATCAATTTAAAAGGAACACTTGAATTTAAACATATCGCTTATATCACAAGGGAAATACCTGTGAACGGCGAACCCATAATTAATGCGCAATTAACTGATGCTGTTACCTCATTGAATGATGTAATAATTACAGGTTACGGGTCCCAAAAAAAAGTTGATCTTACAGGGGCTGTAGCTACATTAAAGTCTGATAAAATTGATCAGCTTCCAACCACTAGCCTTTCTAATTCCCTTGCAGGACGCCTGTCAGGCGTTTATGTTATGCAATCTACGGGTGTTCCGGGCATTTCTGCAGATGTTCGTGTAAGGTCTGACGGATCGTGGAATAATACAGCGCCATTATATGTAATTGATGGGATTGTCTTAGACAAAAGTGCTTTTGACAGGCTTGACCCCAGCGAAATCGCCGAATTCTCCGTGCTTAAGGATGCAGCATCTGCGGCAATTTATGGTTCAAGGGCAGCGGCTGGGGTTATTCTTGTAACTACAAAAAGAGGACGTTCCGGTAAGCCGGTAATATCATATTCCGGAAGTTACAGTTCTGATAAGCCTACCTCCCTGCCTAAAATAATGGATCCAATAACAGAAGGTATTCCTTTCATAAACAATGCCTTTAGCGACCCTACACACTGGGCGCATTGGTCTCCGCAGGAAATTGAAGGCTTAAAAAAACAGGGGGGGTGGATTTCACCGCTTGATAATGTATATCGCACGCCGAATATAAACAGGCATACATTAAATGTTTCAGGCGGCAATGATAATATGAAATTTTTTATAGGGGGTTCTTACGCTAATCAAAAAGGATATTTGCCCAACCTCGATTATCAAAAATATAATCTTAGAGGAAACGTAGAAGCCAAAGTTGCTAAGAACTTAACTGCCTCTTTACAAATAAGTACGAACTATGATCAACGATCTAAGTTTAATTGGAATCCCGATGATTACAGGACTGGTCAGGGCATCAACGATCTAAACCAACTGTGGGGTTGGTTAATTGCTGCTTATGGTTATATGCCGGCATATATAGATGGAAAACCTACTGATAATGGCTGGGTTGCTAATCTTACGGATAGGTTTTACCAGGGCTACCAGCATTTTTCAGGACAAAGCCTTGATGCCTTAGCAACGCTTAAATATGATGTTCCTTTTATAAAAGGCTTATCTCTAAAAGCCTCGTTTAGTAAGGATAATTATTATGGTTATAATAAACGGTATGATGTAAATCATTTGATGTACCAGTTTAAACCCATTGAAGGGAGTAGTTTCAGGATTTTTACTGATACCGTGATCGGATCCCGGATGAGCCAGGATCCCGGAACAGAGTATCTAGAAAATGACTGGAATCGCAGAAGTGCTTATCAACTTAATGGCCAAACCACTTATACAAGAGATTTTGGCAAGCACCATTTTGACGCATTTGTTGTTTATGAACAATCTGAATGGAACACAAATTACCTGAATGGAAAAAGGAAAAATTTTCCGGTTGTGCGAACAGCCCAGTTTTGGGCTGCAGGAAGCGATACAAAGGGATTTGAATTAAACGGCGGCGAAGACCTGGGTGCAAGACTTTCTTATGTAGGTAAAATAAATTATTCTTATGCAGATAAATACCTTCTATCAGCTTCATTAAGGCGTGATGGCTCTCTTGGTTTTGCACAAGGTAAAAGATGGGGAACGTTTCCCGCAATTGCTGCAGGTTGGCGTATTTCGGAGGAGCGTTTCATGAAAGACAAAATTCATTTCCTGGATTATTTGAAACTTCGTGCATCCTATGGCGTTACTGGAAGCGATGCTGTTGGCGGCTGGCAATGGCAGGATCAATATTATCTTGACCGCACTTATATATTGGGCGGGCAACCGACCCGTGGCATCAACATAGGTGGCGTAACTAATGGAAGATATTATAATGTATCCAACAACAATTTAACCTGGGAAAAATCTACCTCCTATAATTTTGGTTTAGATACCCGGTTATTTAATACGCTGAATTTTACTACAGAATATTGGTTTAGAAATACGACTGATATTTTGGGGGGTAGAAATGCCTCTTACCCTGCAGAAGCAGGAATTTATCCCGCTGACGAAAATTATGGAAAAGTAAATTCACATGGCTTCGAAATTGAATTGGGTTATGAAGGCAAGGTGGGAAGTGATTTCAGGTATTCAATAACCGGAAATTTTGCATACGCAACAAATAAGGTTATACTCCGGGATGTAGCACAAAATGCCCAATCAGTTGACAATCCTAACGGAAAAACTTTAGGATATTTTACAGGGTTAGAATCTACAGGAGTTATTCGCACGCAGAAAGAATTAGATGCCTTACCCGCAGATTATACTATCAACGGATACATACCTCAATTAGGGATGTTGAATTACCGCGATCTTTCCGGTCCTAATGGAAAGCCGGATAACAAAATTGATAATTATGATCGTGCAGTTATTGCAAAATACAGTTCCCCTCCGTATAGCGGTGGGTTAGCGTTAAGCGGCTATTGGAAGGGCATTTCGTTAGACGTATTTTTACAGGGGAATTTTGGTGCATATAAATTAATGGATGATGGAATGGCTTTTCGGCAGGCAGACACTTATGATATGCCATGGAAATTTTGGCTGGACAGTTGGACACCCAAAAATCCCAAGGGAAAATATCCCCAGCAAATTGAGCAGTGGGCAGGCGTACAATCATCGGATGTGCAGGATTCTGATTTTTGGCTTTTTAGTACCAGTTATGTTCGCTTAAAACAAGTTTCCTTAGGGTACGCTCTTCCGAAAACTTTTATTACCAAAGCTGGCTTGCAGAATGTAAAGCTATTAGTAACCGGCACTAATCTGCTAACATGGTCCAAATCTAAACTTTATGATCCCGAACTAGCTTCTTATTCTTCCTACCCGATCATGAAAACTATTACATTCGGTTTAAACATTACACTCTAACCGCTTAAATAAAAAAGATGACAATAAAATTAATTTTTAAATTACCAATTCTTCTCTTGCTGCTTTGCATAGCCGGATGCAGCAAGGTACTGGATAAACAAAATCCCGGCGCCATTAATCCTGACCTTACATGGAATGATCTAAATGCAGCCAATGCATACATCAACGAAATTTATGCCGATATTATGCCCGAATTCGCGATAAATGAAGGAAGGAATACTGATGAAGGGTCGGAGTCCTATCTCTTTAACAGTTATATGGCCCCGCACTTACGAGGCAGTGCTACTATAGATACCTGGAACTTTTGGAGTTATGACGTTATTCATAAAATAAATATTTTGCTAACACAAATTGACAAAGGTGGCCTGACCTCAGATTTAAAAGAACAGATCAAAGGGCAGGCATATTTTTGGAGGGCATTTGCTTATTTTACTATGGTTAGGGCTTATGGCGGAGTACCGCTTGTATTGGAGCCACAAGACCCTAAATCAGGAGATGCACTTTTTCTTCCAAGAAATAAAACGTCCGAATGTATTGAACAAATTGTAAGAGACCTTGATGTTGCGATGGCAAAGCTTCCTGTATCCTGGGGGAGCGCTGATAAGGGGAAAATTGATAAAAGTGCGGCTTTTGCTTTTAAAGGGCGCGTTTTATTGTATTATGCCAGCCCTCAGTTTAATATACAAAATAGTACAGAAAGATGGGTCAATGCATATAATGCAAATAAAACAGCCATAGATAGCTGCACAGCCTTTGGTAAAGGATTGTTTGCAAATTTTGCCAACATCTGGTATGAGGACAATAATGAAGTAATTATAGAAAAACAATACCACTATCCCGAACTGGTGTATGACGAGAATGGTGCACGACCAGTTCGATGGTCGCTTTCGGTTGGTTGGGATTGGCCAACTCTTGAATTGACTACTGCTTTTCCAATGAAGGATGGATCTCCTTATAATGTGGCGCAGTCGGGTTATGGGTTGTTATTCAAAGATCGTGATCCACGCTACTATGCAACTATTGCTTATAACGGTTCGGATTATGGCATTAAAGATTTGGTTACATTAAATGCAAATCTATGGACATATCACAAGTACGGGTTACCGGATTTTGAAGGAACGCTTTTTTCCAATACAAGCTTTTACCGGAATAAAGGAATTGATAAAACGATTAATTCTGCAAACGCTTCCAATGCTTCCGTTCCCTGGATTGAGCTACGATTTGCAGAGGTATTGATGAATTTCGGTGAAGCCGCTAATGAAATAGGAAAAACTGATAAAGCGCTTGATGTGCTTTATCAAATTCGCCAAAGAGCAGGAATTTTACCAGGGCCTGATAATAGGTATGGGATTACAGCTAATTCACAATCCGAAATAAGGGATGCGTACCGTAATGAACGCTTCATAGAATTTGCTTTTGAAAATAAGCGATTCTGGGATTTAAGACGTTTGCGAAAATTTGAATTACTTAACCAAATGCAATCACGGCATGGGTTATATATTACCCTTAAAGATGGTTTCATTCCGCCATTAGGTAAAGAAGATATACATCAGATATATGATGAGTTTAACTATGAGGTTAAAACCATTGATCCGCAACCTATTTCCTGGAAGGAAAATTATTATTTTTTTGCGATACCAAAACAATATCTTGACAGGAACAGCAAGCTTATGCAAACAAAAGGTTGGGATAATGGATCTTTTGATCCATTGCAATGACCTTGCATTGCAGATAAAAATTATGTAATTTAAAAATTGGTTAAGTGGTACACATCATAAATGCTCAAAAGAATGTTTGTATGCCTACATAGATGAATACATTTATCGGTTTAATAAACGCAATATGAAAGAATGGTTATTTGATAATATTTTAAAACGAGGAATGAATCAAAAACCACATACGTATACAGATTTAAAGGCTCTTTGTGCTTATTCTACTTAATCCTATTAATATTAAACCTTACCAACTTGTACATTTTTTCTATTTGTCGATTTACATTTAACAACTTTAACTGATAATTTAATTTTTTATGAATAAAATATTTCTTTTTTTCTTTAGCTTTCTTATTCAGTTGCCTGGCTTTGGGCAAAAAAATACAACCAGCATCGCAATCATTCCAGAGCCAGTAAGTATGGTAAAAACTAAAGGCGTTTTCTACATGCCAAAGAATATTTTAATTGAAGCTAGCTCTAAGCCAGAATTAAAAGAAATATTAGTTATTTTAAAAGATCGATTTTCAATTCCTATCGGTCTACCGGTTACTGTAAAAAATTTTGCCCCCACTGCCACCATCAGATTAATTTTAAATAAAACGAAAGATATCACACTCGGTGAAGAAGGCTACCGATTAATAATTTCACCAAAACAAATTAAGATACTGGCAAATCAGGCAAGTGGGTTGTTTTATGGAGTTCAATCTCTTATCCAGCTATTTCCTAAAGAAATTGAGCGTGATACCTTTGTAAAAAATATCAAGTGGCAGGTTCCCTGTGTTCAGATCACCGACTATCCCAGGTTCGTATGGAGAGGATTGATGTTAGATGTAGCATTTCACTTTTTTACCAAGGAAGATGTTAAGAGATTTATAGATGATATGGTTAAGTACAAGTTTAATTTGTTGCACCTGCACTTGGCGGATGATGAGGGATGGAGGATTGAAATTAAAGGATTGCCTAATCTTACGCAAGCAGGAGCTTTTAATGTAAAGAAATTGGGCTATTTGGGCACTCGTATCACTTCGGGTGAACTCCTCACTTATGGTGGCTTTTACACACAAGAAGATATAAAAGAACTGGTAAAATATGCCAATGAAAGATTTGTCAATATTTTGCCTGAAATCGATGTTCCGGGTCACAGTCTTGCTGCAGTTGTCTCTTATCCTGAACTGTCGTGCACCCCCGGCGCAGATAAATATAATTTACGCGTAGATGAGGATTTTATGGACTGGTCTTCTGGTAAACCAATTGCAATTGTTGACAATACACTTTGCCCTGCTAATGAAAACGTATACAACTTTTTAGATAAGGTAATTACTGAGTTAGCACAGCTTTTCCCTTTTGAATATATTCATCTTGGCGGCGATGAGTGCCCTAAAAATACCTGGGAGAAAAGTGATGCTGTCAAAGCTTTAATGCAAAAGGAAGGTTTAAAGAATATGGAAGAAGTTCAAAATTATTTTGAAAAACGACTTGAAAAAATAGTAATTTCAAAAGGCAAAAAATTTATGGGATGGGAAGAGGTACTAGATGGAGGAGGATTATCGCCCAGTTCTGCGGTAATGGGTTGGAAAGGAATGAATGGAGGTAATCCAGGTGCGGAGGCTTTTAAAATGAAACACAGTGTTGTTATGTGCCCTACTACTTTTGCCTACTTTGACTATATGCAGGGCGACTCTGCCATCGAGCCAATAATATATGATAAACTCCGGCTTAATAAAGTTTACCAGTTTGAACCTGTCCCGGATGGCGTAGATGCCTCATACATAAAAGGGGGACAGGCAAATTTATGGACAGAGAAAGTGTTCAATATTCGCCATGTTGAGTATATGACGTATCCCCGGGCGCTTGCATTATCTGAGTCAGTGTGGTCGCCGAAAGCCAAAAAAAATTGGAATTATTTCTCTCAAAAGGTAGAAAAGCATTTTTCAAGACTAGATGAAGCTAATATAAAATATTGCCCGGCTGTGTACGATCCTATAGTCAATTTAAACAAGTCGGCAGACGGACAATTAAAAATTAAATTAAGTACTGAGATTGATGGTCTTGACATCTATTACGCTTTTGACGAGTCTTTTCCCGACAGATATTATCCAAAATATACCGAAGTCTTGATTCCGCCGAAAGATGCAACTACGTTAAAGGTAATAACTTACAAAGGAGATAAACCGGTGGGCCGAATGATAACTTTTGTACTAAAAGAATTAAAGGAAAGAGTTGAAAAAAAGGAGAAGAATAATTAATAGGGGTTATAGCTATTATTGCAGACAGAAGTCTTAATATCAGCCATACCACTTTTATCGGTGTATTTGCCAGAGAGTCTCCTATAAGAATTGCAGCCGGAGAATGTCAAAACACAAGATTGAATTAATTGATTTATTAGACAAAGGATTAATTGATGTTGCCAAGCCGGATATCGGACGCCTAAGGTGTTATTATAGAAGCCATAAGGGTAGCTCATATGGCGCAGGACAGCTCCGCCTTTGGGCAAACAGGATATAAATCAGATATCTGATCAGTTTAATTTTGAAATTAAAACCATTGACCCGCAAACTATTTCGTGGAATGACAATTATTATTTCTTTGCGATACCTAAAAAATATCTTGACAGGAACAGTAAGCTTATGCAAACAAAGGGATGGGATAATGGAGATTTTGATCCTTTGCAGTAAATATTGTTGTATTATCCATAAACCAATAAATTTATTTATTAATAAATTCCACAACTTGCCTTTCCAACTCTTGTAGGAGATGCATAACAATTGTTCCGGGTTAAAAGCTCTTAAATGATACCATGAAAATAACAAATATCGAATGCCACATCCTTGTTGCACCCGACTTGCGTAAAGATGCAACGTCTTCTTCGCAAGATAATCTTGTAGTAATTGTACATACCGATGACGGCATTTTCGGTATTGGCGAAACCGATACGGGCCCCTGGCTTGCAAAAGCTGCTATTGAAGCGCCAGGCAGCCATACCATGGCAATGAGCATAAAAGATTTATTGATAGGTGCAGACCCATTTGATACAACAGCCTTGTGGGAAAAGCTTTACACCTATACAGGTATGAGTGGCAGAAGAGGCGCAGTTATTTGCGCCATCGGTGCAATAGATATGGCTCTTTGGGACATAAAAGGCAAGGCATTAAATATGCCTGTTTACAAATTACTCGGCGGCGCCCATAAAAATTTTATAGTTCCTTATGCATCTCTACAACCCAATGGCAGTACGGTAAAGGAGTACAGGGAGTCATTGGTGGAATGGGCGAAAAAAGCAAAAGCGTATGGATTTACAGCAGGGAAAATGGAATGCACACTGAGTGGCCCTTACAATCATGATGGCTTACATGGCACTAATGAGGATATGACGGAGATCATAACTGCCTGCCGTGATGCTGTAGGCCCAGATTTTACCATGATGGTGGACGTACAATATTTATGGCAAGACGCAAAGGCTGCATTACGCACCATGTGTAAATGGAACGATTTGGATATTTATTTTGTAGAAACTCCATTACAAATAGATAACCTGGAAGGTTATGCTTTTCTTGCAAAAGAATCTCCAATAAGAATTGCAGCAGGAGAATGGCAAAATACAAGATTTGAATTTATTGACCTAATGGATAAAGGGAAAATTGATGTGGCACAACCCGACATAGGAAGGGTTGGTGGTATTACAGAAGCCATACGGGTGGCGCACCTTGCGCAAGATAGGGGAAGGCTGATTGTGCCCCATTGCTGGAAAACGGGCATTGGCATTGCAGCATCAGCCCACTATGCAGCAGCTATTTCAAATTGCCCGTTCATAGAATTTCAACCTGCAGAACTATGCGAATCAATGTTGCGCCGGGAATTGGTTCCCGATCCCTTAATTATGAAAAATGGCGTTTTGCAATTGCCTGATAAACCGGGATTAGGAATAGAACTGAATTATGATGCGTTAGAAAAATATGCTGTGGAATAAATTAAAACATCAAAGATTTAAAGAGATAATTAAATTGAATTTTTATGGCGCTGATATGATACAGCCATTTAACCGAAAATAAATTAAGCAGGTAATATTGTATGAATTAATACTTTCTGTTTACAAAAGCAATTATGAAAAAAAACCCCCCTGGATTAATATTAGTGTTTTTGCATTTTATTGTATTGATTACAAATATTGCTACTGCACAGGATACTTTATTTATTGACGGTAAAGGCACCGGCCGCATATTCGATGGTATCTGCGGCGTAAACGCAGGCGGGGGTGTTGGGCGCTTGTTAATGAATTATCCTGAGCCGCAACGAAACGAAATACTTGACTTTCTTTTTAAACCAAATTACGGCGCCTCCTTCCAGGGTTATAAAGCAGAGATTGGTGGTGATGGCAATTCAACTGAAGGAGCCGAACCAAGCCATAGGCATACTGCAGATGATGAAAATTATAACCGCGGTTATCAATGGTGGATGATGAAGGAAGCGAAAAAAAGAAACCCCAACATTAAACTGCACGTGCTGGCATGGGATTTTCCAGGATGGCTGAAAGAAGTTAATTCACAGGCAACAGCAGATTATCTTGTTGCTTATGTAAAGGGCGCAAAGAGCACACACAACCTCGATATTGATTACATAGGTTTATGGAACGAAACAAAAACAAACAATGAACTTATTAAACGGTTGCGGAAAACTTTAGATGCCGCTGGGTTTAAAAAAATAAAAATTGTTGGAGATGACCAGGTACGCAATTGGGGGATTGCCGATTCTGTTTTAGCAGATAAAGAATTGTATAATGATGTGGACATTGTTACCACACACTATCCAAAATATGAAAGTGGCAATGCAAAAAATGTGGGCAAACCAATATGGAGCAGCGAGGATGGCCCATGGAATGAAGCCTGGGGCGGCAGCGGCCAGCAATCTGGTCCGCTGGCAAAATTGCTGAACCTAAATTACGTTCGTGGCCGCATGACCTCAACACATTTTTGGTGTATGATCTCTGCATATTATGATATTCTGGACATTCCCAATGCGGGGTTACTTCGTGCCCAATGGCCCTGGACCGGGCATTACGAAATCAAATCACCGCTTTGGGTTATTGCACACACCACCCAATTTGCACAACCGGGCTGGCAGTATGTTGATACCGCCTGTGGCGAATTAAAAAACGGCGGAAGCTTTGTAACCCTAAAAAAAGGTAAAGACTTCAGCGTTATAATTGAAACCATTAATGCACTAGAAGATGAAACAATTAGTTTTAAAATTGAAAATGGTTTATCGGATAATAAAATCTATGTATGGAAATCTGATTCAATAAATTATTTCAATAAAGCAGATGCCATCACTCCAAAAAACAGCAGGTTTATCATAACGCTAAAAAAAAATTGTGTGTATTCTCTTACCACAACAACCGGGCAAAACAAGGGGATAATAACACCTCCTGCTGCACAAAAATTTATACTTCCTTATAAGGACGATTTTGAACAATACGCTGTGGGTAATACCTCTGTAAAATATTTTATTGAGCAAAACGGCGCTTATGAAGTAGTGAATGCAGGGCATGGCAGAAAGGGAAAAGCTTTGCGGCAGGTAGTTAGCGATTCACCCATTGTATGGACTTACGGGCATACGGCTTATTTGTTGGGAACCGCCAGTATTATCGGCGATAAAAACTGGAACAATTACAGTGTAAGCGCTGATGTGTTAATGGAAGAACCAGGCTATGCCCGTGTAATGGGAAGGGTTTCCCGTGCTACGCTTGATGGCCAAATAAACGGCTATCAATTGTATTTATATGATGATGGCAATTGGAAAATAAAATATTCTACCACCGATGCAGCCCTTGATTCAGGAAAAATTGATGGTGGTTTAAATAAATGGGTTACACTAAAAATGATTTTTGATGATTCATTGATTACCTCTTTTATCAATGGCAAAAAAGTAGCACAGCTTCATGATAATCGCTATCGGTCGGGCATGGCGGGCATTGGTAATTATTACAACAAAGGCTTGTACGATAATTTTCAAATACTGCCTGTGCATGGTAAAAAAGTATATATAGAAAGTGCCAATACTGATAATTATTTTTTCAACCGTATTCCCGAATCGCCGTCTGTGCATGATGCCATCGCATTGAAGAATGCCATTAAGCTAAGCTGGGATCCGGTGTATGGTGCAAAAGGGTATCGCATAAAAATGGGTACAGAGAAAGGGAAATATACTTCCACCATTGATACAGGCAATTTAAATTCTTATACTGTATGGACATTGCAAACAGGGCAGACATATTATTTTGTGGTGGCAGCATACAACGACAAAGGAGAAAGCCCTGCTACTTGGGAAGTAAGTACAACAGCAAATTAAAAAGATTGAATGTTTAAAATCGAAAATAAATATTTTGGTGAATATGTATTGATTGAATTGCTCAATATGGAAACCGGTGAGTTTGTAACTATTAATAAAAGTTTTGGTGCAGCCATTCATCAGATAGGATTAAGAAAAAACAATGAAGTGATGGAATTACTTGATACGTATTCATCACCCAAAAAATTGAAAGATGAATTTCCGGAAACCTATAAAGGGGCAAAACTTTTTCCCTTCCCAAACATGATTAAAAATGGACGATACAGTTTTGAAAATACTTTTTATCAACTGCCGCTAAACTGGGTAGAAGATGGCCACGCCATTCATGGTTTTGTTGCTGATAAATGTTTTGAAGTAATACAGGAAAATGCAACACAAAACGAAGCCTTTGTTATACTTTCCTATAATCATATCCACAGCGAAGGTTATCCTTTTCCATTTCAACTTACCATTAAATATTTATTAAACTGCGAGGGGTTTACAGCTACCACTTCAGTGTTAAATACCGGCAATGGTTCGTTGCTTTTGGGTGATGGCTGGCATCCTTACTTTAATTTAAAAGATAACATACATGATATTTATTTAAAGATACCTTCTGCAAATATTGTTGAAATTGATGAACACTTTATTCCTACAGGAAATATGATCGATAATAAAGAACATCTCAGTTTTAAACAGGTAGGCCAGCAACATTTTGATACCTGTTTTCAATTGGATGACACTACCCCAATTGCTGTAACAACAATATGGAATAAACATAAAAACACGGGAGTAAATATCTGGCAGCAAACAGGCAAGTGCAAATATAATTATGTGCTTATCTACACACCGCCTGGCAGAAAGAGCATAGCTATAGAGCCAATGAGTTGCCAGCCGGATGCATTTAATAATCATCAGCACTTAATAACACTTCAACCATCGGCACAATTTGAAGCTTCGTTTGGAATACAATTATTTTCATAAAAAAACAGAACTGCATGAACCGTCGGCAATTAATAAAATCAGGAGCGTTAACGTATAGCGGGCTTTGGCTTTCAGTATCGCCATTCAATAAATTATTTGCAGCAGGCAACACGGCAAAGCCGGAAAGTTCAACCATCAAAGAAATCCACATTGTTAATTTAAGCCATCATGACTATGGCTATACAGACCTGCCTTCAAGTGTATGGGATTTTCAAAAAGACAATATTCGCCGTGCATTAAAATATATAAAAGAAACAGAAAACTATCCCGCCGAAGCAAGGTTCAGATGGACGGAAGAAGGGTTGTGGGGGGTTGAAAAATTCTGGCAGGACGCATCGGAACAAGAAAAAAATGTTTTTAAAAAATATGCAGCGGAAGGAAGGCTGGAAGTAACGGCAATGCCCGGCAATATGACCTGCCTGGTGGATAAATATGAATGGGAAAAAGAACTTGACAGGCTGGCGCCATTTTATAAAATGTTTAAACCAAAAGTAGCGCTGCAAGACGATGTGAACGGCCTTCCCTGGGGTATGGTGGATTCGTTGCTTGACAGGAATATAAAATACATCACCATGTCGGCTAACGGCTATATGGGCGGCCCGCCCTTGCCGCGTCCTTCCTTTTTTTGGTGGCAGGGCGCTTCGGGAAAAAAGATATTGATGTTTAATGGTGAGGGCTACGCAGACGGCTATGAATATTTTCATGATAAAGAATGGCGGCGGGGACCCGTGCCTAACCGTTATGATATCTGGTTCAACGGCCCATCGGGCAATGAAATTTTCAGTACGAAAAAAGAGGACCTGCAGAAGTCGAAAACGATCTTGGATAAAAGACTGGAAAAGTTGGTAAAACAAGGTTATACTTTACCTGTGTTACCCATTGCGTTTACCAATATGTGGACGATAGATAACGACTGGCCCTGCCGGCAACTCAGCGAATTTATAAAAGCATGGAATGAAGAAGGTTTGCAGCCAAAGCTAGTTTTTTCAACGCCTTCTATTTTTATTGAAAAAATAATAAGCAAGTCGCCGCAGGATATTCCTACACTAAAAGGAGAGTGGTGCGATTGGTGGGCAGAAGGTATTGCCGCATCACCTTTTGAAGTTGCTATTTTACAGGCAGCAAAACGCCGCAACAGGGATATAGGAAATGCGCTTAATTATTTTTCTGTATCAAATAATGCGATAACAAAAATGATTGAGGAATTAAATTACAATCTGGTATTTGCTGCTGAACATACCTGGGGCGCTTATGACAGCGTTGCACATCCGTACAACGAACGCACATTGGGCAATCATGCGCAAAAGTTTGATTATTTTTTTAAAGCCGATGAAGATTCTAAACGCATACAGGCTGAAATTATACGCAACAGCAAGGTGTATAAACCGCTTTCGCAATCCAATCATATAGAAGTGATGAACCCCGGCAAAGCTGCAAGAAGCGGCTGGGTAGAAGTTTCGGCAGTGGCATTGCGCATAAAAGCAAATGGTGTACAGGAATCCGGAACAAACCGCGTGCTTCCTTTTGAACAAACGCTTGCATCTGAATGGAGCCCTGTTGATGGCGCATCAGAAACGCCACCTGAAATACCAAATGACGTATGGCCTTTCCGCCCCGGAAAATATAAGTTTCATGTTGAAAACCTGCAGCCCGGCGAAAAAAAGAAATTTGAATTAGTAAATGCCGAAAGCTTCAGTTTAAAACCTGTTACTGCATCGCGGTTTTATAAACCGGTGATTGATGAAAAAACGGGCATGATAAAAAACATCATTTATACGCCTTTGAACATTCCTGTTTTTGATGAAACATCTGCACACTTGCCCGCGCAAATTGTAGTAGAACGTCCGCAGGGAAAATATATTCGTGATGCCATCAATGCAAGAAATGTAAGCGAAAAGGATTTTAAATATACTCAGCCGGCAATTAAAGAAAAAGCAAACTCACAAAACGTTTATGCATTGCGTTATACATCGGTGCAGGAGGAAGATTTTGCCAAACGCATAGAACAGCAATGGGATATTTTTGATGCAATTCCCCGGATTGAAATTACCACTACCATCTGGATGAAAGAGAACCTGGACCCCATTGCTGTGTATATGGCTTTCCCTTTTGCCGTGCAGTCGCCCCGGGCTTTTTATGATTCGCTTGGTGCCTTTGTGGAAGTAGGGGTTGATCAAATGCCGAATACTTGCGGTTTGTATAATACCGTTCAAAATGGCGTTAATTATAAAGGCAGCAACATCAGCCTGGCGTTAACAACATTAGATGCACCGATGGGTATATTCGAGTCAATTGTACGCACAACAAAGCGAACGGTGTTTAAGCCGGAAACGGGACATTTTTTCAGCCTCCTTTGCGATAATTACTGGACAACCAATTTTGCTGTACTTCAACCATCGAAGCTGGTGTTCCGGCACATTATAGAATGTGGTACTGCGGGTGAAAATATTGTGCCTTTAGAAAATAACGAAATGTGGGGTTATCCATCAGTATAAAAAATAAAAACCAATAAAAATATATGCAGCAATCGCCCAATAAAAATTTATCAGGCTCTTTAATTGTTATCAGTGTCCTGTTTTTTATCTGGGGTATTTTGTTTTGCATGAATGACATCCTGGTACCTCATTTCAAAGCATTATTCACGCTTACATACTTTGAAGCTTCATTGGTTCAGTTTACATTTTTTGGCACTTATCTTTTAATATCCATTCCAGCAGGAAAAATGATTGCAACGTATGGCTACAAAAGAAGTATCATCATCGGGTTGTGTGCTACTACATTGGGCTGTCTGCTTTTTTACCCGGCTGCTTCAATAAGAATGTATGGAATGTTTTTGATGGCTTTGTTTTTTGTATCGACGGGCATTACTATTATGCAGGTGGCAGCAAATCCTTTTGTAGCGGTTTTAGGCAAGCCAGAAGGCGCTGCCAGTCGTTTAAATATGGCACAGGCGGTAAACAAATTCGGCTATGCCCTGGCACCTTACATTGGTGCTTTTTTTATATTGAATGATTTGCGTCCGGATGAACATTCACTGGCACTTTATTCGCCGCAACAATTAGAAAATTATAAATCTGCGCAGGCGTCTGCTGTGCAAACGCCTTATCTTATTATTACCGGAATATTAATTGCGCTGATATTTTTCGTGTACAAATCAAATCTTCCCAACATTAAAGAAGAATCACAAACAGATGAATCATTTTTACGTTCACTAAAAAAAGCAGTACATCATAAACATTTATTGTTTGGCATCGCAGCCATTTTTATGTATGTAGGCGCAGAAGTTTCAACGGATGCATTTTTTATAAGTTTTCTTTCCAATAAAAATGTTGCAGGACTTACAGAAACTGAAGCCGCCCGTTATCTTTCACATTACTGGTTGTTTGCCACCATTACTGGGTTCATTGGCGTTGTGGTTTTAAAATATATACAACCGGCAAAAGCATTGGCTGCCTGTGGAATCATTGTGTTATTATTGTTTGGTATTTGCCTTACTTCCTCCGGCATTATTGTTCCTTTATTACTTGTAGGGATTGGTGGCTTTATCTCCATTATGTTCCCCACCATTTTTACACTTGCAATAGAAGGGCTTGGCGATTTCACAGGAAGAGCGTCTGCCTTGTTATTCACCGCTGTGGTTGGCGGGGCATTATTGCCGCCGGTGCAGGGATTGATAGCAGACCATGCCGGCATTCGTATTTCTTACATTGTTCCCTGCATCAGTTATGCCTATATTACCTGGTATGGGTTCTATTGTTTAAAACATCTTTCCAAATTAAACACAGTTGTATGAAAAAACTTTTTGCTGATAAAACTATTGTTATAACCGGCGGAAGCATGGGCATAGGCCTGGCAACTGTGCTGGGTTTTATGGAAGATGGCGGACAAATTATTATACTTGATGTCCACGAACCAAACCAAGAAAGCAAAGCCAAATTAAATAGCAGTATTCATTTTATTGATTGTGATGTTTCAAAAAGCAGCGATGTAAAAAAAGCGTTTGAGCAAATAGAAAATAAATGGAAACAGGTAGATGTTTTGGTGAACAATGCCGGTATTCAAACTTATGGAACGGCAATTACAACAACTGAAGAAGTATGGGATAGAACAATGGAGGTTAATTTAAAAGCCATGTTTCTGTGCGCAAAATATTGCATTCCGCTTATGCTACAGCAACCTGCTCCGGTAATTGTAAACGTATCAAGTGTTCAGGGATTTGTTTGCCAGAAAGATGTGTTGGCTTATGCTACCAGCAAAGCTGCAATAGCTGGCTTAACAAGAAGCATAGCGATTGATTATGCGCCAAAACTTCGTTGTGTTGCGGTAAGCCCCGGTGCAGTTAATACGCCTATGTTGCAATATGATATTGAGAAATTAGCTGACAAGGATTTGCAGCATGCAGCCCTGAAAGAAACAGAAGGCATTCATCTTTTAAACAGAATTGCTTCGCCGCAGGAAATTGCAAATTTTATTGTTTTTCTTGCCAGCGAAAAAGCAAGTTTTGCTACAGGGCAAACGTATAGGGTAGATGGTGGTATTGGAACTAAAATAGAAGGCACCTGAAATAAGTGTTGTATTAAACCATACATATCAAACGAAGAAACAATACAATCACAATTATAATAAAGTGTAACTATTTAAGTATCCCCGGCATGAATGAAACAGTGAAGTTGAACATTCAAATCAGCAGAAAGAATGTGTTGTTACTGAATCGCATTATTGAACGTGGGGTACGTTTATTACTATGGTTTTAAAGGCGGTAAAAATATTGGCAATAACCAAAGTATAGCAACTGATTTTTATGTATTGGTAAGCGGGGTTTCTGATTATAATAACCCACAGCAGGATCGTGAAAAAGGCAAGATTAATTTCTCCGCTGCAGAATTATAAAATGGTTCAACAAAAACGGTAAGGGCAGGTGAACTAATTTTTTCTGCAACTATTTCAAGGGTGCAAAAATATACTGACGCCTTATATTATATCATGGGTAGCATAGGTATTAAAATCGTTGTGACTGTACCTGTTGTTTTAACGCTACCGCCAGCAGTTAGTAATCAAGTGCCAGATAATTTGCCTCCGCAAGGTAGTGAAGGTGAGCAAAGCCAAACAGGTACAGGTACAGAAAAGAGAATATTAGAAAATGGAGATGTAGAAATATCCTACGCCGATGGAAGCAAAAAAATAATTTTTGAAAGCGGAACAGGTTATAAAATTATTTCCCCATCCGGACAGGAAAGTGTTGTCTCATTTATGAGTGTTCCCACTTATATCCCTCCGAATATGCCGGATGAAAATATTGACAGATGGTTAAGCGCTGTAAACAAGTCACTCTTAAGTTTTATACAGGATCAATTGCGCCATGATCAGGTAAGCGTTACCAACCTGCTTGCGGGTGAAGGTAATCTCAATATTTACGGGATAATTAATAGGCGGTTTAGATTTATTCAATCGTTAAATTCAAAATGATGAATTATAAAAGATGAGCTTATCATGTATTAATAGTTGCAGATGTTTTCATTTCAATTTGTTTTCTTCAGCCAATCTGCGCCCAGGCAACTGGTGATAGTGGTTTAGCAAAAAGGGACACATCTGCAAACGGAAATAAAAATGCTATGCATACGCCTAAGGAAATGGTCAATTCATTTTTGGAGCAAGAGAAAAAATTACCTAAAGACAGCCTTGTACTTAGTGGCAGCCCCTTATTGGATTCCATAAAACTGGAATCCTGGAAAAGTTATTATTCTTACATGTCCTTCGGGTATCACCACCGGAAAAATGTTTTTTACTGGCAATTAATTTCTTCACAAATAATTTTCTTTGTGGTAATTGGTCTCGTACTGACAGGTGTTTATTTTGCATGGCTGCAATTTTACCAGACATTAAAATCTATTAGAAAAACTGGCAAAGATGAAAAGGCACTTTCCACTGAATTAACTGCATCATTTAAAGAAATCAAAATAACTTCCCCGGTCCTTGGGGTAAGTATCCGAATTCGACGAGTTCAATCGCATCTTTTATGATCTTAGAGCCTGTTTAAAAATAGATGAATAAAATTGTTGTGTGTTGAGAAGTGGATAAAAAGGCCTTCGCAAATCGGTCAAATACATACTAATTGTGAGTAACAACAAACGCAATTAGAATGAAAACTTACACAACCGATTTAAGCGATAACCAGTGGCAATTTATAAAAAAGACCTTACAGTTATGCGAGCGTAAGAAAAAACATGATCTAAGGTTTATCTGGAATGCTATTCAATATTTGGTTAAAACAGGATGCCAATGGCGGATGATTCCCTTAAACTTTGCTAAATGGCAATTGGTTTATTACTATTATAAGATGTGGTCTGATTTAGCGCAATTTGACCTTTTATTATCTAAGCTTAGGGAATGTGTCAGGGTGAAAAGAGGACAAAAAGCTGAGGCCGGTTTAGGGATACTGGATAGCCAGAGCGTAAGATGGGGAAACAACAGACCCCTGAACAGTTATGATGGCAACAAGAAAGTGAAGGGGATCAAACGTCATGTCATGGTAGATAAAAATGGCTTTTTAGTTGCTGTGATGGTAACGGTTGCTCATATCCATGATAGTAAGGCGGTACTGTTACTGATGCTTGTGTTGAAAGAAATGCTATGTAGCATTAAGGTAATCATAGCTGACGGCGGATACCGAGGCGAAATCGCCGAACAGGTTAAGAAAAATTTCAGCTATCTTATTCAGGTTGTTATGCGTTCTGATGATAAGAAAGCTGGGTTTAAACCAGTCCATAAAAGATGGGTTATTGAAAGAACATTTGCTTGGTTTGACAATGACCGGAGATTATGCAGAAATTATGAACTCCTGCTTGAATCTTCTGAAAATATGGTCAAACTATCAGCTATAAAATTATTGTTGAACAAAATTTAAACAGGCTCTTAGTATTTCCGCTTTGTATTAAGACAAGCTTGGTCGCCATACTAACTACATTCCGATAGTCGTGATCTGTAATAATAATCTCCTTTTGCTTCGATGAATATTTAATGTCACCTTCTGGGGGAAAATCTCTCGCCTTTAGGCGAAGACTTTAGTTCAATATATTCGCACAGTGCAGAATTACCGTAAGACGTTTCATACGACCTATGACTGCAAATATCATATTGTTTGGATAACCAAATACCGTAAGGCAGTTATGAGCGGCTTGGTAGGAAGTCGGGTTCGAGAATTGCTGCGACAAATATGCAAGGAGCATGATGTAGAGATATTGAAGGCCATGTAAGTAAAGATCATGTTCATATGTTTGTTTCGGTTCCGCCTCATTTAGCAATCAGTAAGTTAGTCCAGTACTTGAAAGGGAAAAGCTCGTATAAACTTATGCAAGAGAATAAGCAGCTATCGCGGATGTTTTGGGGAAGACATTTGTGGGCACGAGGTTATTTTGTAGCCAGTTCAGGAAATGTAACGGATGAGATCATACTAGAATATATCAAGAATCAGGATGATGATGATCCAAAAGATGAAGACTTTACCATTAGCGAATGATGGCAAGTCGACTTTAGTCGATAGGAAATCTATCGGCTTCTAAACGATAGTATTTTAATTTGCTAATATTGTATTGTTAATCGTCAAGATTCTACTTCTCTCCCAAGATCAAAACCGCTAAATTTACTTAATTATAACTAATAAATTGTAAACTAAAATTTAATCATTATGTTAAAAAATCGGCTAAGGGTTATTCAACCCATTTTTCTTGCGTTTTTATTTTTTACCCTGAGTAGTTGCAAAAAAGGCACATTAAGTTCAGACAACAAATTAAATTCGGGCTCACTTAAAAAAACAGCTGCGATGCCACTCCTAAATTGTCGATTTCCATTCGGCTGGTATGTTATAGGAATAGAAGACCCCGCGGCAGCCATAAGCGACGGATCTAATCTACTTATGGCATATAGTTATTGGTCTGACGGGGGTGGAACAACTGAGATAAATCAATATCTTACTAATGTAAATAATAGGGGCGCCAAAGCAGTATATGAAATTCCAAGAGGTCTTATGGAACCGCTAAATATTACTGCAATAAAAACGTTTGTTAATGCTATTAACGCAAATCCCGGTTTATACGGCTATTATTTAAAAGATGAGCCATACGATCCTGCGTTACTGGCCGATATGAAGGCTGCATATAATGCTATTAAAAGCATATCCGTTAAGCCCGTTTTGGTTACTTTTGGTTCAGGCGGAGACCCGATTGCTTTTGCCGGTACGTATGACATATTTACCCAGGACGAATATCGTTGTAATGTTGGTGAAGCTGAGTTTACCGGTATGCCTAAATATATGTCGAGCATGGACTACGCATCACAGGCTTCCGGGACGCTCGGCAAGCCTTGGTGGGCAGTTACACAGGCATTTGCAGGTCAATTCGACAGAAATTATCGACTACCGACTTGCAAGGAACATCGTTTCAATGTATACTACGCTATACTAAAGGGTGCAAATGGTATAAGCAATTGGGGAAGACCATGGTGCACTGGCCAAGCCGGTGCTGATTGGATAACTAATGTTTTTAAACCTGTAGCTGCTGAAGTAAATAGGGATGGAGATATGTTTCCAAATGGACCGTCTACTGTAGTTACGGTTTCGGTTGGTGCAGGCGTTTTATGCAAAGCTTTCGAACGTAGTAATGGAGAAATTAGTGCTGTGACGGCAAGAATAACAACCGGTACTACCAAAAATACTGTTACAATTGATCTTGGCAGTAAATTTAAAAGTACCTGTAACTACGTAGTTAAATTAAACGGTAGTTCGGTATCCTATACAAAAAGCGGAACTTCACTTAGTATAATGAACGTTCAATATACCAGCTACAAGGTGAATCTTTTTCAGATCAGCTCCTGTCCTTAGTCTTTGTATCCTAAGCTCTCTTGGCATCGGGTGCAGATAAATAGCCTTAAAAAGCCGCATTATGCTACACATAATGCTAAGAAAAATTTTAAATATCTGCAAGTTTTTAAGAACTCAGTCTTATAAGCTTGCAGATTTTTACGTTAAAGAGAACATACTGCTCAATAATCTTTTACAGCACGTTTGATGAGCAGTTAAATTGTCCACATCACCCTTTATTCAGGTTGGCCGGCAAGATGCCTTTGTTTGAAAAAACTTTTCCACACACTACAAGGAAGCCTTAGGTCGTCCGGCATAAAAAAACATTTAAGCTTTAAGGTATCCGGTTTGTTAAACAAGCCTTAGGTCGTCCGGCATAAAAAAACATCTAAGCTTTAAGGTATCCGGTTTGTTAAACAAGTAAAATAGCTTTTAAGGGAAAGACTAAATCGGCTAAGAGATCAGCCTTAAGAATATTTAAAGCCCTAATCCATTTACTGTTAATTAGCTTATATTTTATTTGTATTAATTAAAACAGTACTGCTTTTGTTTATGTTAATCTCATGAATTCGTTTCACTAACCAATTTTATAAACTTAAATTTAACCACCATGTTACAAAAACGTCATTGGATTATTCCGTCCATTTTTACTGCCTTTTTTTATTAGCCCTGAGTAGTTGCAAAAAAAACAGCAAATTAAGCTCAGACAGCAAATTACATTCTGCCTCACTTAACAAAGCAGCTTTGAGTGTGCCGCTCGTAAATGGGAAATTCCCATTTGGCTGGTATGTTGTGGGAATAGACGATTACGCGGCACCCGTAAGCGAGGGATCTAATCTAGTGATAGCATATAGTTATTTCGGTGACGCCAGTGGAACAGCCGAGATAAATCAATATCTTACTAATGTATATAATCTTGACGCTAAAGTAATGTATCAAGTTCCACCAAGTATTTTAGAACCGCTGGATATTCCTGCAATACAAACGTGGGTTAATGCAATTAAATCAAATGCCGGTTTATAGGAACTTAAGCATACCGGTTGATTTTATTCCTATAACATCTCTGAATAAACAAACAGCAGCACGGTATAAAGCATTGATATTACCCTTTCCTATTTCGTTTTCTGATACCAGTGCCCAGCGTTTAATTAACTATAGGATTAATTATTTAGTTCGCAAATCCTTATTGATTGGTAAGGTAGAGGTTGCATGGCCATGGCTCTTCCAATAAGTTTATAAAGAATGCTATCTAAAAACCCCCGCCTGTTAAATCTAAAATGAAATTCATCCATATAGTTTTGTAACCTGTTGCCTTTACATTTATGATGTGTGCCCCTTAACCAGT